>Ga0209160_1000048_pt1 | contig 76265 bp, 75 predicted proteins | sample GraSoiAngelo_153_FD_186167 | JGI IMG/M metagenome (GOLD analysis project Ga0209160, IMG submission 186167) | Grasslands soil microbial communities from the Angelo Coastal Reserve, California, USA - 14_1009_12_40cm (SPAdes) (version 2) | ecosystem: Environmental > Terrestrial > Soil > Grasslands ...
GACGGGGTGACGGACAGATGGACGCATAGATCGAAGTAACAAAAAAAATGCAGCACACAAAGGGGGAGCCTGGCTCTCCCTTTGTCAGTCTTCAGTGAGCTAACTGCCGCACCCGCAGCGCCTGAACGCACACACCCATATCCGTATCCGGTGACGTCAACACCACAACCGCGAGCGACGGATCGTGCGCGATGACGAGGCTCGCGATGGAGAGGCTAGTCGCGGCGACGGGGATTACGCACGCGCACCCGCCGGTCAGCGCGATGACGACGATGAGAGCTACAACCGTCGCCATCACTTGTCCCCTCTGGAAAATTGGCCGCCGCAGTAGCGGCACCGAAAGTGGGTGAGTCGACCAAGCTTTCCGAGCAAGGCCTCGGCCCTCGCTTGAACCGTCGAGCACCATGGACACCTGACTTTCATTGTGCTCCTCTCCTCGTTCTGGCGAGCGCGGCGACGACCATGGCGTAGTACTCCTCACGCTCGATCTGGTTTTGCCTGGCGAACAGTCGCCCCAACTTCCGCGCGGCGCGGCGCCACTTGCGGAGCCGCTGGCGTTTCTTCATCGCGCCCCCCCTTTCGTTGAGCCTCTCGGCCTCCCGCCCTTCCAGCCGTTCGCGCGACTGGCTCGCCGCTTCGCTGGCGTCGAGATCCCCCTCGTTGCCAAGCCGCCGAGTCGCCCCAACGCGACGGCGGCTGGGTTCTTCTTCCTCGCCATGCTCATCACCTCCATCCCGGGGCCAATGTACTACAGCGCTGTAGGTTTTTCAACCGGCCGGGATTTTCCGGAATTTCCACAGCGCTGTAATCTAACTCATAGATCCTAATTCCTCGTGCAAAAACCCCTTACAACGTGTCAATTCGAAAAAAAGATACCTCTTCCCCTTTGTTTTCAGTAGGTTCCGTGAAGTTTCGTACGTATTTTCCGGCGCTCGAAAAGTCGGTGCTATGAAAACGCCCACGCGAAAAAGGAGGGCGGCGGATGAACAAAGGCGAACTCGCCAGGCGGCGGGCGGCGTCCCCGAGGATCGGTTCACCAGAGGCGCTCGCGAGGGTCGACGCGTTGCTCAAAGCGCCGAAGCGTCGACGTGGATCCGAGAATCGGCTTCTGCGGGAAGTGCTCAAACGATGGCAGCACGTCGCGCCGATCGAGGCGATTCGAAAACGCACATCAAATGATCCGAAATAGGAGGAGGAACGCGTGATCGCAACGGAGCGGTCACACATGGAGGAGGAAGACGATGGGGAGTGATGAGTCTCGCCCACCCATTCAGGCGGTACCCCGTTGAGGGGGAAATCGCATCGCACACTTGAGCTAATTGAGTCATGTCTCAGTTTGCTCGAAGTGATTCAACCAGCGAGTGTGCGAGCCGTCTGCTATCAGCTTTTCACTCGACAGCAGATCGCGAGCATGTCGAAGAATGAAACGCAGCGCGTCTCTCGTCTGCTCACCGACGCTCGTGAAGAGGGGCGTATTCCGTGGGCCTGGATCGTGGACGAAACTCGCGTGGTCGAGCGCGTGTCAACGTGGGCTGACCCCGGTGGATTCGCGCGCACCATCACGCGCGCATATCGCAAAGACAAGTGGGCGACGCAGCCCCGTCGTGTCGAAGTCTGGTCCGAGAAGGGCACGGTGCGGGGCACGCTCGCGCCCATTCTAGATCAGTACGAAATTCCGTTCCGCGTCAATCACGGCTTCGCGAGCGCCACGTCGATGAACGACGCCGCCGAGACGGTGCGAAGCGACCGACGCCCGCTCGTCATTCTCTACGTCGGTGATTGGGACCCGTCTGGGCTGCACATGAGCATCGTGGACATTCCCAGACGTCTGACGCAGTACACAGGCTCGACGCGGGGCCTTTCGCTCCGACGGATCGCTCTGCGCGTCGACAACACCCAGCAGCTGCCCTCGTCCTCGTTCGAGGCGGCGACGAAGGATCGCGATCCCCGCGATCAGTGGTTCATCCGTCACTTCGGCCGTCGCTGCTGGGAGTTGGATGCCATGAACCCCGTCACGCTGCGCCAGCGGGTCGAGCGGACAGTCCGTCGATTGCTCCACCGCCCGACGTGGGACCGCTACGTGCGCGCCGAAGCGGTCGAGCAGCGCAGCATCACCGAGGCCGTGTCGACGTGGAAGAACCTAAAGGAGGGAGACTCATGAAGAAGACCGAGTTGATAGGCGACTTTCTGAATGACGTGAGAGAGCAGCGACTGTTCCGCGAACAGAAAGCTGCCGAGTGGCCGGACGACGATCGCAACGCACGATGTGCGGAGGGTCTGGCCGAGCTACATACTTGGGTTTCGGAGCGCCCCGCCAATGACCCTCTGATCGTACGTCTCGATCACGCGCTCGAAGCTCTGTATGCCGATGACGTGGACTCGGGCGGGTTCGTCCCCATGGTGACCGACCGGCTCGCAAGATTCCGATTCCACAACGGCCCGCCCGAGTCCTGCGAGGACTTCATCGTCAGGTTGACCGAGGCCATCGAGGCGTACGTCAAGTCGGAAAAAGAAGAGGAGGAGTAGACATGCCCCAAAAATCCATCTGCGACGAGTGCAACTTCAGTGTCACCGACGATGATGACTTCGTCATCGTCGGTGACGACGGCGAGACCATGCACGCCGCATGCTGGGATGTGCAGGTGAGACGAGAGAAGCTGAAAGAAGCGGAGAAGCAAAAAGCGGAAGAGTCGGAGCAGTGAACATCACGAGGCGGCGCGCTAACCTTCGGGGCATGACCCGATCAGAGAAGCGACAACTAGCAGCGCTGGCCCGCGTGGTTGAAAAGCTCGCGAAAGAGGTGGTGAAGCCAAATGGATACTGGCAATTCGGAAAGCCACTGTCACTAGAACATCGGGCGAAGATCAGCGCTGCAAACCTCGGGAAGCGACATTCACCAGAAACACGCGCGAAGATGAGGGCCGCAAACCTCGGGAAGTGGGTCTCACCAGAAACACGCTCGAAGATCAGTGCTGCGCAAATCGGGAAGAGAAACAGTCTCGGATATCGTCATTCACCAGAAACACGCGCGAACATGAGTGCTGCGCAACTCAAAAGACGAAACGAAGAAAAGGAGAGAGAGCGTCATGACGAAGAACGAGCGACTGATTCGGATGAGGTCAAGAGGATCGAGGCCGAGCTCAAGCGGCTCGGTCGCGATGAAAAGTCGGTCCTCACACGGTGCGCGACGCTCGGAAGATCGTTCTTGAAGATCGAGGCGTTGCTGCCGAGGGGGCAGTTCGGCGTCTGGGTGAACGACAACTTTCCGAAGTTGCGCGGGCGTGTCTCCGACTGGATGCGAGCGGCGACAGTCTCACCGCGCAAGCTGAAGACCTATCGATCAGTGCGTGAGGTCGTGCAAGATCCGACCACGATCCGCGACAAGACCGCACGCGCTCGCGCAGTCGCTGCAAAACAGAGTGGTGACGGGCAGAACGTGCTCCACCTGAAGCCGAGACGTCGACGCGACCCGCTGAAACTTGAGGTCGTGATGAACGCGCTCCTGATGCGGCTGGACGGTGTCGCCGAGGATATGGCGAACTCGGGGGTCGTCTTCCCGATCCCGAAAATCAAGGAGTACATCGGGCGGCTTGAAGGTGTGGCCCGACAGCTTCAGAAAGTTCCCACCGAGAAGCCTGAGCCCCATCCAGTCGCGCACATGAAGAATCACAAAGTGCGCAAGGTGTCCTGACGCAACGACGGACAGACTCCCGCTCGTTGAAGGAAGCGGGCGGGAGTCGTTACAAATGGACAACCAAAAGTTCCGGCTCCGACTGCGGCCCTTTCGCATCGTCGCCCATCCGCCGGGTGAGGCTGACGGGGGAAATCAGGTGACGCCCAGGAAGCCAACCAGAAAAGCCAAGAGCCGGGCTCTGGTCGCCAGGAAGACTGACGTGGTCGCGACCGGCAAGACCCAGGTCGTCGTCGCCAAGAGCGTCCTCCAGAAGTTCGCCGATGAAATCACGCGCGACTACGGATTGATCATGCGCGCGACCTACATCGTATACGGCCAGAAACTCCAGAAGATCAAGGACGCGGTCGGCTACGGCCATTTCGGAGAGTTGTTCATCGGTCATGCCCACGCGGTCGCCAGGCCGGTGCCGTTCGATCAGAGAAAAGCACAGATGTTGATGGACATCTCCAGAAACAAGGTCCTGTCAAATCCGAAAAATCTTTCGCATTTACCGCTTCGGTGGACGGTCGCCCATCGGCTGTTGAAGGTTCTGGACCCAGTGCTTGAGCAAGCCTTCGCCGCCGGGAAGATCCATCCGGGGATGCATCTTCACGAGGTCCAATACATTAGGGGCGTGCCCCTGAAGCCGGAGCCCGATCCTGAGGCTGTGGACCGTCAACAAGAGGAACTGATCAAAGACACGATCCGTTCGTTGTGGAACCGGTTCAAGGGCAAGCGGGGCTTCTTGGCCGACTTCGTGCGCGGGCTCGAAGCGGAGGAGCAGCGTGCGGTCGAGGAGACGAAACGAGCCGAAGCCTCGTCATCATGAGGTCCGATGATGGCCGTCTTTCTTGCATGGACGAGGGCTAAGGGCTCGGGTACGTCGAACGAGTACCAACAGGGAAAAAACCAGGTTTCGAGCGGAAAAGCTTACAGGTCCGAGGCAGCATGAGGTTCGAGGAAACCTCATGCGAACCTCATGGCACGCAAGTGCTTAGATAACAAGTGTATTTTATGACAAACATGAGGTTCAGGAGGTCATGAGGCTACCCCTGGGACACGAAGGCCGGAGGGGGGATGGGCTAAGAAAAATTTTTTTTATCCCGTCACCCGTCACCCAACCCCAGTCTTACACCACTCCTGAACCTCCTACCTCTACTATTACTACTTCTACGTCCTATATCTCAGGTAGTTACGAGCCATGAGGTTCGCATGAGGTTTCCTCGAACCTCATGCTGCTTCGGACCTGAAGCTTTTCCGCTCGAAATGGGGCCAATCTTGGCCCCATTTCCCCGTCGGTCGGCACACTCGTGCTAGTAGCCCTCGCGTCACTCGGCAAAAGAGGATAGCTCGTTCGAGCCATCCTCCGGGGACCACACAGAATAGTGCTCGCGTCACTCGGCAAAAGAGGATGGCCCTTTCGGTCCGCCCTATTTTCGGCACTCGCGTCTACCAGAAAAAGAACGGTCGATCTGTGCCGATCGTTACGTAGCCGCGAAGATATATTCGCCGTTGCGCTCGCCAACGACCTTCACGGAACCCGAGAGCAAACAGTCCAGAGCCGTCAGGTGCATCGTCGATGCATGCCGCAGCTGGAACGCTGCCGCGAGTTCCATCGAATTGAGCGGCGCACGTCCGTTGGCTTGCGCCTTCATTTGCAGGGTGTCGGTCAGCGTGCGTTTCTGCATCTCGGACGCAGAGTGAAACGTCGCGGTGGTAATCCACTGATCCAGTTTTTGGAATTGGAAGTCGCTCATTGATTTCTCCTTCGAGGGCCGGATCGGGGGTTGGTCTCGGTTGGTGAAATCGGCGGCACTGTACCATGGGAAATCACGGTCAATCGAAAAGTTTGACGGCGCTCGATGGCCGTGCCATGCTCCACTCGTTCGCGCTCGTCGTTCTCATCTCTCTCTACCAACACCCCGTGAGCCAAGCACGGGGTGTCTTTTTTCCATTGACGGACCGCCCACCTCCGGGTACAACAAACGCGTCGTCTCAATCAAGGAGAAGGCAGTCACGCCCGATGCAGTGAACCCCGAACCTCGTCACGAAGTCGAGTGCAGTGAAAACCCTTGAGAGAAGCGATGCCTCTTGGCAGATGAGCATCGCGGAGAAGGCGACGCAATGAAACAGCCGGTCCGTGAGCTAGACACGCATCCTGAAGTCGCAGCCCCGATCCCAACGCCGCAGACCGAGTTCCTCGACGAGCTACGCACCACGGGTTCGTTCGAGTCAAAAACCCGCCCCACCATCCTCGGGCCGCTTGACGAGATTCGCGCGCATCACGCGGAGGAGCGCGAATGGTACCGCGCCCGTGGGTATGACATGCGCGTGAAGGAACCGGCGTCCGGCTTCACCGTGTTCCTCACGAAGCCCAAAGCCGCGCACGCGCCGCTGGACCCGACGGTGGACGAGATCAATCGCTTGCGAAACGCCTTGAAAAAGATTCGTCACGATCCTCGGCTCTACCGACTCTCGCCCGACGGCATCGTGCACTCGCGCATCGTATTGAGGGACGTGGCGGACATGATGTCGGCTGACGCGCGTCGCGTGGGCCGCATCGCCCGCTTCGTCAACCTCGATGTCCGCGAAATCAGCGACCGCACCGTCGTCGTCTGCGACGAGACCTTCGCGAAGTTCATCGGAGAATACCACCCGCCCCGGCCCACGGCGCCGAAGCCCATGTCACCGGACCAGCGTGAGCACCTCGCCCGGATCCGTGCCGCCGCCGCCATCTCTCGCACTCGCGCCTCGGGTTGAGCACGCGCCCATGACAGACCCGCGCCCTCCTTTCACAGTCATCACAATCAAGGAGAACCTCCGTCACTCGACGCGCTTGCCGATGATCCATCGAGCGCCGCTGCCCTAGACCCCACGACCGCGCAGGCGCTCTATCTGAAGTCGGTGACCGTGACGGCCGCGCTGCTGCTCGCCTCGCTGGCCCGCGAGCCCGTCGTGACTGCGCCGCCTGACGAGCCTGATCGCCTGCTCACCACCGAAGAGACGGCCAAGCGACTGGGCGTGACCATCGCCTGGATGCATCGTCACGGGCACGAGCTACCGTTTCGAGTCTCGCTGTCCCGCAAGGCTCCGCGCTACCGCGAATCCGGGCTCCGCAAATACGTCGCGGTCAAGCGCCCCTAACCTCCCGTGGGAACACGATTATTTGATTATATAAAAGTAGCGCCCGGCGTTACGTTTATTTGATTATATAATCACTCGGAGGAGGGACCGATGCCCAAGAAACCGATCATCCCTGACCACATGCTGATGACCACCGTGATCCTGCCACGGGACGATCATCAGCGCGGGCGGCATGCCGCGATCCGGCGCGGGTGGAGCTTTACCGAATTGATGCGCGTCGCGCTCCGCGAATGGCTCGACCTTCACGACCAGGAGAAAAAGACGAAGCCCCGACCCTTGGCGCAGATCGCCCGAGAGCTTCGCAAACGGGGGGTGAAGTGATGAAAAGTCAGAGAGGCCTCGGCCGCGTCTACCAACCGAAATTCCGTGATCGCAAGACCGGCGAGATCCGCACCTCGCCCACGTGGTGGCTCGACTATTACGCGTATGACCCGGCGCTGCAGTGCCGTCGCAAAATCCGCGAGTCCGCCAACACGACGAGCAAGACCGACGCGCTCAAGCTCCTGAAGTCGCGCAGCGGTGACATTGCGCACGGCAAGCCCATCGCCGTCGATGCGTCGCGCGTCAGCTTCGCCGATCTGCAAAAGCTCCTGCTCACGGACTACGAACTCAACAACCAGCGTGGCCTCACGCGCATGACGATCGCCACCAAGCGCCTCGCCGAGACGTTCGCGGCGTTCCGCGCCGTCGACATCACGCCGAGGCGGGTCGACGCCTACGTCCACGCCCGCCTCGCCACCGTGAAGCCTGCGACGGTCCACGTCGAACTCGCCGCCCTCAAGCGGATGTTCTCGCTCGCCGTCCGCCAGGAACTCCTCACGCACGCGCCGAAATTCCGCTCGCTCCACTTCGAGAATGCCCGCACCGGCTTTTTCGAGCGCGCCGAGTTTGACGCGCTCCTGGCCCAGTTGCCCGCCTACGCCCAGCCCGTCGTCACGGCCCTCTATTTCATGGGCTGGCGGATCGGCGAAGTGCTGGCCCTGACCTGGTCTCAGGTCGACTTCAAGGCGGGCACCGTCCGTCTGAACCCCGGCACGACGAAGAACAAGGAGGGCCGGATGTTCCCGTTCGCCGTCGAGCCCGCCCTCGCCGCGATGCTCACCGAGCAACGCCAGCGTGTCAGTCAGATCGAGAAGCAGACGGCGCGGATCCTGCCATGGGTGTTCGTCCGCGACGACGGCGCCCCCATCCGTAACATCCGGAGTATCTGGCGGACGGCCTGTCGCGCGGCCGGGCTCGTCGGGAAGATCCCCCACGACTTCAGAAGAACGGCTGTCCGCAATCTCGAACGGGCAGGCGTCCCCCGCTCCGTCGCGATGAAGCTCACCGGCCACAAGACCGAGGCCGTCTACCGTCGGTACGCCATCGTCAGCGAGGCCGACCAGGCGGCGGGGGTGAAGCTCCTCGCGGCGCTCCACGCCCACGACGCCCAGACCAGCGCCCCTCACAACGTCGTCCCGCTGGCGAACGGGCAAAGCAAACAGGCAAAGCAGGCGCAGTCCTTCGCGTAAGTGGGTAGAATGTCTCGCGTCGGGGGGTGAATGTCAGTGAACTTCGATTTCACCGCAGCCGAGCAGACGTTCGCCGACGAGGTCCGCCGATTCCTGCGCGCGACCCCGCCCGAGACGTTCCCCGTCGATGGCATGGACGCGGGCTACGGCTCGGGCTCGAACTCGCGAGCCTTCATGAAGGCGCTCGGCGCTCAGGGCTGGATCAGCATGTGCTGGCCGAAAGCCTTCGGCGGACGCGAGCAGCCGATGTTCATGAAGCTCGTCCTGATGGAGGAGCTGGCGCTCGCCGGCGCGCCGTTCGGGCCGCTCGCCGGCGTCTGGCAGACGGCGGATGCGATCATCGAGTTCGGCACCGAGCGACTTCGCGGTGATGTGCTGCCCGCGGTCGCCCGCGGCGAGGCGACGTTCTGGCAGGGTTACAGCGAGCCCGACGCCGGCTCCGACCTCCTCGCGCTCAAGACCGAGGCACGCCGCGACGGCGGTGACTACGTCATCCGCGGCCACAAGATCTGGTCGAGCCACGCGGGCATCGCGACGCACGGCCTCGTGTTCGCGCGGACGAGCCGGGAGGCGCGGCGCAGCCGCGGCTTCAGCATGTTCGTGGTGGCGAACGGGACGCCGGGGATGGACATCCGGCCGATCCGGAGCCTCACGGGCGAGGTCTATCACCACGAGGTGTTTCTGGACGAGGTGCGCGTACCGGCCGATCTCATGCTCGGGCCACCGGGCGACGGCTTCCAGGCGCTCCTGAACGGCCTCGACGCCGATCGGTTCTGGGGGCGCTTCTACAAGGCGCCGGCGCTCACGCGCGTGCTCGGGCAGCTGGTGGACTACGCCAACACGACGACGGTCGGTGGCGCGCCGCTCGCGCGTGATCCGCTCGTGCGGCGCCGACTCGCCGCGATCGCGGCCGAGATCGCGGCGCTGCGCCTCATCTTCTACCGCGCGGGCTGTCTCATCCGTGACGGCGCGCCACTCACCTACGAGACGGCGATGGCGAAGGTCTACGCCGACGAGACCGGACAGAAGCTGGCCCGCCTGGGGATGGACTTGCTGGGTATCTGGGGGCCGCTGCGCGAGGGCTCGCGATGGGCCAAGCTCGGCGGGCAGATCTCGCACCTCTATCTGACGACCCTCGGCCACACGATCGCCGGCGGGACCGCGGAGATCCTCCGCACCTCCGTGGCTGTTCGCGGTCTCGGCCTCTCCGCGGAGCCGAAAGCGAGCGCCGAGGCGAAGGCGCGCTGAAATGGACTTCCGCCCGACGCCGGCTCAGCAAATCTTGACGAAAACGGCGCGCGCGTTTCTGCGCCAGCACTGTCCGCCCGAGCTGGCCCAGCGCCTGGCGCTCGACGAGCACGGCTTCGACCAGGCGCTCTGGCGCCGCATGGCCGAGCTGGGGTGGCCCGGCCTCCTGATCCCCTCCGAGCTCGGCGGGAGTGACGGCTCGCTGCTCGACGTCATCCTGCTCGTCGAGGAGATGGGTCGCGCCGGTCTACCGGGCCCGTTCGTGACGAGCGCGGTGGTGGCCACGTCGCTCGTCATCGCTGCCGGAAGCCCGGCGCAGCAGAAGCGCCTCCTCCCGGAGCTTGCCGCCGGTACGCGGATCGCGAGCCTCGCGCTCGTGGAGGAGACCGGCTCGTTCGATCTCGAGGCCGTCGCGCTCGAGTGCCTCGTGCCCGGCCGGCTCAGCGGCCGCAAGCTCTTCGTCAAGGACGCGCACGTCACGGACGATCTCGTGGTCGCCGTCCGCGTCGGCGGTGCCCCGAGCCTCGTGGTGCTGCCGACGGACCATCCGGGCATCGCCCGTCTGCCGCTCGACGCGATCAGCGGCGAGAAGCTCTTCGAGGTGACGTTCGATCACGTCGAGGTCCGACCGGATGATCTGCTGGGTGCCGTCGGCGACGGCGCCGCGCTCCTGACGTCAGCGCTCCGCGCGGGGTCGCTGGCGCGTACGGCCGAGATGGTGGGCGGCGCGCAGCGCGTGCTCGAGCTCGTGATCGAGCACGCGAAGACGCGCGTCCAGGGCGGACGTCCGATCGGCGGCTACCAGGCCATCCAGCACGCGTGCGCCGATCTCGTGCGCGACGTCGACGCGGCCCGCGGGCTCCTCTATGTCGCGGCCTGGAGGGCAGCGGAGGGCCGATCTGCCGAGGCCGACGCGGCCCTCGCCAAGGCGTACGCGGGCGAGGCGTGCCTCGCCGTGGCGCGTCGCGGTCACCAGATCTTCGGGGCCATCAGCTACTGCGAGGAACACCCGCTGCATCTCCTGCACAAGCGCATCCAGGCGGCGAGCCTCGATTTCGGCGACGCGCAGCTTCACCTGGAGACCGTGGCGCGCGCGATCGGGCTCGAGGGCCGTCCGTAGGGCGAACAGCCGATGAACATTCTGCTGCTCTCGATGCCGGACTCGTTCGAGCACATGCCATCGGTGGCGATCCGCATGCCCAACGGGGCGCTCGCCTCGCTGGCCGGCAACGTCGATCCCCACCACACGGTCGCCATCGCCGATCTGATCCTGGTCCAGCGCCGGGTGCGTGAGACGCTCGAGCGCCTCGTGCACGAGATCCAGCCGGACGTGATCGGACTGTCGGTCATGACCTTCCAGCGGCACACCGCGCTCCGGATCATCGAGCTGGTCCGGCGCCTGCGGCCGGCCGCGCGCGTGGTGGTCGGCGGGTATGACGCGAGCCTGGCCCCGGATGCCTACACGCATCCGAGCGCGGGCGTGGACTTCATCGTGCGCGGCGAAGGCGAGCTGACGTTCCGCGAGCTGGTGAGAGCCCTCGAGCGCGGGACCGATCTCGCGACGGTGGCGGGCCTCTCGTTCAAGTGCGGCGAGGACTTCACCCACAATCCCGATCGCCCGGTCAGCGAGCTCGACGACGGGGGCGTGCGCCTGCCGAACCGGGCCGCGCGGGTCCTCAGCGGCTACACGATGGTCGGACGCCCGGTCGACGTCGTGGAGACCTCGCGCGGGTGCACCTTCGACTGCAGCTTCTGCTCGATCATCGAGATGCGCGGGCGCAACTTTCACACGTACGACTTCGACCGCGTGCTGGCCGACATCCGCGATGCGCGCGCGCACGGCGCCCGGGCAATCTTCCTCGTCGACGACAACATCACGCTGAACGTGCGCCGGTTCGAAGGGCTCTGTCGCGCCATCATCGAGGCCGGGCTCAACGACCTCGACTATACCGTGCAGGCGATGACCTCGGCCATCGCCAACCACGGCCGCACGCTGGCGCCCCTGATGCGCCAGGCGGGCTTCCGGTACGTCTTCCTGGGCATCGAGAACATCCTCGAGGAAGATCTCGAATTCCTCCGTGCCGAGGCCAAGAACCGGCGCCGCGGCGAGGGCGTCAGCGGCGGCAACGCCGCGGTGACCGCCATCGAGTACTTGCATGCGAACAAGATGTACGTCGTCGGCGGGCTCATCGTGGGCAACCCCCAGGACACGCGCGAGGCGATCGAGGCCAATCTGGCCTTCGCCCGCCGGTACGTCGACGTACCGTACATCCAGCATCCGACGCCCTATCCGCGCACGCCGATGACGAAGACGTTCCGGGAGCAGGGACTCATCGTCAACGAGCGGCTCGAGGACTACGACGGCACCACCGCTGTGGTGCGAACGGCGCACCTCGACTCGGACGAGATCGAATTCTTGAGATGGCGGGCCGATCGGTGGATCAAGCTCAAGCATCTCCCGGTGGCCTTGATCCATACGCCGCTCTTCGCGCTGCGCAACGGGCTCAAGATGCTCCGGTATACGTTCAGGGGAACCACTATCAGGTCTATCCTGGGTCTCGAGGATGAGCGAAAGTCCTTCGAGCGTTATCGCGCGCTTCGCCGGGCCGAGCGGGTGTACCTGTAACTCGACAGTTGACAGGCTCGAGCCAAGCCTTATAGACTCCGCACTCGTGGAAAGGCTCTCGAGCATTCCTCCCGCATTTCGACTTCTTGGTCGCGGCGTTTTCTGACGTCCGGCTCTCTCCCCCTTAACTCGTTCCGGTAGGCGCCCCCGAACCACGCGGGATCCCACGAGGACCTCGCGCAATCACCGACTGGGCCCCCGCTCCACTGTCGATCGCATCCGGCGATCACCGGAGCCGGTGCCCGGGGAGAGAATGCATGCGGCTGGCGTCGAAGATCTTTTTAACCTCGGCACTCGTCATCGTCGTGCTCGCGGGCGTGGCGGCACTGAGCCTGCGCGCAATCGACCGTCTCGCCTCGGCCAACCGCGAGATCGTGACTCGCACGGTTCCGGCGCTTCGCCTCACCGCGGCCGCGCGCGAGGCGATCGAGCCGCTGATGCGCCTCGAGGCGCGTGCCGTGTCCCTCGGTGATCCGTCCTACACGACGGAGTGGACCGAGCGGGCGGCGCAGGTCGCCGACGATCTCGAGCGCCTGGTCGAATACGCGCAAAGCAGCCTGGAGAAGCTCTACCTGCGCGAGGCCAGCGCCGCGTTCGATGGGTATCGCAGCATCGTCGCCCGGGAGCGTGCGCTCGTACAGATGGGCGATCACCTCGGCGCCGTCCGCCTGACCGATATCGACGCGCGCCTGCTGGCCGAGCGGGTCGAGGAACGGCTGGGCGCCTTGATGTCGGCCACCCATACGCGCGTCCTTTCGGTCGAGGCGGACAGTGCGCGCGTCGAGGGACGCATGTGGACCTGGATGCTGGTCGCGCTGGGCGCGGCGGTAGGCGTGGCGCTGCTGGGCGCCGCGTTCCTCTCCCACCGGATGACGCGCTCCCTCGACGACCTGTCCGCGGCGGCGGCGGCGGTCGCGACCGGCAAGTTCCGCGAGCCGATCGTGGTGACTCGCCGCGACGAGATCGGATCGCTCACGCGGTCGTTCAATTCGATGATCGGCCAGCTGCGCCGGGTGGAGGAGACGCGACGCGAGTTTTTTGCGACCGTGTCGCACGAGCTCCGGTCACCTCTCACGTCGATCCGCGGCGCCGCCGAGCTCTTGCGTGAGGGTGTCCCCGGTCCGCTCACGGCCAGGCAGAAGCGGCTCGCCGACATCGTCTCGGTCAGCTCCGGGAGGCTGCTTCGCCTCGTGAATCAGATCCTCGAGATGTCACGACTTCAGGCCGGTCTCGTGGAGCTCGAGCGGAGCTTGCTCGACCTCGGTGTGCTGGTCGACCATGCCGTCGAGGAGCTCCACCCGCTCGCGTCGGAAGCGGGCGTGACGCTCGAGAGCGAGCGCATCGGCGCGAGCTTCGCCTACAGCGGCGACGTGGAGCGTCTCCACCAGGTGCTCGTGAACCTCGGCGCCAACGCGATCCGGTTCACTCCGTCCGGCGGCCGCGTGGTCATGCGGGTGATCGACGCCGGGCCGGAGTTCGAGCTGCAGGTCGAGGACACCGGCGTGGGCATCCCCGCGGACGCGCTCCCGCACATCTTCGAGGCCTACCGCCAGGCGCATCGCGAACGGGGCGGCACGGGCCTCGGCCTGTCTATCGTGCGCGGCATCACGGAGGCCCATGGCGGCCGTGTGACCGTCGAGTCCCGAGAGGGAAAGGGCAGCCGCTTCACGGTGCTCCTGCCTCGTACGTAGGCTCGCGAGAGCCGCCGTCGTCGATTCTTCGCCGCCTTGTGATGGGGGTGTCATGGCCCATGGCTACCATCAGCGGTAAGGATCGAGCCAGTTGATCAATCCGTTTCTTACCAACTGGCGTAAAATTGACTCTCTGGACAGGCTGTAAGTACCTGAAATCTTGTTGCCATCGCCTAGCACTTTCTTTGCATGCTGTCTCGGTCGGCTGGAAGTCCATCCGGGAGGGAACAGTGGGAACTGATCGAGTCGAGTCCGTCGCCACGTCCGCGCCCTCACTCTTTGACGGCCACCCCCGGATGCGGGCGATCCGCTCCGTCATCGAGAGCATCGCCGACACCGACACGACCGTGTTGATCCGCGGCGAGAGTGGGGTCGGTAAGGATCTCATCGCCCGCGCGGTGCACGCGGCCTCCGCCCGCCGTCAGGGGCCCTTCGTCAAGGTCAACTGCGCCGCAATCCCTCAGGAGCTGCTCGAGTCCGAGCTCTTCGGCCACGAGAAGGGCGCGTTCACCGGCGCCTACCGCCGCAAGCCGGGACAGTTCGAGTTCGCGAACATGGGCACGATCTACCTGGACGAGATCGGCGAGCTGCCGCTGGCGCTCCAGGCCAAGCTGCTTCACGTGCTGCAGGACTTCCGGTTCTCACGGGTCGGCGGGCACACGCCGATCGACGTCGACGCGCGCGTGATCGCCGCCACCAACCGGCGCCTCGAGGAAGCGATGGCGCAGGGTGCGTTCCGCGAGGATCTCTACTACCGCCTCAACGTGGTCGAGATCCAGGTGCCGCCGCTCCGCGAGCGGCGGCAGGAAATCCCGGCGCTGGTGGCGTGGTTCCTCGCAAAGTTCAACGCCCAGTACGGCCGGCAGAAGACGCTCTCCCCCGAGACCCTGGCCCGCCTCACGGAGTACCCCTGGTCGGGGAACGTCCGCGAGCTGGAGAACATCATTCGCCGCATGGTCGTGCTCGCGGATGGCGAGCAGGCCTTCGAGGCGCAGTTCGCGCGCGGCAGAGGCGCGCGCACCGTGCACCCGCAGCCTTCGCTGTCGGTCACCGAGAGCCTGCGCGAGATCGCCCGCCGCGGCGCCCGCGAGGCGGAGCGCCACGCCCTGTCGGAAGTGTTGGAGCGCGTACGCTGGAATCGCGCCGAAGCATCGCGGATCCTCAAGGTCAGCTACAAGACGTTGCTCACCAAGATCGCCGAGTGCGAGCTGGCGGCGCCCGCGCGGCGCCTCTCCTGAGCACCACCCCGCTCGGGTCATCCCCGACTTGACAAGGCGCGGGCGGGCCCCTAAGGTCGCAGCGCCATGAACGAGCTCGACGCGCTCGCCCGATTGCTCGCGACTACCCTGAAGGAACGAAAAGAAACGATCGCGGTGGCCGAGTCCTCCGCAGGCGGGTTGATCTCCGCCGCGATGCTCTCGGTGCCCGGCGCTTCGGCGTACTTCCTCGGCGGCGGCGTGATCTACACGCAGGCCGCGCGGCGCGGGCTCCTGCGGGTTCCGGACGAGGCCGTGAAGGGCATCCGGTCGAGCAGCGAGCCATATGCGCTGCTCAAGGCGCGCACGATCCGCGAGCTCCTGGGGGCCACCTGGGGGCTCGCCGAGACCGGCGCCACCGGACCGACCGGCAATCGCTACGGCGATTCGGCGGGGCACGCGTGTATCGCCGTGGCGGGTCCCGTCGAGCGCGCGATTACGCTCGAGACGGGCCACGGCGACCGAGAAAAGAACATGTGGGCCTTCGCGAAGCGAGCGCTCGAGCTCTTGGAGACGTCGCTGGGCAAGCGGTAGGAGCCCACTCGATGCAGATCGTCTTCTGGAACATCCGGGCCGGTGGCGGCGTCCGCGTCGGCCGGATCGCCGCGCAGATCGAGCGCTGGGCCCCGGACGCGGTCGCCCTCTGCGAATTCCGCGCGACTCCGCCGAGTCTGGAGCTGGCCCGCTCGCTCGCGGCGCTTGGCCTGGCGTACCAGTGCACGACGGCCGAGCCTTCACTACCCAGCGCCAATCGTCTGTTCATCGCGACACGATTCCCGATGCGCCGACTACGCCTGCGGGTCGGCCCCGGCGATCCCGGCAGTCTCCTTCTCCTCGCTTCGGTCGAGGCTCCCGAGCCCCTCACCCTGGGTGCGATGCACGTCCCGAATCGGGTGACCGGACGGAAGGATCTCTTCTATGCCGCCGTCCTCACGTTGCTCGGCCGCTGGCGGCGTGGGCCCACGATGCTGCTCGGCGACACGAACTCCGGCCGCCCGGGTCTCGACGAGGAGACGCGGGTGTTCGGACCGCGAGAAGACGCCTGGCTGTCGGGGCTCGAGCAGTCGGGATGGCTCGACGCGTTTCGCCTTCTTCGGGGCACGGCCCGCGCCTACACCTGGTACTCGCCCAACGGCGGCAACGGGTTTCGGCTCGATCAGGCTTTCGTGAACGATCAGCTCCGGCCCCGGCTCAGGGACGTCCGCTACGATTGGGGCCGGCCTGTGGGGCGCCAGGGCGGTCGTCTCAGCGACCACGCCGCGCTGCTGGTGGATCTTCAGAGGTAATCTTCAAAGGTAGATGAGGTAAAGTCGAGGCCCCGATGCGCTTCGGAACCTACTACTTCCTGCAGGCGCCGCCCGCGATCGCTCACCCGGACGTTGTCCGCCACGAGATCGAGCAGATGACGTGGACCGAGGAGCTCGGCTTCGACAGCATCTGGCTGACGGAGCACCACTTCATCGACTACGGCCTGTCCGTCTCGCCGGCGGTGCTGGCGGCGGCGGCCGCCATGCGGACGCGACGGGTGCGCATCGGGCTCGCCGCCGCGATCCTTCCGTTCCATGACCCGGTTCGGCTCGCCGAGGAGCTCGCGATCGTCGACATCCTGAGCGAAGGACGTCTCGACGTGGGCGTCGGCCGCGGCAACCGCCCGGTCGAGTTCGAAGGATATCGCGTGCCCCAGATCGAGAACCGCGAGCGCTTCGAGGAAAGCCTGGCGATCATCCTCAAGGCGTGGACGATGGAGCGCTTCGCGTTCGAGGGCCGCCACTTCAACATCCCCGAGGTCCGCGTGATCCCGAAGCCACTCCAGCGGCCTCACCCGCCGGTGTACGTCGTGTGCACGAGCCCCGACACGATCGAGGCGACGGCCCTCCGCGGGGTACCGATGCTGAACTCGCTCTTACGGGGCGGCGTCGAGCAGCTCGCGAAGAGTCGCGACACGTACGTGAAGGCGTGCGAGAAGGCGGGCCGGAGCGCGGCCGAGATCGCGGGTCTCCTGGGCCGCTGGGGCGTGTCGCGCCACGTCTACGTGGCGCCGTCCGACGCGCAGGCGCTGGCCGAGGCGAAGGACGCGGAGATGTGGTACCAGGAGTCGCTGCGGCGCTTCCTCGTTCCCGAACGGATCGACCGCGTACACCCGCTGCTGCAGCCAGGGTTCCGCGCGCTCGAGGAGCGCTTCGCGAAGGTCTCGTGGGATGACCTGGTCGCGGAGAGCGTCGCCTTCGGCTCGCCCGACACCGTCGCGGCGCGGATCCAGGAATTCCAGCGCCTCGGCGTCGGCGAGATGCTCTGCTGGATGAACTTCGGCGGTCTACCTCAAGAAAAGGTGCGGCGCTCGATGGAGCTCTTCGCCCGCGAGGTCATGCCGCGGTTCCGCTGAGCCTGAGGCTCTCCATCGTCACTTCGCCCGGCTCAGCACCAATCCTATCGCCTTCGTGAAGGCTCCGACCGTAAACGGCTTCTGGAGCAGCGGGCCGAGCTTGGGCGCGTCGACCGATGCGCTGTCGCTGAGGTAGCCCGACACATAGAGTACTTTGATCTCCGGCCGCGAGGCCCGTACTCGTATCACCCACTCGTCGGCGAACGACGGTGGGATCCCCACGTCCACCACCATCAGGTCGATCCGGCCGGTGTGCCGCTCGCTGAGGGCAAGCGCCTCGTCCCGATCGCCCGCCTCGAGGACCACGTAGCTCTGGAGATGAAGGATCTCCCGGATCAGATCCCGCACTTCGCGCTCGTTCTCGACGACGAGCACGGTCTTGGCTTCGGTGGCGGCGGGCGGCTCGGGCGGCGGAGCCGGCGTCGGCGCCGCGACCGCGATCTCGGCGACCCGCGGCAGGTAGATCTTGAACGTCGATCCGGCGCCGGCGTCGCTCGTGACGCTGATCTGGCCGCCACAGTGGGTGACGACGTCGTACACCGTCGCAAGCCCGAGCCCGCTGCCGCGCCCGGGCTCCTTCGTCGTGAAATAGGGCTCGAACAGGCGTGCGCGGGTGTCGTCGTCCATTCCGCATCCGGTATCGCCCACCGCCAGCATCACGGCCTGGCCCACGTTGCCCGTCTCGATGGTGAGGCGACCGCCGCTGGGCATGGCGTCGCGGGCGTTGACGACGAGGTTCATGATGACCTGGCCGATCTGGTGCGGGTTGGCGCTGACCCGCGCGAGGCTCGGGCTGAGCCGCGTCACGAGCTCGATCGCGTCGCCGAGCAGAGGCTGGAGCACGCGCGTCACGTTCCCCACGAGCTGGTTGAGATCGACGGGCACCGGCGCCGGGGCCGCCCGGCGGCTCCCCGAGAGAATCTGCTGGGTCAGGGCGGCGCCCCACTCGGTCGCGCGCTTGATGGCCTCCGCGTTCCGGCGCAGCGGATCGTCGGCGCGCAGGCGCTTGAGCATCATCTCCGTGTAGCCGGTGATGACCGCGAGCAGGTTGTTGAAGTCGTGGGCGACACTGCTCGCGTGTCGGCGCAGGGTCGCGTTGTCGGCCAGCGCCTGCTCGAGCCGCGTGGATTGATCGCGTGCGGACACCGCGCCGCCCTCCGTCATCGCGGCGTCTCGTCGCCGAGGGCGCTCGGCGGATCGGGTATGAGGGACAGGACGATCGTGAACGTCGTGCCGCGGCCGCGCACGCTCTGGAAACTGATCGCGCCGCCGTGGTCCTGGATGATTTTGTGCGCAAGCGCCAGGCCGAGCCCCGTCCCGCTGTCCCGCGTCGTATAGAAGGGATTGAAGATCCGGTCGGTGTCCGAGGGCTCGATGCCGACGCCGGTGTCCCCGACCTCGATCTTGACCCGGTTCGCCGGTCGCCATCGCGTCGCCGGCACTGGGTCGCCTGTCCCCGCCCACCCGGCGCGCACCGTGAGGCGACCGCCGCCGGGCATCGCGTCGAGCGCGTTGGCCACCAGATTGACGAACACGCGGTAGAGCGCGTCCTTGTCCGCCTGGATCGACGGCACGTCGCGGGCGTACTCGCGCACGACCTCCACGCGCCGGTCGTCGAACTGATCGGCGTAGAGCTCGAGGGCGCGATTGATGAGCTCGGGGAGCCTCACGAGCGTGAAGCTCATCCGCGAGGGGCGCGCCAGCTCGAGCAGGCGCTCGACGATGCCGTTGATCCGTTCCAGCTCGCGCGGGACGACGCTGCTGAATCGCTCGCGGAAATTCGGATCGTCGAACTTCCGGTCCAGGTGCCGGCTGAACGTGAGGAGCGACGTCAACGGATTCTTGATCTCGTGGGCCAGGCCCGCGGCCAGCGTGCCGAGCGCGGCGAGCCGATCCGACCGCCGCAGGTCGCTCTCGAGCTGGCGCACGAGTGTCACGTCGCGGAACACGCCGATGACGCCGAGGTCCTTCCCCTCCCCGCCCTTGAGCGGCGCCGTGCTGAACTCGATCGGCAAGATGGTGCCGTTGCGGCGCCGGAGCGTGAGCGGCACGCTCGCGATCGGCGCGCGCGTAGCGAGGGTCTCCGTCAGGAGGTCGCTGATCTCGGGCGTGTGGGCGAACAGCTCGGTGCAGTACCGGCCGGCGGCCTCGCCGCGGAAGAAGCCGGTGAGCAGCTCGGCGGCCAGGTTCAGCGTGACCACGCGGCCACCCAGGTCGATCGTCACGATGCCGCTCGTGAGCGAGCCGAGGATGTTGTCGGTATAGCTCTTGAGATCGGCGAGCTCCTCGAACTGTCGTCGCAGGCCGCCGTGAGCCTCCTCCAGCGCGGTTCGCTGATGCAGGAGCTGCGCCGCCATGTCGTTGAAGGCCGCGGCCAGACGCCCGATCTCGTCGGCCGTCGAGGGCTCGATCCGCTGGTTGAGCTGGCCGCGCGAGATGGCGGCGGCGCCCTCGGCCAGTTGCTGGACCGGCCGCGCGATCCGACGGGCGACCAGGGCCGCTGCGACACTTCCGAGCAAGAGCGTCGCGAGGGTCAGCGCGCCGAGCTCGAGCCGCGTGCGCCGGAGCTGGGCTTCCATCCGCCGCTTGGACAGCCCGAGCCGCACGGTGCCCCACTTCCGACCCTCGACGAGGACCGGCACCGCGAAGTCGTAGACGGCCTCGCCGGCGGTCGTGACGGTTTCCTGGGTCAGCGGCTCACCCGCGCTCGCCGCGCGCTCGGGCACGGCGCCGTGCAGGAGGAACCCCACGCGCTCGGGATACCGGCTGTGGGCCGCCACCTTGCCGTCGGCGTCGAGCACGAGCGCGTAGACGACGTCGGGCTCGGCGCTGATCCGCACGACGTTCTGCTCCAGGGCGACGAAGTTGTAGACGAGCAGTGGGCCCACGGAGATCGCCGCGAGGCTCCGAGCGAGCGCCTCGCCGCGCCGCTCCATTTCGGAGATGATCCCGGCACGCTCCTGGTGGTCGACCACCACCATGACGGTCGTCATGACGAGAACGATCACGAGGATCGTGCCGAGTAGGAGCTGCGCGCGCAGGGATTGAGGTTTCATCGCGTTCGGTCGAGCCAGATCTTGCGTAGGGGGATGTAGGGGTCCCCGAGGCCGTTGACCTCGACGCTCCGGACGTAGGACTGGAACAGGCGCTCGTACGCGCGATGGAAGACCGGGACGATCGGGGCGTCGTCGAGGATCAGCTGCTCGGCTCTCCGGTACAGCTCGACCCGCCGCTGAATGTCACCAGCACTTCGGGCGCCCGTGAGCAGCTCGTCGACGACGGGGTTCGCGTAGCCGAAAAAGTTGCGAGGGCTCTTCGAGTGGAACAGCTTCGTAAGGAAGTTGTCCGGGTCGGGGACGTCTGCGTACCAGGCGTATAGAAAGATCGGCAGCTTTCCATCGTCGAGCATCTTCGAGAACGCCTGCCAGTCGGTGTTGTACTGGAAGTCGGCGGTGATGCCGACCGCCGCCAGCCATTTCTTGATGAGCGCGTGCTCGCGCACGATGTCGGCCTGCCGGGCGCCCGACCAGATGGTGAGTGGCGGCAGGCCGCGGCCTCCGGGATAGCCGGCCTGGGCGAGCAGCTCGCGCGCACGCGCCGGGTCGTATGGGTACCCGGTGAGCCCCGGATTGAAGCCGAGCATCCCCGGCGGCAAGACACCGCGCGCGTAGGTGACCTGGCCCAAGTAGACGCCCTCGACGATCGTCTCTCGGTCGATTGCCTGGACGATCGCCTGCCGGACACGCCGATCGTTGAGCGGCTTCGCCCGCGTGTTGAATCCATAGAACCGCGCGCTGATCATCGGCCGCTTCACGTAGATGTATCCGCCGCTCGTGGCCAGCGCGCGCCGGTCGACACGGGCCGGCACCGGCGCGTCCTCGAGGTTCCCCTTCTGGAACTCCTCCTGCATCGCATCGCGCTGCTCGCCTGGAAAAATACGGAACAGGAGCCGCGTGAGTCGCGGCGCCCCGTCGAAATATTCCGCATTGGCTTCGAGGACGATCTCGCGACCCCGGTCCCACCGGACGAATCTGAATGGCCCGGTCCCCACGGGCTGGGCGCCGAACGCCTCGCCCTGCGACTCGACGAGGTCGCGGGGGACGATCTTGGCGTGGCCGACCGCCGCGATGGCCACGAACGGCGCAACGTGGTCGTCGAGCGTCACCTGGACGGTGCGCCGGTCGAGCGCCACCAATCCCGACACGCTCTTCGCCCGTCCCTCTCTGAACTCGCGTGCTCCTTTGATATTGAGGAACAGCTCGGCCGCGCCCGAACGCGTCTTCGGATCGAGAATGCGCGCGAACGAGTAGACGACGTCGTCCGCGTTGACCTCGCGTCCATGGTGGAACTTCACGCCGTGACGAAGATTGAACGTCCACACCGCCCCATCACGCGAAGCGCGCCAGAATTCCGCGAGCGCCGGCACGATCGTGAGCGCGGAGTCGTATTGCACGAGACCGTCGAAGATTTGCTGCGAGACGGACAGGCTGTAGATGTCGCTGACCCGAGCCGGGTCGAGAGTCTTCGGGTCGTGGCCCAGCGGCCGTCGGTAGACCGTGCCGGCAGCTCCAGGATCCCGATCCTGGGTGCGCAGGGGTGAGGGCCGCACGAACACGAGGCCCACCGAGAACACAAGGAGCAGAACGAGGAAAAGGAAGGGAGCACGGACGCCTCCCTTCCCCACCCAGAGGCGACTCAACAATGTCGAGCCAGGCAACAAGCGGGCGAGTGCTAGTCCGCGCCGCCTTCCGCCGTCCCGATCGCCTGGAAGTACTGCGTGGAGTTGGATGTCGCCGACTCGATCACCGGCGCCACCAGCAAGAACGATCCGATCACCGCCGCCACGATCACGATGCCCGCCCATGCCTTCGCCATGACTCTCCTCCCAATCGGTTGAGAAGCCCCCCCCATGAGGGCTTCGGAAGTGCAACCGACGGGACGCTACGCAATTTCGTCGCCACAACGCAAGGCATTCGCGGAACGATGCGCAAAGCGCGTGTTTCGCGACAGTGAGTACAATGGCGGGGCTCATATCATCGCGCGCCATCGCCCAGTGGCTGTGCGGCGCGCCCAGCTAGTGGGCGCCCAGTAACTGGGCGATCAGCGTTGCCCAGGCGCCCGGATGCCCCATCGCGCGAGCTTCACCCGGAGAGAGTTCCGATGGATCTCGAGAATCCGTCCGGCCTCGGTCAGATTCCACCCAACGCGCTCGAGGACCCGCAAGACGATCTGCCGTTCGAACTGATCCGTCGCTTCGTTGAGCGGCAGGGCTTCGGCCGCCCGCACCTTCGTGGCCTGCTGGGGTAACGACACGTCCAGCGGCAGATCGTTGAGCTGGATGACGGGCCCCTCGGCCAGGACCACGCAGCGCTCGATGACGTTCTCGAGCTCACGCACGTTGCCCGGCCACCGGTAGGCGTTCAGGGCGGCCAGCGCCTCGGGCGAAAGCCCCTCGACTCGCTTGTGGAACCGTCGGTTGTCGCGCCGGATGAAATGATCGACGAGCAGCGGGACGTCCTGGATGCGCTCGCGCAGCGGCGGCACCACGACCGGCACTACGTTGAGCCGGTAGTAGAGATCTTCGCGGAAGGCGCCGCGGCCGACGGCCTCCTTGAGGTTCGTGTTCGTCGCGGCGATGAAGCGCACGTCGATCTTGACCGGCCGGGTGCCGCCGACCCGCTCGATCTCGCGCTCCTGGAGTACCCGCAGGAGCTTGGCCTGGAGCTCGGCCCGCAAGGTGCCGATCTCGTCGAGGAAGAGCGTGCCGCCCTGCGCGAGCTCGAACTTGCCAAGCTTGCGCTGGTGGGCGCCGGTGAACGCACCCTTCTCGTGGCCGAACAGGTCGGACTCGATGAGGGTCTCGGCGATCGCCGCCGGGTTGACAGCGACGAAGGGCCCCTCGCGCCGCGGGCCCTGATGGTGGATGGCCCGGGCGACGAGCTCCTTGCCGGTACCGCTCTCGCCGGTGATCAACACGGTCGTCGACGTGCGGGCGACCTGCGCGATGAGGCCGTGGAGCTTCTCGATCGCGGAATGCCTTCCGACGATCTCGTCGAGATCGTGCGCGCGCTCGAGCTCGGAGCGAAGAAAGGCAACTTCGCGCTCGAGCGCGCGGCGCTCGAGGGCGCGTCGTGACAGGGACAAGAGCTCGTCCTCCTCGAAGGGTTTGGTCAGATAGTCGAAGGCGCCGAGTTTCATGGCGGCGACCGCGGTTCGAACGGTCTTCACGGCAGTGACCAGGATCACCTCGATGCCCTCGTCGAGGGCCTTGATGCGCTCGAGAACCTCGATGCCGTCCATCCCGGGCAAGCGGATGTCGAGGAGTACCAGATCGACCGCGGAGGCGCGAACGACGTCGAGGGCGCTCGGACCGTCGGCCACGTCGACCACGTCATAGTGGTCCTCGAGGATCAGCCGAAACGACTCCCGGACGCCGGGGTCGTCATCGACGACGAGGACGACGGGGCGCGCCATGCCGGGACTCTAGCACCAATCCCGGCCGCTCTGGCAGCGACCTCGGGGCCAGCGGCAAGGTATGGGTTCAGGTTCAGAGACTCCGAGACCGTATCCGACGCGCGACATTGACGCGGCGTCCGGCTGACCGAAGAATCGCCTGGTGCTGGCGCGAGTCCTCTCCGCTGCGCTCGTGGGCGTCGAGGCCGCGCTCGTCCGCGTGGAAGTCGACGTCAGTCCCGGTTTGCCCATGTTCACCACGGTAGGTCTTCCCGACTCGGCCGTTCGCGAGAGCCGCGAGCGCGTGCGCACGGCCATCCGAAACGCCGGCTTTGCGTTCCCGTCCGAGCGAATCACGGTCAACCTGGCTCCCGCCGACCTTCGCAAAGAGGGCGCCTCGTTCGATCTGCCGATCGCGCTCGGTATTCTCGCGGCCACCGGGATCGTCGTCGACGGGCGCATCGGTCCATTTGCCGTCGTGGGCGAGCTGGCGTTGAACGGCCAGATTCAGGGCGTGCGCGGGGTGCTCGCCGTCGGGCTCACGTGCCGGCGCCAGCGCATCGGCACGCTCGTGGTGCCGCTCGCCAACCACACGGAGGCGCTCGCGGTCGACGATCTCAAGGTCCTCGCCGCGCCGACCTTGCGCGACGCCGTTGATTTCCTGAACGGCGCAAACCCGGTGGCGTTCACGCCGGCCCCGCCCGCCCTCACGGCGGCCACGGACGATCTCGATTTCACGGACGTTCGCGGGCAGGCTCACGCCAAGCGCGCGCTCGAGATCGCGGCCGCCGGCGCCCACAACGTGCTGCTGGTAGGCCCACCAGGTGGCGGAAAGACGATGCTGGCGCGACGACTGGCCGCGATCCTGCCCCCGCTGTCGCGCGATGAGGTGATCGAATCGTCGACCATCTGGTCGGTCGCCGGTCTGTTGCCGCGACACGGCGAGCTGATGAGCCGGCGCCCCTTCCGCGCGCCGCACCACACGATCTCGGTGTCGGGCCTCATCGGTGGGGGAAGCCCGCCGCACCCAGGCGAGGTAACCCTCGCACATCTCGGCGTGCTCTTTTTGGACGAGTTACCGGAGTTCCACCAGCATGTGCTCGAGTCGTTGCGTCAACCGATCGAGGACGGTCGCGTCACGATCGCTCGCGCCAGCGGTGTCAGCGATTTCCCCGCTCGGTTCCAGATGATCGCCGCCGCCAATCCGTGTCGGCGCGGTTGCCCCTCGCTCGACAGCTGCCTCTGCACGCCCGCGGAGCGGGCCCGGTACCTCGGCCGTCTGTCGCGCCCGCTCCTCGACCGTATCGATCTGCACGTCGAGCTCCCTGCGCTGCCGCCCGCCGACGTTCAGGGCTTGGCCTCGGGCGAGGCCAGCGAGACGATCCGGGCGCGAGTGGACGTCGCCCGCCAGCGTCAGCGCGACCGCTTCCGCGCCAGCGCGATTCGCATCAATGCGGCGATGAGCCCGCGGCAAGTGCGACGCTTCTGCCGGGTCTCCGTCGAGGCCGAGCGATTGCTCGCGGCGGCGATGACCCAGCTCGGGCTCTCGGCCCGCGGTCACGACCGCGTCCTCAAAGTCGCCCGCTCGATCGCCGATCTCGCCGGGTCCGAGGGGGTGACCGCCGAGCACTGCGCCGAAGCCATCCAGTACCGCGGGCTCGACCGTCAGTGGCGTGCGTGAGTCGCGCCGCTCACTGCTTCTGGACGACGACCCGGCCCTCGGCGTTCACGAAGACGCGGTACCGGCTGCCATCCTTGCATGCCACCGCGTAGTCGTTGTCGCCCTGCTTCGTGGCGGTGACGACTTGCCCGCAGGGCTGGCCCTGGAGAGCGATCACGGCCGTCAAATCCTTCAGCACAGCCGGGTCATCCGCGGCCAGCGCGGGCCTAGCCATCAGAATCGGCATCGACACGATCGCGGCCCGGACCTTGGTTCGCCAGCTCATGGCTCCTCCTCCCAATTGACTCAGAGATTCTTAAACTTGTCGGGATCGACGAGGATGTTCCAGAGCGCCTCGCGCGAGGACGAGACATCGCGAGCGAGCCCCGGATCGCCGTCCTGGAGCAGAGACAAAACCTTCAGGAGCAGCAGATCGTAGGCCTGTCGCAGCTTCGCCAGCCGGGTCTGGTCACGCGACTGATGGAAGTCACGGAACTGTTCGAGCAAGTCGTCGACCTCGTTCTTGAGCGAGAGCTTGGTGAAGACTCCGATGGCCTTTGTATCGCGCAGGCGCTTCTCCAGGGAGCCGAGATCCAGAGTTGCCACCCTTACCGGCGGCGCGGGTGGCGGTACCGCGGGCGCTTGGTCCGCGCGTGGTGCCGCGGGTTGCTTCTCCTGTTCGGTGAGACCGGGCTTCTGAATGACCGTTGGCGGCGCCGGCGTAGTCGCCCGGACGGGCGGCATCTTGACCGGAGGCGCTGAAGCGGCAGGTTTCGAAGCTTCGGCGCGCGGTGGCGTCGTATTCTCTTGAGGCTGCTCAACCTCGGACTGTCCCGCTGGGGCCGGAGCGACCGGAACGGTCTCCGGGCTCGTGGCGCTATCCGGTGGGCGCGAGCTCGGCGGCGTGCGATCGCACGCCTGGCAGAGCAAGACCAGAACGCCCACGGCCACAGCTCCAGCACTGTTCCCGATCGTCACGTGTTCTCCGCCCCCTGCTCCCCGGATCGGGAGTCTTCATTCAGCATGCCTGACATTCATCCGGATGCGAACCGTGCCGCGTAGAATGTGCGCCATGTCCAAGTTGCGAACGCACAGCCTCTTGGTGTGCGACGGCGAGCGCCTCCCGCTGATTCTCGTGCACGGGGCCGCGAACTCGGCGCGTGTGTGGACCTTCTGGCAGGACGAGCTTGCCCAACGCGGATGGTCTTCGCACGCGATCGACCTGCGTGGTCACGGCGCGAGCGCGGCGATCGACCTCGGCGCGACTCGAATGGCCGATTACGCGGACGACGTCGTCGCGCTCGCGCGCACGCTCTGTCAGCCTCCGATCCTCGTCGGTTGGAGTATGGGCGAGCTCGTGGCGATGATGGCCGCCACTGCGTGCAGTGCGCGGGCGTGCGTGGGCCTGGCGCCCAGCACGCCGGTGCGGACCTTCGACGCTTCGGTCGCTCTTCGCCGCGGCATCTTCGGACCTGAAGAATATGGCATCGTCGATCGTGATCCCGACCATCAGCCGGCGATGGCGGATCTCGATCGGGCCGAGCGTGGAGTCGCGCTCGAATCACTCGGTCAGGAGTCTCGCTTCGCCCGAGATGAGCGCAAGGCCGGCGTCGTCGTCGACGTCCGGTGTCCAATGTTGATCGTCACCGGGACGACCGACGGCCAGTGGCCCCGGCAGCGGTACGACGACCTTCACTTCGCCGCCGATCACGTCAGCATCGACGGCGCCTCGCACTGGGGGTTGGTCCTGAACCGGCGGCTGCTCGGGGCGGTGGCCTCCGCGGTCACCGGCTGGCTCGATACGACGATCTCGCGCGGGAGGCCCTGGAGGTCGCCGGCGGGCCGCGCGCACCCGGGATCCGCGGGGCTTTAGCGGCGGCCGCGCGGGGGGATGTTCGTGTAGACGATCGTGCCGTCTTCGCCGACGGTCCGATAGACAGGAGTCGGCGGCGCGCTGACTCCGCCGTTCGTGGTGCCGTCGTAATGATAGAGCACGCGGGTCACGTAGTCGCGGGTCTCCTGGTACGGTGGGATTCCTCGGTATGCGAGCACCGCTTTCTCGCCCGCGTTGTACGCCGCCAGCGCCAGAGGCAAATCATTCCTGAAGCGCTCGATCAGCCCACGAAGGTGCCGAACGCCGCCGTCGATGTTCTGCTGCGGGTCGAAACTATTGCGCACGCCCAGCATCGACGCCGTCTCCGGCATGAGCTGCATCAACCCCTGAGCGCCCTTCACCGAGACCGCACGCGAATTAAAACCCGACTCGACGCGGATGACGGCCTGAACCAGTCGGTCGGGAACGCCGTAGCGCTCGGCAGCCGCCTTGATCTCGGTTGCGTAGCGCGCCGTGTCGGCGGGCGGCAGGCGCAGAAAGCCCGCGGAGGTGCCTGATGAGTACCCGGCGAGGTTCTTGTACCGGGGATCGGTCGGAGCATTGGTGAAGTGGACGGTGCCGTCGCCCTCGGAGAGCCGATAGACCTGGGCGCCGGCTGTCGACCAGCCTAGAAACACCGTAGATACCACGCCCAGGACATACCCGAGGCGGGACATACGGCTATGTTAGCCGAGCAGCCAGCGCCCCTTCAAGGCAGAAGACGGGTCCCGGAAATCCCTCAAGTGGCCGAAATCAAGACGATAACGCCATACGCTCGACCTCCGGCCACGTCGGTGCCTCCTCGAGTGCGTACTTGAGGACGTCACTGACCGAATCGACCATGTGGATGGTCATTTCATCTCGGACCCGGGCCGGGACGTCCTCCATCAGATTCTTCGCGTTCCGTCCGGGGATCACCAAGGTGCGGATCCCAGCGCGATGAGCGGCCAGCACCTTTTCCTTGATACCGCCGACCGGGAGCACCCGTCCAGCCAGGCTCACCTCGCCGGTCATCGCCAGACCTGGACGCACCCGGCGCCCGGTCAGCAACGACACGAGCGCTGTCGTCATCGTGACGCCCGCCGAGGGCCCGTCCTTCGGAATCGCGCCGGCCGGAACGTGCACGTGGATGTCCGATGTCTCCCAGAATTCCGGGCCGATGCCGAGCTCATGGGCATGCGACCGGACCCACGAGAGGGCCGCCTGGACCGACTCCTTCATGACGTCGCCGAGCTGCCCGGTCAAGGTGAGCGTGCGCTTGCCCTGCATCCGAGTCGCCTCGATGACCAGGACGTCGCCGCCAACCGGCGTCCACGCCAGGCCGATCGCGACGCCCGGGACGCGCGTGCGCTCCTCGACCTCCTCGAGCTCGAAGCGCGGGACGCCGAGAAATGACGTCACGACGTCCGGGGTGATCCGCGCCAAGTCCGTCTGGCCTTCGGCGCGCCGGCGCGCCACCTTCCGGCAGACGCTGGCGATCTCACGCTCGAGGTTCCGCACCCCGGACTCGCGCGTGTAGCCACGGGCCAGCAGGCGCAACGCCTCAGGCGTGAACTCGATGTCCTTGCCCGGATCGAGCCCGTGCTCCCGCGCCTCCTTGGGCACCAGGTGGCGCTGAGCGATGGCGATCTTCTCTTCCTCTGTATACCCGGCCAGCGGGATGATCTCCATCCGGTCGCGCAACGCCGGGGGCACCGTATCGATCACGTTCGCCGTCGTGACGAACAGCACGCGCGACAGATCGAACGCGACGTCCAGATAGTGGTCGCGGAATGAAACGTTCTGCTCCGGGTCGAGCACCTCGAGGAGGGCGGACGCCGGATCGCCGCGAAAGTCCATCCCGAGCTTGTCGATCTCGTCGAGCATGAACACCGGGTTCCTCGTCCCGGCGCGCCGCAGTCCCTGAATGATCTGGCCCGGCAAGGCGCCGATATAGGTCCGGCGATGGCCGCGGATCTCGGCCTCGTCCCGCATGCCGCCGAGCGAGATGCGATGGAACTTCCTGCCGAGCGCGCGGGCAATCGACCGGCCGAGCGACGTCTTGCCCACGCCTGGAGGACCCACGAAGCAGAGGATCGGATCCTTGCCGGAGGGGCGGATCTTCTTCACCGCGAGGTACTCCAGGATCCTCTCCTTGATCTTCTCGAGCCCTTCGTGATCCTCGTCGAGAATCGTGCGCGCCGCACCGATGTCGACATTATCGGCCGTCGCTTGCTGCCACGGCATCGACACGAGCCAGTCGATGTACGTCCGCGCCACGGTGTACTCCGCCGCGGCCGGCGGCATCTTCGCCAGCCGGTCGAGCTCGCGAAGCGCCTCCTTCTTCGCCTCCTCGGTCATGCCGGCCGCCTCGATCTTGTCGCGCAGCGCATCGATCTCCTGCGTGCGATCGTCGGCGTCGCCCAGCTCTTTCTGGATTGCCTTCATTTGCTCGCGCAGATAGTACTCCCGCTGCGTCTTCGACATCTCCGATTGGGCTTCCGACTGGATCTTCGAGCCGAGCTCGAGGACCTCGACCTCCTTCGTCAGCGCCGCGACGAGCCGCTGCAGGCGCTCGGCGACGCTGATGGTCTCCAGCAGCTCTTGACGCAGAGTGGTCGGGAGGGTCGGAAGCGACCCAGCAATGAGATCGGCGAGCGCGCTCGGGCCCTCCGCGGCGCCAAGGATGTTCGCGAGCTCGTCTGGAAGAGTCGGCGACATCGCAACGACCTTCTGGAAGAGCCCGGTCGCCGTGCGCGCGAGCGCTTCGACCTCGAGAGTTGCCGTCGCCGGCGTCTCGTCGGTGAGACGCTGGATCCTCGCGCGGAGAAACGGTGCCTCCTGCACGACATCGCCGATACGGAATCGCGTGAGCCCCTGGACCACCAGCCGCAAGGTACCGTCGGGCTGCTTCAGAGCCTTGTGGATGAGGATCACGGTGCCGATCGAGTGAAGGTCCTGGGCGCGCGGGTCCTCCGCGGCCGGGTCGCGCTGCATGACCGCGCCGAGGATCCGACTGCCCTGGAGCGCTTCCTGGACGAGCCGCACCGATCCGGGGCGGCCGACCGCCAGCGGAATCACCGCGTGCGGCAGCATCACCGTGCCGCGCAGAGGCAGAATCCCCAGAACGTCTGGGATGCTCAGCTCGTTCTCGTCACGCTCGCCAGCCATATTTCTCCTTTCGAGCTAGAACAGATCGACGGGCTTGAGCTGGCCGGCTGCCGCGCGAACGAGAGCCTCGCGCGGCTCTTGGGGCCGACTCTGACCCGTTGTCTCGCCGCCCTCCTCACGGAGGTAGGTGACCAGATCCTCGATCTGTTTCTGCATCTCGATCATCCTGCGTCTCATCTTTATGATGACCTCGATGCCGGCGAGATTCACACCGAGGTCGCGCGTGAGCCTGAGCAGCCGCGCCAGCTCATCGACGTCCTCGGTCGAGTACATGCGCGTCCGACCGACGGTCCGGTTCGGACGCACCAGTCCCTTCTTCTCGTAGAAGCGCAAGGTCTGCGGGTGGACGTTCAGCATGTCGGCGACCACCCCGATCATGTAGAGCGGCTTGCCGCGATCGGTCACTCGGCACCTCCCCGATAACGCTCGAGCGCGGTCCGCGTCTCGACGGGCATCAGCCGCGCGAGCTGGCGCACCAGCTCGTGCGTGCGCGCGTCGAGCCCCGTCGGAACCTCGACGCGAACCGTCACATAGAGGTCGCCCGTCGACTCGCCCGTCAATCTGGCCAGCCCCTGACCGCGCAGACGAAACACCTGGCCACCGGTCGTTCCGGGCGGCACGACCAACACGGCCTCCCCCGAGGGAGTCGGCACCCGGATGCGGGCACCCAACAGCGCCTCCCAGACGCTGATCGGGACGTCGCAATGCACGCTGTCGCCCTTCCGGCGAAAGAACGGGTGCTCTCCGACCCGTGTGCTGACGATCAGATCGCCGCGCGGTCCTCCGAACGGGCCGGCATTCCCTTCCCCGGCGACGCGAATCTGCGCTCCGGAGTCGACGCCGGCGGGCACGCCGACGACGACCGGTTCGACGACGCGGCGGACACCGCGACCGAGGCACGCCGCGCATCGCGCCCCGTTGTTGGAGCCGCTCGCGCCACACTCCGAACAGGGCGAGAACCGCTGCACGTCCAGCCGGACGCTGGTCCCCCGAACCACCCCGGCGAAGGAGAGCTCGACGACGGCATGGACATCATCGCCGCGCCGGCCTTCCGCCAGCGCGTCGTCGACGCCGGCCGCGTGCCCGAACCGGTCGTACATCTGGCGCGCGTTCGGATCGCCGAGCACTCTGAACGCTTCCGCGATCTCCTCGAAGAGCTCACGAGCCCGCTCGTCCCAGAAGTTGACATCGGGCGAGTACTGCCGCGCGAGGCGCTGATAGGCCCGGCGCACCTCGCGCGGCGCGGCCGTCGCCGCGATGCCCAGAACTGCGTAGTAGTCGCGACGCATCGACGGCTACTTCTTCTTGTCGCCCAGATCCTCGAAGTCGGCGTCGACGACTTCGCCTTCCTTCGGACCCGACGGGCCCTGGGTCGGCCCGCCCGGCGCGCCCGAGCCGGCCGGCTGGCCCTGCGTCTGTGCCTCGCGGTACATGATCTCCGCGAGCTTGTGCGACGCACGACTGAGACCATCCTGGGCACGCTTCATCCGCTCGACATCCTCGCCCTTCAGCGCTTCACGCGCCTCGGCGAGCGCGTCGTCGATCGCCTTGCGATCGTTCTCCGCAAGCTTGGCGCCGTGCTCACCCAGCGTGCGCTCGGTCGAATACACGAGCGAGTCGGTCTGGTTGCGCACTTCGATCTCCTGCTTCCGCTTCGAGTCCTCGGCCGAATTCGCCTCGGCCTCCTTCATCATCCGATCGATCTCGTCCTTGGTCAGGCCGGACGACGCGGTGATGGTGATGTTCTGCTGCTTGCCGGTGGCCTTGTCCTGCGCCGCGACGTTCAAGATGCCGTTCGCGTCGATGTCGAAGGTCACCTCGATCTGCGGAACCTGACGCGGCGCCGGCGGGATGCCCACCAGGTGGAACTTCCCCAGGGTTCGATTGTCGCGCGCCATCGGCCGCTCGCCCTGGAGCACGTGGACTTCGACCGAGGTCTGGTTGTCGGCCGCCGTCGTGAAGACTTCGCTCTTCTTCGTCGGGATCGTCGTGTTGCGGGTGATCAGCGGCGTCATCACGCCCCCGAGCGTCTCGATGCCGAGCGAGAGCGGGGTCACGTCGAGGAGCAGGAGGTCCTTGACCTCACCCGTGAGGACCGCGCCCTGCACGGCGGCGCCGACCGCCACCACCTCGTCCGGATTGACGCCCTTGTGGGGCTCCCGGCCGAAGAGTTGCTTGACGGCTTCCTGCACTTTCGGCATGCGCGTCTGGCCACCGACCAGGATCACCTCGTTGATATCCTTCGGGCTCACGCCGGCATCCTGCATCGCCTGCCGGCACGGGCCGAGCGTGCGCTCGACGAGATCGGCCACGAGCGCTTCGAGCTTGGCCCGCGTCAGCGTGAGCACGAGATGCTTGGGCCCACTCGCGTCGGCAGTGATGAAGGGCAGGTTGATTTCGGTCTGCAGAGTCGTTGAGAGCTCGCACTTCGCTTTCTCGGCGGCTTCCTTCAACCGCTGAAGGGCCATCCGGTCCTTCAGGAGGTCGATGCCGTGCTCCTTCTTGAACTCTCCGGCGATCCAGTCCATCACCCGCTGGTCGAAGTCGTCGCCGCCCAGGTGGGTGTCGCCGTTGGTCGCCTTGACCTCGAACACGCCCTCGCCGATCTCGAGAATCGAGATGTCGAAGGTCCCCCCGCCGAGGTCGTAGACCGCGATCGTCTCGTCCTTCTTCTTGTCGAGGCCGTAAGCCAGCGCCGCGGCCGTGGGCTCGTTGATGATGCGAAGCACTTCGAGACCGGCGACACGACCGGCGTCCTTGGTCGCCTGACGCTGACTGTCATTGAAGTAGGCGGGCACGGTGATGACGGCTTGGGTGACCTTCTCACCTAGGTACGCCTCGGCGGCCTCCTTCAGCTTTCGTAGGATCATGGCCGAGATCTCCGGTGGGGAATACTGCTTGCCCCGCACCTCGATCCGGACGTCGCCGTTGGCGGCCTTGACCACTTTGTACGGGACGAGCTTGATCTCCTGGAGCACCTCGTCGTAGCGGCGGCCCATGAACCGCTTGATCGAGAACACGGTGTTCTCGGGATTCGTGATCGCCTGTCGCTTGGCGACCTGCCCAACGAGAATCTCGCCGTCCTTTGTGAATCCCGCGACCGAGGGCGTCAGTCGGCTGCCCTCCTGGTTCGCGATCACGGTCGGATTGCCGCCCTCGACGACCGCCACGACCGAGTTGGTCGTCCCGAGGTCGATGCCGATCACCTTCGCCATGTCGAATCCCCCTTCTCCTTGGTCTCAAATAGCGACGGAGCGGGTCGACCCGCCCCGTCGCGGCAACTTGGTACGGCGCGATCGACTACATGATGTCGATCTTGATCGCCTTGGGCTTCACCTCTTCCGCTTTCGGCAGCTTCACTTCGAGCACCCCGTCGCGGTACGTCGCCTTCACCTTGTCGGCCTGCACGGGCATCGGCAACTGCACGCTGCGCTCGAACTTCCCGTAAATGCGCTCGACGTGATGGACGCTCTCTTCCTTGGACTCACGGTTGAACGTCCGCTCGCCCTTCACGGTCAGCAGATCTCCCGTGATCGACAGGGATACGTCCTTCTCCGCGACACCTGGAAGCTCGAAATTCAACACGAGGTCATCCTTCGTCTCATGCATGTCGAGGACCGGTGCCCAGGTCCTCACCGCCGATCCAGTCGTGGAGGCGGTCGGCCTTCCGAGGAAACTGTCGAACAGGCGGTTCACCTCTCCCTGTATGTCGGTCATGTTGCGGAACGGATCCCACCGCTCGACGGACACGAACGGACGCCAACGCGCAATCGCCATCTCAAAGCCCTCCCTGGCTCTTGCCGGTCTCCTTGGGCCCCGGCATTGTTTGAGTACGTAACTCATATATCATCTGAGTATTAATCTGTCAAATCTCGGCTGACTGATCCAGGCCCCTCAGATCTGAAAGTCCCTTAAAGGCCAGGGTGATACGGTTGGCCGATGCGCTTGGGGTGCGGTTTGGCGGTGCCGCTCGCCGTCGCCTTGCTTGGGCTGGCCGGAGCGTCCCTATGGGTGGGCTCCAGGCTCCTCCGGGAGCCGGATGTGACGGCGGCCGCCGGCACCTCAGAGGACGGCATTCGGGCTCAGCAAAAGATCTTCGAGATCGCACGCGGCGAGCCGCCACGCCGCGGGGCACGCCCGCATCAGGTCATCGTGACCGAAGCCGAGCTGAATCGATTCCTCTCGAAACACCTCGTCGAGGTAGCGAGGATGCGGGTCGTCTTCAGCGCCCTCCACCTCGCCGGGAACGGAGTCGTCGAATTCAAAGGACTCCTCCCGCTTCGGGATCTCGTGTCAGCGTCGCTGGCGGCCAATCTGGTCCCAACGACCTGGCTCGATCGGCAGGTTTGGCTCCACCTGAACGCGAGAGCCAGCCTCGTAGTTGGCGCGAACCGGAGCCAGCGCCGCTATCTTCGGTTCGACGTTCAGCGGCTTGCGATAGGCCGGCAGCCGCTGCCGGGACTACTTCTGCGGCTCCTGCCGAGTCCCGGGCTCCAGGGTCTTCTTCGATGGCGGATGCCCGAGTCGGTCGAAGGGATCACGATCGAGCCCGGGGCCGTGGTGATCAAGACCTCTTCGTAGCGTGGACATAGCGAAGCTGGAGGTCGTACAGAACCTCTTCGAGAATCCGGTTCTCATCGGGCGACCGGTGGCCCTCGGTCTTCTCGCGCAGCAAGATCAGCAGATCGATCGCGTCCGCAGCCTGAGCCATATCTATTTGACGTTGGCCCGTGAGGGGATCGGGCGCGTCCCCGAGAGCGACCACGGCCGAGCTCGCGAGCATCATGAACAGCCCGGCCAGGCTTCGCTCCCCCGTTGGCCCCGGCTCCGGTGGCGCAATCTGGGGTGGCTCGGGGTCCGCCGGAGCCGGCCGGGAGGGCTCGTCCTCGTCCACTCGCCGGCGCCGGTCCGTAACCTTGAAAACGTCCTCGGGCTCACTCGGGGCCATCGGACTGAGCCTAGCACAGGCGAAAACCCTTGTTGTATAATCGGTTAGCCTCAGGAACGGAAATGACCGACTCTCCCGGTGTCCTCTTTCAACGGCTCCTCGACATCATGAAGCGACTCCGCGAACCCGGCGGCTGCCCGTGGGACCGCGAGCAGACGCCCACATCGCTCAAGCCCTTTCTCATCGAGGAGGCGTACGAAGTTCTGGAAGCGATCGAGTCGGGTCGCAGTGCTGCCGTGCGCGAAGAACTGGGCGATCTCATGTTCCAGGTGGTCTTCCACGCCCGCCTCGCCGAAGAGCAGGGCGACTTCGCGATGACCGATCTGCTCGCGCAGCTCATCGACAAGATGGTGCGGCGTCATCCGCACGTCTTCGCGGACGCGACAGTCGGCACCCCGAACGAGGCACTCGTGCAGTGGGAAGCGATCAAGCAGCAGGAAGCCGAGGCGCGGGGCCAGCGTCGCTCGCTTCTCGACGGCGTCCCACGCGCCCTGCCCTCGTTGCTGAGGGCGCAGCGAGTTCAGAGCAAGGCGGCGCGCGTGAATTTCGACTGGCCCGACGCGCGCGCGGCGTGGCTCAAGGTCGAGGAAGAGATCCGTGAGGCCGCCGAGGCACTGGCCTCGGGCGACACCGAGCGCATTCGCGAGGAGCTGGGCGACGCACTCTTCTCCCTCGTGAACGTGGCGCGTCTCTCGTCGCTCGACGCCGACGACGCGCTGCACGGCGCGATCGAGAAGTTCCGGCGGCGCTTCACGGATATGGAAGCGGAACTGGCCGCACGCGGCAAGTCGGTGAGCGCCGTCGCGCCCGACGAGCTCGAGCGGTCGTGGGAGGCAGCGAAAGCGGGAGAGCGCAGCGAGAGACGGTCATGAAGCTCAGGATCGGCCAATCATCTATCTCGATCGAGCGCGGCGACATCACCGACTGGGAGGTCGACGCCATCATCAACGCGGCGAGCTCGACACTGGCGATGGCTACGGGCGTCGCGAGCACCATCAAGCGCAAGGGCGGTGTCATCATCGAGGAAGAGGCGATGCGGCAAGGACCCGTCGAGATCGGCGAGGCGGTGTTGACCACCGGCGGCAATCTGGCCGCGACCCACGTGATCCACGCCGCGGTCATGGGTCCCGACTTCAAGACGGACGGCGAGCAGATCGCCACGACGACGCGCGCGGTACTGGCGCTGGCCGCCAAGCACCGGATCACGTCGCTGGCGCTTCCGGCGCTCGGGACCGGGGTCGGGCATGTCCCGCCGGCCGTGTCCGCGAGCGCGATGCTCAACGCCGTGGTGTCTCATTTGAAGGGCAGTCCTAGCGGCTTGAAGCGAGTCGTTTTCGTGCTTTATCAGGACGATGCGTACAAGGCCTTTACCGATACGTTGAAAAGACTGGGTGGGGTACAGTAGAAGATTACAATGGCCCAGCAGCAGGTGAAGCTCGGGCAGCCTGTCAACCGCCGCCTCGGGGACCTCCTCGTCGCGGACGGACTTCTCACGGCCGAACAGCTCAAGAAAGCGCTCGCGGAACAGAAGGGCTCTCCCGAAAAGCTCGGCTCGGTTCTCGTCCGCCTCAACTTCGTCAACGAAGACCAGCTCATCGGGTTCCTGTCGCGACAGTACGGCGTCCCGTCGATCACACTCGCTCAGCTCGACATCGATCCGGACGTGCTCAAGCTCGTGCCGCCGCCGATCGCGCGCAAGTACGAGGTCATCCCGGTCCGGAAGATGGGGAACTCGCTGGCGCTCGCGATGGCGGATCCCACGAACGTGTTCGCGCTCGACGACATCTCGTTCATGACGAACCTCCAGGTGTTGCCACTGGTCGCGTCGCAGACGGCCATCAAGAAGTCGATCGACCGGAACTACGAGTCGAAGACGGAGGCCATCTCCACCGTCCTGTCGGACATGCAGACGGACCTGGCCAATGTCGAGGTCGTCGAGGAGGGCGAGGAAGGCGCCAAGGTCGACGTCTTCGAGCTGAAGGAGTCGGCCGACGAAGCGCCGGTGGTGAAGCTGGTCAACATGGTGCTGGTCGACGCAATCCAGAAGGGCGCCTCCGACATTCACTTCGAGTCGTACGAGAAGATCTTCCGCATCCGCTTCCGGATGGACGGCATGTTGCACGAGATGCTGGCCCCGCCGAAGCGGCTGGAATCGGCGATCCTCTCGCGCCTGAAGATCATGTCGAACCTCGACATCGCCGAGCGCCGGCTGCCGCAGGACGGCCGCATCAAGCTCCGGTACAACAGCCGCGAGATCGACTTCCGCGTCTCGACCCTGCCGACGATCTTCGGCGAGAAGGCGGTCCTTCGAATCCTGGACAAGGAATCGCTGAAGCTCGACCTGACGCAGCTCGGCTTCGACGAGTGGAGCCTCGACAAGTTCAACGCGGCGATTCACCAGCCGTACGGCATGGTGCTGATCACCGGACCGACCGGATCCGGCAAGACCACCACGCTCTACTCGGGGATCCACACGATCAACTCGCCGGACGTGAACATCATGACCGCCGAGGACCCGGTCGAGTACAACCTGAAGGGCGTCAACCAGGTCCAGATCAACGAGGGGGTCGGCCGGACGTTCGCCGCCGCGCTCCGCTCCTTCCTCCGTCAGGACCCCGACGTGATCCTCGTCGGTGAGACGCGCGACCTCGAGACTGCACAGATCAGCATTCGCGCCGCGCTCACCGGCCACCTGGTCTTCTCGACCCTGCACACCAACGATTGCCCCTCCACGATCGCGCGGCTCCTCGACATGGGGATTCCGCCGTTCCTGGTGGCGTCGTCGCTGCTGCTCGTCCTGGCCCAGCGACTCGGACGAAAGGTGTGCAAGGCCTGCCGGGAGCCGTACGACGGCGACGAGGAGAGCCTCGTCCAATATGGCCACGTCCCGACCGGGAAGGGGAAGATGCAGTTCTACAAGGGCAAGGGCTGCGCGACGTGTAACTTCACGGGAATGAAGGGCCGGGTCGCGATCTACGAGGTCATGCCGGTCGGCGAGGAGCTGCGCGACGCCATCCTCAAAAACCAGGGGACTGCCGAGTTACGGGCAATCGCGCAGACAGCGGGTATGAGGTCTTTGCGGCAGGCCGGGCTTATGAAGGTCATTGAAGGAACTACGACAATCGAGGAAGTGCTGAGAGTTACCCTGTCTTAAGCAGGGCATTGCGTTGTAGGGAGGCACGATGGCCGCCAATATGGCCGATCTTCTGCAGCTCATGGTGGACCGTGGCGCGTCGGACTTGCACATCACCAGCGGGACGTATCCGCAGATCCGCGTCAACGGCCGGCTCAACCAGCTCACCCAATTCGAGGTGCTGACGCCGCAGGACACCCAGCGGCTTTCGTACAGCGTCCTGAACGAGGGCCAAAAACAGAAATTCGAGGAAGAGAACGAGCTCGACCTTTCCTTTGGCATCCAGGGCCTCGCGCGGTTCCGCTGCAACGTCTACCGGCAGCGCGGCGCCGTCGGGTGCGCGATCCGCGTCATCCCCTACAAGATCCGCTCGTTCGACGAGCTGGGCCTGCCGCAGATCATCCAGCAGCTCGCCGACCGCCCGAAGGGGCTCATTCTCGTGACGGGCCCGACCGGCTCCGGGAAGTCGACGACGCTCGCCGCGATGATCGACAAGATCAACAGCGAGCGTCACGATCACATCATGACGATCGAGGACCCCATCGAGTTCGTCCATCCGCACAAGCAGTGCCTGGTCAACCAGCGCGAGGTCTTCGCCGACACGCACTCGTTCACGAAGGCGCTCAAGTCGATCCTCCGTCAGGATCCGGACGTCGTCCTCGTCGGCGAGATGCGCGATCTCGAGACGATCGCCGCGGCGCTGACGATCGCGGAGACCGGTCACCTCACGTTCGGCACCCTGCACACGAACTCGTGCGCGCAGACCATGAACCGTATCATCGACGTGTTCCCCACAGCCCAGCAGGCGCAGGTGCGGGCGCAGCTCGCGCTCGTGCTGGAGGGCGTGCTCTCGCAGACCCTCATCCCGAAGGTCGGCGGCGGGCGCGTGATGTCGCTGGAGATCATGGTGGCCACCCCCGCCATTCGCAACCTCATCCGCGAGGAGAAGATCCACCAGGTGTACTCGGCCATCGCGACCGGCCAGAAGTTCGGGATGCAAACGATGAATCAGTCCCTGGCGGATCTGACGAAGCGGCACCTGATCACGCGCGAGGACGCGCTGAATCGATCCACGCTGGTCGAGGAGCTGTTGCAGCTTCTCGCGCACGAAGGTCCGGCGGCCACTGCCAGTGCGGGCGCCGGCGTCTCACCGTTCGCTAAACGGTAAGAGGAGCGCAGATCATGGCAATGTACGCCTTTCGAGGCCGATCCGGCGGAGCCGTCGTCTCCGGCGAGATCGAAGCGAACGACCGACCCACGGCGGTCACCGCGCTGCGGGCCAGGGGCGTTGTTGCGACCTCGGTGCAGGAGCGATTGGCCAAGCCCGTCGGCATCAAGAAGATCGGCGGCAAGGTCAAGGACAAGGATCTGGCGATCTATACCCGCCAGTTCTCGACGATGGTGGACGCCGGTCTTCCGATCGCGCAGTGCCTCGCGATCCTGTCGGAGCAGAGCGACTCGAAGCCGCTGCGTGACGTCACAGGGAAGATCGCGCGGGAAGTCGAAGGCGGCGCCACCCTGGCCGAGTCGTTCCGGAAGTATCCCAAGGTCTTCAACGACCTGTTCACGAACATGCTCCAGGTCGGTGAGTCGGGCGGTGTGCTCGACGTCGTCCTCCAGCGCCTGTCGGGTTACATCGAGAAGGCCGCCAAGCTCAAGAGCAAGGTGAAGGGGGCCATGGTGTACCCCGTCACCATCATCAGCGTGGCCGTGCTGGTCATCGTGTTCATGATGATCTTCGTCATCCCGACGTTCGCGAAGATGTTCCAGGGGCTGGGCGCCGATCTCCCGCTGCCGACGAAGATCGTCATGTTCCTGTCGGAGTTCACGCAGCGCTACATCCTCGTCATGATCGGCGTGGGCGCCGGCATCATCTACGGGATCAAGCGCTACTACAACACTGAGCAGGGCAGCAACGTGATCGACGCCTTCCTGTTGAAGGTGCCGGTCATCGGCATGCTCATCCGCAAGGTCGCCGTCGCGCGTTTCACACGGACGCTCGGCACGCTCATCTCCTCCGGCGTCCCGATCCTCGAAGGCCTCCTCATCACCGCACGGTCGGCCGGCAACCGCGTCGTCGAGCGGACGGTCATGCAGGCGCGGACGGCGGTCACCTCGGGCCGGACGCTCTCGGAGCCGCTCAAGGGGAGCGCCGTCTTCCCGCCCATGGTCGTCCACATGATCAGCGTCGGTGAGAACACCGGTGCGCTCGATCAGATGTTGTCCAAAATCGCCGACTTCTACGACGACGAGGTCGACACCGCGGTCACCGCGCTCACGTCCTTGCTCGAGCCGATCATGATCGTCTTCCTGGGCGTGGTCGTCGGCGGTCTCGTGGTCGCGATGTACCTTCCGATCTTCCGTCTGGTCACCTTGATGAAGTAGTGAAAGCGCTCACCGTCGGCGGGCCGCTACAGGGATTCGCCTGGGCGCGGCTCGGCGTCTCGCTCGTCCTGCTGGCGCTCGCGCCGCTCGTCTCGCCCGGCAGCCTCATGCCGGGCGAGAGCCAGATCCTGGCCCTGGCGCTCATCATCGCGCTCGCCTCGTCGACCGCGATGCTGCTCCTCGGTCCGCCGGCGCAGCCGCGCCGGCTCGCGTGGTTCATCTGCCTGCTCGACACCGCGCTGATCACGGCGGTCGTGACGGCTACTGGCGGCGCGCGGTCGATCTTCACCTTCCTGTACGTGCTCTCGGTCACCGCCGCGTGCATGATGCTGTCCCGCACCCGCGGCCTCGCCATCGCCGCAATCTCGAGCGTGCTCTACACGGGAATCGTGATCGCCCGCACGGTGCTTCCGCTGACGGTGTTCTTCGACGCGCCCCAGGAGACGACGGCGCTCGAGCTCGTCACGATGTTCCTGAACGCCGCGACCCTCCTGGTCGTCGCGATCGTGGCCGGGGGTCTCGGGGAGCGGTATCGCGCCGCCAGCCAGGAGCTCGAGACGCGGCAGAAAGATCTCCGCGACCTCCAGGCGTTCAAGGACCTCATCTTCCAGTCGGCCGGCACCGGGCTGATCGCGCTCGATCGCCAACATCGGATCACGGCCTTGAACCGCGCCGCCGAGGAGATCACCGGCGTGACGGCGACGCTGGCCGTTGGCCACGACTGGACGGCGCTCATCGGGGCCACGGTGCCGCTGGCCTCGATCGAGGGGGCGATCGACGGCGATCCGCGCGCGTCCATGCGGCACGAGACCTCGCTGCGGCGGCCCGACGGCTCGACGGTGCCGATCAGGATGACCTTCTCCGCGCTGCGGTCGGGTGAAGGCGAGCGGCTCGGCCTGATCAGCGCCTGCGAGGACCTCTCGGCGATCCGCGCGATGGAGTCGAGGATGCGGCAGGCCGACCGGCTGGCGACGCTCGGACGCATGGCGGCGAACATCGCGCACGAGATCCGCAACCCGCTGGCCTCCCTCACCGGCGCCATCGAGGTCCTCACCAGTCCCCAGACGGCCGAGGACGCGCGCGAGCGCCTGTCGCAGATCGTGGCGCGCGAATCCGAGCGGCTCAATCACATCATCAAGAATTTCCTCGAGTACGCGCGTCCGGCACCGCTCTCGATCACGACGTTCGACGTGGCGGCCGCCGCCGAGGAGGTGATGCTGCTGCTGGAGCATCGCGCCAGCCCGGGCAGCCTCAAGGTCATTCGCGAGTTCGCCCCGTCCGTGCTCTGGCCCGTCGACGCCCAGCAGTTCCGGCAGATTCTGTGGAATCTCTGCCTGAACGCCGTCGAGGCGATGCCCGAGGGCGGCGAGCTCCGGGTCGCCGCGGCGGTTCGTGGGGACACGCTCGAGGTCACCGTGAGCGATACCGGCGAGGGCATCGCCTCGGGCGACCTCTCGCACGTCTTCGAGCCCTTCTTCTCCACCAAATCGGAGGGAACCGGACTCGGGCTCGCGCTGGTCCACCGCGTCGTGCAGGAGCACGGCGGTGACATCGACGTACGCAGCTCGCCGGGCCTGGGCACGACGTTCACCCTTACCCTGCCACGCCATGCCTGACACCCGGGTACTCGTCGTCGACGACGAACGGAGCATGCGCGAGCTCCTCGCCATCATGCTCAAGCAGGCCGGCCACGAGGTCACGGTCGCCGAGGGCGGCGAGCAGGCCGTGGAGGCGATCAAGAGCGAGCCGTTCGACCTCGTCATCACGGATTTGAGGATGCGGAAAGTCGACGGCATCGCCGTCCTGCGCGCGACGAAGGAACACTCGCCCAGCACGGTCGTCCTCGTGGTCACCGCCTTCGCGTCGACGGAGACGGCGGTCGAGGCCATGAAGCTCGGCGCCTACGACTACGTCACCAAGCCGTTCAAGCTCGACGAGATCAAGCTGACGATCGCCAACGCCCTCGAGCGCAAACGGCTCCAGGACGAGAACCGCGAGCTCAGGACACAGCTCCGGCGCGAGCGTGGCTTCGAGAGCTTCGTCGGCAAGAGTCGGCAGATGGTCGAGCTCCTCGAGGTCATCCGAAAGACTGCGGATGGCCTGTCGACGGTGATGGTGACGGGGGAGAGCGGAACGGGCAAGGAGCTGGTCGCGCAGGCGATCCATCAGGAGAGCCCGCGCCGGGCCGGCCCATTCGTCTCCGTCAATTGCGGCGCCATTCCCGAGACCCTGATGGAATCCGAGCTCTTCGGACACGTGAAGGGCGCCTTCACCGGCGCCGTCGCCAACACGGTCGGCCTGTTCTCCGCGGCTCACGGCGGCAGCCTTTTCCTCGACGAGGTCACCGAGGTGCCGCAGTCCGTCCAAGTGAAGCTCCTGCGGGCGATTCAAGAGCGGGAGATTCGCCGCGTCGGCGACACGCGCGACGTGAAGGTCGACGTGCGGCTGATCGCCGCTTCGAACCGCGACGTCGCCAAGGCGGTCGCCGACGGGATCCTGCGCGAAGATCTCTTCTATCGGCTCAACGTCATTCCCATTCACCTGCCGCCACTCCGGGAGCGCCGGGAGGACGTCTCGCTCCTGGCCGCGCACTTCGTCCGGAAAATCTCCAACGAGCTCGGGAAGTCCGTGAAGGGGGTCAGCCCGGAGGCGCTCGCGGTCCTCGAGAACTATCGGTGGCCCGGCAATATCCGCGAGCTCGAGAACGTGATCGAGCGAGCGCTGGTCCTCGGCAGCGGGGACATACTCGAGGCCGATGCTCTGCCGCCCGATCTCCAGCATTCGCGCGCTCTCCAGGAAGTTCCCGTGGAGATCCCCACAGACGGCATCGATCTCGAGGCCACGCTCGACCAGATCGAGCACCGGTACCTCCAGATGGCCCTGGCGCGTACGGGTGGGGTCCAGACCCGCGCCGCCGAGCTGCTCCGCGTCAGCTTCCGACAATTCCGGTACAAGCTCCAGAAGCACGGCCAGCGCGACGCTTCCCGCGGCTGACGCGACGTTCACTTCGTTTCCCGCCCTCGCGCCCGTCCGCGGGAGGCGGCGGGCGGCTTCAACGTCGAGCCCTTCGGTCTCCGGGTGCGCTTTTGGCTGTTCATGACGCTTTTCGTCACCGCGATTGCCACGGCCTGTCAAGGAGAACCAAGGCGATCCGGAAATTTGACGCCTAAACGATCGAAAAGTCAGCGCTGCTTGCCCCAACGGCGGTGGCACCGAAGCTGCAACCTCTCCCATTGCAAGAATCAAATAGCGTTCATGCAGCGCAAAAAAGTAAGGAGGATCCCAATGATTCGGTGGTGGACCAAGAAGCGGCTCACGGTAGGTAACCAGCGAGGCTTCACCCTCATCGAGCTGATGATCGTCGTCGCGATCATCGGCATCCTGGCGGCCATCGCCATCCCGCTCTACGCCAACGTTCAGGCGCGCGCGCGGATCGCCAAGGCCCAGGCTGACGCGCGTGCCCTTGCGTCGGCCATCTCCATCTACGCCGCCCACATGGCCGTCGTGCCGACCACGGCCCAGGGGCTCAACTCGCTGACGGTGCAAGCAGTCAATAGCCTCGGCCAGTCAGCCGGTCCGTTCATGGCGAAGATTCCGCTTCCCCCGGCGGGCTGGGTGAGCCCATATAGCTACGTCGGCGACACGACGTCCGGCACCTTCGTGATCACCTCGAGCGGTGACAACACGACGGTCGCGCTGCCGTAACGGATCAAGAATCACACACGCGCGGGAAGGGTCCCCCTTCCCGCGCGTGCGTCTGTCTACACGCTGAGAGCCGTTGCCGACACGTCGGAAAGGGGGAAAGTCGTGCCAGGGACCGAAGGCCTCGAGGTCGCGGCAGTCGCAACCACGCGGCCGACCGACCGCAGGCTGAGCACGCTCCCGACGCCACTGAGCATCATCCTTGGCCCGCGGATCATCCCGCCGGCGCTCGCCCTGGTCACCTTCCTAGTCTTTCTGCCGGCACTCTGGAATGGATTCGTGAGGTGGGATGACCACCTGAATCTTCTCGAGAACCAGGGCTATCGAGGCCTCACATGGCCGCAGGTCCGCTGGATGTTCAGCACGACGCTACTTGGCCACTGGATTCCCCTTACCTGGCTCACGTTCGGGCTCGACTACGTCCTCTGGGGAATGGAGCCGGCCGGCTACCACTTGACGAGCCTCGTGATCTTCGCCGTCAACGCCCCTGTCTTCTATTTCGTCTCGCAGCGCTTGCTCCGCCATGCGGCCGGGTTCGCCGACGGCACGCTACGCCTGTCCGCGATCGCGGCGACGCTCTTCTTCGCCATCCACCCCCTGCGCGTCGAATCGGTAGCCTGGGCCACCGAGCGGCGCGACGTGCTCTCGGGGCTGTTCTTCCTCCTCACGGTCTTGATGTACCTCAAGGCCTTCGACGCGACCGGGAAACGTCGCCAGTGGTTGCTCGCGGGATCGGTCGGCCTATACGTCCTCGCGCTCGTATCGAAGGCAAGCGTTATGGTGCTGCCGGCGGTGCTGGTCCTGCTCGACATCTACCCGCTCCGGCGGCTCGGTGGGCGCTGGCAGGACTGGACGGGTGGGACGGCGCGCAGCGTCTGGCTCGAAAAGATTCCCTTCATGGTTCTCGGTATCGCGGGCGCCGCCGTCGGGTACTACGCCCAGAGCACGAACATGTACATCACGCCGCTCGAGCGGTCTCCGTTGTCCGCCCGGCCCGCCATGGTGTTCTACAGTCTGTGGTTCTACCTCGAAAAGACCGTCGTACCGCAGGGGCTGTCGCCGCTTTACGAGCTTCCGCTCCATGTAAACCTGCTCGACCGACAGTTCTTTCTTCCCGCTCTCGGCGTGACGGTCGTCTCCATGACGGTGGTCGCGCTGAGGAAGCGTTGGCCCGTTGGGCTCGCGGCCTGGGCGTATTATGCGATCGCGCTAGGACCGGTGATCGGCATCGTCCATTCGGGACACCAGTTGACCAATGACCGATACAGCTATCTCCCAGGATTCGCCTTCGCGCTCGTCTTCGGCGCAGTCGCGGGCGCCCTCGTCCGCGGTAGCGCGGCGGGCGAGCTCCGGCCCCCTTTTGTCAGGGCCTTGACCGGCCTCGGCGTGCTGTGGCTCTGCAGTCTGGCGTACTTGAGCGTTCAGCAGGTCCAGATCTGGCGGGACACCGAGACCCTGTGGCGGCATGCGCTCGACTCTGAGCCGAACTGCTCAGTCTGCCACGGCAACTTCGGGGCCTATCTCTCGTTACGCGGGGACCTGGAGCTGGCGAAAGCTGAATTCCAGCGCGTGCTGGAGCTCCGACCAGGCGAGCCAAAGGCCGTTCAGCATCTGGGCCACACGTATGCGAGCCTCGGCAACTTTCCCAAGGCCATCGAGATTTTCAGGCTCTACCTCAAGCAGTATCCGAACGATGAGGACGCGCTCAACAACCTGGGCGTCGCCCTGCTGGCCTCCAAGCGTCCGCGTGAGGCGCTTGAGCCCCTTCAACACGCCCTTCGGGTCAAGCCCGAGTACGTCGTTGCACTCGTCAACAGCGGTATCGCGCACGCCGACCTCCGCGAGTATCCCGAGGCGCTGAGGATGTTCCGTCGGGCGATCGCGCTGAAGTACGATACCCCGGGTGCGTGGTCCGGGCTCGCCCGTGTTTCCCTCGAGCAGGGAGAGCCGCGCGCCGCCCGGACCGCCTGGGGGATCCTCGGAATGCTCGACCGCAATCAGGCAGCCGCGATCGGACCCGCATTCCTCCAGACCTGGTGATCGTGCTGTCGCTGCCAGCCGTCGCGGACGCGTGGCCAGCCGGGATGGTCGTCGCTGTCGCTCTCTTCGGACTCGCCATCGGGAGCTTTCTCAACGTCGTGATCGCCCGCGTCCCGGCCGGGCGCAGCCTCGTGCATCCCGGGTCGGCCTGCCCAGGCTGCAGTGCACCACTGGCGTGGCACGACAACATACCCGTGCTGTCGTACCTGCTCCTCCGCGGGCGCTGTCGCACCTGCGCCATGCGGATCTCCTGGCGCTATCCGATCGTGGAAGCCACCACGGCGGCGCTCTTCGTCCTGGCGTACGTCGCGCTGGGTCCGTCCGCGGATTTCGTCATCGCGCTGGTGCTGCTCCCTGCTCTCGTCGCGATGACCGCGATCGATCTGCAGCATCAGATGATTCCCGACGTGATCACCTTGCCCGGAATCCCGGTCGGCTTCTTGATGAACATCGCGTTGGGTCGCATGTCCTGGGTGGACTCCGTCATCGGAATCCTCATCGGAGGCGGCCTGTTCCTGGTGATCATCCTGGTCAGCCGGGGTGGCATGGGTGGTGGCGACCTGAAGCTCGGCGCGATGCTCGGGGCGTTTCTCGGGTGGAAAGCACTGCTGTTTGGGCTGTTCGTCGCGATCGTGCTCGGCGGAGTCATCGGAGTCGCGCTGCTGGCCACCGGTGTTCGCGGCCGAAAGGATCCCATCCCGTTTGGCCCGTTCCTTGCCGCGGGTGGGGCCATGGCACTCGTCTGGGGAGAACGAGCTTTCAGCTGGTGGGTGAGAGGGTTCGTCGGATGAGCGCGCGCGGATTCGCCCTGGCGGAGCTCATCGTGATTCTCGCGATCGCCGGTGTCCTGGCCACGCTGGTGGCGCCGACGCTCTGGAGCTACGCGAGGACGGCGACGCTCCAGGCGGCGGCGCGCGAGCTGGCGACCTCGATCAACCTCGGCCGACAGATCGCGATCTCCCGGAACACGACGGTGTGCGTCGAAGTCGCCACCGCGACGAACATCCGGCTGAGAACCGGCGGGTGCGGCGGCGAAATCTGGACGGGGCCCGGGACCGATGCCTCCGGCGCGATCAAGATCTCGGACTCGGGCGCCCTCCGCATCAGCACGACGGCGAACGTCGTCTTCACGAGCCTCGGTGCGGCCAGCCCGGCCGGTACCTACACGCTGACGAACCCCGTGACCAACGCGACGCGCGCCGTGGTCGTTGCCGCCTCCGGCCGCGTCAGCGTCCGATGAGGCGGCCGGTGGGTCACACCGAACGCGGCTTCAGCTTGGGCGAGGTCTTGGTGGCGACGCTGGTCCTCGCGATCGGGCTCGTGGGGATCGCCACCGGCTTCCAGTACGCCACGAGCGGGGTCGAGATCGGCAAGGGCGAGACGACGGCCGCGTTCCTCGCCGAGCAGCGACTCGAATGGCTCAAGGCGATCGCGCTGACGAACTGGGCGAGCGCGACCCTGAAGGCCGGCACCACGATCGAGGGCTACGGCTCAATCGCCGACGCGTCGTTCTATCGGCGTGTGACGACGATCACCGACGGCCCCGGAGGCGCGTGCACCGCGAACTGCAAGCTCGTGCAGGTCACCGTCTTCTACCGGCCGGTCACGGGGCGAGGGCAGCTCGATCAGGAACGGCGGCTCGATGTGGTCACGATGCTCGTAACCCGAAGCTGACACACGTGACACGATAGCGAGGCGCGGGCCATGCGGAGAATCAGTCGTCTCATCGACAACGAACAGGGCGTGGCGCTGGTGCTGGCTCTGATGATTCTCCTCACCCTCACCGGGTTGGTCCTTGCGTTCCTGTCGGCGAGCGCCTTCGAGCCTCAGATCTCGCGCAACCACAGCGAGACGGTCCGCGCGCGGTACGTGGCCGAGGCCGGCGTCGAATACGCGTACGATACGCTCGCCACGGACGTCGGGTCCTGGAACGACCATCTCGCCGGAGCCACGTGCGCTCAGGGCGCAGTCCTGGGCGCGCCCAACTCGAGTCTGCCCGGCCTCGGGAGCGCGCACGGTACGTTCACGGTCCGGATCCGCAACGACTGCAAAGCAGGCGACGACCAGCTGACCGGCGTCGCTCTCGACACCGCGACCGGCGGCTGCGACCCGGCGGCGCCCGGAACGGCCACCCGTGATAGCAATTGCAAGGTCATCGTCACGTCGACGGGCACGATCGGGACCACGACCCGAACGATCACGGTCGTCATCTCGAAAACCGCCGGGCTCCCGATCAACGGCGCGCTCGCCTTTCCCGGATCGCAGGCGGACGTGAGCTTGCACGCCTCGAGCGTGATGATCGACGGGCGTGACACGAAGATCGGCGATCGCCCGGGTGCGCCGACGGGTTCCGCGTCTGCGGTCTACGGCATCACGGTCAACTCCAGCCTTCCGGCTCTTGCGGCCCGGCTCGAGACCGCGCTGGCGGACGGCACGCGGAACGACGTCCGAGGGAAGGACGAGACCAACCCGAGCGCGACGACGCGCGGCGCCAACACCATCCGCGCCGACGGCGCCCTCACGTCGCAGGCGGTCACGGACTTCGTCGACGCCGCAAAGTCGACGGCCGACCTGACGATCAACGCCAGTCCCGGCAACGCGTCGTCGCTCAGCAATATCGGCTCGACGTGCGCGACCGATCTCGAGAGCTCGACGTGTTGGGGCACGAGTGCGCGCCCGAAGGTCGTCTACATCCGCGGCGCGCGACCCGACGTCGGCACGCGCTACACGGCGCTCAGCCTCGCCGGCGACAGCTCGGGTACGGGCGTTCTCATCATCGAGAACGGCGTCGTGGAGGTCGGCGGGAGCTTCCGCTGGAACGGACCGATCATCACGACAGGAAGGAACGTCGGCATTCGCTTCCGAGGCGACGGCGATCAGGTGATCCACGGGGCCGTTGTCGTGAACGAACTGAACCCGGTCGCCGCGGCGAACGTCGAGGGCGATGCCGTAGGCAAACCGCATATTTTATACAGCACCGAGGCTCTCGGCCTCGTTCAGAACGCCCTCAAACGCCGCCTCGTGACGACTCAGAGTTGGTCCGACCAGTGAGCGCGGTGAAAGCACCCTCGCCGAGGGTGCGCAGAACGCGACCGGACGAGTCCGCGGGCTCGAATTTCCGGCGGCAGCCCTTCTGAGGGGGTGGGGGGAGGTCAGGGCCGGCGGCCTGGAGCCAGGCCTGGGGCGTTCAACAGTCTGGGGGCCGGGGGTCTGTAAGCCCCTGAATGTAGTAGATGGGAAAATATTGGCCCCCCCGAGGTGGGCGCCCTATACTACTAGCCAACAGGGAGAAAGGCTTTTAATATGGCGTTCTTCCGCAAGTCTCCGGAAATCTTCGGCCTCGACATCGGCTCGAGCGGTGTGAAGGCCGTCCACGTCAAGGAGTCGGGCGGGTCCCACACGCTGACCTCTCTGGGGGTTGCGCCCCTCCCCCCGGATGCCATCACGGACGGTACCATCAAAGACCCGGCCATCGTGGTAGAGGCCATCAGGAGCGCGGTATCCCGGGCGGGACTCAAAGGCACGAGCTGCGCGATCGCGGTCTGTGGCCGGGAACTGATCATCAAGAAGGTTCAGATTCCGGAGGTGCCCGCGAAGGAAGTCGGTGACGTCGTCCAGCTCGAGGCCGAGCACCACGTTCCCTTCGCGATCGACGAGGTCTTCCTCGACTACCAGAGTATCGCGCAGCACAACGGCGTCCTCGACCTGATCCTGGTGGCGGTGAAGAAGTCGAAGGTGCTCGAGTACGCCGCCGTCGTCGAAGAAGCGGGCCTGGTCCCGTCGATCGTCGATGTCGACAGCTTCGCGCTGGGCAATCAGTTCGAGCTGAACTACCCGGGCGATCGCGGAGAGACGGTCGCGCTCATCGATATCGGCGCCTCGATCATGAAGACCAACGTGGTCCGCGGCGGCTCCACGATCTTCGCTCGCGACATCCCCTTCGGCGGCAACAACTACACGCAGGCCATCGCCCAGCAGCTCAAGATTCCCTTCGAGCAGGCGGAGGCTGCCAAGCTCGGTCGCGACGTGGGTGTCCGCTGGGAGACCGTCGTGCCGGCCCTCGAAGCGGTGTCACGCGAGCTCTCGCTCGAGGTCCAGCGGACCTTCGACTATTTCGCATCGACCGCCGAATCCGAGCGCATCGGAAAGATCGTTCTCGCCGGAGGGTGCGCCCAGCTGCCTGGGCTCAGCGACTATCTGTCGTCGAACTGGGGCATCCCGGTCGAGCTCACCAGGCCGTTCCAGCGCATCGAGATCGATCCGGCGTACGCGGACGAGGTCCACGCCGCCGGGCCGTCTCTGGCCGTGGCCGTCGGTCTCGCGCTGCGGCGGCCTGGAGACAAATCCCAATGATCAAGATCAACCTCGCACCCGAGCGCGCCCGCCGGCGCGGTGCCGGGTTCAAGGGATTCAAGATCGGGCTGCCGGCTTTCAACCTGGGTTGGCTGTTCGGGGTCATCTATCTGGCCCTGCTGCTCGGGATCGGCGTGTACTGGTGGGTGCTGACGAGCACCCAGGCGAGTCTCACCGCCGACATCGATCGAGCGCAGAAGGACCTCGCCCAGCTGCAGGCGCAGATCGGTCAGGAGAGCAAGGTCCGGGACCTGGCCAGCGAGCTTCGCAAGCGCGTTGACGTCATCGAAGCGATCACCAAGGCTCCGGGGCAGAAGATCCAGCTCGTGGAAGCCTTCGCGAGCGTCATCCCGAACGATCTCTGGGTGACCGGATTCGAAGAGCGAAGCGGACAGATCAAGGTGACCGGCTCGGCATTCTCTCCGACGGCGATCTCCGATTTCATGTCGAACCTCCGCGCCTCCGGCAAGTTCAAGGAAGTCGACCTCGTCGTGACGCGCCGGGACCTGGGCCGGCCAGCCCCGCTGGTGACCTTCGAAGTCACCTGCCGGTACGAGAGCTGACATGGCACTGCCGCCGATCTTCGACCCCATCGTCAACGCCCCCCGATCGCAGAAGCTCGTCGTCGGCATCATGGGAGCGATCGTAATCGCCGCCGCCGCGTATTTCCTTCTCCTGGCTCCGGCGGAAGCTCAGGTCTCGCAGCTGCGCGCGCAGCTGAGCTCGCTCCAGAGCGAGGTCGCCCGGAGCAAAGCGATCGTCGCCGACCTCCTGAAGTATCGCCGCGAGGTCACGGAGCTCGAAGCGCGGCTCAACGCGCTCAAGGACAAGCTTCCGGGTGAGAAGGAGATCCCGACGCTCTACCGGTCGGTGTCGGATGCCGCGACCGCGTCGGGGCTGGCCGTCTCTCTCTTCCAGCCGCGCCCGCCGGCGGTGCGGGACTACTACAGCGAGATCCCGATCGCAGTGAACGCCGAGGCGGGCTACCACCAGCTCGGCGAGTTCTTCGAGCGGGTCGCCAAGCTGGCGCGCGTCGTGAACGTCACGGAGATCAAGTTGAGCGGCCTCACCCGGCCGCGCAACCCGGTCCGCGCCGAGCTGGTCCTGGCGACGTACATGTACCGTCCCGTGGGCGCGGCGCCGGCGCCGAAGCCAAGGTGAGGACCAGACACATGCGCGTACACCAGGGGGTGCTGACGTCGGTCGGCCTGGCCGTCATGCTGGGCGCGTGCGGGAGCACTCCTCCCTCCGCGCCGCCGAAGCCGCCCGCCGCCTCCCAGCCTGCGGCCGCCGCGGAGGCTCCGCCAGCCGAAGTCGTCGTCCAGGTGCCGAAGTACGACCCGAAGGGCCGGCGCGATCCCTTCGAGACCCTCGAGGTACGCGAGGGGGCCGGAGGCCTCACGGTGGCGGCTACCCGGCTGACGGGCATTGTCCGCAGCAATCGCGTAGCGCTCGCGCTGGTCGAAGCGCCCGATGGCATCGGGTACATCCTCAAACCCGGCGACACGCTCGGGGATGGCCGCCTGTTGGAGATCGGCTCCGACAGTGTGGTGTTCGTGGTGGCGCCGAAGACGGGCGCGCCGTCCAACCGCGTGGTTCTCAGACTGGCGACAAACTAAATGAACGCTGAGAGACGGATCCCCATCGTGCTGGTCGTGGTGAGCCTCGCGCTGGTACTCCTGGTCCGGACGGGTTCGTGGGCCCAGGGTGAGCCGGCGCGGCTCAGCGATGTGACGGTGACGCCGCATCCGGACTCCGTCACGGTGTTCGTGAAGACGTCGCGAGAGGCCCAGTACAAAGCCGATCTGGTGGATTCGCCCAGCCGCCTCGTCATCGACCTGGAGAACACGGTGTACGCGTGGCGCAAGACGCCGCTGAACGTCGGGAAGGATCCGGTCAAGCAGGTTCGCGGCGGCCAGTACCGGCAGGGCGTCGCGCGTCTCGTGCTCGACCTGAGCCGCAGCGTCGGCTACGCGATCCGCGAAGAGTCCGATGGTCTGGCGATCGTCATTCCCACGGCCGCTCCGCCGGCCGCGGCCGCGAGGAGCGCCGCAGTGGCCGCCGGGCCCGGTGCACTGGAAGCGCCGCCGGCTCCGGCCCCGCGCCCGGTGCAGATCGCTCAGGCCACGCCGCCGGCCGCCCCGCCGGCGCCCACCAACGGCCAGCGCCTCATCTCGTTCGACTTCAAGGACGCGGACGTCGTGAACCTCCTCCGCATCCTGGCCGCCGAGAGCAACAAGAACGTCGTCATCGGCGACGACGTCAAGGGGAAGATGTCGATCACCCTGAAGAACGTCCCCTGGGATCTGGCGCTCGACACCATCCTCGAGACCCGCGGTCTGCGCAAGGTCGAGAAGGACGGCGTGCTCCGCATCGTCTCCAACGAGCAGCTGATCAAGGAACGCGAGGCGGCCGCGCGCGTCGAAGAAGCGCGCATGAAGGCCGAGAGCGACGTCCGGACGAAGATCGCCGAGGCCCAGCTCAAGGAGCAGGAGGCCATCGACAAGAAGCGTCTCGCCGACCAGGCCGTCGCCGAGCTCCGTGCCCGCGGTCCGCTGCGCGAAGAGACGATCCGGCTCTCCTACGCCGATCCCGAGGAGATTGCGAGGACCCTGCAGGGAATTCTCGGAATTCCGCCGGGAGGCATCCAGGCCCAGGTGGCGCCGGTGGCCGAGGGGCTGCCGCCGATCGCGGCGCCGCCGTTCTCCGCGCTCTACGGCACCGCGCCGCAGATCCCGCTGCCGCCTCCTCCGTCTCCGACCGCCGAGGTGCTGGCGAAGGGCATCACGATTCGCCCCTACAAGCCCACGAACTCGATCTTCATCCGCCACTACGAGGCGGACCTCGAGCGCATCAAGACGCTGATCCGGGAGAAGCTCGACGTGCCGCTGCCTCAGGTGAAGATCGAGGCGCGGATGGAAATTCTCGATCGCGACGACCTGTTCGCCATCGGCGTGCAGTGGGGCGGCGGCGGCGTCCTTCAGGCCAACCAGAATTCGATCCTGGTCGGGCGCGGGTTCACCAGCGATACCGCCAACAATCTCGGGGTGCAGGGCGGCGTTCCCGTCGCCAACGTGTTCGGTCCCCCGAACGCTGCGACGGGCTTCCCCAACACCCTTCCGGTCAGTGGCACGACTGGTTTGCCGATGGGTGGAAATCTGGTCAATCTTCCGATCGGGGCCGTACTCGGCGGCGGAGTCGTGCCCGCGGGCGCCGGCGGAATCGCGTTCGGCTTCACCAGCAGCCGGTACAACGTCAACCTCGCGCTCGAGGCACTGCGCCTGCTCAGCAAGACGCGGACACTCGCGCGTCCCGAGGTCGTCACGGTAGAAAACGGGACGGCCTCGATTTCGCTCGGTGAAGAGATCCCGTACGCGACGGTCAGCTCGGCCGGGACGCAGATCCAGTTCAAGGAAGCGGTGCTGAGGCTCGACGTGATCCCGACTGTCATTCGCGAAGGCGACATCACCAAGATCAAGATGAAGGTCACGATCGAGAACAACTCGCGCAGCAACACGACCGTGAACCTCGGCACGACGGCCGGTGCCCCTCCGGTCATCAACAAGCGCAAGGCACAGACCGAAGTCTTGATCAAGGAAGGCGAGCGTCTGGTCATCGGCGGCGTGACGACGAACCTCGATCAGGACGAGACGCGGAAGATCCCGCTTTTCGGCGACATTCCCGTCCTCGGGTGGCTGTTCAAGCAGACAGCCTCGCAAACCACGGGCCGTGAGCTGGTCGTGTTCATCACGCCCTCGGTCCTGAAGGTCGAAACGGCGCAAGCACCACCGCCTCCCCCAGCCCCGAAGAAGTAAAGTAAAGTAGTCGCCATGAGCGGGATGTTTCGGTTCCTTACCGCGGGCGAGTCCCACGGTGAGGCCCTCGTGGCGGTCATCGACGGCGTCCCGGCGGGCTTGCCGCTGGCCGAGAGTCACATCAACGAGGACCTGGCACGCCGCCAGCGCGGCTACGGGCGCGGCGGCCGCATGAAGATCGAGCGCGACCAGGTCCACATCCTCTCGGGCGTGCGGTGGGGATCCACGCTCGGCGGTCCCATCACGCTCCAGATCGCGAACCGCGACTGGGAGAACTGGAAGTCCACGATGTCGGTCGGCCCGCCCGAGCCCCGCGTCGCCCAGAAGCAGGTCACTCGACCGAGGCCGGGCCACGCCGACCTCGCCGGCGCCATGAAGTACGGCCACCGCGACATCCGCAACGTCCTCGAGCGCTCCAGCGCCCGCGAGACGACCGCCCGGGTGGCCGTGGCGGGAGTGGCGCGGCGGCTGCTCGACGAGTTCGGCATCACGACTCTCAGCCACGTCACCGAGATCGGCGGCGTCCACATCTCCCCGGACCTCGATCTGTCCTGGGAGGAGCTGCGCCGGCGCGCCGAATCCTCGGAGGTGCGCTGCGCCGATCCCGCCGCCGAGGCCGCGATGATCAAGGCGATCGACGAGGCCCGTGGCAAGGGTGACACGCTCGGCGGCGTGTTCGAAGTGGTCGCGCTCGGCTGCCCAGTGGGACTGGGCTCGTACGTACAGTGGGACCGCCGCCTCGACGGCCGCCTCGCCCAGGCCATCTGCTCGATTCAGGCGATCAAGGGCTGCGAGCTCGGCCTCGGCTTCGAGACCGCGCGCCGGCCGGGTTCGGCGGTTCACGACGAGATCCTCTTCGACCACGAGAGCGGGTTCCGGCGCTCGACGAATAACGCGGGCGGCCTGGAGGGCGGCGTGACCAACGGCCAGCCGGTGATCGCCCGGGCGGCGATGAAGCCGCTCTCGACGCTCCGCACGCCGCTGCGATCGGTCGATCTGGCAACCAAGGAAGCGGTGGAGGCCGTGGTCGAGCGGAGCGACGTCTGCGCCGTCCCGGCCGCCGGCATCGTGGGCGAGGCGATGATGGCCATCGTCCTGGCCGGGGCCTTCCTGGAGAAGTTCGGCGGCGACGGACTCGAGGAGATCCGGCGCAACTACGAGACCTATCTCGCTAGCCTGAAAACCTGGTAGCCTGGTTGGGCGGCGGCTCACCCGTCCAGGGCGAATCGCTAGGAAAATCCAGATGATCGTCGACGTCAATCTCGGCAGTCGATCGTATCGGATCGTCGTCGCGTCCGGCGCGCTCCAGAGCGTCGGGGAGCGGTTGCGCGAGCTGCGCCTGGGAAGCCGCGCCGCGCTCGTCAGCGACGGCGCGATCATGCGTCTCTACGGCAAGACGGTCGTCGCGAGCCTGGAGTCCGCAGGGTTCACCGTCACCACGATCGACGTGCCGGAAGGCGAGGCCGCAAAAACCCTGACGGTCGCGGAGCACTGCTGGGACCAGCTGCTCACGGCCGGCCTGGACCGGACCTCGACGGTGCTGGCGCTAGGCGGCGGCGCCGTCGGCGACGTGGCCGGCTTCGCCGCCGCGACCTACATGCGCGGGATCAACTTCGTCCAGCTGCCCACGACGGTGCTGGCCCAGGTCGACGCGTCGATCGGCGGCAAGACGGCCATCGACCACCCGCTCGGAAAGAACATGATCGGCGCGTTCCACCAGCCGCGTCTCGTCGTCGTCGATCCGGCCGTGGCGCGGACCCTCCCCGAGCGCGAGTTCCGCTCCGGCCTCGCCGAGATCGTGAAGCACGGGATCGTGCTGGACGCCGACTACTTCGTCGAGCTCGAGCGCGACCTGGCGCCGCTCGCGGCCCGCGACCTCGGCGTGCTCGAACGCATCATCGGCGGCTCGTGCCGACTCAAGGCCGCGGTCGTCGAGCGGGACGAGCGCGAGGCCGAGCTCCGTCACGTGCTCAACTACGGCCATACGATCGGCCACGCGCTCGAAGCCGCGACCGGCTACACGCGTTACGCCCACGGCGAAGCGGTCTCCCTGGGGATCGTCGCCGAAGCGCGCCTCGCGCGGCGCCTCGGCGTCGCCGACGACGAGACGACGACCAGGCAGGAGCGCATGCTCGAGACGCTCGGCCTTCCAGTCCGGGCTCCATCGATCGACGTCGAACCGATCGTCTCGGCGATGGCACGCGACAAGAAGGCAAAGGACGGACGCGTTCCATTCGTGCTGGCGCCCCGCATCGGCGCTTTTCGAATCGTCTACGACGTCCCCACCACCGACATCCGCGCGGTCATCGCCTCCCTCGGGTCGTGATGTCCGAGGCAGGGTTGACAACGGAAACTTGTGGTCCGTATAACTCGCTTGGGATGCCTGGGGAAGATCAGGCGATCGTCGGCGCCATCCGCCGGCAGGAGGAGCGGCTGGCGCGGGATCCCGCTTCCCTCGCCTTCGCGCAGCTGGCCGACCTCTATCGCAAGGCCGGACGGACGCGTGACGCCGTGGCGCTCTGTCGCAATGGGCTCGCGCGTTATCCTCACTACACGACGGCTCGCCTCATCCTCGCCAAGGCGCTCGTGGCCGACGGTCAGCTCGGCCATGCACAGCTCGAGCTCGAGGCTATTCTCGAGGTGAGCCCTAAGGACGCCCAGAGCCACCGCCTCGCGGCGGAGATTCAGCGTCGGCTCGGCCACATCGACGAGGCCGTGACGCATCTGGAAGCGGCCATCGCGCTCGATCCGAGCGACCGCGAGTCGCAGGCGCTGCTCTCGCTGCTACGCGCCGCGGGGCCGGCGGCCGGCGAGGCGACCGGCCTGGCGCGGGTGCTGAGCGACGACACGTTCGCGACGGTCACCTTCGGCGCGCTCTGCCTCGAGCAAGGCTGCGTCGAGGAGGCCGCGCAGATCTTCACCCGGATCCTGCGAAAGAATCCGGATCATCGAGAGGCGCGCGAGAGGCTGGAGGGTGCGCTGCGCGCGCGTCAGCGACGGAAAGGCTAGATTCGATGCAGGTGTCAACCGCGGAGTTCAAGAAGGGGCTGCGTATCGTCTTCGACGGCAACCCCTACACGATCGTCGACTTTCAGCACGTGAAGCCGGGCAAAGGCGGCGCGTTCGTCCGGACGAAGCTGAAGCACATGAAGCTCGGTAAGGTCATCGACAACACCTTCCGCTCCGGCGAGAAGGTTGAGCTGGTCGACTTCGAAGAGAAGCACATGCAGTTCCTCTACCGTGACGACCGCTACAACTTCATGGATACCGAGACGTATGAGCAGGTCTCCCTGTCGGCCGATGAGGTCGGCGACGCCCGCGAGTACCTGAGGGAGAACACCGAGGTGGACGTTCTTTACATCGCCGGCTCGCCGACAGCGGTCGAGCTCCCCAACTTCGTCGAGCTCGCGATCGCCAGCACCGACCCGGGCGTCCGCGGTGACACTGCCCAAGGCGGGACGAAGCCCGCGACCCTCGAGACCGGCGCTGTGGTCAACGTTCCGTTGTTCCTGAGTGAGGGCGACGTGGTCAAAGTGGACACTCGGACCGGCGAGTATCTCGGGCGCGTCGCCACGGCGGGCTCCTGATGGCGCGGCGCCGCCACCAATCCGATACGGGCGAGCGCGCGACCGTCGAGCTCGCGCGGCGCCTCGGCACCTTGCTGACCGAGCTCGGGCTCTCCGAGATCGACGTGACGGTCGGCGAGGTCCGGGTTCGGCTGCAGCGCGGCGGCGGCACGCCGACTCCGCTCGCCGCCGCACCGGTGGTGACGTCCCTGGAGCGGCCGGCCGCGGCGGCCACGCCCGAGGTCGAATCGGGCTCGGGGGTGACGATCGAGGCGCCGATGGTCGGAACCTTCTATCGGGCGTCGTCGCCGACGGCCGAGCCATACGTGAGCGAAGGCGACGTCGTGAAGGAAGGCCAGATCCTCTGCATCATCGAAGCGATGAAGCTCATGAACGAGATCGAATCCAAGGTCGCGGGTCGGGTCGTCAAGATCTTCGTCGAAAACGCGCACCCGGTCGAATTCGGCCAATCCCTGTTCCTGATCGATCCCGCCCGCTGAGCACGGGCGTGCCGCCCTTCCGTAACGTCCGCCTGCTCGCCCTCGCCGCGCTGCTACTCGGCGCCGCGGCGATGCTGCTCGGCTGGCGCGAAGGCCGTCGCTACGAGCGGGGCGCCACCGAGCGAACCGTCGTGTTCACATCCCTCGGTGCCCGGGATGCTCACGCGCTCACCGAAGAAGCGATCCGCCTGTACGGCGCCGGCCAGTTTCCGCGCGCGTGCGAAAAGTTCGGCCTCGCCGCGGCGGACGACCCGGCGAGCGCGGCACGACGTCAGGATGTCATCCGGTGCTTCGAGGGCTGGGGCTGGCACGCGCTTCGCGAGGGGCGACCAGACGAAGCGTCCCTGCTGTTCAAGCACGGATTGATCGAGACACCGGACGATCCAGGTCTCTTGAAAGGTCTGGGCGTCGCAGCGGTTCACGCCGGGCGGCCGGACGATGCCTTCGCGCCGCTCGAGCGCGCCGCGCGGGCGGAGTACGATCTGGAGGTCCGGCTGTTACTCGCCCATCTTCACGACCGCCGCGACAACCCGGCGCAAGCCGTCGTGAATCTGAGGGCGGTGCTCGAGCGCGAGCCGTCCAACGAATCGGCGCGCCGACTGCTCGAGAAGGTCGAGCGCGAGTGGCGCGCAGAGGCCGGCTTCCGGCGCGAGGTCACGCCGCGCTTCGTCGTGAAGTATCGCGACACGCTCGACGCCGAGGCTCGGCGCGAGATCGTCACGCAGCTCGAGGCGGCGGCCGCGCGCGTGGCCCAGTTGCTCGCCTACACCCCGCAGCAGCGGACGACGGTCGTGCTGTACGAGCACCACGAGTTCCGCGACGTCACGCGCGTCCACGCGTGGGCCACCGGACTGTTCGACGGGAAAATCCGCCTCCCGGTCGGCCGCGTCCGGCCGCCCGCCCACGAGCTCGAGCGGCTGGTCGTGCACGAGTACGCCCATGCCGCCATTCACGATCTGGCGCGCGGTCGGGCGCCGCGGTGGCTCCACGAGGGGTTGGCTCAGCTCCTCGAGGGCGCGACCTCGGATCCGATACTGCGGGCTCCGTTCGGCCTCACCCTCGCCGGTGTGGAGGCGCTGGCCGGCGATCAAGATCCGCTTCGTGCCCGCGCCGGCTACGACATCTCGCTCTGGATCGTGCGGGATCTCCTCGATCGAGGGGGCGGCATGGAGTCTCTGCGCGAGTTGCTGGCGCGCCTCGGCGCCGGCGAGACGATGGCCGAGGCGATGCCGCGCGTCTACGGCCTCCGACTGACCGAGCTCGAGTCCCAGTGGCGGCGGATCCTGGGCGGCTGATCCGTGTTCCATAAGGTCCTGATCGCGAATCGGGGCGAGATCGCGCTGCGGATCATCCGCACATGCCGCGAGCTCGGCATCCGCTCGGTGCTCGCTCACTCGAAGGCCGATGCCCACTCCCTGCCGATGCGACTCGCCGACGAGACCATCTGCGTCGGCCCCGACTCGGCGCGGGAAAGCTATCTCAATATTCCAGCGATCATCTCCGCCGCCGCCGTGACCGACAGCGAGGCCATTCATCCGGGCTACGGGTTTCTCGCCGAGAACCCCGCCTTTGCCGAGGTGTGCCGGGCGTGCTCGATCACGTTCATCGGCCCGTCGCCCGAGGCGATCCGGCTCATGGGCGACAAGGCGCAGGCGCGCCAGATCGCGATGCAGGCGGGCGTCCCGGTCATCCCGGGCAGCGAGGTCGCGCTGAAGGGCTCTGCGGAGGCGCTCGAGGTCGCCGATCGGATCGGCTATCCGATCATGTTCAAGGCCGCCGCCGGCGGGGGCGGCCGCGGGATGCGGATCGTCAGGGAGCGCGGCGAAGTCGTACAGGCGTTCGACGCCTGCCAGTCGGAAGCCGGCGCGGCCTTCGGCTCGTCGGAGGTCTACTGCGAGAAGTTCGTTCAGAACGCGCGGCACGTCGAGGTCCAGGTGCTCGGCGACCGCAACGGTATCCGCGTCCACCTCGGTGAGCGAGACTGCTCAGTCCAGCGACGCCACCAGAAGCTTCTCGAGGAATCGCCGGCGCCGCTTCTGGCCGCCAAGACGCGCGATGGGCTGCTCCAGGCCGCGCTCACCGTGGCGGCGGCCGTCAACTACGTCAGCGCGGGCACCGTCGAGTTCCTCGTCGACGAAGACGGCAATTTCTACTTCATCGAGATGAACACCCGGATCCAGGTGGAGCACCCCGTGACCGAGCTCGTCACCGGGATCGACATCGTCCGCGAGCAGATCCGGATCGCCGACGGCGAGCCCCTGGGCTACCGGCAGGACGCGGTGCGGTTCGAGGGCCACGCGATGGAATGCCGCATCAACGCGGAAGATCCCGAGACGTTCGCTCCGAGCGCCGGCCGCGTCACCATGTGGGTGCCGCCCGGTGGTTTCAACGTCCGAGTCGACAGCCACCTGATGGCGCCCTACGCAGTCCCGCCGTTCTACGACTCGCTGCTCGCCAAGATCATCGTGCGCGGCGCGAGCCGTGAGGAGGCGATCGACCGGATGCGCCGGGCGCTCCGCGAGACGGTGCTGGAAGGTGTCAAGACCTCCATCCCGTTCCATTTGAGACTGCTCGACGATCCGGCATTCCAGGAGGGTCACGTCAACAAGATCGAGATGGTCAGACGTCGGGGCTGATGGACCCATCGCTGTACGTCATCCTCGATCGGGCGGCCACCCGAGGCCGCGACCTCGAGGAGATCCTGGACGCGACGATCGCGGGCGGCTGCCGCCTGATCCAGCTCCGTGAGAAGGAGTGGCCGTCCGGGCGACTCCTGCCTCTGGCCGAGCGGCTGCGCGACCGGTGTCGACGGGCGGGCGTGACGTTCATCGTGAACGACCGGGTCGATCTGGCCATCGCCGTCGGCGCCGACGGCGTTCACCTCGGCCAGGACGATCTGCCCACCCGCGCCGCCCGGCCGCTCCTTCGCCCAGGCATGGTGCTGGGCCGCTCGACCCACAACGTCGCCCAGGCGCGAGAGGCGCAGGCGGAGGGTGCCGATTACATCGCGGTCGGCTCGATGTTCCCTACGCAGACCAAGCCTGATTTCGATCTCGTCGGGCCGGAGCTGCTCCGCACGGTTCGGCCAGAGACCAAGGCGCCGCTGATCGGCATCGGTGGAATCACCCGTGAGAACGTCGCTCAGGTGATCCGCGCCGGCGCCGACGGCGTGGCGGTGATCTCGGCCGTCTGCGGAGCGCCCGATCCCGCCGCCGCAACCCGGGAATTCCTCGCGGCGATCCGTACGGAACGTGACTTGAACCGGCGCGGGCCGCTATAATGGCGCCGCGCCGACCGGCACTCATCACGTGACCGAACGTGACTGGACGTGACTGAAAATCTAAGGAGGGCACCGATGATGCGTCACAGGGTCTACCTCGTTCCTGCGCTCGTCGCCGTTCTGGCCGTGGCGTGGATCCCGGCCTCGATGGTGGAAGGGCAAGGCGGCAAGGGCACCATCAAGATCGCGACGCAGAGTCCTCTCAGCGGCGGCCAGGCGGCGCTCGGCGAGGGCATCAAGCTCGGCGCGCAGCTCGCGCTCGAGAAGTTCAAGGGGGCCCTGGAGAAGCAGGGCTTCAAGGTCGAGCTGGTCCCCTTCGACGACCAAGCCAAGCCCGACGTCGGCGTGGCCAACGCAAAGAACATCATCGCCGACAAGGACATTCTCGCCGTCGTCGGTCACCTGAACTCGGGCGTGGCGATCCCGTCGTCCGAGGTATACAAGGAAGTCTCGCTCGCGATGATCTCGCCCGCGAACACGAACCCGGTCATCACCGACCGCGGCTATCCGAACGTCAACCGCGTCTGCGGGCGTGACGACGTCCAGGGTGTCGTCGGCTCCGAGTTCGCGCACGCGACGATGAAGGCGAAGTCGGTCTACATCATTCACGACAAGACGCCGTACGGTCAGGGCGTCGCCGAGTTCTTCAAGGCCGACGCCGAGAAGAAGGGCATCAAGGTTCTCGGCTTCGAGGGCACCGAGGAAAAGTCGAACTTCGACCCGATCGTCACGCCGATGAAGGCGAAGAACCCGGATGTGATCTATTTCGGCGGCATCTACGACCAGGCGGCGCCGTTCTTCAAGCAGTCCCGTGAGAAGGGCGTCAAGGGCAAGTTCTTCGGCCCCGACGGGATGGACTCGTCCGACCTGACCAAGATCGCCGGGAAGGCCGTGGTCGGCATGTACTACACCTCGGCGGCCGGTCCCGCTTCGGAGCTCCCGCGGGCCAAGGCATTCGTCGAGGAGTTCAAGAAGAAGTTCGGCAAGAACCCCGAGCCGTACGCGGCCGAGGCCTACGACGCCGCCACGATCGCCCTCAAGGGCATCGAGGCCGCCGCGAAGGGCGGTAAGCTGCCGAGCCGCGAGGACGTCGCGACCTCGGTCCGCAGCACCAAGCTCCCCAACGGCATCACCGGCGACATCGAGTTCGACTCGAAGGGCGACCGCAAGAAGGCGCTCTACTTCGTCCTGCAGGTCGCCAGCGACGACCCCGGGAAGTGGGGCAACAACAAGATCGTCAAGCAGCTGGCGATCGCCGCTCCTGCCGCAGCCAAAAAGTAGGCGTCGTCCGAGGGGTCAGGTAACCGGGGAGGGGTCGCGGGGCTTCGGAACTCCACTCGCCCCGGACCCCTCCCCGGTTCCGCTGCCCTGACCCCTCGGACTTTGCGGCCTAGCACCCATGGACGTCGAGCTGCTCATCGGGATCTTTCCGCAAGTTCTTCTCGACGGCATCATTCTCGGCTTCATGTACGCCCTCATCGCGCTCGGCTACACGATGGTGTACGGCGTCCTCGAGTTCATCAACTTCGCGCATTCCGAGATCTTCATCGCCGGCGCCTTCGTCGGCGTCGAGGTCCTGCTGGGGCTCAAGAGCATCGGCCTCCTCGAGAGCCTCCCGTGGCCGCTCGTGCTGCTGCTGGTCCTGATCGCGGGCATGGCCTCCAGCGGGCTGCTCGCCGTCACCGTGGAGCGGATCGCCTACCGTCCGCTGCGCGGCGCGCCCCGGCTGATCCCGCTGATCTCCGCCATCGGGATATCGTTCTTCCTGCAGGACCTCATCCGGCTCGTCGAGTCGCTCTGGCGCAATGCCTTCAACCTGGTCTACCCGACGATGGACGTCCTCAATCACCGCTTCGAGCTCACCGAGACGATCGATGTGTCGGTCAAGTCCCTGGTGGTCATCGGTGGCGCGTTGCTCATGCTCTGGGCCCTGCACCTCATCGTGAACCGCACGAAGGTCGGCACCGCGATCCGCGCGGTCGCCGAAGACCAGGCGGCGGCGAGCCTGATGGGGATCGACGTCAACCGGATCATCTCGCTCACGTTCCTGATCGGCGGCGCGATGGGCGGCGCCGCGGGCGTGCTCTTCGGTGTGCAGTACGGGCTGATCAATCCCTATAGCGGTTTCATTCCAGGGCTGAAGGCCTTTACCGCGGCGGTGCTCGGCGGGATCGGGAACATTCCGGGTGCGATGGTCGGCGGGCTCGTCCTCGGGCTCCTCGAGGCGTTCGCCGCGGCCTATCTCTCGCTGCTCACCGGCGGCGCGTTCGGCGCCGAGTACAAGGACATTCTCGCCTTCTCGATCCTGATCCTGATCTTGATCTTCAGGCCCAAGGGTCTTCTCGGCGAGATCGTGCGGGAGCGGGCATGATCTACTCGCTGATCGCCGTGGCGCTGGTGGCGCTGTCGGCGCTCGCGGTCGCCACGTTTCCGCGCTCCGTCCTCGTGTTCCTTCTCTTCCAGGGCTCGCTCCTGTTCGTCTTCAAGGCGCGGATCCCCGAGCGGCTCCGCTGGGGCCTCCTGGCGATCGGGCTCCTGGTGCTGATGCCGACCATCGGGTACTTCAACAGCTACTACCTCGAGGTCGCGACCCAGGTCGGCATCTTCGTCGCGCTGGCGCTCGGCCTCAACATCGTCGTCGGCCTGGCGGGGCTCTTGGACCTCGGGTACGTGGCCTTCTTCGCGGTCGGCGCCTACTCCTGGGCCATCTTCGGCTCACCGCACGCCAACATCATCTTCGGCGGCGAGAGCTTCCCGCTGGCGGGCTGGTGGTTCTACGTGTTCCTCTTCGTCGGCCTCGGGACGGCGGCGGGCACCGGAATCCTGCTCGGTCTGCCGGTGCTGCGGCTGCACGGCGACTATCTCGCCATCGTCACGCTCGGCTTCGGTGAGGTCATCCGCGTCCTCGCCAACAATCTCGACAAGCCCATCAACTTGACCAACGGCCCCAAGGGCATCACGCCGATCTCCAGACCCCCGACGCCGTTCGGGCTTCCGTATGGCGAGTACTTCTACTTTCTCGCGTTGCTCATCGTGGTCGCGGTCATCATCGTCAACCGCCGGCTCGAGGATTCCCACATCGGCCGGGCGTGGGAGGCGATCCGCGAGGACGAGCTGGCGGCCAGAGCCATGGGGGTGCCGCTCGTACGCATGAAGCTCATGGCGTTCGCCTGCGGCGCGTCGTTCGCCGGCGTCATGGGCGTGCTGTTCTCGGCCAAGCAGGTCTTCATCAATCCCGAGTCGTTCACGTTCCTCGAGTCGATCGGCGTCCTGGCGATGGTCATCCTCGGCGGGATGGGCTCGATTCCCGGCGCCATCGTCGGCGCCACGGTCGTGACCGTGCTCAACCTCCAAGTCTTGAAGGGGTTCTCTCTCTGGCTGAACGAACTGAAGAACGCGGGCGTGACCATCTTCGGCTTCAGCCTCGCCGATCTCCCGACCCAGTTCGAGCCGGCCAAGTACGAGCGGATGGTCTTCGGCATCATCCTCGTCCTGATGATGATCTTCCGCCCGCAAGGCATCTTTCCCGCGCGGCGCCGCCAGCGCGAGCTCGCCCGGTGAAGCCGGTGCTCGTTCGGCGCGCGCCCGGCGCGGCGGCCTCCTAGGGCCGGCGACCGTGCCGTCCCTGTTCGAAGCGCGTGGTGTCACGAAGAGGTTCGGGGGACTCACGGCGCTGCATGGGGTCGACTTCGCCGTCGACCGGGGGATCGCGTCGATCATCGGGCCGAACGGCGCCGGGAAGACCACGCTGTTCAACATCTTCACAGGGCTCTACGCCGCGGACGACGGCAGCGTCACCTTCCGAGACCAGTCGCTCCTCGGCCTCCGCCCCGATCAGATCACCGCGCTGGGCATCTGCCGGACGTTCCAGAACATCCGGCTCTTCGCCAACATGACAGCGATCGAGAACGTACTCGTCGGCATGAACTCTCGGATCACGCTGCGCCTCTGGGACGTGCTCACGCGAAATCCGGGCTTCCACCGGACCGAATCCGCGCTGGCCGCTCGCGCAGTCGGCTTGCTCCACCGCGTCGGCCTCCAGGCCAGTGCGAACGTCGTCGCGCGCAATCTCCCGTACGGCGATCGGCGGCGGCTCGAGCTGGCCCGGGCGCTCGCGTCCGAGCCCGCGCTGTTGCTCCTCGACGAGCCGACCGCCGGGATGACGCAGGGCGAAGCGAGTGCCTTGATGCATCTCTTGCGCGGGCTCGTCGCCGACCTCGACCTCGCCATCATCCTCATCGAGCACAACATGCGCGTGGTCATGGAGGTCTCCGATCGCGTGACCGTGCTGGATCACGGCGAGAAGATCGCAGAGGGTGCACCCCGCGAGGTCCAGAGTAACGAGCGCGTGATCGAGGCCTATCTGGGCAAGCGCGGCGTCGGGCCGAGGGCCAGGTCGGGTGCTTAAGGTCGAGTCGATCGACGTCGCCTACGGCGAGATCCGCGCGCTCAAGGGCGTGGGGCTCGAGGTGGGCCGGGGGGAGATCGTCACGATCCTCGGCAACAACGGCGCCGGCAAGACGACCACGCTCAAGACGATCTCCGGGCTCCTCCACCCGAGCCGCGGCGCCATCACGCTCGAGGACGAATCGCTTCTCGACGTGCCGCCGCACGCGATCGTCTCGCGCGGCATCGCCCACGTACCGGAGGGCCGCCGGATCTTCAATCGCCTGACGGTTCGCGAGAATCTCCTGATGGGCGCCTATCTCAGGAGCGACGCCGGCGTTAGCGCCGATCTCGAGCGGGTCTTCGGACTGTTTCCACGGCTGGCCGAGCGCCTGACTCAGGTAGCCGGCACCCTCTCGGGCGGCGAGCAGCAGATGCTCGCGATCGGGCGGGCGCTCATGGCGAACCCACGGCTCCTGCTGCTCGACGAGCCGAGCATGGGGCTGGCTCCCGTCCTCGTCGAGCAGATCTTCGACACGATCAGCGACATCAACCGCCAGGGAATGACGATTCTCCTGGTCGAGCAGAACGCCGCGATGGCGCTCTCCATCGCCCACCGAGGGTACGTGCTCGAGACTGGCTCCATCGCGCTGACGGGAACCGCGGCCGAGCTGTCGGAGAACGCCGATGTCCGCAGAGCGTATCTGGGCGAATAGCGCGATCGCGGGCCTCGTGCTCGTCGCCGCGGTCCTGATCGTTCCGGGCCTCGGCGACCGCTACCTCTGGGACGACGAGGCCGAGACGGCCCTCCTGGCGAAAAACGTGATCCGCTTCGGCGTCCCGGTCGCCTGGGACGGCGCGAGTCTCATCTCGCAGGAGTGCGGCAGCGACTACGACGCCAACTACCTCTGGCGCCAGACGCCCTGGCTGCCGATCTACCTCACCGCAGCATCCTTGTCGGTCTTTGGCGCAAGCGCCTTCGCCGCGCGCCTTCCGTTCGCGCTGTTGGGTATCCTCGCGGTTCCCTCCATGTACCTCCTGGCGCGGCGGCTGTTCGCCGCGCGGCTCACCGCGCTCGTCGCCGCCGGCTCCCTGCTCTTCTCGGTCCCGTTCCTGCTGCACGTGCGCCAGTGTCGCTACTACGCCCTGGCAATATTCGCAGCAATCTGGATCCTCTACTTCTTCTTCACGCTGCAGCGCTCACCCCGCCTCGCCGCCGCTGGGCTCGCTTTGTCGCTCACCGTCCTGGTGCACACGAGCCATCTGCTCTTCTTCGGCGCCGTCGGCGGGCTCGCGCTCGGCTTTCTCATCGTGTCGTTCGATCGCAAGGTCCTTCCCTGGGTCCTGGCCGGCCTCATCGCGCCGAGCATCGTGAACCTGCCGTGGCTCGTAGGGATCGACCTGGGCGGGCAGAGCGGGCCGCTGCTCACATCGAGCTCCGCCGCCTCGTTCGGAGCGAACCTCGGCCGCTACGCCGGGCGAATCGAGCTCTACGCGTTCTCCGCGCTGCTCCTGGTCACCGCCCTCGTCGTGGTCGCTGTCGCGACCCGGATGCCGATGCCGCTCGCCTCTGCCGAAGCTCGCGCGTGTCTGTTTCTGGTCATCTTCGCGATCGCGCACCTGCTCGTCGTCGCGACCGTCCCGTTCGTCTTCTTCCGGTACGTGCTCACACTCCTACCCGTACTCTCGCTCCTTCAGGCCCGGATCATCGAGGTCGTCGCCACGCGAAGCCGGGTGCTGGCCGCGGCGATTCTGCTCCTCGCGCTCCTCCCGGATCGAGCCGACCTCGTTCGAGGGCGGTTCTCGATGACGCTCGCCAAGTTCGTCGGCGAGATCACCCACCACGTGCCGGGACCGATCGAAGGGATCGTCACCCACTTGAAGGCCGGGGCCAGGCCGGGAGACCGCGTATTCATCTCGTATGGCGATCTCCCCCTGCGCTTTCACACGGATTTGCAGGTACGCGGCGGACAGGGTTGCCAGAGTCTCGACGGCTGGCCGCCGCCGGACTGGGTCATCGTGCGCTACTTCTTCCGATTCCGGCCGGTCGCGCCGGGCGCGAAGGACGACGCCGATCGCACGCTTCAGTACCTGAAAACCACGGTCACGCTCCCGCGTTATCGGCGGGTGGACCTGCCCGTGGCCGACACGATCTGGGAGAACATCCCCGAGCCTGACCGGCACGTCTTCCGGGATCCGGGCGATCGGCCGAAGATCACGCTCTACGAGAGGGTGCGCGGTTGAGATCTGCTGCTGGTCTCGTCGTGCCTGGAAACAGTAGTCGGTCTGCACTTCAGACCTCACGCCTTCCTGCTGATGCTGCCCGCGCTCACGATCCGGGGTGCCGGCGGCGCTGGCCGTCACCGTCCTCGGGCAGCCTCTCCTCGCGCGCGGGACGTGCTTTTCTCGCTCAGGCCGGCACAGGTCTCGCGAGCCACCTACGGGCGCAACCCATTTCCCGAGTCCGTCGAGATCGCCTGTTACATCCGGGTGCGAACGAAGCCGGACGAGCGCGTCGCGGTGATCGGGTCCGAGGCGTCGATCTACTCTAATACCGGACGGTGCTCGGCCACCGAGTACACCTATACTTACCCGTCATGGAGCTCCGGCCGTGCGCGTCGATAGCGCGGATAGGCGGCCTCGATCTCCCGGATCATCTGATGCTGCATCGCCGAAGTGTTCGTCCGCGCGACGCGCTCGTGGGTCGGCCGGGCTCCGCCCAGACGATCTCCGGTTGGTTCGAGCTGACCCGCGGAGCTTCACGCGAGTCGGTGTCGTGAACATCGTACCGCGCCGGGAGACCCGGTACCGCTGGGGCGCCGAGGCGCTCGACTACGCGTCGCGCTCCGACGTGTGGCTCATGGTCTTCGAGCGGGGGAGGAAATCATGATCGGCGAGGGCCTGCACTTCGAGCAGCACGAGATCGGCGCCAGCTTCCGTACACTCGGCCGGACGGTATCGGAGACCGACATCGTCTCCTTCGTCAACCTGTGCGGATTCACGGAGCCGCTCTTCATGGACATGGAATACATCGCGCGGGAGTCGATGTTCAAGCGGCGCGCGGCGCCCGGCGCCTTGACGTTCGCCCTCTCCGAAGGGCTGATCATGCAGACCGGGTTGATCCACGGCACGGGCATGGCCTATCTCGGCGGCGAGCTCCGCGTGACGGCGCCGGTGCTCGAGGGCGACACGCTCACCGTGGAGGTCGAGGTGACCGACAAGCGCGAGACGAAGAAGCCCGATCGCGGAATCGTCACCTATCGCCACCGTGTCTTGAACCAGCGCGGTGAGCTCGTGCTGGAAGCCCGCGTGCAACGTATGATCCGCCGCAAGGCACGCTGAGCGCGTCGTGAGAACCGCGAGCCGATCGAGCCGGCGGGTGCCTCGTCGCGTAGAATCAGAGCCTGGGTCGAATGCTCGGAGCGGAGGTCGATTATGATCGGAAGAATCGTCCAGATCAGCGTCTCCGGCGGCGGCGTCCCGAAGACGGCGGTGCCCAAGGCGCGCGTGACAGCCCTGGGGCTGGACGGCGACGCGCATCGCGACCGAGAGCATCACGGCGGGCCCGAGCGGGCCGTGTGCCTTTATGCGTCGGAGGCGATCGCGCGCCTGCGCGACGAAGGGCATGACATCGTGCCCGGTGCCGTCGGCGAGAACGTCACGGTCGAGGGGCTGGACTGGGCAGCGATCGTCCCGGGGTGCCACGTGCTGCTCGGGGAGACGGTGCTCCTCCAGATAACCCGCTACACGAGCCCCTGCGCGAACATCTCTCGATCTTTCAAGGAGGGTTACTTCGCGCGGGTGTCCCAGAAGCGCCACCCCGGCTGGAGCCGCGTCTACGCCCGCGTCCTGACGCAGGGCTCGATCAACAACGGGGACCCGGTACGTCTCATGGACGAGGTCGAGGCGGCCGAGGTGAGCGCCGCCGCGGCGAGGTGAACCGTCGCGTTGACGTCATCATCATCGGTGGCGGCGTCACGGGCGCGTCCATAGCCTTTCATCTGGCCGCGCTCGGCGTGCGTGACGTGCTGCTGCTGGAGCGCAAGTTTCTCGCCGCCGGCGGCACCGGGCGATCGGTCGGGATCGTTCGCCAGCTGTACCCCACGCCGGAGACCAGCCAGATGGTCGTGAGATCGCTCGCCGCCTTCCGCGGCTTCCACGACATCGTCGGCGGCGAGTCGGGCTATATCGGCTGTGGTGTGGTGATCGGCATCTCCACCGCGATGCGTGTCAAGCTCGAAGAGACCATCGACCTCCAGCGTCGATTCGGCGTCCGCGCAGAGGTGCTGGAGCCGCGCGAGCTCGCTCGCGTCGAGCCGCGGATCAATGCCGACCATCTCGGCGCCATCCTCTACGAGCCCGACTCCGGCTACGGCGATCCCACCGCGGTGACGACAGGGTACGCCGAGGCGGCGCGACGGATCGGCGTGCGCATCGAGCAGGGCGTCGAGGTGGTCGCGATCCGCATGACCGGCGAGCGGGCGACCGGCGTCGAGACCGCCGCGGGCGAGCGCATCGAGGCGCCGGTCATCGTCAACGCGGCGGGCCTCTGGTCCAGGGCCGTCGCACAGCTGGCCGGGGTCGAGCTCCCGATCGTCATCGGCCGGCATCCCGTCTTCGTTGTCGAGCGCGATGCAGCATTCGGGAGACCCCACCTCGTGTATCTCGATCTCGCGGGCGGCAGCTACGCACGTCCGGAGACCGGGGGCCTCACGCTGACCGGCTCCCTCACCGACGACGAGACGCAGCACCCGATGGAGCCCGACGAGCTCGGCGGCGACGTGAGCCTCGACGAAGCGACGGCAGTGCTCGAGCGCACCAGCCGCGCGATTCCCCGGCTGGCCGAGTCTCGTTACCGTCGCGGCTGGGCCGGCGCCTTCGACATCACGCCTGACTGGATGCCGATCCTCGACGAGTCGCCGGTCCGGGGCTTCTGGATCGCAACGGGCATGAGCGGGCACGGCTTCAAGCTCTCGCCGGCGGTCGGGGAGATGATGGCTGCTCTGATTACTGGAGCGGTGCCGCCCGTGAACCCGGCGCCGTTCGCGTTCGGGCGCTTCACCGCGAAGCGCCCGAGCGGGACGTTCGTGGCGTCGTACCTCGGCTCATAGTCGCGCCTCGGCCGGCGGAGCCCTCGCCCCGCTCACCGCGGATTCGGAGTTGCTCCCACTTTGTCGCACAGCGCGAGCGATGCATCCCCTGCTCGCTGCCGCAACTGGAAGGTGTCTGAGGCATGAATGACCTTGTTGAAAGCCGTCGCGAGCGCCACTTCAAAGCTGTGCTTCTCGGGAGGATCGGGATCGCGGAGGGCGGGCCAGACACCGCGAATGACCACCGGATGGGTCCAGCCGGTCTCGACGACCAGCCACTGAGCTTCGGTCACGACCTGGACGCACGTAGCGCGGAACTCGGCCGGATCCGTATACCCGGGCGTCATCACGTCAAGGGCGGCCGCGTGGCGTCGTCCCGTCAGGTACGGAAGCATGGGGCCGTAGGGATAGAAGAAGAAGGCATCGCGGGGCGGGATGCGGTCGATCTGGGTCACGAGCGCCGCGAAGTCGTTGGTCCACGCGTTGGCGAACCGCACGATGCGCCCGCGCGGCGTCTCCACGGCGCGCAGCGGACCGACGACAACGACCCTGCGATCGTAGATCGCGGATCCGACCGCTGCGAGGCAGAGGCCGATCAAGAGCGCGCCGAGGGCGATCCGGGCGGGGCGTCGCATGCGACCGAGCAGGTCCGTCGCGACGAGCGCGAAGAGCGGGCAGGCGAGCGGCACGGTGAAGTTGATGTGACTGAGATCTGCGCGCGGATAGGTGCCGACCAGGCCTACGAGCGCCAATGCCAGCGACACGCGGAAGCGCGGCTCGCTCCATGTCGCGAGGCCCCCAAAGACCAGAGTGGCTCCGGCGAGCACAAAGGCCGCGGGATAGAGCGCGACCGAAGGCGTATCTGGCAGACCAGCGCCGGCGCCGAACGGCATGGCCTGGCTGCCGGCGTAGTGGCGGGCCGGATACAGGATCACGTCGTCGAACGCCGCGACGAGCGTCCCCGATGCGGCGAGATAAAGGATCATTGCTGCGGGAATCAGGGCGATCCCGATGATCGCGCTCACCAGTCGGGCGCCGGCGCCAGGTAGGGTCGCCAGAATAGCGAGGACGGCCAGGCAGAGGAGCGCGCCGCGACTCGATGTGACCATCGCGGCGCCGCCGGCAACGAGGCCGGCAACGAGCGCAGCCCCTCGCCGAGGCGCGCTACCGACGGCGAGGAGCAGGGCGACGGCCGTGGCCATCGAGGCCGCGGTGGTGAACCAGTGGTGGCTGATCACGGTCCAGACGCCCTGCGAGAAGACGACCCACGCGATCGCGAGCATTGCCGCGATGGGGCGGTGTCCCGATGAGAGGCGGGCAGCGGCGTAGAGGAGGGCGGCGATGGCAACGATGACACAGATCGCGAGCACCCGCACGGAGCCGAAGCCGACGCCGAAGAGCTTCATCCAGGCGGCGACGGCCAGGAAGCTTCCGGGCGGGAGGAACTCGAAGAAGTCGCGGTAGAGCACCTCTCCGCCGAGGATCCGCGCGGCGGCGTGGAGGAAGACGCCTTCGTCGCCGAGCCAGTGGACGTAACGCCAGCACGGGGCGCAGACGACGAGCGCGACCAGCGCGACGCCGTAGAGCGCCGGATCTCGAAGGAGCGTCGGAGTCGAGCCGCCTTCGATGACGGCTGGGCTCGCCATACACCATCGTCGCACGATCGCCCGACCGCCCCAAAAATCGGCCGCCGATCATTGTCACGAGGCGCCACGTTACCTGAGCGTCAGGACCGAGCGAGCGGCAGCTCGACCACGAACGTCGTGCCGGCACGCTCGACGCTCTCGACGCCGATCCGGCCTCCGTATGCCTCGACGATACTCCTGGTGATCGCGAGCCCGAGGCCGGTCCCGGCGATCTCCTGAGTCGCCTTGCTCTTGACCCGATAGAACTTCTCGAAGACGTGCGGCAGGTCGCGGGCGGGGATGCCCAACCCGGTGTCGGCGACCCGGATCGTGACCGTACCGGCTCCCGCCCCACCCGACGAAAACACGACCGCGATCGTTACGCGCCCGCCGGCCGGCGTGTACTTGACGCCGTTGTCGACGAGGTTGATCAACATCTGCCGGATCCGGCTCGGAACCGCCGAGACGATCGCCTCCTCCGGAAGCTCGGCGCGGAGCTCGATGCTCTTCGTCTCGGCGCGAGGCTTCACGATGCGGAGCGCCTCGCCGACGACCGGGATCAGATCCATCGGCTCGCGGTTCGAGTCGAGCCCGGCCTCGATCTTGCCGATGTCGAGCAGGTCGGTAACGAGATCGGCCATGTGCTGCGCAGTGTCGCGGATGTCCTGGCAGCGCGTCGCGTGGTTCTCGTCCGCCGGCCCGGCGATCCGCATCAGATCCGCCATGCCGGCGATGACGGTGATCGGCCCCTTGAGGTCGTGGGAGACCGTGTTGACGAAGTCGTTCTTCATCTGCTCGAGATTCTTGAGTAGCGTGATGTCGCGGAGAATCGCGGCCAGCCCGACTGGCTCACCAAAAGGCGTCGTCACCGCCACGAGGCTCGCCTGGGCAACGCGTCCGTCCGGCAGCGGCAGGTCGGAGATCCCGGGCCGCCCCGCCACGAAGAGCTCACGTAGCGGAGCGTAGTCCACGACCTCGAGCAAAGGCCGGCCGGTGATCGTGTCCGGCACCAGGCCGAGCATCGGACGCACGGCCGTATTGGCCAGCAGCACGAGACCTGCCTGATTCATCATGATCACGGCGTCGGCGGTGCTGGCCAGCACGGCGCCGAGCGTGCTGCGCTCGTCGGCTGCCGCCTGGTACGCGAGCGAGGTCTCGAGCGCCGCGGAGAGCCCCGCCGCCAGCAGCTGGGCGATGTGCAGATCGTCGTCGCCGTAGGTGATCGGCGGCCGGCCGGCGAAGAGCAGCGCGCCCAAGACATCGGAGCCACGGCGAATCGGCGCGACCATGACCGCCCGCATGCCCGCGGCGATCAGCACCCCTTCGAGATCGTGGACCCCGTCCTCGACGGCGAGATCCGCGACGAGCCGCGCCTTGCCCGTGCTGATCGTCCACCCGGGCAGGCCCTCGTTCCCCGAGAACACGCGCTGGCTCACCTGGCATCCTTCGAGGGCCGCGAGCGAATGCGTGACGTAGCCGCCCTTCTCGGGATCCAGCAGGCAGACCGCGAGGTAGTCGTTTGGCACCGCGGCGAAGGCCTGGTCACCGAGCGTCTGGAAGAAGTGGGTCGGGACCGGTGAGCGGAAGAGCTCGACCAGAATCTCGCTGAGCCGGGTCAGGCGCTCGACTTGACTCATGCCGGCGTCGGCGCCTCGACGCAGTGGCTCCGGGCGAGATCGGCGAGTTCGGCCCCGCCAGGAACGGGATCGATCGGTCCGACCACGGTGACGTGACGGATCACGCCCTCTTTGTCGATGACGAAGATCCCCTGCTCGTGCGCCGTCATCGCGTGATGATGCAGGCGCCGAACGAAGTTGCGGTTCATGACGTCGAACCACGCGCCGCGGATCTGGTTGACGGTATCGCCGTGCGTGAACGCGTGCGCGAAGCTCACGACCGCCGTCCGCGTGGCTTCGAGCGCCCGGCGATCGCCGAGGCCGTACACGGCGTAGAGCCGTTTGTCCGGGTCGCAGATGAACGGGAACGGGAGGATCGACCTGCCGAAATATCTCCGAGCGCTCTCAAGCAGATTCGGCGCGACCTGGATGACCTCGGTGTCGGCGGCGCGCAGGTCTTTGTATCCGGCGCGGACCCCGTCGGTATAGACGCGACAGAACGGGCACGTGAAGCCGCGGGAGAACCAGACCACGACGTTGGCGTGACCGCGGTAGGCAGCCAGGTCGACCGTCTGGCCGTTGAGCGACGACAACGCGAATCGGGGAGCTATCTCGCCGACTGACGGCCGTTCCAGCAGCGCTGGGAGACTCATCGCTTCGAGGTCCTAATTGTTGGAATCCTTGACGTTTTGATTTCAATGAACGCAAGAGGTGTACCAGGGGGAAACCACTGTGACTAAAGGACTTTTTCTGCTTCCCGCGGCGGGCTGTCCAGCTCGTTTCCGGCCGCCTGATCAGAAATCGCCCGACCCCGAGGTCGAGGCGACGGCCACCTCTCGATCCCTTCTCCTTGTGCAGAGCGATTCTTCGCGCGCAAGGCCGTTGGATACTCACGATGAGAAATCGCCTTCCGTTTACCCCACGTGAAATGACAAACCCCGCGTGGTGGACAGTCCGGCAAGAGCCTGACCATCGGTGTCATCTCTGTCAACGCGCACGGGCGCCGGCCTCAAGGTCCGGCCGGGATGGTCGAGAGGATTCCCGTAGGATCAGATACTTGTGTCTCGCCACCCTCGGTCATCGAGACCCAGGCGGCCGCTCTTCGGAGCTCGGGCCTGGCGTATCCCTTGCACCTCGGCATTGAGAATCATGGGGATT
>Ga0209160_1000050_pt1 | contig 76236 bp, 68 predicted proteins | sample GraSoiAngelo_153_FD_186167 | JGI IMG/M metagenome (GOLD analysis project Ga0209160, IMG submission 186167) | Grasslands soil microbial communities from the Angelo Coastal Reserve, California, USA - 14_1009_12_40cm (SPAdes) (version 2) | ecosystem: Environmental > Terrestrial > Soil > Grasslands ...
CTCACTGTACCGCTGGTCGATCACGTCGCCCGAGCAGTTCTGGCCCGCCGTGTGGCGCTTCTGCGGGGTGACGGCGGCAGAACGGGGGAGCGGCCGCGCTCCCTGGGACGCCGCGGGCGTGGGGCTGGACCGCATGGCCCCGCCCCATCCCGTCCGAGGGCCGACCTGGTTCCCGGGGGCACGCCTCAATTTCGCTGAGAATCTGCTGCGCCACCGCGATGCGGGCCCCGCGCTCGTCGCCTGGAATGAGTCGGGGCGGCAGCGCGAGCTGAGCTACGCCGAGCTCCACCGCGAGACGGCTCGCGTCACGGGCGCGCTCGCGGCGGCGGGCGTGCGAGCGGGTGATCGGATAGCCGGGTTCATGCCCAACATCCCCGAGACGGTGATCGCGATGCTCGCGGCGACGAGCCTCGGCGCCATCTGGTCTTCCTGCTCGCCGGACTTCGGCGTGGCGGGCGTGGTGGACCGCTTCGGTCAGATCGCGCCTCGCTTCCTGTTCTGTGCCGACGGGTATCGCTACGGCGGGAAGGAGATCGACTGCCTCGAGCGCGTGGCCGGCGTTGCCGCCCGGATCCCCGCGATCGAGCACGTGGTGGTGGTGCCTTACCTGAGGGACCGGCCACCGCTCCGCACCATACCGGGCGGCGTGCTGTGGGAGGACTGGGCCGGGCGGCACGCCGGCAACGCTGACCTGCCGTACGCGCGGTTCCCGTTCGACCACCCGGTCTACATTCTCTATTCATCAGGCACGACGGGACTCCCCAAGTGCATGGTGCACGGCGCCGGTGGGACGCTGCTGCAGCACCAGAAGGAGCACGTGCTGCACGTCGATCTCCACCGGGAGGACCGGCTCTGCTACGTCACGACGTGCGGGTGGATGATGTGGAACTGGCTCGTGAGCGCGCTCGCGGTCGGTGCGACCGTCGTGCTATACGACGGTGCGCCGTTCGCGCCGACGCCGGACGCGCTCTGGACGCTCGCCGCAGAGGAGCGCGTGACCGTGTTCGGCACGAGCGCCAAGTACCTGGCCCTCGCCGAGAAGGAAGGCCTCGCGCCGGCCGCGACTCACGATCTCTCCGCCCTGCGGACCGTGCTTTCCACCGGTAGTCCCCTGGCGGGCCACAGCTACGACTATGTGTACGGCAGCGTCAAGCAAGACGTGCACCTCTGCAACATCAGCGGCGGCACCGAGATCATCTCGTGCTTCGCGCTCGGCAATCCCCTAGAGCCGGTGTGGCGCGGGGAGCTGCAGGCACCCGGGCTCGGCATGGCGGTGGACGTGTTCGACCCGCACGGGACGCCGCTCCGGGGCGCGGCGGGAGAGCTCGTGTGCACCAGACCGTTTCCCAGCATGCCGGTGGCGTTCTGGAACGATGCCGACGGGGCGAAGTACCGCGCCGCGTATTTCGAGCGCTTTGCCGGCGCGTGGCGCCACGGCGACTGGGCCGAGGTCACCGGGCATGGCGGGTTGATCATTCACGGTCGCAGCGACGCGACGCTCAACCCGGGCGGCGTGCGCATCGGGACGGCCGAGATCTACCGCCAGGTGGAGGAGTTGCCGGAAGTGCTCGAGAGCCTGGCGATCGGACAGCGAGTCGGCTCCGCTGCCGCCGCCGACGAGCGTGTCGTCCTCTTCGTCCGGCTGCGCGATGGCCTCGTGCTGGATGAGGCGCTGCGCGAGCGCATTGGGCGCCGCATCCGGGACGGCGCCAGCCCGCACCACGCGCCCCGCAAGATCGTGCAGGTCGCCGACATTCCGCGCACCATCAGCGGGAAGATCAGCGAGCTCGCGGTGCGCGCCGTCGTGCACGGTCTCCCGGTCGATAACCGCGAGGCGCTCGCCAACCCGCAGGCGCTCGAGCTGTACCGCGACCTGGCGGAGCTACGGACTTGACGTCATGACGACCGGCACACGCCCTCCGGTCTTGTGCTACCACCGCGTGGGTGGCCCGCTCGAGTTGGGCGTTACGCGCGTCGCGCGCTCGGTCTTCGCCCGCCACATGACCGCGCTGGCCCACGCTGGCTGGCAGACGCTCACGCTTGCAGAGTTTGCGGCTCGACTCGAGTCCGGCAACTCTGCACTTCGCACTCCGCACTCCGAATTTCTTGTGACTTTCGACGACGGCTACGCCTCCCTCGCCGAGCACGCCTACCCCATCCTCACGGACTTGGGCTTCACGGCGGCGACCTTCCTGATCACCGACTACGTCGGTCGCTTGAACACGTGGGACGTGCGCTACACGTGGCAGCGGCTCGCGCACCTCGACTGGCCCGCCATCGAGCGCTGGCGGGCGCGCGGGTTGGAGTTCGCGTCGCACGGCGCCACGCACCGGCGGCTCACGTGGCTCGACGAGGCCCGCGCGGCGGACGAGCTAGGACGCTCGCGCGCCGTCCTGGTCGACCGACTCGGGCCGGAGGCAGGCCGGGCAGTGGCGTATCCCTTCGGGGCGCGCGACCGACGGATCGAGCAGCTGGCGCGGGCGGCCGGATACGACCTGGGCTTCGGCGGCGTGCGGGGGGGGAGCACTGGCACGACACTGGGGCTGAGCCGGGTGCCCGTGTACGCGTGGGATACGGGGTCGGTGCCTCTGGGATTGCGGGAAGACGGGCTCGGTGCGCTGGGACGCTGGGTCGCGCACGCGGCCAACCGCTGCGCGATCGGCACCAGCTGGATGCTCGCGCTCTCGCGCTAGATGATGTCTCCCGCTGTCACGGCCACCCCCATCGCGTGGTACCCCTTGTCCACGTAGATCGTCGTCCCGGTGATGCCACTCGCCAGCGGGCTCGCGAGGAACGCGGCGGTCGTGCCGACCTCGCGCGCCGTGAGCGGCTGGGTCAGGGGGGCGTTGGCGGCGTAGTAATCGACCATCTTCTCGATCTTGCCGATCGCACTCGCGGCGCGCGAGGCGAGCGGGCCCGCCGAGATGGTGTTCACGCGCAGGCCGTACCTGCGCCCCGCCTCGAACGCGAGCGTGCGCGTGTCGCTCTCCAGCGCGGCCTTGGCGGACGACATCCCGCCCCCGTACCCGGGGACGACGCGCTCGCTCGCCATGTACGTGAGCGACAGAAACGACCCTCCCGGTCGCATCAGTGGCCCGAGCCGGGCCACGAGCGACACCAGGGAATAGGCGCTCACGCCCACCGCCGTGAGGTAGCCAGCGCGGCTCGTCTCGAGCAGCGGCCTCTTCACCTCCGGGCTGTTGGCGAGCGAGTGGACGACGATGTCGACCGGCTTGTCCCCAAAGTCCTGCACCAGCCGAGCGGCCAGTCCCGCCACCGAGAAGTCCCCGACATCCTTATAGCGCTTGCTGGTCCGGACGTCCTCGGGTGCATCCGCGAGCACGTCGTAGGCCGCGTCGAGAGGATAGATCTTCTCGAACTGGAGCAGCGCGCCGTTCGCGAGCTTGCGCGACTCGTCGATCTTGCCGCGCTCGAGCAGGTTCAAGAAGATGTTGAGCGCCGGAGGCCAGGTGCCGGTGCACACCATAGCACCCGCTTCCGCCAGGGCCTTGGCGATCGCGAAGCCGTAGCCGCCATCGTCGGCCACTCCGGCGACCAAGGCGCGCATCCCGCGGAGATCAATCGCTAGCATATCGCTCCCTGCTCTGTGCTCCGTTTCACATGAAGAAGCGCGCCGCCACCGGGATCAGTTGCGGATGCTTCACCAACGCCCGCCTGAGGATGCGACCCAGCGTGCGCCGCTCTTGCGGAATGTGGTTGACCGTGCGGGCCAGCCCGTTGAAGAAGCCATCGTCCAGGTCCTCGAGCGCCCGTTTGATGCGGTAATACTTGAGGTGATCCTCACCCAGCAGCTCCATCCAGGCGTGGTGATAGGCGGCGAGCCGGCGCGCGCTGGGATCGCGTGCCCGCAGCGCCGCCGCGGCGGTGCGGCCGGCGAGCCGGCCCGCCTTCATGGCGTTCACGATTCCGCCGCCCGAGAGGGGGTTGATCATATGCGCGGCGTCGCCCGCCACCAGCGCGCCGTCGGTGTAGGTCGCCTTGATCGTGGTGTGCACGATCACTCCGCCCACGGTGTAGCCGGCCTTCGCGCCCTCGGGGTAGCGGCGCGCGATCCAGGCATCGAGGTATTGCCGCGCGTTGCGGCCGTCGGCCTTGAGCGCCACCAGGCCGAGCCCGACGTTCGCGACGCCCACGCCTTTAGGAAACAGCCAGGCGTAGCCGCCCGGGGCGACGGCACGCCCGAATTGCAGGTAGATCGCCTCGGGGTCGAAGGCGATGCCCTGAAGCACGTACTGGGCGCACGACTCCATGTCGCGCGCCGGGACACGGGCGTCGAGGCCCGCCCAGCGCCCCACCATCGCCTCCACGCCGTCCGCCCCGATCACGATGCGGGCGCGGAATGTCTCCTCCGCGCGCGGGGTCCGGACCCGCACGTGCCAGCGCTCGTCCGCGCCCCGGCTCATCCCCGCCGCCTCCGACTCAACGAGCAGCGCCGCGCCCGCCCGGCGCGCCTCGTCCGCTAGGCAGGCGTCGAACCGCGTGCGGTCCAGGACCCATCCGACGTCGCGCCCCTCCACGCTGACCTCGGTGTCGTCGGGCGCGACCAAGATGACGCGCGTGATCTTGCGCGCCACCCACGGTGCTCCGTCAGGGCTCGCGAACTCGCGTAGCCCGGCGTCGCCGACGCCCTCGGCGCAACGCACCGGCGTACCAGGCGCGGCGTCGCGCTCGAGCAGCGCCACGTCGAGCTCCGGCGCCGCGCACTTCGCCTCTCGGGCCGCAACCGCGCCGGCGGGCCCGGCGCCCACGACCAGCAGGTCCACATCCCGCATCACGCGGGGAGCATGGCGAGCGCGCCCACCGGACAGGGCGCCACGCACTTACGGCAACCGGTGCAGGTGGTGCGGTCCACGACCAGCTCGGTGAGCACGAGGTGAATCGCTTCGGGGGGGCAGAGCGGCAGGCACAGCCCGCAGCGGTCGCAAACCCGGAGGTCCACGACCGCGACTTCAGCAGCAGGCGCGCGGCGCATGGGGCGAACGGTAGCGGCCGTTGCGAGACGCGTCAAGCATCAGCCTTGCTTGGAGTTACGCTTTCCATTAGCTTGATGCGCTCGCGCGCGCCCCCCTAACAACTTTCACCCGACGACCTCGTGCCCCTACGCTGGCCGAATTGGAAGCTCGGTGCTTGGAGTCCGGCAAATGAGATTGCCGTGGACCTGGGCACCGCCAACACGCTGATCTATGTGAAGGGCGAGGGCATCGTGCTGAACGAGCCCTCGGTCGTGGCGATCGAGAAGGCCACGGGCAAGATCAAGGGCATCGGGCTCGAGGCGAAGCGGATGCTCGGCCGCACGCCGGACGGCATCCTCGCGGTGCGGCCCCTCAAGGACGGCGTGATCGCCGACTTCGACGTCACCGAGAAGATGCTCCGCTTTTTCCTCAAGACCATCATCGACCGCCATCTGTTCCGGGTGAAGCCCAAGGTGATCGTGTGCGTGCCCTCCGGGATCACCGAGGTGGAGAAGCGCGCCGTGCGCGATTCGGCGCAGTCGGCCGGCGCGAAAGAGGTGTACATGGTCGCCGAGCCGATGGCGGCGGCGATCGGCGTGGGGCTGCCCGTGGAGACACCGACCGGCAACATGGTGATCGACATCGGAGGCGGCACGACGGAAATCGCCGTGATCGCACTCTCCGGGATCGTGTCCGACACCTCCATCCGCACTGGCGGCGACGAGCTGGACCAGGCGATCGTGCAGTTCATGCGCAAGAACTACAACCTGCTGATCGGCGAGCCGACGGCCGAGCAGATCAAGATCCAGATCGGCTCGGCCGCGCCCATGGGTGAGGAGCGCGAGATGGAGGTGAAGGGGCGCGATCTCGTGTCCGGCATCCCGAAGATCGTGCGGGTGCACTCGAGCGAGATCCGCGAGGCCGTGCAGGAGCCGATCCAGCAGATCGTGGACGCAGTGCGGCGCGCGCTCGAGATCACCCCGCCCGAGCTGGCCTCGGACATCGTGGATCGGGGGATCGTCATGACCGGCGGGGGCGCGCTGATCCGCGGCCTCGACGTGCTGCTGCAGCAGGAAACGGGCCTGCCGATCCACCTCGACGAGGATCCCATGACCTGCGTGGTGCGCGGCACGGGCCGCATCCTCGACGATCCCGAGAAATACCGCAACGTCCTGACCACCTAGGGCGGGTCGGGACCATGGCGCTCGGAGCGGACCGCTACGCATCTCGGGCCGACACCCTTGCATTCATCGGGTGCGTGCTGCTCTCCGTGGCTGCCATGAGCCTCCCCGAGCGCGTGCGCGACCCCTTCGCCCGCGTGGTGCGCCAGTGGGTGCTGGCGCCGCTGCTAGCGCTGCAACGTCAGACGGAGCTGCTCTCCGCCTCGCTCGAGCGCTACGACGCGGTCGTGGCGCAGCGCGACTCGGCGTCGCTCGCCGCCACGTTCGTCCCGGAGCTGCGGAGCGAGAATACCCGGCTGCGCGGGCTGCTCGGCCTCGGCGTCCGGCTCGGCTCGGGGTATGTCCCCGCCGAGGTGCTGCACGCCGCGGAGCCCACCAATCCCCTCACCTTCATCGTCTCCGCGGGCCGCAAGCAGGGGGTGAAGCCGTTGTCCGCGGTGGTGAGCCCCGAGGGGCTGGTGGGGATCGTGAGCACGGTGGACGCGCAGACGAGCGTCGTGGTGAGCTGGGCCCATCCCGAGTTCCGGGCGAGCGCGATGGCGGGGGACGGTAGCCTGTACGGCATCATAGCGCCGTACGGCACCGACGGGCCCCGCGCCTGGCTGCTCCAGCTGCAGGGCGTCGCCTACCGCCAGCTCGTGCCCGAGGGGACGGCGATCCTGACGTCGGGGCTCGGCGGCGTGCTGCCGCGCGGCATCCCCATCGGCACCGTGGTCGGCGCAGCAGGCGAGGCCGAGGGCTGGGAGCGCACCTACCTCGTGCGGCCCGCCGTCCATCCGGCCGCGGTGACGCACGTGATGATCCTCACGGGCCCGCCCCTGAAGGGCGACCTGCGGTCGGTGTTCCAATCCGGGGGGGAGGCGCCGCCGTGAGACGGAGCGACAAGTACCGGTTCTGGGTGATCCTTGGGGTGCTCGTCGTGTTGCAGTTCTCGCTGCGCGGCCGGCTGGGGGGGGATCGCGTTGCGCCCGACTTCTTGTTGCTCGCCCTCCTGATCTACACGATCCGAGCCGCCCCCGGGCCGAGCGCCGGCGTGGGGTTCCTCGTGGGGCTGCTGCGGGATACGCTCACCCCTGCGTCGTTCGGCGCGGGAGCGCTCGCCCACACCCTCGTGGGGTATCTCTCCTCCTGGAGCAAAGCGGTGTTCTTCGCCGAGAACCTGTTCGTGAACGGCTGCCTGTTCTTCGCGGGCACGTGGTTCCGAAACCTCGTCGTGGCACTCGCCTCCGGGAAGCTGAAGGGCGGCCTCCTGGGGTGGGAGCTGCTGGTGTGGTCACCGATCCAAAGCCTCACCACGGCAGTGGCCGGCGTGGTCGTATTGTGGCTGTTCGGGCGCTACCTGGCGATCCGCCTGAGCGACGCGTGAACTCGTTCCACCCCCACCTGCTCGACCGCCGGCTGCGCTGGGCCAAGGGGGTCGTGTGGGTCGCGCTGGGCGCCCTCGTCGTGGCGTTCTTCCGCACCCAGATCCTCGAGCACTCGAAGTACCAGCTGCAGTCCGAGACCAACCGGCTGCGGCCGATCCCGCTGCCCGCGTCGCGCGGCATCATCACCGACCGCAACGGCAAGATCCTGGCTGAGAACCTCCCCGGCTACACCATCTCGCTGCTGCCTGCGGCGGACGAAGACTCGCTGCGCGCCACGCTCAGGCGCGTCGCGTCCGTCCTGAAGCTCGACAGCGTCGGGATCGAGCGTGTGCTCGCGCGCTACCGGCGCACGCCCTACCTGCCGGTGCCCGTGTCACCGAACGCGACCTTCGCGGTCGTCTCCGCCCTCGAGGAGCGCCGGCTCGTGTTCCCCGGACTGCTGATCCAACCCGAGCCCAAGCGCTTTTATCCCGACAGCTCGCTCATCGCGCATCTCGTCGGGTACGTGGGCGAGGTGACGGAGGCGGAGCGCAAGGACCGGCGCTTCGCCGCCGTGCGGCTCGGTGGGCTGGTCGGCAAGGACGGGCTGGAGCGCGAGTACGACGACTCACTGCGCGGCTCCGACGGCGTGCGCTTCGTCGAGGTGAGCGCGCTGGGACACGTCGTGCGCGAGGCGAGTCCCTCGTCGACGCTGTTGCCCGTGCCGGGACGACCGCTCCATACGAGCATCGATCTCGACCTGCAGCGCTACGTCGCCCGGATTTTCCCGCAGGGACGGCGCGGCGCGGTGGTGGCGATGAACCCGAACACGGGGGAGATCCTGGCGCTGTACAGCGCCCCCGGCTACGACCCCAATGCCTTCGTGGGCGGGGTGGACCCGGACTACTGGCGGCGCCTGAACGCGAGCGAGGCGCATCCGCTGCTCGACCGCACCATCCAGGCCTACTACCCGCCTGGCTCCACCTGGAAGCTCGCGATCGCGGCGATGGCGCTGAAGCGCGGCATCGTCACGCTGCACAGCCGCATGCCCATCCCCTGCCGGGGCGGGCTGCAATACGGCAACCGCTACTTCCGCTGCTGGTCGGCCAGGGGACACGGCGACCTCACCCTCGCCGACGCCATCGCCCAGAGCTGCGACGTCTTCTTTTACCAGCTGGGCTTGAAGCTGGGCCTCACCTCGCTGCTCGAGGACGCGAGCGACTGGGGGTTCCGCTCGCGCACCGGCATCGACCTGCCGGGCGAGATCGCATCCGAGTTCCCGCCGGGCACGGAATACTACGACCGCTTCTACGGCCCGCGCCGCTGGACCGCCGCGGTCACGCTCAACCTCGCCATCGGCCAAGGCGAGAACGCCCAGACGCTCGTGAGCATGGTGCGCTTCTACCAGATGCTCGCCAGCGATGGCCGGGTCCGCCCGCCCTACCTGGTGCACCCCGGGACGGCCTCCGCGGTGAACCTCGACCTGACGGCCGACCAGCTGGGCGGACTGCGCCAGGCGTTGATCAGCGTCGTGGAGCGCGGCACCGCGCGCGGCGCCGGCCGCTTCGGCGGTGACATCGCCATCGCCGGCAAGACCGGCACGGCCCAGAACCCCCACGGCCCGGCCCACGGCTGGTTCATCGGTTTCGCCCCAGCCGACAAGCCGGAGATCGTCGTCGGCGCGATCATCGAGTTCGCTCGGGAAGGCCCCTTCGTGGCGCCGCTCGTGACCCGCGTGATCGGGCACTATCTCGGCGTCGACACGACGGCGGCCTCCAACGTCCGCATCGTGCTGCCGACCGACACCGCCCCGCATCCGATGCAGCTCCTCCCCGGTGCGCCGGAAGACACGACGCTGACGCCCGACACCATTCTCCCCGACACCACGGCTCGTCCCGACACCGGCCATGCGACCCCCGCTCCGCGAAATCGATAGGCCGCTCACGGCCGTCGGGCTGGCGCTCGCGGCCTACGGGCTCGCCACGCTCTACTCGGCTGGCCAGACGGACGTGCCGACGTTCGTCGCGACCATCTGGCGCAAGCAGGTGATCTGGCTCGCCGTGGGCGCCGTGGCCGTCGTGCTGACGTACCGGTTGTCGCCACGGCTGCTCGAGTGGGCCACACCGTACGTCTACGGCGTGAGCGTCCTCCTCCTGGTGGTCACCCTCGCGGTCGGCACCGGGGCGGGGACGGCGGCGAGCGAGCGATCGTGGATGGCCATCGGTGGGGTGCGCCTGGGGCAGCCGGCCGAGCTCGCGAAGCTCGGAGTCATCCTGATGCTGGCCCGTTGGCTGGCGGAGCGACGCGAGGCGCCGGCCACGTTACGCGAGCTCGTGTACCCGTGCGTCGTCGCGGGCGTGCCTTCTTTCCTGGTCGTGCGGCAGCCGGACCTCGGGAGCGGAATGGTGTTCATCGCGATCCTGTTCGCCATGCTGTTTTGGGCCGGCACGAAGCCGCAACTGTTGCTGCTGCTCGCGTCCCCCGTGATCGGGCTGGCGCTCGCGTTTTCGACGGTCGCCTGGGGCGTCTGGATCGTCGTCCTGATCGCGCTGCTGCTGTGGTGGCGACCGTACGTCTGGGAAGGCCTGGCCGTGATGTTCGCCAACGTGGTCATGGGTGTCGTCGCGGTGCCGTTCTGGAAGCGGCTCGCCCCCTACCAGCAGAACCGGCTGCTTGCCTTCTTGAACCCCGAGGTGGACCCCCGCGCCACCGGTTGGCATGTCATCCAGTCGAAGATCGCGACCGGGTCGGGAGGGTTTCTGGGCCAGGGCTACACCCACGGTCCCCAAAAGCGGCTCGCCTTTCTGCCGGCCCAGCACACCGACTTCATCTTCCCCGTGGTGGGGGAGGAGCTGGGATTCGCGGGAGTGGTCGTCGCACTGGCGCTGTTCGCCGCTCTGCTCCTCATCCTGCTGCGCATCTCGCGGCGCGCCACGGATCCGTACTCGAGCCTGTGCGTGTTCGGCATCGCGGGACTGCTCTGCACCCACATCATCGAGAACGTAGGGATGACGGTGAACCTGCTCCCGATCACCGGGATCCCGCTGCCGTTCTTTTCGTACGGCGGCTCGTTTCTGCTGGCCTGCTCGCTCGCGGTGGGGATCTCGCTGCGCGTGGCCTGGGAATCGCGCCAGTCTGGCTACGCCGAGTTGTGACAACGAGTTACAGCGTCGGGGCTGGCGCGCACCCGAGCCCCCTCCCAAATTGTCGCCTTCCAGACGCCCCCTATGGCCCGAATGGCTTGGTTCAAGAAAGAGCGTAAACCGCGCACGTCCGAACGGGTCCGGCTCGAGATTCCCGCCGACGCCTGGGAGAAATGCGACGAATGCGGCCACATCGACATCAAGGACCGCTTCGTCCGCGCCCTCAACGTGTGCCCCAATTGCGGGCACCACCGTCGCATCAGCGCCCAAGAGTACATCGACCTGTTCGTGGACGAGGGCTCGTGGCACGAGCTCGACGGCAGGTTGCGGTCGGCGGATCCCCTCGAATTCGAGCACTATAAGCAGCGGCTCGAGGCGGCGATCAAGAAGGCGGGTCCGCTGGAAGCGGTGCGCACCGGGTATGCCCGGCTCGGCGGCATGCCGATCGACCTAGCCGTGATGGATTTCAACTTCATGGGCGGGTCGATGGGCTCGGTCGTCGGGGAGAAGATCGCTCGCCTCACGCGGCGGTCGGCGGAGCGTCGCATCCCCCTGATCGTCATCTCGGCGTCGGGCGGCGCCCGGATGCAGGAGGGGGTGCTGTCGCTGATGCAGATGGCCAAGACATCGGTCGAGGTGGCGCGGCTGCAGGCGGCGCGGGTGCCGTTCATCTCCATCCTCACGAACCCCACCACCGGAGGGGTGTCGGCCTCCTACGCGATGCAGGGCGACGTCATCATCGCCGAGCCCGGGGCGGTGATCGGGTTCGCCGGGCCGCGGGTGATCAAGCAGACGATCGGGCAGGACCTCCCCGAGGGATTCCAGACGGCGGAGTTCCTGCTCGAGCACGGCATGGTCGACGCGGTGGTGCCGCGCAGCGAGCTGCGGGACACGACCGCCCAGCTGCTGCGGCATATGGCCGGCCGGCAACCGGCAGAGGCCGCCGACTGACCTTCGAGGACGCCTGCCGCTTTCTCTTTGAACGACAAGGGAGCCGTATCAAGTGGAGCCTCGGGCCGACCGCGGGGCTCCTCGACGCGTTGGGCCATCCCGAGCGGCACTTCCCCTCCGTCCACATCGCGGGGACCAACGGCAAGGGCTCGACCTGCGCCTTCACCGCCGCGGAGCTCGCCGCGCGCGGCTTCCGGGTGGGTATGTACACGTCACCGCACCTCGTGTCTGTGCGGGAGCGCGTGGTGGTGGACGGCGTGCCGATCGGCGAGGAGGCGTTCGCCGAATGGACCACGTTCCTCCGGCCTCACATCGAGCGGCTCGATGCCAGCTTCTTCGAAGCCACGACGGCGATTGCGTTCGCGGACTTGGCGGCCCGGGGCGTGGACGTCGCGGTGATCGAGGTGGGGCTGGGAGGGCGCCTCGACGCGACCAACGTGATCACGCCGCTCGTGGCCGTCGTGACGAAGATCGCCCGCGAGCACACCGACTACCTCGGCACCGATCTCGCTTCGATCGCGCGCGAGAAGGCGGGCGTCGCGAAGCCGGGCGTGCCGTTCGTGACCGGAGAGCAGGACGCGGCCGTGCGCCAGGTGCTGGTCGTGGAGGCGGAGCGCCGCGGGGCGAACGCCGTGATCCTCGTGGACCCGACGCAGCCGGCCCCGCCCGGCCGGTCGCTCGGCCTGAAGGGACGACACCAGGTCGGGAACGCCTGGGTGGCGCTCGCCGCGCTGAACGCGCTGCCGCCACCGTTCGGCCTCGGTGGCGGGGCAGCCGACGGATGGCCCGACAGCTTCGCCCACGCCTACGTGCCGGGCCGATTCGACGTGCGCGGGCCCTGGATCTTCGACGTGGCCCACAACCCCGACGGTGCTCAGGTGCTGGCCGACACGCTGCGGGACTGCAATCCGCCCCGCCCGCGCCGCGCGCTCGTCGGTGTGCTGGGCGACAAGGATTACCGCGGGATGATCGTCGCGCTGGCGCGCGAGATCGACGGGTTCGTGTTCACGATGCCCGACTCGGCGCCCGAGCGGCGGCGCTGGGACCTGCACCGGCTCGAGGGAGAGGTCGCGCAGCTCGGCGTGGCACTCGAGAGCGCGATGTTCGAGCCGGACTTCGCGCGCGCGCTGGAGCACGTCCAGCAACACGCGGCGACGATCGTCGTGACCGGATCGTTCCACACCGTCGGCGACGCGCTCGCCCGCTTGCCCGGCTTCGCGCCGGTCGGCTAAATTGTTGGATGCAAGGGAAAGCGCTCCCCGGCTTCCGCGATTTCTACCCTGAAGAGCTGGCCCTCCGCAATCACATCTTCGCCGTGTGGCGCAGCGTCGCGCGGCGCTACGGCTTCGAGGAGTACGACGGCCCGCCGCTCGAGCCGCTCGAGCTGTACACCCACAAAAGCGGCGAGGAGATCGTGGAGCAGCTGTACGCCTTCGAGGACAAAGGCGGGCGCAAGGTCGCGCTGCGCCCCGAGATGACCCCGACGCTCGCGCGCATGGTGGGGGCGCGGGCTCAAGCGCTCAAGAAACCCATCCGCTGGTTCGCGATCCCCCAGCTGTTCCGCTATGAGCGACAGCAGCGGGGACGGCTGCGCGAGCACTTCCAGCTGAACATGGATGTCGTCGGGGAGGCGGGCCCGGCCGCCGACGCCGAGGTCATGGCGGCGGCGCTCGACATCATGCGGGCGTTCGGCCTCGGGCCGGCGGACGTGCGGCTGCGGGTGTCGGATCGCCGCGTGGTGGTGGCGCAGCTCAGGCACAGCCACCACGTGGGCGCGGACGAGCTGGTCCCCGTGCTGGCGGCGCTCGACAAGTGGGAGCGAGCCCCCGCCGATACCGAGCGCCTGCTCACCGACGCCCTGCGAGGCGATCGGGCGCGGGTCGGCCCGGTGCTCGAGTTCATGGCCGGTCTGCGCGACGGCGGGGGCGAGCTGCGCCAGTCCGCCGCGGCGGAGCCGCTGAACGAGTGCGTGCAGCGGCTCGGCGCCATGGGCCTCGGGCCCTTCGTGGAGGTGGACTTCACGATCGTGCGCGGTCTCGCCTACTACACGGGGATCGTGTTCGAGCTGTTCGACCGGGGACGCTCGCTGCGAGCGATCTGCGGGGGTGGGCGCTACGACGACCTGATCAAGGCGATCGCCGGGATCGATCTGCCGTGCGTCGGGTTCGGGATGGGAGATGTCGTCCTCGGAGAACTCCTCAAGGACCGCGCGAAGCCGCTCGAGGCGCCGGCTCAGCTCGACGCCTTTTTGGTAGCGGTGAGCGGCGCGGACGTGGAGCCCGTCCTGAAGCTGGCGCACGAGCTGCGGGACCAGGGGGTCGCCGTGGAGTACGGCCTGCGGCACGTCGCGATCCGCAAGCAGCTCGAGCTCGCGGCGGCGCGCGGCGCGCCGCGGGCCGTCATCATCGGACCCGATGAGCGGGCGGCGAGCGAGGTGGTGGTGCGGGACTTGAAGGCGGGCACCGAGGAGAAGGTGCCGGTCGCCAGGCTCTTGAACGGATTCTTTCGCTGATGGCCCCCCCCCAGGCGCGGAAAATCACGCCGCGCACGCAGGACTTCAGCGAGTGGTACAACGACGTCGTCATGCAGGCCGAGCTGGCGGACTATTCGCCGGTGCGGGGCTGCATGGTGATCCGCCCCCACGGTTACCGCATCTGGGAGCTAATGCAGGGCGCCCTGGACGACATGTTCAAGGCGACCGGCCACCGGAACGCCTACTTCCCGCTCTTCATCCCCATGAGCTTCCTCGCGAAGGAGGCGGAGCACGTCGCGGGGTTCGCCAAGGAAGTCGCTCTGGTGACGCACACGCGGCTCAAGGCCACCGGGAAGCCCGGCGCGCAGGCGGTGATGCCCGACCCCGCCTCGGAGCTCGAGGAGCCGCTGGTCGTCCGTCCCACGTCGGAGACGATCATCTACGCGATGTTCGCCAAGTGGATTCAGAGTTATCGCGACCTGCCGCTGCTCCTGAACCAGTGGTGCAACATCGTGCGGTGGGAGTTCCGCACCCGGCTGTTTCTCCGGACGACGGAGTTCCTGTGGCAGGAGGGGCACACGGCACATGCGACGGAGGCGGAGGCGGAAGCGGAGGCGCGCCAAATGCTCGGCGTGTATCGGCGCTTCCAGGAAGAATGGATGGCGATGCCGGTGATCACCGGCAAGAAGACCGAGAGCGAGAAATTTGCCGGCGCGCTCCGGACGTACGCCCTGGAAGCGCTGATGCAGGACAACAAGGCGCTCCAGGCGGGCACGTCGCACAACCTGGGCCAGAACTTCGCGAAGGCGTTCACCGTGCAATACCAGACCGCCGCCGGGGGCCTCGAGTACGTGTGGAACACCTCGTGGGGCGTCTCGACGCGGATGATCGGCGGCCTGGTGATGACCCACTCGGACGACAACGGGCTCGTGGCGCCCCCCAAGCTCGCGCCAGTGCAAGTGGTGATCGTGCCGATCTGGAAGTCGGAGGAAGAAAGGTCTCAGGTGTCAGGTGTCGGGGCTCAGGTGAAGACGGAGCTCGAGCACGTGGGCATGCGCGTGGAGCTGGATTTGCGCGACAGCCTCAAGCCCGGGGCGAAGTACTTCGAATGGGAAGCGAAGGGCGTGCCATTGCGGCTCGAGATCGGGCCGCGCGACGTGGCCGCGGGGCAGGCGGTGGCGGCTCGTCGCACGGGGGGCAAGGCACCCGTGAAGCTGGCCGGGCTGCTCGCCGCGGTGCAGGGGGCGTTGAACGAGATTCAGACGACGCTATTCAAGACCGCCGAGCAGCGCCGCGAAGCGCATACGATCCGCGGCGTCACGAAGCAGCAGTTCGTGGACTTCATGAAGGGCGTGGGTGGCTTCGCCTTTGGCGGATTCTGCGGCTCGGGCGAGTGCGAAGCCGAGATCAAGCAGCAGACCGGTGCCACGATCCGCGTGCTCCCCGATCCCGAGTTCCGCTCGCCCGAGGTGCCCAAGACGTGCCTGTGGTGCGGCAAGCCGAGCGTCGCGGAGGCGGTGTGGGGCCAGGCGTACTAGGGTTCGACCCCGCGCTGCTCCGCTCGATCGCGGAGCGCGTGGGGACGCCCGTGTACGTCTACGGCGCCAACTTGATCCGCGCGCAGTACCACGCCCTGCACGACGCGCTCCAGGACGTGCCGCACCGCATCTGCTACTCGGTGAAGGCCAACGGCAACGTCGGCGTCCTCAAGGTCATGAAAGGCCTGGGGGCGGGAGCGGACATCGTCTCGGTGGGCGAGCTGCGGCGCGCGCTCGCGGCCGGATTCGACGCCGCCTCGATCGTGTTCTCGGGCGTCGGCAAGACGTCGGCCGAGCTCGAGGAAGCGATCCGCGTCGGCGTCGGCTTCCTGAACATTGAGTCCTCGGCCGAGTTGGACGTGGCGATGACGGTCGCCCGCAGGCTCAAGAAGCGGGCGAGCCTCGGCATCCGCGTCAATCCCGACGTCGCGACCGAGACGCACCCCTACACCAAGACCGGCGAGAAGACGGCGAAGTTCGGCGTCCCCTACGACGAGGTCGTGAGCGTGGGACAGCGCATCGCCGCAGAGCCGCTGTTTACGCTGCGCGGCCTCGCCATGCACCTGGGCTCGCAGATCACGGACGTGGAGCCGTATCATCGCGGCACCGTCAAGCTGCTCGAGCTGGTGACGGCGCTCCGGGCCTCAGGGATCACGACGATCGAGGCGCTGGACGTCGGGGGTGGACTGGGTGTCCGCTACCACAACGAGAAGGCGCCCAGCCCTCAGGCGTTCGCGGATGCCGTGGCGCCGCTGCTCAAGCAGGCGGGGCTGGCGCTGGTGTGCGAGCCCGGCCGCTATCTGGTGGCGAACGCCGGCGTGCTGCTCACGCGGGTGCTGTATCGCAAGCACGCGGGAGGCAAGGATTTCCTAGTCGTGGACGCGGGGATGACGGATTTCGTGCGCCCCAGTCACTACAACGCCCATCACGAGATCGTGCCGCTCAAGGACGGGCAGCGGCCCGAGGAGCTCGTGAACGTGGTGGGGCCGATCTGCGAGTCAGGTGACTTCCTCGCGCTCGACCGCAAGCTCCCCGCCGTCGAGGCAGGGGAGTACCTCGCGGTGCTCGGTACAGGGGCCTACGGGTTCGTGATGAGCTCGACCTACAACCAGCGCCCCCGGCCTCCCGAGGTGCTGGTCGAAGGCGATCGCTATTACGTGGCGCGGCAGCGCGAGACGCTCGAAGACCTGCTGCGCGGCGAGGTACTCGAGCCGACGACGTGGTATCGAGCGTGAACCGCATCCTGATCCTCGACTACGGGTCGCAGTTCACCCAGTTGATCGCCCGGCGGGTGCGGGAGGCGCACGTCTACTGCGAGATCCACCCGGCGGCGCGGGGGACGGACCTCGCCTTCGTGCGCCAGTTCGCGCCGCAGGGCGTCATTCTGTCGGGAGGCCCGAACTCGGTGTTCGACGCGGGCGCGCCGACCGCCGACCCGAAGATTCTCGACCTGGGTGTGCCCGTGCTCGGCATCTGCTACGGCATGCAGCTCGTGGCGCAGCTCGCCGGCGGGCAGGTGAAGCCGTCGCGCGAGCGCGAGTACGGTCGCGCCGAGGTGGTGGTGCGGGAGGCCTCGGGGCTGTTCGCGGGCTTCGAGCCGCAGGCGTGCATCACCGTGTGGGCGAGCCACGGCGACCGCATCGAGCAGCCGCCTCCCCGTTATCGGGTGACGGCGTCGAGTGGCAACGCTCCGGTGGCGGCCTTCCAGCACGAGGCGCAGCCGATCTACGGACTGCTGTTCCACCCCGAGGTGGCGCACACGCCGCGCGGGGGAGAGATCCTGCACAACTTCTTGTTCGCGATCTGCGGCTGCACGCCGGACTGGACGCCGGGCCACTTCATCGAGCAGGAGGTGCGGCGGGTCCGCGACCTCGTGGGCCGGACCCAGCACGCCATCTGCGGCGTGTCGGGCGGCGTGGACTCCGGGGTGGCCGCGGCGCTGGTGCACCGCGCCGTCGGCGACCGGCTGACATGCATCTTCGTCGATCACGGCCTGCTGCGCCTGAACGAGCGGGAGCAGGTGGAGCGCGCCTTCCGCGCGCACCTCGGCATCGACCTGCGTGTGGTGGACGCGGGCGAGCGGTTTCTCGCCGCGCTCGCGGGCGTCGAGGATCCCGAGGAAAAACGGCGTCGCATCGGCCACACGTTCATCGACGTGTTCGAGGACGCAGCCCGGCACGTCACAGGTGACGTCGCGTTCCTCGTGCAGGGGACGCTCTATCCCGATGTGATCGAGTCCGCATCACCGCGGGGCGGGCCGTCGGTGACCATCAAGACGCATCACAACGTCGGCGGCCTGAGGCCCGATCTTCCTTGGAAGCTGATCGAGCCGTTGCGCGAGCTGTTCAAGGACGAGGTGCGGCAGGTGGGGCGCGAGCTGGGGCTGCCGGAGGAGATCGTGGGCCGCCATCCCTTCCCGGGCCCGGGCCTCGCGATCCGCGTGCTCGGCCCCGTCACGCCGGAGCGGCTCGATCTGCTGCGCCGGGTGGACGCCATTTACATCGAGGAGATCCGCACCGCCGGGCTGTACGATCGGATCTGGCAGGCGTTCGCCGTGCTACTCCCGATCAAGTCGGTGGGCGTGATGGGCGACGGGCGCACCTACGATCACGTGGTGGCGCTGCGGGCCGTGACGAGTCGCGACGGGATGACGGCTGATTGGTTTCCGTTTCCGCCCGACATCCTCGGGAAGATCAGCAGTCGCGTGATCAACGAAGTCCCGGGCGTGAATCGAGTCGTTTACGACGTGAGCTCTAAGCCGCCAGCTACGATCGAATGGGAGTGACATCTGTTCCGTGGGCTGAAGCCCCGGCTCGGCCGAGTGCGTCCTTAAGGACGCAATTCGCGCCTAGCGCGCCCTCTCAGGGCGCGGGTTCAACGAACTCTCAGATGTTCTTATCTTCGAGGAGCTTTAAGAACTCTTGCGAGCTGTTCAGCTTGGCGAGCTTTTCCGGAACGTCCGCTTCTTTCGCAAACTGAGCGATCTTCCCTAGTACCGGTAGGTACTGATTCGATACTTCCAGCGGCGGGGCCACGATCAAGAAGAAGTAGTGGACCGGTTTCCCGTCGATCGCGTTGAAATCGATGCCCTCGAGCTTGCGGCCGAACGCGACGCGCAGCTGATTCACGGCGAGGGCGCGGCAGTGTGGGATCGCGATGTTCTGGCCGATGCCGGTGGACCCGAGCGTCTCCCGCCGCTTCAGCATCTTCACGAGGGTCTGCTCGGCCTTGTCGTCGAGCTGCAACAGGCCGACCAGCTCCTTCAGGACGTCGTCTTTGGTGGTGCTCCGCAGGTGCAGATCGATCGCGTCTTCGGCAAAGAACTCGCGTAGGCGCACGTCGGATCTCCCGGGCGTAACGGCGGCGTAAGGTTAATGACTGGTTGCTCCCGGCGCAACGCGTCATTACGTTGTCAGCCATGGACTTCCCCTATCGCACCGCGCACGAGTTTCCGCTCTTCCTCGCCCCCATGGCGGGGGTGTCGGAGTCGCCGTTCCGGTTGCTGTGCCGGCGCTTCGGCGCCGACGTGGTCGTGTCCGAGTTCATCTCGGCGGTGGGGGTGGCGCGCGGCCTCGAGCACCTGTTTCAGGATATGCGCTTCGAGGAGGCCGAGCGGCCCATCGGCATCCAGCTGTATGGCGCGGACGCAACGATCATGGCGCGCGCTGCGGAAATGGTGACCGAGGTGTGCCGGCCCGACTTCATTGACATCAACTTCGGCTGTCCGGTGAAGAAGGTCGTGAAGAACAACGGGGGGTCGGGCTGCCTCAAGGACCTGGACCTGGTGCAGCGCATCATCCGGGCGGTGCGGAGTGCAACGTCGCTCCCCGTCACGGTGAAGATCCGCAGCGGCTGGGACGACACTCAACGTGATCCCGTCACGATCGCGCTGCGCTGCCGCGACGCCGGCGCGCAGGTGCTCACGCTCCACGCGCGCACCCGGACGCAGATGTTCTCGGGCGCCGCGAACTGGGACGAAATCGCGCGGCTGGTCGAGGCGCTCGACATTCCCGTGATCGGGAACGGCGACGTCACGACGCCGGAGGATGTCGTCGCGATGCGCCGCCACACGGGCTGCGCGGGCGTGATGATCGCGCGGGGCTCGTTCGGTAACCCGTGGATCTTCGCGCAGGCGCGGGACCTGCTCGCCGGCCGGCCGAAGCGCCTCGACCCGACCCCCGAGGACCGCTTCGCCACGGCGCTCCAGCACGCGCGCCTGGCGCTCCGGCTCCAGGGCGACACGCGCAAGACGGCCCTCGAGTTCCGCAAGCACTTCGGGTGGTACACGAAGGGCGTTCCCGACGCCGCGCAGTTGCGCGAGCGGTTGTTCCGGATCGACTCGATCGCGCAGGCCGAGGAGATCTTCGCGGAGCAGGCGGCGTGAAGATAGAGGATCTCGGCCGCTTCATCGAGCGTCTCCCCTTCGCCTCCATCGATCACCTCCGGCCCGTCACGCAAGGGCATCAGGAGGTGATCTTGTGTCAGGGAAAAACCGTGCCGCAGGTCGTCGCCATCGCCGAACGGCTGGCGGCCGCGAGCGGCGGCTTCCTCGCCACGCGCAGCGAAACGGAACATCGCGCCGCGCTCGCCGCGCGGTTTCCGCGGGCCGAGCCGAATGAGCTCGGCCGCACCGTGTATCTCCCGCCCGACCCCGAGCCTGCGGCGACGGGGCGGGGCACCGTCCTCATCGTCACCGCCGGCACGAGCGATCTCCCGGTCGCCGAGGAAGCGGCGGTCACGGCGCGCGCCTTGGGTAACCGGGTGGAGCGGCTGACCGATGTGGGGGTCGCCGGGATCCACCGCATCCTCGCGCAGACCGACGCGCTGCGCAGCGCCGCGGTGATCATCGTGGTCGCGGGCATGGAAGGCGCGCTGCCGAGCGTCGTGGGTGGACTCGTTCCGGTGCCCGTGATCGCCGTGCCCACGAGCGTGGGGTACGGCGCCTCCTTCGGCGGCATTGCGGCGCTGCTCGGCATGCTCAACTCCTGCGCTGCGGGCGTCACCGTGGTCAACATCGACAACGGGTTCGGCGCCGCGGCGGCCGCGAGCCGCATCAACCACTCATGAAGCGTCCCACGCCGGGCGTCTGGGTCGGGTGGGCGCTCGCCCTGCTCGGCCTCGCCGCCGTCGTGCCGGCCGTGCTGGCGGCCAGCGGGTGGGCACTCGTCGCCGCGATCGGCGGCTTCCTGGCCGCGACCGGCCTCGTGCTGGCACCGCTCGTCCGCGTGTGGCTCGCCGAGCAGCCGATCACCCGGCCGACGGACTTCGCGCACGTGCTCGAGCTGTTGCGCCGGGCGCACGGCGCGCGCGCGGGGTGGCTGGTGGGGCTGGCGGCCGGCGATGTGGCCGCGGTCGACCAAGCGGACGTGACGCGGGAGGTGCGCGAGCGCGGGACCGCGGTGGTGCAGCTCGCGTCCGTGGACGGGCGCGCGCACGTGGTGCGGGAGCCGGAAGGCAGCTACGTCGCCGTCGGCGACTTCCCCTTCGGCGCCGGGCTGCTGCTCCCCGGGCCGGACGTGGACCAGCGGACCTCGCAAACCGTCGCCGCGGAGCTGCGCCGGGTGGTAGCGGGGATGCGGGTCGCCCAGCTGCACGAGCCGGACGAGCAGCCGGGCCAACTCGTGGCGAAGCAGCTCGCGGCGATCGCGGCCGGCAGCCGCACGCTCGACGGCATCGCCAAGGCCGGAGCCGAGCTGGCGCACCACCTGGCGCAGCGCGGCGTGGCGATCGTGCTTCACGGGGCGGGCGGTGCGCGCATCGTGGCGCTGTCGGGCGGCGCAGACGCGCGCCTCCAGAATCTCGCCGTGCCCGCCGACGCGCCGGTCGTGCGGGCCATTCAGTCGGGGGTGCCTGTCGCGGCGCGCGGCGGGGAAGACGTGTTCGGCGCCGCGATTCCCGATCGCCGCCGTAGCGAGCGCGCGGGCACGGCGTATCCGTTGCGCGACGGGCATTTCGTGATCGGCGCCCTCGTCGTGACCGGACCCCCGATTCCGCCCGCGACCGCCGTGGCCGACACATTGCAGCGCCTCGTGAGCGAGCTTGGCTCGCGGCTCGCCGCGGCGGGCGCCGTGCACGAAGCCGAGCAACGCGCCGTGCGCGATCCGCTGACCGGACTCTCGAACCGGCGCGAGTTCGACCGCTGGTTCGCACTCGCCGGCGGCAAGCCGCCGCCGCCCGTGACGCTGGTGTTCGTGGACATCGATCACTTCAAGCGCCTGAACGACACGCTGGGACATCAGGCGGGCGACGCGGCGCTGCGTCACGTCGCCGACCTGCTACGCCAGGCGGTGCGCGACAACGACCTGGTGGCCCGCATCGGCGGCGAGGAGTTCGCAATCTGGATGCTGCACACGCCGATCGACGCGGGACTGGAGGTCGCCGAGCGGGTGCGGCGGGCCGTCGAGACGGGCGTGTGGCGGTGGAACGGGGGAACGCATTCGTTGACGGTGTCATGCGGTGTGGCCTCGTGCCCCGACACGGTGAAGGAGGTCGCGAATTTGAAGGGGACGGCCGACGCGGCGCTGTATCGCGCGAAGCAGGCGGGACGGAATCGCGTAGAGCAGGCCCGGCCAGTCGCGTAGCCGCCGCCCGGCTTGCGCGGCGCGCGCCACCACCGCAGAATAAGATCTGCATGAAGCTCCCGCTCGTCGCCGCTGGCTGGTGGCTCGCGGCTACCGCCCTGGCTCCCCTCGCCGGGCAATCGGTGCAGCTGACTTCCACGCCCGCCCCGGCGATCCATTCCGTCTGTGACCTCCCTGGCGTGCGACCGGGCACAACCGTGCGCGTGCACAGCCAGTTGCGGGCGAGCCTCGTGCCGGCGCCGCGCGGCAGCACAATCGGGCCGGTGGCGCGTTGCGACGGCGGCGATCTGGTGCTCGGTCCATTCATCGGCCAGGGGGCACCAGAGTACATCGTGCCCGAGGCGTCGATTGACCGCCTGTGGACGCGCGGGCATCGAGGCCTGCTCGGGTCCGTCACGGGAGCGGTCATGGGAGCGGCGCTGGGCGGCGGGCTGGCGGCCGCGCACAGCAACCTGTGCACGCCGTCCCCGGAGCATCCCGATGGCAAGTGTCCGGGCAACGTCGCATCTGGCGCGGTGATCGCCAGTGTCGTCGGAGGCATCGTGGGATGGGCAATCGGCAGCGAGCTGACACGCTGGGTGCGGCGTTATCCGTGAGGCACGTTGAAAAAGCCGTTGCCGCGGGCTAGGTTAGCGCTGAGGGGGCGACAGGCTTCGACGGGTTTGGCGAGGATGTCGCTGCGTGCCCAGGTCGTCAGTCACCTGGTAAAACCACTGGCACACTTCATAACTGCCAATTCAAACCTGGCACTGGCTGCGTAAGCTTCGGCTTCACGCACCTGCGTGAGTGGCAGCCCGCCTGAGGCGGCGCTCACGTATCGCAAAATCGGGCTGGCGTGACTTGGGGCCCGAACGGGTCGCGTAAGAGTTTCTAAGGGCTTGTCGCTGCCGCGGCCGGCGAGGCGCCGCGGTGGTGAGACCACTAAGCGTCGCCTACGCACGTAGTGGCGGTATCGGAGTCATTCTCGGACCGGGGTTCGATTCCCCGCGCCTCCATCGAAAACGGGAAACGTGACACGTTTCCCGTTTTCATTTTCGGGGTTAACATCAGCGCCCATAACGATCCCCTTTCCCTGGGAGGCGAGCGATGGGCGCGCTGCTCGATCTGGTGAAGGTGCTGTATGAGCCGGGGGCGGTATTCACGCGGGTGGGAGAGCGGCCCCGCTTCCTGGTGCCGTTCGTCGGGCTCGCCGTCGTACAGATGATCCTCGCCTACTTCGCGCTGCCGTACGCACAGGCCGCCATGCACGCGATGCTGGCGCAGGCGCCTTCACCGCAGGGCGCGAATGTACCGGACCCCGCGAAGTTCGCGGTCCTGGGCGTGGTCTTCGCACCGATTGGGCTGCTCATCGGCCTGCTGATCTCGGCGGTGCTCCTGTGGGTGCTCGTGTCGCTCGTGGGTGGAGAGGCGAAGTTCGCGACCCTGTTGTCGATCGCGACCTACAGCGGGGTGACGAGCATCTTGCTGGGAATCGCCGGCGTGGCGGTCTTGATGCTCAAGGGCGTCGGCGACATCACCTCGCCGGCGGATCTACAGCCGGCCCTGGGCCTGGACCTGTTGGTGCCCGAGGCCGGCCGCTTCCTCACCGCCTTCCTCAAGGCGGTGAACCCGTTCACGATCTGGGGCGTGATCCTCGCCGCGATCGGCATCCAGACGGCGCTCAGGGTGCCCAAGCTGGCGGCCTACACGGCCGCGAGCATCGCCTTCTTAATCGGGAGCCTGGTCGCCGCGAGCTTCAGCCTGCTCGGCCCCGGCGCAGGCCCCGGAGGTCGCTAGACCGTCGCTCGGGTGCGGTTGATGACGCCCTGCTCCTCGAGCGCGGCCTGCGCCGCGGCGAGCCGGGCGATGGGAATGCGGAACGGCGAGCACGACACGTAATTCATTGCCGCGCGGTGACAGAACTTCACCGACTCGGGCTCGCCGCCGTGCTCCCCGCAGATGCCGATCTTGAGCTCCGCGCGGCTGCCCCGGCCCAACCGGATGGCCAACTCCATCAGCCGCCCCACCCCTTCCTGGTCCAACACCTGGAAGGGATCGTCCTTCAGGATGCCGTGCTCCACGTAGAACGGCAGGAACCGCCCCGCGTCGTCGCGTGACAGCCCGAAGGTGGTCTGCGTGAGGTCGTTGGTGCCGAAGGAAAAGAAGTCCGCTTCTTTCGCGATCTCGTCGGCGGTGAGGGCGGCGCGCGGTAGCTCGATCATCGTCCCGACGAGGTAGGGCACCGCACGGCCTTCCGCGTGGAACACGTCCCGCGCCACGCGGCGCACGATCTCCGCCTGGCGTCGCAGCTCCTCCACGTGGGCGACGAGCGGGATCATCACCTCCACCACGACCTGCCGGCCCCGCGCCACCACGCCGCACGCCGCCTCGAAGATCGCGCGGGCCTGCATCTCGGTGATCTCGGGATAGGTGATGCCGAGGCGGCAGCCCCGATGGCCCAGCATCGGGTTCACCTCCGTCAGCCCGTCCACGATGCGCTGGAGCGCGGCCGTCGGGAGCTTCATCGCTTTGGCGAGCGGGGCGATTTCGCCCCGGGTGTGGGGCAGGAACTCGTGCAGCGGCGGATCGAGCAGCCGGATGGTGACGGGATAGCCCGCCATCGCCTCGAAGATCCCAGCGAAGTCGCTGCGCTGCATCGGCAACAGCTGGGCGAGCGCGCGGCGGCGCTCCGTCTCGTCCGGAGCGACGATCATCTCGCGCATCGCGGTGATACGCTCGCCTTCGAAGAACATGTGCTCGGTGCGGCACAACCCGATCCCTTCCGCGCCGAGCTCCCGGGCGCGCCGCGCATCGCCCGGGGTGTCGGCGTTGGCGCGCACGCGCAAGCGGCGCCGCGCGTCCGCCCAGGCCATGAGCTTGGCGTAGTGCTCACCCGCCTTGGGCTCGACGAGCTTCGCCGTGCCCCAAATCACGCGCCCCGTGGTGCCGTCCACCGTGAGCACCTGGCCCCGCTTCACCACCCGGCCATTGGCGCGGAACCGGCCGCCCGCCGCGTCGACCTCAATGTCCGTAGCCCCCACCACACACGTCTTGCCCATGCCGCGCGCCACGATCGCCGCGTGACTGGTCATCCCGCCTCGAGCGGTCAGCACGGCCTGCGCCGCGACGATCCCATGGAAATCCTCGGGGCTCGTCTCGAGCCGCACCAGGATGACCTGGCGCCCCTGCTTGGCGAGCGCCTCCGCCTCGTCCGCGTCGAACACCGCTTCGCCGACGGCCGCGCCGGGCGACGCTGGCAGCCCCTTCGCGATGACCGTCACGGCCGCGCGGGGGTCCACCATGGGATGGAAAATCTGGTCCAGGTCGCGGGGCGGCACCCGCTGCACCGCTTCGTCTGCCGTGATGAGCCGGTCCTGCACCATGTCCACGGCGATCCGGACCGCGGCGAGTCCGGTGCGCTGGGCGCGGCGCGTCTGCAGCATGAAGAGGCGCCCGTGCTCGAACGTGAATTCGATGTCCTGCACGTCCTTGAAGTGCCGCTCCAGCTTGTCCGCGACGCGCTCCAGCTCGCGGTGCACCTTGGCGAGCTTGCCACGCTTCAGTTTGCCGAGCGGTTCGGGGGTGCGCGCCCCGGACACGACGTCTTCCCCCTGGGCGTTCGTGAGGAAGTCGCCGTTCAGGACGTTCTCCCCGGTGCGACAGTCGCGTGTGAACGCCACACCGGTGCCAGAGTCGTCGCCCATGTTCCCGTACACCATCGCCACCACGTTCACCGCCGTGCCGAGGTCGTCCGGGATGCCGTGTACCTTGCGGTAGTCCACTGCGCGGCGCGTGCGCCAGCTCTTGAACACGGCCTCGATCGCGCCCCACAACTGCACGGTCGGATCGTCGGGGAAGGGGACGCCGCGCTTCGCCTGGATGATCGCCTTGAACTCCTGCACCAGGGCCCTGAGGTCGTCGGGCGGCAGGTCGATGTCGCGATCCACGCGGCGGCGGCGCTTGCACTCTTCGAGCACTTCCTCGAACGGCTGCTTGCCGAGGTCGAACACGACGTCGCCGTACATCTGGACGAAGCGGCGGTAGGAGTCGTAGGCGAAGCGGGGGTTCTTCGCGCCGGCGACGAGTCCCTGCACAGTCTCGTCGTTGAGGCCGAGGTTCAGGATCGTTTCCATCATCCCCGGCATCGACACCGCCGCCCCCGAGCGCACGGAGACGAGCAGCGGGTTGTGGGCGTCGCCGAACTGCTTACCGGTGACATGCTCCAGCTGCTTCAGGTGGCGGCCGACTTCGTCATGCAGCTGATCGGGGAACGTGCCCTGCTCGAGGTAGGTGAGACACAACTTGGCGGAGATCGTGAAGCCGGGCGGCACGGGGAGGCTGAGGTTGGCCATCTCGGCCAGTCCCGCTCCCTTGCCACCCAGGATGTCGCGCATGGCCGCCGAGCCGTCGGCGCGGCCCGGGCCGAAGAAGTACACCCAGCGTGCGAGCGACGGCACGTCCAGTTACACCGGGAGGGCCACTTGGAGGGGCGCCGCGTGCCGCGCCCTTACCAAATCCTCCGTGATGGGCGTCGGGTAGTCGCCGGAGAAGCAGGCATGGCAGAAGGCCGCGGGGTCGCCCTCCCCGGCCGCCGCCCGGAGCATCCCTGCGAGCGAGAGGTAGCCGAGACTGTCGACGCCCAGATGTTCACGTATTTGCTCGACGTTGTTACTCGACGCGATCAGTTCCTTCTTGCTGGGCGTATCGATGCCGTAATAGCAGGGGCCGGTGATGGGCGGCGAAGCGACCCGGAAGTGCACTTCCTGGGCACCGGCCTGGCGGATCAGCTGAACCAGCGCGCGGCTGGTGGTGCCGCGGACGATGGAGTCGTCCACGACCACGACCTTCTTACCCTCCAACACCTCGCGCACCGGATTGAACTTGATCTTCACCTTAGCCATGCGCCCGGCCTGCGCGGGGTGGATGAACGTGCGCCCGACGTAGTGGTTGCGGATCAGGGCGTGCTCGAGCTTGATCCCCGATTCCTCCGAGAAGCCCAGCGCCATGGCGTTCGACGAGTCGGGCACCGAAAAGACGCAGTCGGCGCCGGGCACCGGATGCTCCTGTGCCAGCTGGTGGCCGAGCGCCCGGCGCACCCGGTCCACCGAGCGGTGGAACACGGTGCTGTCCGGGCGGGAGAAGTAGACCAGCTCGAACACGCAGCGGCGGTGGGGCCGGGCCGCGAGCTTGGGCAGCTCGACCACGTCCGCACCGTGGATGCGGACGAAGTCGCCCGGCTCGAGCTCGCGCACCAGCGTCGCGCCCGTGATGTCGAGCGCGCACGTCTCGGACGCGACGACCCAACCCGACCCGAGCCGCCCCAGGACCAGCGGCCGAAAGCCGCGCGGATCGACGATCGCATAGAGCGTGCGGCCGATCGTGATGACGAGGGAGTAGGCGCCCTCCACGCGCTCGAGCGCGTCGAGCAGCTGATCCTCGGGCTCGCGCGCCTCGGAGCGCGCGATCAGGTGCACCAGCACCTCGCTGTCCGAAGAGCTTTGGAAGATGGAGCCCTTCGCGACGAGATCGGAGCGGAGCGGCACGGCGTTGGTGAGATTGCCGTTGTGTGCCAACGCGAGCGGCCCTTCACGGTAGCGGGCGAGCATCGGCTGGGCGTTGGCCAGCACCGAGGTGCCCGCCGTGGAATAACGGGTGTGACCGATCGCGACGTCGCCCGGCAGGTCGTTCAGCACCCGTTCGTTGAAGACATCCGAGACGAGCCCCATGCCGCGATGCGACCGGGCGACACCCTCGCCGTCCACGGCCACCATCCCCGCGGACTCCTGGCCCCGGTGCTGCAGGCTGTAGAGGCCGAGATAGGCGACGCGGGCCGCGTCGGGAACGCCGGTGACGCCGATGATGCCGCACATCCGTCAGTCTCCCATGCGTCGGGGGATCGCGCTGAAATATACCTGACGGAGCCCCTCGACGGGGTGCGCGAGCTGCGCATCGCGTAGCCCCAACCGCACGACACCACCGCGCGCCCCCACCGTGCCGATGCGTCGCGCGGGCACGCCGAGCTCCTGGGCCAGCGCCGCCACCGCCGCGGCGCGCTCGGGATGGCACGTCACGATGGCGCGGCTATGCGATTCGCTGAAGAGCAGGTCGGGAGCATCGAGCAGGGAGCCATAGGCAGTCAAATCAATGTCGAGGCCGAAGCCCGTGTCGTCATACGGTCCACCCATTGCCACTTCCGCGAGGGCGACGCCCAGGCCGCCCTGCGAGCAGTCGTGCGCGGAGCGGAACAGCCCGCGCTCCGCTCCAGCGACGAGGTACTCGACCAGGCGCCGCTCAGCCGCAAGATCCACACGCGGCGGCTCTCCCGCGGTGAGCCCGTACAGCGCTTCCCACAGCTGCGAGCCACCGAGCTCGGCGCGAGTCTCCCCCAAGACGAACACGGCGTCGCCGGCCGCGCGGGCGTGACTCGCCACGGCCCGCTCGGCGCGCGTGAGCAGCCCGATCATCCCGATCACGGGCGTGGGGTCCACGGCCCCGCCCGGGCTCTCGTTGTAGAAGGAGACGTTGCCGCCCGTCACGGGCGTGTCGAGCGCGCGGCACGCGTCCGCGATACCACGGCAGGCCTCTTTGAACTGGTGGAACACGGCTGGCCGCTCCGGACTGCCGAAGTTGAGGCAGTCCGTGATGCCGAGCGGCCGTGCGCCGGTGCACGCCAGGTTGCGCGCGGCCTCGGCGACGGCGGCTTTGCCCCCCTCGTAGGGGTCGAGGAGCACATAGCGGCTGTTGCCGTCCACGGTGAGGGCGAGGCCGAAGTCCGCCCCGGCCTTCCCGCCCCGAACACGAATCACCCCGGCGTCTCCGCCCGGCGCGATCACCGTGCTCGCCTGCACGGTCGAATCGTACTGCTCGTACACCCAGCGCTTGGACGCGATCGGGGGATGGTCGAGGAGCTTGAGGAGTGCCTCCTCGGGAGCAGGGAGCGGGGAGCCGGGAGCGGGACGCGCCGCGCGCAGCTTCGCGACCGCCGCATCTTCTCGGGCTTCGGGGTGGTATACGGGGCAGTCCTCGATGAGGCGCCGACCGGGGATCTCCACGACCACTTGCTCGCGCCAGCGCGCCCGGTACAGGCCGTCGTCCGTGACCCGGCCGATCGGGGTGGCGGCGAGCTCCCACTTCGCCGCGATCGCCTGGACCTGGGGCACGCGGTCCGCCTGCGCCACGACGAGCATCCGCTCCTGCGATTCGGAGAGCAGGATCTCGTACGGTGTCATCCCCGGCTCGCGGGTGGGCACGCGCGACAGATCGATCTCCACCCCCACGCCGCCCTTCGCCGCCATCTCCGCGGACGAGGACGTGAGCCCCGCGGCGCCCATGTCCTGGATCGCGACGATGTGGCCCGATGCGATCAGCTCGAGGCTCGCCTCGAGCAGCAGCTTCTCGGTGAATGGGTCGCCCACCTGCACCTGGGGCCGGCGCCGCTCGGACTCCCGCGTCAGCTCCTCCGAAGCGAACGCGGCGCCGTGAATGCCGTCACGCCCGGTGCTCGCGCCCAAGACCAGCAGCACGTTGCCGACGCCGTGCGCCGCTGCCTTGATGAGATCTTTTTCCTTGAGCAGCCCGACGCACATCGCGTTGACCAGGGGGTTGCCGCTGTGGCTCGCGCCGAAGTCCACCTCGCCGCCCAGCGTGGGCACGCCGACGCAGTTGCCGTAATCGCCCACGCCGCGCACTACGCCGGCGAAGAGATAGCGGTTGCGCGCGGCGTCGAGCGGGCCGAAGCGCAGGCTGTTGAGCACGGCCACGGGCCGGGCTCCCATCGTGAACACGTCGCGCAGGATACCGCCGACGCCGGTCGCGGCACCCTGATAGGGCTCCACCGCGGAGGGGTGATTGTGGGACTCGATCTTGAACGCCACCGCCCAGCCGTCGGGCAGGCGCAGCACGCCGGCGTTCTCGCCCGGCCCCTGGACCACCTGCGGGCCCGTGGTGGGCAGGGTCCGGAGGACCGGCTTCGAGTGCTTGTAGGAGCAGTGCTCGCTCCACAGGGCGGAGAACACGCCCAGCTCCGCGAAGGTGGGCGCGCGGCCCAGCATCGCTTCGATGCGGCGGTACTCTGCGGCGGTGAGATTGTGGTCGCGCACCAACTCGAGCGTGATCGGTGGGTCGCCCGGGCACGGGGTCGCGCGGGTCACGGGTCGGATATCTTCGCTCCCGAGACGCCCCGCATCACGATGCGGAAAACCCGGGCGATCATGTTGGGCGACGGGTGCGCGAGCAAACTCTCGGCTTCCCCTTTGTCGAACCAGATGCCATGACAGTTGGTGCACTGGTCGATCTGCACGCCGTGCCATTCCCCGGTGATCAGGTCGTACCCGCACTTGGGGCACTTCATGTGGTGCGAGCGGCGCTCCGCTTCAGCGGCCGACCGGCGCATGGCCTCGCGCTGCTGGCGCAGCAGCTCGGCGTCGCGCTTCGCGAAGTACTCCTCCTCGTTCTTGCTCGGCTTCTCGGGCATCGTGCTCAGGGCGTGGGGGGTTTCACGGTCAGCGTGTCGCCGCCCTTGCGGGCGTGTGGCTGCGTGGCCGTGGGAGAGGACGACTCGCCACTGTAGCGGTGGCCTGGCCAGCGCAGCACCGCATCCACCACCTTGCCGTTCTGCAGGAACACGACGTCCTCGGTGCCGCAGGTGTACTCGCACCCGTTCCGGAAATACAAGAACGTCATCTCGCCCTGGCGTCGCACGGCGATGGGCGGACCCCACTGCGAGTAGACGTCCTTCTCGCTCATCCCTGGGTCGATGGTGCCGGTGTTGGGAGAGTCGTATGGCACGTCACGCGTCGGCCGGGGGAGCTGCGGCGCCTGCACGGCCGGATGGCGCGGCGGCCGGGGACCAGGCGTGGTCGCCGGGGGCGTGGTGGGCTGAGGGCCGGGCTCGCTCGGCCCCGTGGGCGCGCCGGGGGTGGGCGCGGGCAGCGGCTGCGCTGGGCGGCCGCGCCGCTGGGCGATCTTGGCCGCGATCGTGTCCTTGATCTTGGTGTACTGACTTTTGATCTGCTCACACCCTGAGGTGGCGATCGCCAACAGCGCGCACATCCATAGCGTGCTGCGTCGCATGTGGTGCCTCCATCGAGTGAAAGATGCGGGCTCCATCCTGGCCGCCCACGAGCGCCGCGGTGCGGCGCTCCGGGTGCGGCATGATCCCCACCACGTTACGGCCGGCGTTGCAGACGCCCGCGATGGCGTTGGTCGACCCGTTCGGATTGTCCCGTACGTAGCGCCACACGACGCGCCCGTGCGCCTCGAGCTCGGCGGCGGTGCGCTCGTCCGCCACGTAGCGCCCGTCGCCATGCGCGATCGGGACCTCCAGGATCTCGCCGGACTCGTACAGGCCGGTGAACGGCGTGTCGGTCCGCTCGACCCGAACCCACGCCGGCCGCGACAGGAAGCGTAACCGGGCGTTGCGCATCAGCCCGCCGGGCAGCAACCCCGCCTCGCACAAGATCTGGAAGCCGTTGCAGATGCCGAGCACCGGGCCGCCGGCGCGCGCGTGCTCGGTCACCGCCGCCATGACCGGCGAGAAGCGGGCGATGGCGCCCGAGCGCAGATAGTCGCCGTAGCTGAAGCCGCCGGGCAGAATCACGATCTCGGCGCCCTTCAAGGCGGTGTCGCGATGCCACACGGAATAGGCGTCGGCGCCGGCGTCCCGCGCGGCGAGGAGCGCGTCGGCGTCGCAGTTCGAGCCCGGAAACACGATCACCGCCACGCGCTTCATCGGCGTGCCTCTCCGTCAACCGCGAGGTCGTAGTCCTCGGTGACCGGGTTCGCGAGCAACCGGTCGCACATCGCGCGCGCCCGCGCGAGCGCCTCGTCGCGACTCGCGGCGCTCACCTCGAGGACGAGATGCTTGCCGACCCGCACCCGCGCCACGTCTTCGAAGCCCAGCGCGTGGAGGGCGTGCTCGACGGCCTGGCCCTGTGGGTCGAGCAGCGCGGCGCGCGGCATCACCCTGACCTCGACACGGTAGGCGCTCATCCCTGGCCTCCGCGAGGCGCCACCCCACGGGCCGACGGCGGGAGCGGCCCGTATGCCTCGTCCACCCGGTCGCCGTTGGTGATCACGATCGGCCCGGCGATCTCGGCCTCCTCGTCCTCGCCGGCCTCGAAGAAGAAGCCGAGCACCGTCGCCCGCAGCACGCCGTATGCCATGTACGCGACGCCCAGGGGAAAGAAAAACGCGTCGTGCTCCGCTACACCGAAGATCACGATAAACAGGATGGTCGTCAGCCCCAAGAGGCCGCGCACCGACCGGAATCCGGCGCGCGGCAGCGTGGCGTAGCGCACGTTGCTGACCATCAGAATCGTGAGCAGAATCATCAGCAACTGCATCAGGTGATGGCGGGGGAGGAAGCGGAACACCTGCTGATACAGGTCAGTCGTGGTGAAGGGGTAGAACGTCGCGAGGGTCATGCCCGCGGCCGGGGACGGCAACCCGATGAAGGAGTGCTTGGCGCGGCCCGCCTGCGTGATGTTGAACCGGGCCAGGCGAATGGCCGCCGCCATCACGTAGAAGTAGCAGAAGATCCACTCCGCCTGGCCGCCGGTGGCGAACTCGAGCTGGTAGATGAGGAACGCGGGCGCGACGCCGAAGCTCACCACGTCCACCAAGCTGTCGAGCTCGGCACCGAAGCGCGTGCCCGTCTTGGAGAGGCGCGCCACGCGCCCGTCGAGCGCGTCCAGGATCCCCGCAAAGAAGATGTACCAGCTCCCCCGATAGAACTCGCCGCGCGACGCGAGCACCATCGCCCAGATGCCGAAAAACAGATTGAACAGCGTGAACAGGCTCGGCACCACGATGACGACGCGCCGCATGTTGGGGCGGGGGAAGCGCCTCACGACACGTACTCCGCCAACACCGTGGCGCCCGCGTGGACCCGGTCGCCCACCGCCACCCGCAGCGCGTGCCGCGTCCCGCTCGGCAGGAACACGTCCACCCGCGACCCGAACCGGATCATCCCCATGCGGGCGCCCTGCGCCGCACGCTGCCCCGGCCGACCGTCCGTCACGATGCGCCGGGCGATGAGACCCGCGATCTGCCGGACGAGCAACGGCCCCGGCGCCGCGCGCAGGCCCACCGAGGCCTGCTCGTTGTCGAGGCTCGCCTTGTCGGACGCCGCATGCAGGAACCGCCCCTTGGTGTAGCGCACCAGCTCGATCGTGCCGCTCGCGGGATAGCGGTTGACGTGCACGTCGAACACGCTCATGAAGATGGAGAGCCGTGTGGCGCGCTGGTGCAGGTACATCGGTTCATCCAGCACCGTGACCTCCACGATCTTGCCGTCCGCCGGCGCGATCACGTAGCGGTCCCCCCGTGGCCCGGTGCGCTCGGGGTCGCGGAAAAACACGAGCAGCCACGCAGCCAACAGCAGCAGCATCCCTTCTGGTACCCAGAGCCACGCCGAGCCGCGGGCGACCCATGCGCCGAGCAGCACCAGCGTCCAGCCCGGCAGGATGAAGGGCCACCCCTCCGGGGCGATGCGCATCACTCGACCGCAAGGGGTCGGCCCGTGATCCGCCGATACGCCTCCAAGTACCGCTCGCTCGTCGCCCGCACCACCTCCGGGGGCAGCGGCGGGGGGGGCGGCTCGCCATCCCACCGGCCCTCCTGCTTCAGACCGGCGAGATAGTCACGCAGCGGCTGCTTGTCGAAGCTCGGCTGGCTCGTGCCGGGTCGGTAGCGGTCCGCCGGCCAGAAACGCGAGGAGTCGGGAGTGAGGATCTCGTCGATCACGAGCAGCTGCCCGTGGGGCGTCGTACCGAACTCGAACTTGGTGTCGGCGATGATGATGCCGCGGGGCGCCGCGAAGGCCCGCCCGGCCTCGTACAGTGCCAGGCTCGCGTGCTTCAGTTGCTCCGCGAGCGCCCGGCCCAGCGTCTGGGCCACGCCCGCGACGGTCACGTTCTCGTCGTGCCCCACCTCGGCCTTGGTCGCCGGCGAGAAGATCGGCGGATCGAGCCGCGCGCTCTCGACGAGCCCGCGGGGCAGGGGCTCTCCCGCGAGCGTGCCTGATCGCTGGTACTCCGCCCAGGCCGAGCCGGTGATATAGCCGCGCACCACGCATTCGAACGGCACAGGCGTGGTGCGACGCACCAGCATCGCCCGCCCCACGAGGGACTGGCGCAGCGGCTCGAGGGAGGGAATCCGCTCGGCGATCTCATCGGCGGCGGCGGAGAGGAAGTGACTGGGCATTACGGCGGCGAGCCGCTGGAACCAGAACGCGCTGAGCTGGGTGAGCACGGTCCCCTTGTGCGGCACCGGCTCCCGCAGCACCACGTCGAACGCGCTCACGCGGTCGCTCGCGACCAGCAGCAAGGTGTCGCGATCGACCTCGTAGACCTCGCGGACCTTGCCGCGGCGCAGCAGGGGGAGCGGCAGGGCGCTCGCGACGAGCGGCGCGGTCATACGGTGACCTCGGCGGCGGCCGCGGCCGGGGCCACGGCTTCGATGCGGCGCAGCGTGGCGGGCAGCACCTGCTCGAGGAATTCGTCCACCTGGCGCGGGGCCCGGCCCACGTAGGTCGCGGGATCGAGCTCGGCCGCTCGCACGGCGATCTTGAGCGCCTGGAACGCCGGGTCGCGCGCGAGGCGCTCCACCAAATCGTTGGCCGCTCCCCGCTCGGCCACGGCCTGCGCGACGGCGAGGCTGTGCGTCCGGATCACCTCGTGCAGCCGCTGGCGGTCACCGCCGGCCTTGACGCCCCGCATCAGCAGCGGCTCCGTAGCGAAAAACGGCAGCTGCTCCGCGACGTGCCGCGCGATCACGGGCTCGCGCACCTCGATGCCCGCCGCGACGTTGGTGGCGAGCACGAGGATCGCGTCGGTCGCGAGGAACGCCTCGGGCAGGACCAGACGACGATTGGCGCTGTCGTCGAGCGTGCGCTCCAGCCACTGCCCGGCGGCGGTGTGCCACGCGTTGCCTTCGAGCTCGATCACGAAGCGCGCCAGGCTCGTCATGCGCTCGGCGCGCATCGGGTTGCGCTTGTAGGCCATGGCGCTCGAGCCCACCTGCTCGCTCTCGAACGGCTCGAGCATCTCGCCCTCGTGCTGCAGCAACCGCAGATCGGTCGCGAACTTCGCCGCCGACGCGGCCACCCCGGAGAGCGCGCCCAGCACCTGCGCGTCGAGCTTGCGCGGGTACGTCTGTCCCGTCACCGCGAACACGCGGGCGAACCCCATCTTGCGGGCGACGCGGGCATCGAGCTCGCGCACCTTCTCGTCGTCGCCGTCGAACAGCTCAAGGAAGCTCGCCTGCGTGCCGGTGGTCCCCTTCACCCCGCGGAACTGCAGCGTCTCGTGCCGGTGCAACAGCTCCTCGGCGTCGAGCGCGAAGTCCTGCATCCACAGCGTCACGCGCTTGCCGACGGTCGTGAGCTGGGCGGGCTGGAAGTGCGTGTAGGCGAGGCAGGGCAGGGCGCGGTCGCGCCGGGCCAGCTTCGCCAGGGCCACCAGGACCGCCGCGAGCCGGCCGAGCAGCAGCTCCAGCCCCTCCCGCATCACGACCAGGTCGCTATTGTCGGTGACGTAGGCGCTCGTCGCGCCGAGATGAAGATAGGGCCGCGCCGCGGGGGCTTGCTCGCCCAGGTGATGGATGTGCGCCATCACGTCGTGCCGCAGCCGCTTCTCGTGCTCCGCCGCCCGCTCCGGATCGGCGTCGTCCAGATGGGCGCGCAACTCTGCCAGGGCGCGGTCCGGGATGTCGAGACCCAGCTCCTGCTCGGCTTCCATGAGGGCGAGCCAGAGCCGCCGCCACAGGCCGATGCGCCGCCGCTCGCCCCACAGCGCCTGCATCGCGGGAGAGGCGTAGCGGGCTCCCAGCGGCGACGCGTACGTCAAACCGCGGCCTTCGCGCGGGCGACCAGCTTACTCCAGTCGGCGAGGAACTGCTCGAGCCCGCGGTCGGTGAGCGGGTGCAGCAGCAGTTTCTTCAGCACGTCCGGCGGGAGCGTGGCGACATCCGCCCCGATTATGGCGGCCTCGACCACGTGACGGGGGTGCCGCATCGAGGCGGCGAGGATCTCTGTCGCCAGCTGGTAGTTGTCGAAGATGACCCGGGTCTCGCGGATCACCTCCATCCCTTCCTGTCCCACGTCGTCGATGCGCCCGATGAACGGGCTCACGTAGGCCGCGCCGGCCTTGGCCGCGATGAGGCACTGCACGCTCGAGAAGCACAGCGTCACGTTCGCCCGGATCCCCTCGGCCGCCAGCCGCCGCACCGCGACCATCCCCGCCTCGATCATCGGGATCTTGACGACGATGTTGTCCGCGATCTTGGCGAGGTCTTTCCCCTCCTTCACCATCCCCTCGGTGTCCAGCGCCACCACTTCGGCCGACACCGGACCCTCGACGAGCGAACAGATCTCCTTCAGCACGTCCCTGGGGTCGAGATCCCCCGCCTGCTTCGACAGGAGCGACGGGTTGGTCGTGATGCCGTCGATCAGGCCGGCCTGGGTCGCCCAACTGATGTCTTTGAGACTCGCGGTATCGAGGAAGAACTTCATGACTCTGCCTCGGCGTAGAGGTGCGCGGGGTAGCGCACCGCCACCAGGTACAGACCCTGGGGCGGGGCGGGCGGGCTGGCCGCCTGGTTGTCGGGGGCGGTGAGCAGCCGGCGCAGGTCCTCAAGGGGGCGCCGGCCCAGGGCGACATCCACCATGGTGCCCACGAGAAAGCGCACCATGCGATGCAGGAACCGGTCGGCCTCGATCGTGAACGTCACCCCCGCTCCGTCGGTCCGCGGCGCCCACTGGGCGAGCGCCACGCGGCTGCGGTAGTCGGGCCTCTCTCCTCCCCCGCCTCCCTCCGCTCCCGCGTCTCCCCCCCCGCCGGCGGCGGCCAGGCCGCGAAAGTCGTGCTCCCCGGGGAGTAGCTCGGCCGCGTGCCCGAGCAGCGCGAGGTCGAGGGGGCGGGCGACCGCCCATTCGTAGGGCCGCCGGAAGGGCGAGTGGGCGGTGTCGTCCGTGCCGATGAGGTAGCGATAGCGGCGCGCCAGCGCGCTCCTGCGCGCGTGAAAGCCGGCCCGCATCGGGTGCACCCGCTCGACCCACACGTCCCGCGGCAACAACGCATTGAGCGCGCGCCGCAGCCCGTCCCCGTCCGCCGCCCAGCGCTCGCCCGCGAGAAACCCGACGCCTTGCCCGAGCGCGTGCACGCCCGTGTCGGTGCGCCCGGCGCCCGTCGCCGTCGTGCGCTGGCCCATCAGCCGCGCGAGCACCGCCTCGAACTCCGCCTGCACCGTCCGCCCATCCCGTTGCCGCTGCCACCCCACGAACTGGGCCCCGTCGTATTGCGCCACGGCGAGGTAGGGCCGGCTCGTCACGGGCGAAAGATAGGCGGAAACAGAGGCCCGATCAAGGCACGCAACCCGTTGTGGCATTTGACAAAAGACGATTTTTCGGGATAGCTTTGGCAGCCCCGGAATCTCCCAATGCCCACCCCGCCCACCTCGCCGCTCGGGCAGGCGATCGCCGCCCTCGCCAACCGCCAGTCGCTCTCGGAGCGCCACACCACGGAAGTGTTCGGCGCCGTGATGCGGGGCGAGGCGACACCGACGCAGATCGCCGCGCTGCTCATGGGGCTGCGCGTGAAAGGCGAGACGGTCGAGGAAGTGGCGGGCGCCGCCCGCGCGCTGCGCGACGCCATGGTGCGCGTCGTCGCAGCCGGGCCCCATCTCGTGGACACGTGCGGCACCGGGGGCGGCGCGGTTCCTACCTTCAACATCTCGACGGCGGCGGCGTTCGTCGCCGCCGGCGCCGGCGCCTCGGTCGCGAAGCACGGCAACCGCTCCTTCACTTCCCAGTGCGGCTCGGCCGACGTGCTCGAGGCGCTGGGCGTGCCCCTCACGCTCGACGCCGCCGCCGCGGCGCGCGTGCTGCGCGAAGCCTGTCTCACGTTCCTGTTCGCGCCCAACTTCCATCCGGCCATGAAGCACGCGGGCCCGGTGCGGCGCGAGCTCGCCGTGCCGTCGGTCTTGAACCTGCTCGGGCCGCTCGCCAACCCGGCGGGCGTGCGGCGTCAGGTGGTGGGCGTCGCGGATCCGGACCGCGCGCCGCTCGTGGCGGGCGCGCTGGCGCGTCTGGGCGCGGAGCACGCCCTCGTCGTGCACGGCCGGATCGGCATGGACGAGATCGCGCCCCAGGGAATCACCGACGTCTGGGAGGTGCGCTCGGGGCGGGGGGTCACGACGTGGCAGCTCGACCCCGCGCGGCAGCGGCTGGCGATCGCGGACGTCACCACGCTCGCCGGCGAGGAGCCCCCGGCCAATGCACGCCGCATCGAGCGGTTGCTCGCCGATGGCCGCAGCGACGCGGCGGGGCTCGCCGCGGTGCTCCTCAACGCGGGCGCCGCGGTCTACGTCGCGGGGCTCGCGTCCTCGTACGACGAAGGCGTCGCGCGGGCGCGCGCGGCGCTCGAGGCGGGAAAAGCGTGGGAAGCGCTGCAGCGGCTGCGCCGCGTCAGTGCTAGTATTTCCGAATGACGCCGACGACCACTCCCTGCACTGTGACGTCGCGCTCGTTCACCCGCAGCGGGTGCATGGTCGGGTTCGCGGGTTCGAGCCGGATCCAGCCGCCAGGCTCGCGATAGAACTTCTTGACCGTGGCGCTCGTGCCGTGGACCAGCGCGACCACCGTCTGGCCGTTGTCGGCTTGGCTGCGCTCGTGCACGACGATGAAGTCGCCGTCCTTGATGTGCTCGTCGATCATCGACTGCCCGCGCACCTTGAGGACGTAGCTGCGGCCGCGGCGCGGAATGAGCTCGTCGGGCACAGCGAGGGCATCGTTGCCGGCCACCGCTTCGATGGGCTCCCCGGCCGCGACCAGCCCCAGCAGCGGCAGCTCCGTAGCGCCCGTCTGCCCCTTGGGCGGCACCACCTCGATGGCGCGGCTCTCGTTGTGCGCGCGGTGGATGTAGCCCTTGCGCTCCAGATTGGTGAGATGCTCGTGCACCGTGGCGAGCGATCGGAACGTGAAACGCTGGGCGATTTCCTCAAAGCTGGGCGCGAACCCCTTCTCCGTGATGTGCCCGGAGATGAAGTCGAGGATCTCGCGCTGACGGCGGGTGAGCGGCACGCTGTCTCCCGAACAGAAACCGAAGATTAATCTACCCGAAAATCGCCCGAATGCAAGGATGGCGCGACCGAGCCTGGACAAGATCTTGAAAGTGGCGCAGGACCGGGCGCTCGCCCTCGCGGATCGCGCCCCCGAGCTCGAGCGCGAGGCCGCTCGGGCGCCGGCGCCGCCGTCGTTTCGGGACGCGCTCGCGGGCCGCAGCGTCGGCGTCATTGCGGAAGTCAAGCGACGCTCGCCCAGCGCGGGCGCGATTCGGGAGGACCTCGATCCCGTGGAGCACGCAGAGGCGTATCGGCGCGGCGGGGCGGTGGCGATCTCGGTGCTGACGGAGCAGCCGCACTTCGGCGGCTCGCTCGACGACCTCGCCACCGTCGCGCGGGCGGTCCCGCTGCCGGTGCTGCGCAAGGACTTCATCGTGCACGATCTGCAGGTGGTCGAAGCGCGGGCGGCGGGTGCCGCCGCCGTGCTGTTGATCGCACGGTTGCTCGCGCCGGCGGCGCTCGAGCGGCTAGCGCGCGTGGCGCGGGGGCACGGACTCGGGACGCTGATCGAGGTCCACACCGAGGACGAGCTCGCCCACGCCCTTGCCGCCGAGCCGACGGCCGTGGGCGTGAACAGCCGCGATCTCGCCACCTTCGCGGTGGACCTAGCGGCCGCCGAGCGGCTCGTGGGAAAGGTGCCACCGGACGTCCCGGCGGTCGCGGAGAGCGGTCTTGCCGCCCGGCGAGACGTGGAGCGGATGGCGGCGGCCGGCGCCGATCTCGTGCTGGTGGGCACCTCCGTGGCGCGCACCGATGACCCCGCGGCAGCCGTGCGGGCGTTGGTGGGAGTCCCGAGGAGGGGTCGGTGAGTGGGAAACCCGGCGCGCCCCCAATCGATCTTCCAAACGTGATCATCCCCAGACTCGTCGAACGGGCGGTCGACGGGCGGTTCGGCCCCTACGGAGGCCGCTACGTGCCCGAGACGCTCATGGCGGCGCTCGAGGAGCTGGAGCGCGTGTACGAGGCCGCCAAGGGCGATGCGGCGTTTTGGGGGGAGTTGGACGGACTGCTCAAGGACTACGTCGGTCGTCCCACGCCGCTCACGGAGGCGCCACGGCTCGGCGCGCAGCTCGGCGCCGGCGTAATCGTGGCCCTGAAGCGCGAGGACTTGAACCACACCGGAGCGCACAAGATCAACAACACCCTTGGCCAGGGGCTCCTGGCGCGGCGCATGGGCAAGCGGCGCATCATCGCGGAGACGGGCGCAGGCCAGCACGGCGTCGCCACAGCCACCGTGTGCGCCCGCTTCGGGCTCGACTGCGTCGTCTACATGGGTGAGGAGGACATGCGGCGTCAGCGACTCAACGTGTACCGCATGGAGCTGATGGGCGCCAAGGTGGTGCCGGTGACGTCGGGAACGAAGACGCTGAAAGACGCCACCAACGAGGCGCTGCGCGACTGGGTCACCAACGTGACGACGACGCACTACATCATCGGCTCGGTGGTGGGGCCCGATCCGTTCCCGCGCATCGTGCGCGACTTTCAGTCTATCATCGGCCGCGAAGCGCGGGCGCAGGCGCGCGAGCGTTGGGGCCGGCTGCCGCGCAGCGTGGTCGCGTGTGTGGGCGGAGGCTCGAACGCGATGGGCATCTTCGCCGCCTTCCTGGACGATCGCGACGTGGAGCTGGTCGGTGTGGAGGCGGCTGGAGAGGGCCTGGGGACCGAACGGCATGCGGCGTCACTGGCGCGGGGCCGGCCGGGCGTGTTCCACGGCAGCCTGAGCTATCTGCTGCAGAACCCGGACGGCCAGGTGCAGCCGGCTCACAGCGTGTCCGCAGGTCTCGACTATCCGGGCGTCGGACCCGAGCACGCTTTCTTGAAGGACAGCGGTCGGGTATTGTATGAGGCGGTGACCGACCGGCAGGCGCTGGAGGCCTTCGCGGGCCTGTCCCGGCTCGAGGGGATTCTCCCGGCGCTGGAGAGTGCCCACGCGGTCGCGTGGGTGCTCGGTCACGGCGGGCACTGGCGTGCGGGCGACATCGTGCTGATCAACCTGAGCGGCCGGGGTGACAAGGACGTCGCGATGGTGGCCGAGCTGAGCGGAGCGGTCCGTTGACCGGGGCGAGCCGGTTTCCGGCCTCCAGTCCCGAACTGGCGCTGCCGCCGGCCCAGGTCGAGGACCTGATGCAGGTGGTGTCGAAGGGCATCAGGGCCACCCAGCTCTACCTGCCGAACAACCCTGTCTACCAGCGCGCGGTCGACAACATCCGCGCGGCCTTCCGCCAGATCTGGCAAGCGACCGACGACCTGCACTTCGATGTGGGCGAGACCGAGCTGCGCTGGGAAGACGCGGTGGTCTACAGCCAGGACCAGCGGAACGAGAGCATCGCCTGGACGCTGTACAAGGACGGCGTGCGCTCGCTCGCGTTCAAGCCCGGCGTCGAGGAGGCGGAGATCGTGCGCTTCCTCAGCGTGTTGCAGCAGTCGCGTAACCTCCAGGCCGATGCGGCCGACGACCTGCTGACGCTGCTGTGGGCGCAGGACTTCCAGTTCATCAACTACACGTTCCGCGAGCTCGCCACCGAGAACGCGGCGCCCATCGAGGCCGCCGAAACGATTCCGACCGCGCCGCCGACCGAGGTGCGGCGGGTCGTCGAGCAGGAAGCCCCGCCCAAGCGCGAGGGCCTCGTCTCGATCGACGAGTTCGACACCACCCTCTACTTCCTCGAGGAAAAAGAGGTCGACTACCTCAAGCAGGACGTCGAGCGGGAGTACTCCCAGGATCTGCGACGCAACGTGCTGTCGATGCTGTTCGACCTGCTCGAGCTGCAGACCTACGGCACGGTGCGGGCCGAGCTGATCTCGATCGTCGAGAACTTCATCCCCTATCTGCTGAGCGCCGGCGACTTCCGGTCGGTGGCGCTGATCCTGCGCGAGACCCGTGTCCTGCTGCAGCGCGCCCGCGAGCTCATTCCCGAGCACCGTCAGGCACTGGACAGCCTGCCCTCACGCCTGTCGCAGCACGACGCCCTGTCGCAGCTCCTGCAGTCGCTGGACGAGGCGGCCGTCCATCCGACCGAGGAAGAGCTGGGGGAGCTGTTCCAGGAGCTGGGCGCCGAGGCCCTGGTGACGCTCGTGGGGTGGATCCCCAAGCTGCACAACGAGCGCGTGAAGGAGCTGGTGCAGGCCGCAGCCGCGCGGCTGGCGCAGACGCATCCCAGCGAGGTGCTGAAGGCGCTGGCGAGCGAAGACAGCGCGGCGCAGCTCGAGATGGTACGGCTGACGGGCCGGTTGAAGCTGCCCGGCGCCCCGGACGGCATGGAGCCGCTCCTGGCGAGCGGCGACCACGCGCTCAAGCTCGCCGTGGTCGAGGCGCTGCAGGCGATTTCGAGCCCCTCGGCGATGCGGCTCCTCGAGAAGGCGATCGACGATTCGGACCGCGACGTGCGCATCGCGGGGGTGCGCTTTCTCGCGGCGCGCGGCTACCGCAACGCGGCGACGCGCATCGAGAGCGCGGTGACCGGGACGAAGCTCAAGAACGCCGACCTCACCGAGAAAATGGCGTTCTTCGAGGCGTTCGGCTCGCTGGTGGGGGCGAAGGGGATCGCCGTGCTGGAAAAGATGCTCGCGCCTCGGGGCCTCCTCGCGAAGAAGGAAGACCCCGAGACCCGCGCCTGCGCGGCGATGGCGCTCGGCAAGATCCGGACACCCGAGGCCCGCGCCGTGCTGGAGCGCACCGCGCAGGACAAGGAGCCCCTGGTGCGGAACGCCGTGAGCCGGGCGTTGCGCGAGGCGGCGGCGTGACGGGCAGCGCGTCCCCGCCGCCCCCCCGGGGGTCGATGGCCGAGACCGTCCAGACCACGGACGGGTTCCTGCGGCACGCCGGGCGCGACTTCCTGGTGGTGCTGTACACCGCGTTCCGCTCGCTCAAGCTCTACCCGATAGAGAACCAGCAGGTCCAGAAGGCCCTCGACGATCTCACCCACACCACGAAGCACCTGCTCGACGTCGAGAAAGAGCTCGAGCTGCGGCTGCAGGGCGAGTTCATCTTCGTCAACTCCGTGCGGTTGCGCCTCGACCTCGACAACTACGCCTCCTTCTCCCACATCCTGGGCGTGCTGCGGCAGTGCGGCATCGGCGCCGTGCGCATCGACGAAGGCGTGGAGCGGAAGCAGCTCCAGTTGTTCGTCTCGCTGCTCCTCTCCTACGCCGCCAAGGAAGCGAACCCCAACAAGGTGGTCGAGGTCAGCCAGAAGCTCTCCGACGGCGGTGTGACCCACATCGGCGTCGAGCCGCCGCTCGAAACCGAGGAGGACGTGGAGGACGCGGAGCGGCAGAAAGAAGCCGCGAAGCGCACTTACGCACGGTCCGTGGCCGTGACCAAGGAGGTCATCAACAGCATCCGCATGGGCCGGACCGCGAACGTGAAGAAGGTGAAGCGCGCGGTCCAGGCGATCGTCGACCAGGTGCTCAACAACGAGGACTCCCTGGTGGGCCTCACGACGCTGCGCGACTACGACGAATACACGTTCACCCATTCGGTCAATGTCTGCATCTTCTCGGTCGCCCTCGGCCGCAAGCTCGGGCTCACCAAGCTGCAGCTGTACGACCTCGGGATGGCCGCGCTGTTCCACGACGTCGGCAAGTCGCGCGTGCCGCTCGAGGTGTTGAACAAGCAAGGCGGCCTGTCCGACGAGGAATGGCGCATCATGCAGGCCCACCCCTGGCTGGGCGTACTCACCCTGTTCGGGCTGCGCGGCTACGGCGAGATCCCCTACCGCGGGATGATCGTCGCCTACGAGCACCACATGAAGACCGACCTCACCGGCTACCCCAAGTCGGTGCGACCGCGCGAGCTGTCGATCTACTCGAAGATCGTATCAGTCGCCGACGGCTTCGACGCCGCGACGAGCCGCCGCGCGTACCAGACCGTGCCGATCCAGCCCGACCAGGTGCTCAAGGAGATGTGGGAGAACCCTCGGCGCGGCTACGACCCCATCGTGGTGAAGGCGTTCATCAACCTGATCGGCATCTACCCCGTGGGCACGTGCGTCATCCTCGACACCCTCGAGGTCGCGCTCGTACATAGCGCCAACCCCGACGTGGCACACGTGCACCGGCCGGTCGTGCGCATCGTCACCACGCCGGAAGGGGCGCTGCAGCACCCCGGGTTCCTCGCGGATCTGGCGCAGCGCGATGGCGAGGGCAACTTCCCCCGCACGATCGTTAAAGTCACGGACCCCCTCAAATACGGCATCAACGTCAGCGACTACTTTGTCTGAGCACCCGATCGCTGCGCGCTGGCGGTCCATCCGCGGCAGGGGCAGCGGGGCGGGGGGGGGCGCGGGGGCGACGCGGCGCGCGGCCCTCATCCCATACCTCACCGCGGGCTTTCCCACGGCGGATCTGTCGCTCGAGGCGCTGCGCGTGGTGGAGGCCGCCGGCGCCGATCTGATCGAGGTGGGCGTGCCGTTCTCCGATCCCCTCGCCGACGGCCCGACGATCCAGCGCTCCACCCAGACCGCGCTCGACGGGGGGATGACGGTGCCAGGGGTGCTGGACCTGATCGCGCGCGCGGCCCTCAAGATCCCGGTGGTCGTGATGACCTACGTGAATCCGGTCCTGGCGTACGGGCTGGAGCGCTTCGTCGTGGATGCGGCCGCCGCCGGCGCGTCCGGGCTGCTGCTCACGGATTTCCCGGCGGGCGCCGACCCCCGCGTCGAGGCCGTGGTCGCGGCGAGCCCGCTGGCACTGATCCGCTTGATCGCCCCCACGACCACGGCGGAGCGGCTGGCCCGTGCCGTGGCGGGAGCGGCGAGCGGCTTCCTCTATCTCATCTCTCGGCTTGGTGTGACCGGGGCGCGGGACCAGGTGCCCGCGGATCTCCCGGACCACGTTGCGCGGGTGCGGGCGGTGAGCGATTTGCCGGTCGCCGTCGGCTTCGGGCTCAGCACGCCGGCGCAGGCGCGCGCCACTGCCCGGCTGGCGGACGGCGTGGTGGTGGGAAGCGCGCTCGTGGACGCGCTGGGCACGGGAGGGAGCGGCGCGGCGGAGCGCCTGGTGCGCGACCTCGCGGCGGCGGTCCGAGGGGCGGGAGAGCTGGCGTGACGGCGAACCGGCTGGTGACGATCTACACGCGAGCGCTCGCCGTCGGCGGGCCGGCGCTGGTGGTGGCGGTGCTCATTGCCGACCCGCGCTGGACGGGACAACTGCCGGAGACGCTGCTCATGCTGGGCGCCACCATCATGCTGCGCGGCGCGCAGGTGTCCCTCAGCAAGTACTCCTACCTCACGCAAACCGGGCTCGTAGCGCTCGTCGGGAGCCTGCTCGTTGGTGTGCCGGCGACGACGCTCGCGGTGGCGCTGGGCGTGCTCGGCGCCGATTGGCTGTGGCAGAAGAAGATGTTCCGCGCGGCGCTGGTCAACCTGGGGCGCGAGATCACCGCCTTGGTCGGCGCGTTCGGTGTGTACGCGGCAACGCTGCGGCTGTCGGAGGCTGCGGCCCCGGGGCTCCACGTCGAACTCGTGCCGGCGCTGTTCTTCTATGCGCTCGCGTATTTCGTCATCAGCCGGCTGCTGTTCTACTTCGCCCTGATCATCCGGAGTAAGCTCGAACAGGACGAGCGTCTCTTGATCCTGCGGTACGAGTGCATCGCCTACGGCGCGACGGTGATCGCGAGCGGCGTCGTGGTGGGGACCGTCGTGTACTGGCCGCCGCTCGCCTGGCTGTTCGTCGCGGCGGCGCTGGGCGCGTTAGGGCTGCTCTTCAAGCACACGATCGAGGAGGCGATCGCCGCCGAGGAGCTGAACAAGATCCACGCGATGGAGGCGGTGATCACGAGCAACGTGAGCCTGGCGGACTCGTTCGCGCGCATCGAGCGGTTGGCGCATCGGCTGGTGGATTGGGGAGACTTTCGCATCTACCGCCGTCAGGACGGCGTGCTGCGCCTGGCATACCGCGGGTCGATCGGACGGGCGGAGCGCGCCGAGCCGAGCCCCGACATTGCGGCGCTGCGGGAGCAGGTCGCGCAGAGCGGCCAGCCTGTCGTGATCCACGACGTGACGCGCGACAAACGGGTGACGGACGCGCCGCTCTACGTGCAGAGCCTCGTGATGGTCCCGCTCAAGTTCGGCGACGCCGTGATCGGCACGCTCGAGCTCGAGCACCACAAGCGCCGGGTGTATCGCTCCAAGGACGTGTTCACCGTCCACACGTTCGCGACTCAGCTGGCCACCGCGATCCACATCACGGAGCTGCGCCGCCCGCTGCTCGAGACGGTGGACACGATGACGCAGCAGCTCGCGACCCTGGCGCGCGCCGCGGAATCGCTGCGCCACGCCGCGAGCGCGGTGGCGCAGTCGACCGACACCATCCGGCGGGGCGTGCTGGCCGAAGAGGGTGAGGTCTCGGGCGGGCTCCAGGCGACGGAGAGCCTCGCGCAGGTATCCCGACGGGTCTCGGAAGACGGCACGGAGGCGGCGCAGGCGTCCACCACGGCGAGCGAGGTGGCGCACAAAAACCGCGATCAGATCCGCGACGCCATCCAGCGTCTGGTGGCGCTCAAGAGCTTCGTGAGCGAAGCGTCGGGCCAGGTACAGCAGCTGGGCCAGGTGAGCCGGCGCATCACGGGCTTCATCGCTTCGATCCGCGAGCTGGCCGACATGACGAACCTGCTCGCCCTGAACGCGGCGATCGAGGCGGCGCGGGCGGGGAAGCACGGCAAGGGATTCGCGGTGGTGGCGGAAGAGGTGCGCCGGCTCGCCGAGCAGAGCGCCGCGGCGGCGCTCGAGGCTGGAGAGCTGGTGCAGGACATCCACCGCCAGGTGGGCGAAGTGGTGGAGCAGATGCGGCGCGGCCAGGTGAACGTGGGTGGCGTGGAGGAGCTGTCGTCCGCGGCACTGGAGGCGCTCGACGCCATCGTGGCCGCGACGGCCGAGGCCACGGCGCACGCGCAACGCATCGCGTCCGCCGCCGGCGAGCAGGACAAGGCGTTCGGGGCCCTGCGCCAGCGGATCCACGCCGTGGCGGCGATCGCCGGAAAGAACCGCGCCGAGGCGGACGACGTGGCGACCCGGGCCGACGAAGCGGCGCGGGGACTCACGGAGCTAGAGCGCGCCACCCGCGAGCTCGAGCAGGTGGCCGCCATGCTGCGGGAGCTGACCCGCGGCTTTGCCAGCGTCGCGTAGCCCGCTTACCATTCCCCCGTGCCCATGGCGGAGCGGGTGTACGTGGCGCTGGGATCGAATCTTGGGGACCGCGCGGGGCATCTGGCGCACGCGCGGGCCCGCCTGGCCGCGCTGCCGCGCACGCGGCTCGTCCGGGCCTCCCGGGTGGAAGAGACCGCCCCCCTCGGTCCCATCGCGCAGGGCCCGTACCTGAACCAGATGGTGCTGCTCGAGACTGAGCTCGAGCCCACCGAGCTGCTGCGCCACCTCCACGCGATCGAGGCGGAGCGGGGGCGCGTGCGCACCGTGCGCTGGGGCCCGCGCACCCTCGACCTGGACCTGGTGCGCTACGGCGAGCGCGCCCTGCACGATCGGGACCTCACGATCCCCCATCCCGAGCTGCCCCACCGCGACTTCTGGCTGCGCGAGATCGCCGAGCTCGACGCCGACGCCCCCTCCCCGAGCGACGCCCGATGACCGACGAGCGCCGCGCCGTCACCACGCACGAGCTCCTGAACATGAAGGCCCAGGGGCAACGGATCGTGGTGCTCACCTGCTACGACGCCCTGTTCGCCCGGCTGCTGGACGCGGCCGGCGTAGACATTCTGCTCGTCGGCGACTCGGTGAACCAAGTGCTCGCGGGAGCCGACACCACGCTGTCCGCCACGCTCGAGCAGATGATCTACCACACGAAGATCGTGCGGCGCGGGGCCCACCGGGCGATGGTGGTGTGCGACCTGCCGTTTCTCAGCTACCAGATCTCGCCCCAGGAGGCGATCAGGAACGCCGGGCGCGTGATGCAGGAGACGGGCTGTCACGCGGTGAAGCTCGAAGGCGGGCAGCCAATGGCCGAGACCGTGCGCGCGCTGGTGGAGGTCGGGATTCCCGTGATGGGCCACCTCGGCCTCACGCCGCAGTCGGTGCACGCGCTGGGCGGCTACCGCGTGCAGGGCCGGGACGAGGCGACCGCCGAGCGGCTCAAGGGCGATGCGCGGGCGCTCGAGGACGCGGGGGCGTTCTCGATCGTGCTCGAGCTCGTCCCCGCGTCGCTCGCCTCCCAGATCACCAAAGCCCTCACGATTCCCACGATCGGGATCGGGGCGGGCCCGGCGTGCGACGGCCAGGTGCTGGTGCTGCACGACATGTTGGGCCTGAACGAGGAGTTCGCGGCCAAGTTCGTCAAGCGCTACGCAGCGCTCGCCGAGGATGTGCGCGAGGCGGTGCGGCTGTTCGCGGCCGAGGTACGCGAGGGACGGTATCCGGGGCCGGAGCATTCGTTCCCGAAATGACGCACCGTCCTCAGGACCTGTCGCGGCGGGACGCGATCGCGCTGCTCGGCGCCGCCGCGCTGTCGTCGCTCGCGCGGCCGGGGAGACGCGGCGCCGCACTCGACCCCAGCGGGCCGGGTTTTCGGATCCGCACCATCACCGCGGGCACGAACCTGCGTAGCGCCACCGACACTGGATCGGTCGAGGCCGGGCTCGCCTCCCTCAAGCGAGCGCAGCGGGTACTCACTGACGGGGGCTACGAGGTACAGACCATCCGCATCGCCACCCAGCCCTTTCTGGAGGAAGCCGGACACCACGCGCGCGCGGACGCGTTGCCCGCCCTGCAGGCGCTCGACCGCGCCGTGGTGGCCCAGCGCGCCCTCTTGAGCATCGGTCCCGCGCTTGCTCCCGATGGGGATGATCCGGAGTTCGCCGCGTGGGCCGCCGAGCTGGCCCGCACGACCCAGAACGTCAGCTTCACCGTGCGTGTCGCCTCGCCGGATCACGTGGCCTCACCGCGTGGGGTCACGGCCGCGGGCGAAGCGATGGTGGCCATCGCGCGCGTCACCGCTGGCGGCATCGGCAACTTCCGGTTCGCGGCGGCGGCCAATGTTCCGGCGGGGACCCCGTTCTTTCCCGTCGCGTACCACCACGGGTCGGACGCCCTGGCCGTCGGTCTCGAATCGCCCCCGTTGCTCTCCGCCGCATTCGCCGGAGCGAACACGTTGGCAGAGGCCAAACAACGTCTCACGGCGATGCTCGAGTCCCGACTCAGACCCTTGGAACAGCTGGTACGGCAGATCGCGCGCCGAGACGAGCGGGAGTACTTGGGCATCGACGTCTCTCCCGCGCCGGGCAAGGATGCGAGCATCGGCGCGGCCGTCGAGGCGCTCACCGGGGTCCCATTCGGTAGCCCCTCGACCCTCGCCGGGTGCGCGGCGATCACCGACGTCCTCAAGAGCGTGCGGGTCAAGACGTGCGGGTATTCCGGGCTCATGCTTCCGGTCCTGGAGGATCCGGTGCTTGCGCGCCGCGCGTCGGAAGGGCGATTCAGCGTGCGCGAGCTGCTCCTGTATTCCAGTGTCTGCGGCACGGGGCTCGACGTCGTGCCGCTGCCGGGCGACACGCCGGCGGATCAGCTGGCGGCCCTGATCGCCGATGTCGCCGCACTCTCCAGCAAGCTTCGCAAGCCGCTCTCGGCGCGGTTGTTTCCGGTGCCGGGGAAGGCGGCTGGCGAGATCGCCCATTTCGCCGATCCGTACCTGACCGACTGCGGCGTACTGAAGGCGGATTAGGGCCGGCTCATCGTGCTCGAGCTCGCGACGCCCAAGGACATGCGCGCCTGGTCGCGCGCCGAGCGGACGCGCGGCGGGCGCCTCGGGTTCGTGCCGACGATGGGATTGCTGCACGAAGGCCACTTGCGTCTCGTCGATCGCGCGCGCGAGCGCGCCGACCGCGTCGTGCTGAGCGTCTTCGTGAACCCGCTGCAGTTCGGCCCCACCGAGGATTTCGCGGCCTATCCGCGCGACCCCGAGCATGACCGGCGTCTCGCCGCGGAGCGCGGCGTCGACGTCCTCTTCCTGCCGGAGACGGCGGCGCTGTACCCGACTGAGCCGCTCGTGCGGGTGGCCCCCGGCCCGATGGCCGAGACGCTCGAGGGCGCGGCCCGGCCCGGGCATTTCGCCGGCGTGCTCACCGTGGTCGCCAAGCTGCTTCACATCGTCGAGCCCGACGTCGCGGTGTTCGGGCGGAAGGACTTCCAGCAGGCGATGCTGGTGCGGCGCATGGCAGCCGACCTGGACTTCGGGCTCGAGGTGGACGTCGCGCCCACCGTCCGCGAGCTGGACGGACTCGCGCTCTCCTCCCGTAACGCCTATTTGAGTGGCGACGAGCGCCGCGCCGCGGTCGTGCTGTCACGCGCGCTGCGCGCGGTGGAGCAGGCATGGCGCTCGGGCGAGGCCGACCCGCAGGCCCTGGAGCGACGCGGCATGGCGGTGCTGCGCGCTCCGGGCGTGAGCCCCGAGTACCTGGCACTGGTGGACCACGAGCTGCGCGCGGTAGCACGCGCCGACGCCCGCACCGTCGTGGCCGTCGCCGCGCGGGTGGGCGCCACCCGGCTCATCGACAACGTGGTGCTGGGGGAAGGGGTGGCGAGCGACGAATCGGTTCGGACCACATGACCCTGCCTGAATGGGCCGTCGTTACGCCGGAGCGGGGGGCGCACATCGAGCGCGTGGCGGCGCTGCTCTCCACGTGGGCGACGGCGCTGCGGGTTCCCCACGCCGAGCGGGCCCGCTGGCTCCGCGCGGCGTGGCTGCACGACGCGCTGCGGGACGCTCCTGCCGCCGACGAGCTCAAGCACGGACCGCTCGCCGCCGAGCGCGCCGCGCGGGATGGCGAGCGTGACCAGGGAGTGCTGGACGCCGTGCGTTATCACTCGCTGGGCTACGCCCGCTGGGACGACGTGGGGAAGATGCTCTATCTCGCCGACTACCTCGAGCCGGGCCGGCCGTTCGACGGGGTGCTGCACCGCGCGCTCGCCGCCCGCGTGCCCGGGGAGCGAAACGCCGTGCTGCGCGACGTCGCGGCTCGGCGCATCGCCCGGGTGATCGATTCCGGCTGGCCGCTCGTCCCCGAAACGGTGGCGTTCTGGAACTCGCTGCTCGGCTACTGACGGCGCTCGGACTAGCGCTCGCGGCCTGCCGCGGCGATCGGACCGGCGCGGCCAACCTCCCCGTGCCGGGCGAAGGGGGCGGACCGCGCGTCACCGTGGAAGTGCTCAACGCCACCGGCAAGCCCGGCCTCGCGAAGACCGCCACACGTCTGCTGCGCCGGGCCGGAATCGATGTCCTCACGTTCGGCAACGCGCCGGAGTCCACGGCCGCGCTCGACTCGACCCGGATCCTCGTGCGGCGCGGGGGCAGCCCGGTGGGGGAGCGGATCCGCAAGGCGCTCGGCGCGGGCCGCGTGGCGGTCGAGCCCGACGCCCGCCGGTTACTCGACGCGAGCGTGCTCCTCGGGGCGGACTTCGCGCCGTCGCGCCTCGAGTTCCACCCGTAGCTGCCCGCACGCGGCGCTGATGTCGAGCCCGCGGCTGCGGCGCAACACGGCGACCACGCCGCGCTCCTTGAGGCGGCGCTCGAACGCCAGCATCTGCGCCCGCGGGCTGGGCGTCAGGTCGGGCGCGCCGCCGGGATGGAGCGGCAGCAGGTTCACGAGCGCGCCCAGCGGCCCCGCCACCTGCGCCAGGCCATCGGCATCCTCGAGCGAGTCATTCTTCCCGCCGATCAGCACGTATTCGAGCGTCACCCGGCGCCGGAACTGCTGCAGCGCCTGCAGCACGTCGGGAAGGCCGTACTTCTTTTCGATCGGCATCAGCTCGCGCCGCCGCTCGGCCGTGGGGGCGTGGAGCGAGAGCGCAAGACGGAACTGCTCGGGACGCCGCGCCAGCCGTGCCAGGTTCGGCAAGATGCCCACCGTGGAAACGGTGATGTGCCGGGCGCCGATGCCGAGGCCGTCGGGATGGTTCAGGATGGTAAGCGCCGCATCCACGGCGTCCCAGTTCAAGAGCGGCTCACCCATGCCCATGAACACCACATTCGTCGGCTTCAGCGACGCGTCGAGCAGCACGAGCTCGCGCACCTGACCGGCGATCTCGGCGGCGCTCAAGTTCTGGCGGAACCCCATGCGCCCCGTGGCGCAGAACACGCAGCCCAACGCGCATCCCTCCTGCGACGAGATGCACAACGTGCGTCGCCGGCCCTCGGGGATGAGCACGGACTCGATCGCCTCTCCCCGGCCCAGGCCCCAGAGGTACTTCTCCGTCCCATCGCGCGACCGCTGGCGCGCCGCGAGCTCGAGGCGCCGCAGGGAAAACGCTTCCGCGAGGCCGCGCCGCAGCGCGGCCGGGAGGTCGCTCGCGTCGTCCCACGATGCCGCCGGCCGCTGCCACAGGCGCGGCACTATCTGAGTGACGCGGTAGGCGGGTTCACCGCGCGCGGCGAGCCACTGCGCGAGCACGACGCGAGCCGCGTCGGGCGCGAGGGACAGGACGTCGATCACGGCAGGCGCGCCTCGAGCCCGACGCGATAGGCCGCGCCGACGTCGTTGAAAGCGGCGTCCCGCGCGAAGCTCAGGCCGTACCGCCCGATCCTGACCCGCATCCCGGCGACGGGCCGCCACCCCCCGTCACCGTAGCTTCCTTCCCGGACCACCACGACGTCCGCAGCGAACACGCTACCCACCTCGAACGCGGCGCCGAACTCGTGATCCGCGGTGAAGCCGTGGGCGAACGCCATGCCGTAGCGCGCGCGAATCGCGCCGAGGGTGCCGCCCTCCCACAGCGGCCCGTGCCACACGCGCAACTCCACGCCGGCGTACAGATCTTGGGCCGGGTCGTCCGCCGCGAAGCGCGAGAAAAAGTGCGTGGCCGCGGCGACGCGCACGCCATCCCCGAACGCGCGGCTCGCCCCGACGTCGAGCGTCCAGCGATCGGCGCGCGTGGCGTCGAGCTCGGTGTCCTGATAGGCGAGCGTCGCCCCCACCGTCGTGGCGGCCGCCCTCGTCGCCCAGGTGACCCCGATGGTCTGCGTGTAGTATGGGATGCTTCCAGGATCGGGATCGGGGCTCAACGTGGTGCGCACCAGATCGCCGATGCTCATCCGGCCGTACACCAATCCCACGTCCCCGACGGGCCTGATACGCGCGCGGGCGGTGAGCAGCATGCCCTGCGCACCGACCGCCGGCGAAGTCTCGATCGCGTCGAGCGCGACGCTGCCGCGCTCCGGACCCGCCGGCTGCGCTGGGTTCCAGAACGCCGCCGCGCCACCCGTAGCGAGGGCCGGGGGAATGGGCAGCGTGGTCGCCGCGAGTCGCCACAACTCGGTGCCGGCCGACTGCTGCGCCGCGAGGACCCCGGGAAGGAGTGTAAGTAGCGTACCGCAAAAGCGTTGCATGTCGCCCATAACTTAACTATCTTCAAGCGTTTAGGACACTTGGACCACGGTGCGCCTGTCAGAGCTGCTCACGCCGACCCGAATCAGGGTCCCCCTGCATGCGACGGACAAGGAAGGGGTGCTGCGGGAGTTGGTGGACCTGGTGGTTGTGGGCAACGGTTCGCAGTCGAGCGAGGTCCTCGGGGCCATCCTCGAGCGGGAGCGGCAGTTTCCCACCGGCATCGGCTATGGGGTGGCGGTACCGCACGGGAAAACGCCCGCGCTGTCCGCGCTCGTGGTGGTGGCGGGCACGACCCCAGCGCCGGTGCCCTATGAAACGATCGATGGGCAGCCGGTGCGCCTATTCTTTCTGCTCGCCGGGCCCGAGTCGGCGGCGGGGGCGCATGTGAAGGCGCTCAGTCGGATCTCCCGACTGGTGCGCCGCGAGCAGGTACGGTGTCGCTTGCTCGACGCCCCCAGCTCGGAAGAATTCTACCGCGCCGTGTGCGAGGCGGAGGTCCCATAGCCAACGTCAGTCGCACCTCCCAGCGCTCGCATTGGTGCGGCGAGCTGCGGCTCGAGCACGTGGGGCAGGTGGTCAAACTCGGCGGCTGGGTGCATCGCCGGCGCGACCTCGGTGGCATCGTCTTCCTCGACCTGCGCGACCGGGCGGGCATGGTGCAGGTGGCGATCGGCCCCGACGCGCCCCAGGCTCTCCGCGATCAGGCAACGCGCATCGAGAGCGAGGCCGTGCTTAGGGTCCTCGGCCAAGTCGTCGCGCGTCCAGCCAACATGAGAAACACCGAGCTCGCGACGGGAGATGTCGAGGTGAGGGCGACCGAACTGGAGGTCCTGGGTCATGCGGTGACGCCGGCGATCCCCGTGGCGCGGGGGAAGGGCGAGGAGTTGCCCGCTGAAGAGCTGCGGCTCAAGTACCGTCATCTGGACCTGCGGCGTCCGGAGATGCAGGCCAATCTCATGCTGCGGCACCGGCTGCTGCAGCGGGCGCGGCACACGCTGTCGGACCTGGGATTCCTCGAGATCGAGACGCCGGTGCTGACCAAGCCCACCCCGGAAGGCGCGCGCGACTACCTGGTGCCGTCGCGCGTGCACCCGGGCGAGTTCTACGCCTTGCCGCAATCGCCCCAGATCTACAAGCAGCTCCTGATGGTCGCGGGGTTCGATCGCTACTTCCAGCTGGCGCGCTGCTTTCGCGACGAGGACCTCCGGAACGACCGGCAGCCCGAGTTCACCCAGATCGACCTCGAGGCGTCGTTCGTCGGAATGGAGGATGTGCTCGGTTACGTCGAGACCGTGCTCGGCGCCCTGTGGAACGAGGCAGGGCAAACGGTCGGGCGGCCGTTCCCGCGCATTCCCTGGCGGGAAGCGATGGAGCGCTACGGCACCGACAAGCCGGACCTGCGCTTCGACTTGCCGATCGCCGATTGGACGGCGCAGGTGCAGCCGCTCGGGATGCCGTTCGTGCAAGCGGCGTTGAAGGACGGCGCACGCGTCCGGGGGCTCGCCGTGAAGGGGGGCGGCGCGCTGTCGCGCAAGGACGTGGATCAGCTCGCCGAGGCGGCGAAGCAGCTGGGTGGCGCGGGGCTCGCGTGGGTGAAGCGCCAGGGCGAGCAGGTCTCGGGCTCAGTGGGGAAGCACTTCAGCGCGGCGGCCCTGGGCGCCCTGGGCGTGGGCGACGGCGACGCGGCGCTGCTCACGGTCGGCCCCGACCACCTGACCTCGCCGGTGCTCGATCGCGTGCGTCAAGAGGTGATCCGCCGGCTGCAACCGACGCCGAAGCTCGCACATGCCTTCGCGTGGGTCGTGGACTTTCCTCTGTTCGAGCCGGACCCCGCGACGGGGCAGCCCGTGTTCGCGCATCATCCGTTCACGTCGCCGCACCCCGAGGATCTGCCGCGGCTCGACGCTGAGCCGTTCGCCTGCCGCGCGCTGCATTACGACGCCGTGTACAACGGTAACGAGCTGGGCTCGGGATCGATCCGCATCACCGACCCGGTGGTGCAGCGCAAGGTGTTCGCGCTGCTCGGCCTGTCGGCGGCGGAGGCGGACGCGCGGTTCGGGTTCCTCCTGAACGGGCTGCAGGCCGGCGCGCCGCCGCACGGCGGGTTCGCCATCGGGTTCGACCGAGTGGTGATGCTGCTCGCCGGCGCCGGATCGTTGCGAGACGTGATCGCGTTTCCCAAGACCACCACGGCGCGCGCGCTGTTCGAAGGCGCCCCGACCCCCGGCAACCCGGCGGATCTGCAGGCACTCCACATCAGGGTGGACCGATGAGCGACGAGATCACCCATCGCCTCTCGGCCGAAGGGGTGGATCCCCTGGCCCTGGCGGGCGTGAACGACGGCAACCTGATCGAGCTGGCGAAGCGACTCGGCGTGCGAGTGTCGCTGCGCGGCGACACGCTCACCCTCCAGGGCCCGCTCCCCGCGGTCGAGCGCGCCGCCCAGGTGGCGCAAGCCCTCGTGGATTTGGCGCGCATGGGGGAGACGCTGGAGGTGACGGACGTGGACCGCATCGTGGGGGAAGAGGTCCAGGGAACGCTCGGCCAGCCGGCCGGCGCGGGGGGGGCCGGGGGGGCCGACTACAAGATCATCCTGCCGGGGCTCCGCCGTGTCATCCAGGCGAAGAGCGCTGGCCAGCGGCTGTATCTCGAGGCGATCGCCCAACACGATATCGTGGTGGGCATCGGCCCGGCAGGCACCGGCAAGACCTACCTGGCGGTGGCGGCGGCGGTGGACGCGCTAGCGCGCAAGCGGGTGCGCCGCATCGTGCTGGCGCGACCGGCGGTCGAGGCCGGAGAGAGCCTGGGGTTTCTGCCGGGGGACGTGCACGAGAAGGTGGACCCGTACCTGCGGCCGCTGTACGACGCGCTCGAGGACATGATGCCGCGCGACCGGGTGCAAAAGGCGATCGAGTCCCGGGTGATCGAGATCGCGCCGCTCGCCTACATGCGCGGGCGCACGCTGGCGGACGCATTCGTCATCCTCGACGAGGCGCAGAACGCGACCGGCATGCAGATGAAGATGTTCCTCACGCGGCTGGGCGTGAACTCGCGCGCCGTGATCACCGGCGACAAGACGCAGATCGACCTCACGAACCGCGAGGACTCGGGCCTGCTCCAGGTGGAGCGCATCTTGCCGGGGATCGAGGGGATCGCCTTCTGTTATCTCGCGGAAACGGACGTCGTGCGCCACCGGCTGGTGCGCGACATCATCCGCGCGTACGCGGAGGACGCGCAGGGCTGACATGAGACTTCCCACGAGGGACCAGGCGCGCTACCACGGCATCCGCTGGGGGTGGGTGGTATTCCTGGCGGCGCTCGCGTACGCGGCATTCCCGTCGAGCGCGACGAACGTGGCCCCGCTGCTCGAACCGGGCGCGGTGGCCGAGCACGACGTCATCGCGCCGTTCACCTTCCCGGTGAACAAGTCGGATGAAGAGCTGGCGCGCGAGGCCGAGGAGCTCGCCGGCACGGTGAAGCCGATCTACCAGTTCCAGGATCGGGCGCTCGACAGCGTCCGCGCGGCAGTGCGCACCTTCTTCTCCGCCCTCGAGACGGCGGCGGATCAGGGGGGTGTCGCCGCCCTCGCCGTCGCCGCCAAGGCGCAGGGCGTGAGCCTCACGGGGCCCGAGGCGGCCTATCTGGCGAAGAGCGGCAAGCGCCACAACCTCGAGAAGGCGCTGGGCGAGCTGTTCGATCGCACGCTCGCCCTCGGGGTCGCGGCACCGGGCGTCCTGGCGGTCGAGCAGGCGCCCGACCTGATCGTGCGACGGCGCGCGCGCGCGTCCGAGCAGTCGGTGCCGCGCGATCAGGTGCTGGCCTACGCGCAGTACCTGGCGCGCGCGCGCCAGCTGCATCCCGACAAGAGCTCGAGCATCGGGGACGCGGTGTACCTGCGCCTGGCCAGTCATTTCTTCCGTCCCACGCTCGTGCCCAACACGCTCGAGACCGAGCGGCGACGCGACGACCTGCGCCGCAGCGTGGATCCCAGCAAGTACATCGTGCGCGCCGGCGACCGGATCGTGAGCACCCACGAGGTCGTCACGAACGAGGCGCACGAGAAGCTCGTGGCGCTACACAGCGACCTGGTGCGCCGCGGCGCGGCCACGAGTCGCTCGCTCGGCGGCGTGCTCGGCCCGGTGCTGCGCGACTCTCTCATCCTCGCGATCTTCTGGGTGCTGATGGTGTTCTACCGCCGCGAGACGTACGCCGAGCTGCGGCAAGTCGCCCTCATCGTCGGGCTGTTCGCGCTGGTGCTGCTGCAGGCGGCGGCCGTCGCCCGGTTCGTGCCCGAGCACGCCGAGATCGTCATCTTGCCGTTCCTCGCCATGATGCTCACCGTGCTCTTCAACGGGCGCGTGTCGATGATCGCGGCGATGATCCTGGCCGCGGTGATCGGCCTGCAGCCCGTCTTCCACGACATGCCGGCCCTGTTCTTCTGCATGGTGGGCGGCGTGACGGCGGCGCTGTCGGTGCGGGCACTGCGGCGACGCAGCAACTTCTACGTGCCCGTGCTGATCATCGCGCTGGGCTATCTCGTCGGGGCGTTGGCGCTGGGGCTCGCCGGCAGTTGGAGCATCGGGACCATCGGGCTGCGAGGCGTGTGGGGGGCCGCGAACGGTCTGGTGTGCGCGGGGCTCACCTTCTTCCTGCTCCCGGTGGCCGAGTCGATCACCGGGATCACGACGGACCTCACGCTGCTCGAGCTCTCCGATCCGAGCCGGCCGCTGCTGCGACGGCTGTCGCTCGAGGCGCCGGGCACCTACGCGCACTCCGTGGCGATGGCGAACCTGGTCGAAGCGGCGTGCAACCGCGTCGGCGCCAACGGCCTGCTGGGCCGCGTCGGCTGCTACTACCACGACATCGGCAAGATCAAGAACCCGCAGTATTTCGTCGAGAACCAGACGCGCGGCAACAACCCGCACGACCGGCTTAAGGCGTACCAATCGGCGCAAATCATCAAGGCTCACGTGCCCGACGGGCTGACGCTCGCCGAGGAAGCGCGCCTCCCCGAGGCCGTGATGGCCTTCATCCCCGAGCACCACGGCACGACCGAGATCACTTACTTCCTGGACCGCGCGAAAAAGAGCGGCGACGGCGGATCGCTGCGGTCGGAGGACTACCGCTACCCCGGCCCGAAGCCGCGCTCGGCCGAAACGGCGATCACGATGCTCGCGGACTCGGTCGAAGCGGCGCTCCGCGTGCTCGAGGACTTGACGCCGCAGAAGATCGAAGAGGTGATCAACCACATCGTCCGCACCAAGCTCAACGCCGGCCAGCTCGACGACGCCCCCATGACGCTACGGCAGGTCGAGCAGGTGAAGCAGGAATTCCTGCGTATCATCACCGGCATGTACCACAACCGCATCGACTATCCGGAATCCAGTGGCGGCATCACGGCGCAGTGGCAGCCCGCGGCGAAGGCTTGAGCGCGCGGTGCGGCGCGTCCTGGCGTGGGAGGGAGCCCGGCGGGGCGCCGATCGCACGCGCATCGAGCTCACGCTGCTCGACGCGTCGGCGATGCGTCGCCTCAATCGCCGCGCCTTCGGCCACCGGGCGCTGACCGACGTCATCGCGTTCGCGCTGCCGCAACCGGACGGGAGCGTGCTGGGGGACGTGTACATCTGTCCGGTCGCTGCCGCACGGTGGGTGAACGGCCGGGGAGCGGGGAAAGGGGAAGCGGGAAACGTGGCCGAGGAGCTCGTGCGGCTGGCGGTGCACGGCACCCTGCACGTGCTCGGGTACGATCACCCCGCGGGCCCCGGGCGCGTCCGCTCCGCCATGTGGCGCCGGCAAGAGCGCTACCTGCGCCGCTTGCGCGCGGCGCCCGGCGACGTCCGGTGATCTTCAGCGACGCGGGCCCGGCGGCCCTCACGCTGGCCGCGGTGGTCAGTGCCATCGCCGCGGTGTTGTGGGCCGGCGTCTTGGCGCTCGCCGAAGAGGCGGCGGTGGGCGAAGCGCCGCACACTCTGGGCGACGCGCCCCCCGCGACGGTGGGTGGGCGCGTGCCGCTGCACCGCGCGCTCCACGTCGCGCGCCTCGGGTTGCTGGTGCTCGCGGCGGTCGCCGCGGCGGACGCCCTGGTGTGGTGGCAGCGACCCGGCCTCCAGGCGTTCGGCGCGTGGGGCGTCACGGTCGCGTTTCTGTTCGTGGTGGGCGACGCGCTGCCCCGCAGCGTCGCGCGGATCGCGCCGGAGCTGACGGCGGCGGCCCTGCCCGTCGCGCGGCGCACGCTGGCGCCGTTCGGTCCGCTGCTCTGGCTCCTCGCCTGGGCGGATCGGGGATTGCACGCGCTCGTCGCCACGCCCCGGCCGCTCGAGCCCGACCTGGGCGTGGCGCAGCGCGACATGCTGCTCGGCGTTTTCACCCTCGCGGACACCCGGGTGAACGAGGTCATGACGCCGCGCACGGACATGGTCGCCGTCGACGTCGCCACGGCGACCGAGGACGTGGTCGAGGCGTTCCGCGGGAGCGAGCACTCGCGCCTCCCGGTGTATGACGGCACGCCGGACAACATCGTCGGCATCGTGTTCGCCAAAGATTTCGTGCCGCTCGCCATGGGCCTCGTGGAGCCCGGCGCGCTGGCCCGCTGGGCGGACCTCGTCCGCCCGGCCGCCTACGTTCCCGAGTCGAAGACCCTCGACAGCCAGCTGCGCGATTTCCAGCGAGCGCCGGCGCACCTCGCGATCGTGGTGGACGAGTTCGGGGGTACGTCGGGCCTCATCACGCTCGAAGACATCCTCGAGGAGATCGTCGGGGAGATCCACGACGAGCACGACGTCGGGGAGCCGCCGCCCATCCGTCAGGACGGCGACCGCTACTGGGTGGACGGCCGCGTCACGCTCGACGATCTCTCGGAGGCGCTGGGCCGCAGCTTTGATCACCCCGAGGTCTCGACGGTCGGCGGGCTCATCTATTCGGTGTTGGGCCGCGTGCCGCGCGCCGGCGACGAGCTGACGCTCGACGGCTACCGGGTCGTGGTGGAGCACGTCGATCGTCGGCGGGTGGCCCGCGTACTGTTCCAGAGGAAACGGTGACGCTGGCGCTGGTGTTGCTCGCCTTCGGCCTGCTCGTGGCGGGCACGTCCGCGGCGATCGGGGTCGCCGCGGCGGCCGTGAGCCAGGTGGAGCTGACCCGTTGGGTGGCGTACAAGCTGCGCGGCGCGGGCGGCGCCGTGGGCGCGCTCGAGAATCCCGGCCGGGTCCTCGCGACGGCGAACGCGGTCACGAGCCTGGGCACGCTGTGCGCGGCCGCGGCGCTCCCGGCGCTCCTCGCCGAGACCACACCCACGGTGCTCGGCGTGATCACGGTCGCGCTGGGGGTCCCGTTGTTCGTGAGCGCGACGTTTCTCGTGCCACGGGTCGTTGGGCGGCGCTGGGCCGAGCCGATCGTGGCGCGGGCCCTGCCACGCCTCGAGCAGCTCGGCAAAGTGCTCGCGCCGTTCATCCCCGCGCGCGATCCCTCGAAGCGCACCGCGCTCGCCGCCGTGCTCACGAGCGCCGACACGCAGGCCCTGGCTTCCGCCGACGAGCTGGCGGTCGTCTCGGGGGTGCTCGCGTTCGCCGACCGCCCCGTGCGAGAGCTGATGACGCCACGCACGGCGATCGTGGCGCTCCCCGAGGGGCTGCTCGCCGCCGAAGCCGCACACGTGTGCCTGCAGTCGGGCTACAGCCGGTATCCCGTGTATCGCGGATCGCTGGACGAGGTCGTGGGGGTGGTGCACGCGTTCGATCTGCTCAAGCTGTCCGCCGAGGCCCCGGTCCCGGTGCGGCCGACGCTGGCGGTGCCGGGCACGACCCGCGCAGCCGACCTGATGCTCGAGATGCAGCGCGGGCGCGGCCACCTCGCCGTCGTCCTCGACGAGTTCGGCGGCACGGCCGGGCTCGTGACGTTCGAGGATCTGCTGCGCAACCTCGTGTCCGAGATCTTCGAGCCCGAGACACCACCCCCGGACCCGGCGCCGCCGCCGCGTGTCGCAGAGCTGGAGGGCAGCGCTCCCGCGAGCCACGTCGAGCAGCTGCTCGGCGTGACGCTCGACGCCCGCGCGCAGACCGTGGGCGGCCTGCTCGTGCAGGCACTGGGACGCATCCCGCGGCCGGGGGAGCGCTTCGCGCTCAACGGGCTAGAATTCGACATCCTCGCGGCGACGGCGACCCGGGTCGAGCGAGTGGCGGTGCGGCCCGGCGCCGTGCGGACGGTGCCGCTCGATCGCGCCAAGGAGTAGTTAGTTTGGATCATGGTTGACGGTATTCTCGAAGGGCTCGACCGGCGGGAGCCCGCCGCGCTCGCCCGCGCGATCAGCCTGGTCGAGAACCAGCGCGACGGGTTCGAGCGGGTGTTGTCGCACGCGCACGCGCGCGTCAGCCGCGGGGGAACGGCCCGGCGCATCGGGATCACCGGGCCCCCGGGCGCCGGCAAGAGCACGCTGACGGAGCGCCTCATCCAGCACTTCCGGGGCCGGGGGCTGTCGGTGGGGGTGGTCGCCGTGGATCCGACCAGCCCGTTCACGGGCGGGGCGCTGCTGGGCGACCGCATCCGGATGGAGTCCGCGACCCTCGATCCGCACGTGTTCATCCGCTCGATGGCGACCCGCGGCGCGCACGGGGGACTCGCCACCACCACCGAGGAAGTGGCCGACCTGCTCGAGGCCTTCGGGTTCGAGCGCATCCTGGTGGAGACGGTCGGCGTGGGGCAGACCGAGCTCGACATCGCGCGCAGCGCGGAGACGACGGTCCTCGTGCTCGTGCCCGAGTCGGGCGACGCCATCCAGACTCTGAAGGCCGGTGTCATGGAGATCGCCGACATCTACGTGGTGAACAAGAGCGATCGCCCGGGGGCGGAGAAACTGAGGCAGGAGATCGAGGTGATGTTGGGGATCCGGCGCGGCAACGCGTTCCGGCACATCGCCCCCCACCACGCGCCCCGTCCCGCGAAGGCGGTCGAGGGTGGCGAGTGGGAGGCTGCCGTGCTCGGCACCGTAGCCTCGCAGGGTGAGGGGATCACCGAGCTCGCCACGGCCCTGGATCGCCATTACGCATACCTCGAGACGAGCGGACTGCTGGCCCAGCGGCGCCGGCAGCGGCTCGCGGCGCGGACCCGGGCGGTGCTCGAGCGCAGCGTGCGACGCTGGATCAGCGAGGCGACGCGCGCCGACGAGCTGCTGGCGAGCCGGCTCGACGACGTGGCGGAGGGCCGAACGAGCCCGTACGATGTGGCGGCCGAGATCTTGGGCCAGATCCAGATGAAGACGGGGGGCGCCCGATGAGCGGCATCGAGCGAAAGCCCGTGTATACCCCCGACGACCTGGCCGGCTTCGATTACGCGAACCGGCTGGGGGCGCCGGGCGCCTACCCCTTCACCCGCGGCATCCATCCGACGATGTATCGCGGCAAGCTGTGGACGATGCGCCAGTTCGCCGGGTTCGGGACGGCCGAGGACACCAACGAGCGCTACAAGTTCCTGCTCGACCACGGCCAGACGGGGTTGTCCGTCGCGTTCGACTTTCCCACCCTGATGGGCTACGACTCCGATCACCCGCGCGCCGAGGGCGAGGTAGGCAAGTGCGGGGTCGCGATCGCGTCGCTGGCGGACATGGAAGACCTGTTCCGGGGCATCCCGCTCGACCAGGTCTCGACCTCCATGACGATCAACGGCCCGGCGGCGATGCTCTTGTGCTTCTACGTGGCGGCGGCCGAGAAGCAAGGCGTGCCGAGCGAGAAGCTGCGCGGCACGGTGCAGAACGACATTCTCAAGGAATACATGGCGCAGCACGCCTGGGTCTATCCGGTGGAGCCGGCGCTCAAGATCATCGTGGATATGTTCGAGTGGTGCGCCACGCATGCGCCGCAGTGGAACACGATCTCGATCTCGGGCTACCACATCCGCGAGGCGGGGGCGACGGCGGCCCAGGAGCTCGCGTTCACGCTGGCGAACGGGTTCACCTACGTGGAGCGGGGCCTGGCGCGGGGGTTGAACGTGGACGCCTTCGCGCCGCGGCTGTCGTTCTTCTGGGACATCCACAACGACTTTTTCGAGGAGATCGCCAAGCTCCGCGCCGCGCGCCGCATCTGGGCCCGCCAGGTGCGGGAGCGCTTCGGGGCGCGGCAGCCGCGCTCGTGGATGATGCGGTTTCACTCGCAGACGGCGGGGGTGACGCTCACCGCGCAGCAGCCGATGAACAACGTGGTGCGCGTGGCTTACCAGGCGCTGGCCGCGGTGCTGGGCGGGACGCAGTCGCTCCACACGAACTCCCTCGACGAGACCCTCGCCCTGCCCACTGAAGAGGCCGTGCGACTCGCGTTGCGGACCCAGCAGATCATCGCCCACGAGAGCGGCGTACCGGAGGTGATCGACCCGCTGGGCGGCTCGTACTACGTCGAGTCGCTCACCGATCAGCTCGAGCGCGAGGCCGAGGCCTTGTTCGCGGAGATCCAGTCGGTGGGCGGCGTGGTGAAGGGGATCGAGCAGGGGTGGTTCCAGCGGCAGATCGCGCGCTCCGCGGAAGCGTTCCAACGGCAGGTCGAGGCCGGCGAGCGCGTCATCGTGGGCGTGAACGAGTTCACCAGCGCCGACGACCATCCCGTCGAGGTGCTGAGGATCTCGAACGACGCCGAAGCCAGCCAGCGACGGCGGCTGGCGCGGCTGCGCGCGGAGCGCGACGCGGCGCTGGTGGCGCAGCGGCTCGATGCGCTGCGCCAGGCCGCGCTGAACGAGCAGAACGTGATCGGCCCGATGCTCGACTGCGCGCGAGTCTACTGCACCCTGTACGAGATCCGGCACGCCTTGGAAACGGTGTACGGCGCGTACCGCGAACCCGTGTTCTTCTGACCCTGTGACCGCACTCCCCGCCGCGCGCAGCATCGACGCGGTCCGCGACGTCATCCGGCGGCTGCAGGCCGTGGAGCCGGGCGCCTACCGCGTGGTGTCGTGCTACCTGAAGCTCGAGCCGCGCGACAAAACGCGCGGCAAGTACTTGATCAAGATGAAGAACCGCGTGCGCGAGGCGCTCGCCGCCCTGGAGCAGCAGGGCCTGGAGCGAGCGGTGCGCGACGGGGTGGCGGCGGACCTGGAGCGTGTCCGCCGCTACTTCGAGGAGCCGGCGCGGCTCCCCGCGGCGCGGGGCATCGCCGTGTTCGCGTGCGGCGCCACAGGGTTGTTCGAGGTCGTGCCACTCCCCCACGTCCACCGCTCCCGGCTCCGGGTGGAGGCCACGCCACTGGTGCGCGAGCTGATCGCGCTGGAGCAGGAGTTCGGGACGATCCTCGTGGCCGCCTGCGACCGCACGGGCGCGCGCTTCTTCGACGTGACGGCGTTCGACGTCGCGGAGCTCACCAGCCTCACGGCCGGCGCGACTCGGACGGGGAAGTTCCACGGCGAGCGCCAGGCGAGGCGCGGCGGGGTGCTGGCCGGAGGCTACGGAGAGCACAACTATCACATGCGGATTCGCGAGGAGAAACAGCGGCACTACGCGAACATCGCCGACCACATCTACCAGATCCACACCCAGCGCCCTCTCGCGGGGCTCGTGGTCGCCGGGATCGGCGTGGACGCGGCGGCGCTCGTGCCGCATCTCCACAATTACCTGCACGATCTGCTGCTCGGCGTCGTCAAGCTCAATCCCAAGAAGGCGAGCCCGGCAGAAGTGCGCGAGGCGGCGCTGTTCCTGCGCGACGAGCGGGAGCGCGCCTGGGAGCAGACGCACGCCGCGGCCATGCGAGACGCCCTGGGCACCGGCTGGGCCGTGAACGGCATCGAGGCCACGGTGAAGGCCCTCGCCCGCGGCCAGGTCCGCACGCTGCTCGCCGACGGGCAGAACGACGATCCCCACATCGACGAGGCGGTGGAAGAGGCCCTGCGCCAGCGGGCGCAGGTCGACGTGCTTTACGACGACCGGGCCCGGCGCACGGTGGACGGGCTGGCGGCGCTGCTGCGGTTTCGCCGCTGATGCACGCGGCGGGGGCCAAGCGCCCGATCCGTGTGCTCGTGGCGAAGCCCGGGCTCGACGGGCACGACCGGGGGGCCAAGGTCGTGGCGGCCGCGCTGCGCGACGCGGGGATGGAGGTCATCTACACCGGGTTGCACCAGACGCCGGAGATGATCGCGCAGGCGGCGATTCAGGAGGACGTCGACGTCGTCGGCCTCTCGATTCTCTCCGGAGCGCACCTGACGCTCTTTCCCCGCGTGAAGCAGCTCCTCGCCCGCGCCGGCCGCGACGACATCCTCGTGACCGGTGGCGGCATCATCCCGCCCGAGGACGTGCAGACGCTCGAGCGCCAGGGGATCGGGAGACTGTTCGGGCCCGGCACTCCCACGTCGGAACTGGTCAAGTACATCGCAGAGTGGGCGACGGACCATGGGTCGCCCTAGCCACTCCCTCCGTTGAGCCGACTCAAGACCCTGGCGGCCGAGTACCGCGAGCTCAAGGCACGCCTCGAGCAGGGCGGCGGGCCGGAGAAGGTGCGCCGCCAGCACGAGCAGGGGAAGCTGACGGCGCGCGAGCGCGTGGCGGCGCTGTTCGATCAGAACGCGGAGTGGCTCGAGATCGGCCTGCTCATGGCCTACGACCAGTACGACGGGCAGGCCCCGGCTGCGGGCGTCGTGACCGGACTGGGCCGGATCGCGGGCCGGCCGGCGGTGGTCGTCGCCAACGACGCGACGGTCAAAGCGGGCTCGTGGTGGCCGGAGACGATCCGGAAGATGCTCCGCGCGCAGGAGATCGCCATGCGGCAGCGCGTGCCGATCGTGTACCTCGTGGACTCGGCGGGCGTCAACCTGCCGTATCAAGGCGGCGTCTTCCCGGGCCAGTACGGCGCGGCCCGCATCTTCTACTACAACTCGATCATGCGGCGCTATCTCAAGGTGCCCCAGCTCGCAGCCGTGATGGGGCCGTGCATCGCCGGCGGCGCGTATCTGCCGGCGCTCTCGGACGTGATCTTCATGGTCGAGGGCACGTCGTTCATGGGGCTGGGTGGGCCGAACCTCGTGAAGGGGGCGACCGGGCAGGTGGTCGACGCCGAGGCCCTCGGCGGGGCGACGACCCACACCACGGTGAGCGCCGTGGCGCATTATCGCGCCAAGGACGATCAGGAGTGCCTCGCCCGTATCCGCGAGTACGTCGCGCGGCTGCCGCGCACGCTGCGGCCGCCCGCACCAGGCGGGAAGCCCAAGCGCAGCCCCAAGGACCTGTACGACCTGCTACCCGCTGATCACCGCATGAGCTACGACGCCCGCGCGGTGCTCGAGTGCCTGATCGACGCCGGGGAGCTCGACGAGTTCCAACCCGACGTGGCGCCCGAGATGATCTGCGGCCACGGCGCCGTCGCGGGTCGGCCCGTGGCGCTGATCGCCAACTCGCGGGGCGTGATCATCATCTATACCGAGAGCGCCGAAAAGGTCGCCTACTTCATCGAGAACGCCGCCCGCGAGCGCCTGCCGTTGCTCTTCATCCAGGATGTTTCGGGATTCATGGTCGGGACCGAAGCGGAGCATTCCGGGATCATTCGGGCCGGGGCGCGCTTTGTGGAGGCAATGGCCACCGCCACCGTGCCCAAGCTCGTCCTCACGGTGAACCACGCCTCGGGCGCCGGCTACTACGCCATGGCGGGACAAGGGTTCGATCCCGACTTCATCCTCTCCTGGCCCACGGGCCGCATGGGTGTGATGGAGGGCGAGTCGGCCGTCCAGGCCGTGTTCGGGAACGACGCCGCCAAGGCGGACAATGCCGCCGCCGTCGAGGCGATGCGCGGCGATTACGAGCATCAGCTCGACGCGCGGTTCGCGGGCGCGCGCGGCTTCGTGGACGCGATCGTGCTTCCCGAGGAGACCCGCGACACACTCGCGTTCCTGCTGGAAGTGACCACGGAATTCACCGGCCCCCACCTCGGGGCCTTCGCGCTGCCGAGCCATCCATGACGTCCTCTCGCGTCCTCCGCCCGGCCGGGCTGATCGTCCCCATCGCGCTGTTTGCCGCCGCGTGCGGGGGCGGGCCACGCCTCACCCCCGTGCCGGCGAAGTCTCCGTCCGTCACGGCGCCCACCGACGCCACGACGGCGCCCCCCGCCCCCGCCCCCGCCCCCGCCGCCGCGCCGGCGCTGCCGCCGCCCGTCGCCCTGATGTCTGGGCTGATGCCGCTCAAGAGCACCGGCGTGGAGCAGTTCCGCGCGGCACACCCGACTTATGACGGCCGCGGCGTGTTGATCGCCATCCTCGACACGGGTGTCGATCCCGGGGTGGACGGCCTGATCACCACGAGCAGCGGCGCCCCCAAGGTCGTCGAGCTGCGCGATTTCTCCAGCGAGGGGCACGTGGCGCTCGCGCCCGTCACGCCGTTGAGCGATGGCACGGTCTCGGTGGGCGGGCATGCCCTCGGCGGGGCGGGGCGCATCGGCCGCCTGACGAGCGCCGTGACCTGGTATGCCGGCGTGCTGCGCGAGCTGCCGCTCGGCAAGGCGCCCGCGGCGGACCTGAACGGGAACGGCACGAACACCGACGTCTTTCCGGTGATCGTCGTCAAGGCGACTGATGGCTGGGTCGCCTTCCTCGACACCAACCTCAACGGCTCGTTCGAGGACGAGATGCCGCTGCATGATTACCGCCAGGGGCGCGAGACGATCTCGCTCGGCACCAAACCGATCACCCTCGCCGCCAACTTCGACGAGGTGAACGGCGCGCCGTCGCTTGATTTCTTTTTCGACACCGGGGGACACGGCACCCATGTCGCGGGCATCGCGGCGGGGCACAACCTCTTCAATGTGAGCGGCTTCGACGGCGTGGCGCCGGGGGCCCAGCTCCTCGGTCTCAAGATCGCCAACGCCGCTCGGGGCGGCATCTCGGTGACCGGCAGCATGCAGCGCGCGATGGAGTATGCCGCACGCTACGCCCAGCAGCGCAACATGCCGCTCGTGCTGAATTTGAGCTTCGGCGTCGGCAACGAAACCGAAGGCCGCGCGGTGATCGACTCGCTGGTGAACGCGTTCCTGCTGGCGCATCCCACGCTCGTGTTCACGATCAGTGCGGGCAACGACGGCCCCGGCCTCTCGACGATGGGCTTCCCCGGTTCAGCGGACCTCGCGCTGTCGGTCGGGGCCGCGTTCCCCGGCGCCTTCGCCCGGCCCGCGCAGCCGGGCACCCCGACGGCGGCGGACGTGATGGGCTGGTGGAGCTCGCGCGGCGGCGAGCTGGCGAAGCCCGACCTAGTGACGCCCGGCGTGGCGTTCTCTTCGGTGCCACGGTGGGACACGGGCAACGAGATCAAGGGTGGAACGAGCATGGCGTCGCCTCACGCGGCGGGGCTCGTGGCGTGCCTCCTCTCGGCGATGCTGCAGGAAGGCCGCCGCGTGAGCGCCGTCGAAGTCACCCAGGCGTTACGCGCCTCCGCGCTGCCGTTCGCGGGGGAGACGGTGCTGGACGACGGGGCAGGACTGCCGCGGCTCGAGGCCGCCTACCGCTGGCTCCTGGGAGGCCATCAGGGCTCGGCATACGTGGTGCGCGCCCCCGGGGGAGGTGGAGCGTCCGCCGCCTTCCGTCGCGACGGCCTCGCGGGACCGGCCGACACGCTGCAGCTGTTCCGCGTGCAGCACGTCGCGGGCCTGCGCGCCGCGGAGTTCCTGCTTCACAGCAATGCCCGCTGGCTCTCGGCGCCCGCCACCGTCCCCGCGGGCGCGCGCGAAACCGAGATCCCGGTGACCTATCAGGCGGCCGCGCTGGCGGGACCGGGCAGCTACATCGGCGCGGTGACCGCGTGGAATCCCAGCGACTCACTGGCGGGCCCGCTCTTTACGCTCGCGAACACGGTCGTCGTGCCGTACGACCTGACCGCGAAGGCGCTGTACGACGAGCGACGTTCCATCGGCCCGGCGCGCGTGCAGCGCTATTTCCTGCGCGCGGCCCAGCCCGGGGCGACGCTCCAGGTCACGGTGATCCTACCCGACTCGGTGGAGCAGCGCGCCACGGCCCGGTTGTACGAGCCGAACGGCCAGCCGTTCCGCGACGGTGAAGAGGTGGCGCTCGGTCGCGCCGACCCCGGCACGGCGCGCTTCACGGTCCGGGCGGAGGACCTGGTGCCCGGCGTGTACGAGCTGGACGTGTTCGCGCCGCCGCTCGCAGGCGCGACGGCGACGGCGCGCGCGGCGCTCGCGCCGGTGGGTCTCGCGGACGCGGGCGCCGGGGGAAGCATCGAAGCCTCGAATCCCGGCACCGCGACGGCCACCGGTCGGGCGGTCGTCACGCTGGTCGGCAGCGAAGGCGCGTTCGACGTGGCGGGACGCGGCGCATCGCCCGAGACGCTGACGGTGCGGGTTCCGGATTGGGCGGTGCGGGCGGTCGTCGACGTCCAGATGCCGCGCGATCAGTGGAATGTGTTCACCGACTTCGGCGTGACGGAGTTCGATTCCGCGGGGCAGCAGGTGAGCCAGGGGGCGATGAACTACGCCTTCGGACGCCATGGGTTCGACGTCCCGCCCGGCCTCAAGGGGCATCCGCTGACGGTGGAGTTGTTCCCAGCGTTCGCGCGCGTGAATGGCGCCCGGCCGTGGCGCGCGCGGGTGCGGATCCGATTCTTGTTGCGAGAGCCGAGCCCCGCAGGAGAGGGCGCGCCCCTCACCGTCGTCGCGGGAGGGCGTGCGGCCGTTCCGCTCGGCAGGACGCCGCCGGTGGCCGTGCCCGAAGGCTTCGCGCCGCTGCTGGAGCTTCGCATCCACGACGCCACGGGCCAGGGGATGGATGCGATCCGCCGGGTGGCGCCTCAGCCGTGACACCCCGCCGCGGCCAGCCGACCGTGCGGATCGCCGCCGGTCAGGGCTTCTGGGGCGACTGGCTGGAGGCACCGTACCGGCAAGTGACCGGTGGGCCGATCGATTACCTCATGATGGACTATCTGGCCGAGGTCACGATGTCCATCCTGCAGAAGCAGAAGTCGCGCGATCCGACGCTCGGCTACGCGACGGATTTCCTCCCGCTGACGGAGCGGCTCTTGCCGCTCCTCGTCACGCGCCGGATCAAAGTGACGGCGAATGCCGGCGGCGTGAACCCGCGCGCCTGCGCCGCGGCCGTCGCCGAGACGGCCCGGCGGCTCGGCCTCGCCGGCAAGGTGCGGATCGGCGTGGTGACGGGAGACGACCTGCTGGGCCGACTGGACGGGTTGCTCGCGCGCGGTCATGCGCTCACGAACCTCGACACCGGCCGGCCGCTGCACGAGGTGCGGGACCGGGTGCTCTCCGCCAACGCCTACCTCGGGGCGTGGCCCGTCGCCGCCGCCCTGCGCCAGCACGCGGACGTCGTGATCACGGGCCGCGTCACGGACACCGGACTCACGCTCGCACCGATGATCCACGCGTTCGGATGGGGCCCCGATGCGTGGGACTTGCTCGCCGCGGGGACGGTCGCCGGACATACGATCGAGTGCGGTGCCCAATGCTCGGGCGGCAATTGCCTCGTCGATTGGGAGACGATCCCGGACCTGGCGAACGTCGGCTACCCGCTCGTTGAGGCGCACCCGGACGGCACGTTCGAGCTCGCCAAGCATCCGGGCACAGGCGGCCGCATCACGGTCGCGGGGGTGACGGAGCAGCTCGTGTACGAAATGGGCGATCCCACGGCGTACATCACGCCGGACTGCGTCGCGGATTTCACGACCATCCGACTCGAGCAGGCGGGGAAGGACAGGGTTCGCGTGTCGGGCGTCCGCGGGCGGCCGGCGACGGACAAGCTCAAGGTGTCGATCGCCTACTTCTATGGCTACAAAGCGGTGGGGACGCTGGTGTACGCGTGGCCGGACGCGTACCGCAAGGCTCAGGCGGCCGACCGTGTGCTACGCCAGCGGCTGGCGGACCTCGGGCTCCAGTTCGAGGCGATCGTCACCGAGTTCGTGGGCGCCGATGCGACGCACGGCCCGCTGGCGCGCAACAGCTTGGCGCTCGATGAGCTGCCCGAGGTGCAGCTGCGGGTCGGCGTGCGCTCGCCCGACAAGGCCGCGGTCGAGCGCTTCACGCGCGAGATTGCCCCCCTGATCCTGAACGGGCCCCCCAGCGTCACCGGGTTCGCCGGGGGCCGACCGAGGCCGGAGGAGATCGTGGCCTATTGGCCCGCGCTCATCGACAAACAAGTGGTGGAGCCATGCGTGGAGATCGTGGAGGTGTGAGGCGACGCAAGGATGGAAGGACGGAAGGACGGAAGGGGCGGAGTCGCCGCGTCCGCCTCGTCGAGCTTGCCCATGCCCGGTCTGGGGACAAGGGCGACACGGCGAACGTCGGGCTCATCGCGCTCAAGCCCGAGTACTATCCCATCCTGGTGGAGCAAGTGACCGCAGCCAGGGTGGCGCGCCATTTCCAGGGAATGATCACAGGACCGGTCGAGCGCTACGAGCTTCCCAACCTGCACGCGCTCAATTTCCTGCTGCACGGCGCGTTGGACGGCGGGGGCACGATGTCGCTCAAGACCGACGCCCAGGGAAAAGTGTTCTCCACCGCGTTGCTGCGCCTCGAGCTCGACATTGCGGTGCCCCGGTGAGCGATCGCGTGTTGACGGTGCTCGAGGGAGGAATTCTCACGGCGACGCTGAACCGGCCGGAGAAGCGCAACGCGATCGACAGCCCGATGATCGAGGCGCTCCTCGCGATGCTCGAGCGCGCCGACCTGGACGCGGGCGTGCGGGTGATCGCGCTACGCGGCGCGGGGACCGATTTCTGCGCCGGGATGGACTTGAGCGAGCTGCTCGCCTCGGCCGACCGAACCGTCGCGGAGAACCGGCAGGCGGCGCTGCAGTTCGCTGAGATCTTCCTGCGGATGCGGCGGCTGCCGAAGCCGATCGCGGCACTCGTGCACGGCCGCGCGCTCGCCGGTGGCTGCGGGCTCGCGACGGCATGCGACCTGGTGCTGGCCGCCGAGTCGGCCCAGTTCGGCTATCCCGAAGTGCAGCGCGGGTTCGTGCCGGCCATCGTCATGACGCTGCTCAAGCGCACCGCCGGGGAGAAGGTCGCCTTCGATCTTGCCGCCACCGGCCGGATCGTCACCGCGAGCGAAGCCGCAGGGCTGGGACTCGTGTCCCGCGTGTACGAGGACTCGGACTTCGCTGAGCAAGCGGGCGAGGTGCTCCGCGGTCTGGCGGCGACGAGCCCGTCGGCCCTCGCGTTCACCAAACAGCAGTTCTACCAGCTCGACGGGTTGCGCTTCGAGGACGCGATCCGGCTGGGCGCGGACGTGAACGCCGTAAGTCGCACCACACCCGATTTCCGAGCCGCCCTCCAGGCGTTTCTCAGGAAATGACTCGCTTCTTCGCGATCAAGGCCTGGCTCGGTGGCTCCGCCCTCGTGATCGGACTGCTCGGAATTGCGACCGAGCAGCGCTGGCTCGTGTGGATCGCGGTGGGGCTCCTCGGGGGCGCGTTCCTGTTACGTTTCGGGGAGCGCACCAAGGCCTGACAAGGGTCCTGTCAGCTTCCTGACAGGTTCGCGGACTAGTTTACCGGGCGATGCGGCGCGCATTCTCGCTCGTGAGCCTGTGGACCGTCTCGATCGTGCGGCTCGTCTCCCCCCAACAGCCGGTGACGCGCGGCGACGCCGTCGCCGCGGCGTTGGCGCGCGGCGCGCGCGCCGCCTTCGGCCGCGCCGACACCGCCGCCGCGGCCGCGCTGCTGCGCGGCGCACGGCTCTATCCGAATCCGACCCTTGCCGCGACGTATACCAAGGACGTCCCGCATTACCACGTGATCGCCGATCTTCCCCTCGACCTGCCATGGCTCCGGGCGGCGCGCATCGGCGCCGCCGCCGCGGCGCGGGACGCGGCCCGCTACGGCTTCGCGTTCGAGCGCGCCGCCATCCGATTCGACGTCGACACGACCTACACGCGAGCCCTCGCCGCGCTCGCCCGGGCGCGCCTGTCGCGCCGCAACGCCGGCGACGCCGATAGCCTGCTGAAGATGGCGGAGCTGCGGCGCGAGGTGGGCGACGTGAGCGACCTGGACGTCCGCCTCGCGGCAGTGAGCGCGGGGCAGCTCGAGAACGCGGCGGCGGACGATTCGCTGGCAGCCGTCGAGGCGCTTCTCGCCGTCCAGCTCGCTATGGGACTGCCGGCGCAAGAGGCGACCATCACCCTGGCCGACTCGCTCGCTCCGCCCACGGATAGCGCGCCGCCCGCCATAGGCGAGCCCTTGCCTCTCGCCGCAGCCACAGCGAGTCTGCGCTCCGCCGAGCGCTCGCTCAGCCTCGCTCATCGCAGCGTGTTCGCCGCGCCGAGCCTGCAGGTGGGAGTCGAGCACGGGGATCCCACCGGACCCGGGGGTGCGCTGCCGACCGTCGGGCTGTCACTCCCGCTCCCACTCTTCAACTGGAACGGCGGCGAGGTCGCCCAAGCGACGGCGGTGCGCGACCGGGCGCAGGCCAACCTGGACCTGGTGCGCCGGGAGACCGCGGCAGAGCTGGCCCGCGCCCGGCGCGCCCTCGGGTTGGCCACGGCCCGCCTCGACCGCGACCGCCGGCTGCTCGCGAGCGCCGACCGGGTGGCCGCGATGTCGCTGCAGGCCTACGCCGAGGGGGCGGTCGCGCTCCCGAACGTGCTCGAGGCCCAGCGCAACGCCCGCGAGGCCCTCGGCCGTTACATCGACGACGTGGCCGCGGCGAGCAACGCCGCTGCGGCCGTCCGGCTCCTCACCGCACCCGACCAGCCATGACGCGCACGCTCCAGGCATGCGCCGTGGGGCTGACGGTGCTCGCGGCGTGCCATAGGGGGAGCGCGGGAGATGACGCGCAGGCCTCTGGCGGGGAGCAAGCCGTGGTGGGCGCGGCGACCGCCGTCGCGACGACTCAGGCCTTTCCACAGGTCGTCCGCGCCATCGGCACGGTGACTCCGCGCCCGGGACGCTTCGCCGAGCTGGCGGCACCCGCCGCCACGCGTGTCGCGCGGATCTTCGTCGCGCCCGGGCAGCGGGTCGCCGAAGGAGACGACCTGGTCGAGTTCGAGCGGGCGCCCTTCGACGCCGCGGCCAAGAGCGCCGACGCGGCGCTCGAAAGCGCGCGCCACGCCTACGCCCGCGCGGTGCGGCTCGTCCAGGCGGGTATTCTGCCGCAGAAGGACTCAGACCAGGCCGAGGCGGACCTGGCACAGGCGCAACTGGCGGCGGTCACGGCCCGCCGGTCGCAGCAGCTCGCGACGCTGCGCGCGCCGCTCGGGGGTGTCGTGACGCGCATCAGCGCCGTCCTGGGAGCGTCGGTGGACCCCAGCCAGCCGCTCGTCGAGGTGGCCGATCCCACGGCACTCGACATCGTCTTCAACGTGTCACCCGCCGAAGCCGCCGGGATCCGCGTCGCCGACCCCGTGAGCGTCGCGATGGGCGAAGGCACTGGAGGTGGGGGCGAGCCGCTGGGGCAGGGGAGGGTCAGCGCGGTCGGCGCGGCGGTCGACTCGGTGTCGCGCGCCGTCCAGGTCCGCGCCCGGGTTCCCCATCCCGCTCGGCCGCTCCGGATCGGCGAGTCCGTGTTCGGTCGGATCGTGACGGCCGTCCACGAGCGAGCGATCGCCGTGCCCCTCGAAGCCCTGGTGCCGGCGGGCGACGGCTACCAGGTGTTCGTCGTGGACAGCGCCGGTATCGCGCACGCCCGGCCGGTCGTGTTGGGAGCGCGGGGGGAGACGCTGGTCGAGATCGCCCGGGGTCTCGCCGCCGGTGAGACGGTCGTCACGACCGGCGCCTACGGGGTCGCGGACGGCGCGAAGATCGGCCGAGTGTCGCGGTGAAGCTGTTCGATGTCCTGGCCCGCCAGCGGCGGTTCGTCTACCTCGTCGTCTCGCTGCTGAGCGCCGCCGGTGTCTGGGCGGCGCTCAAGCTGCCCTCGGCGATCTATCCCGAGCTGCAGTTCTCCCGCATCACCGTGGTCGCCCAGGGCTCCACCCTGGGCGCCCGGCAGGTGGTCTTCAGCGTGACGCGGCCGCTCGAGGAGGCGATCAGTGTCGTCCCGGGCGTGACGCGCGTGCGCTCGCACACGATCCGGGGCGCCGCCGAGATCCAAATCACGTTCGTGCCGCGGACTGACATGGCGTATGCCCTCCAGCTCGTGCGGGCGCGTGTGAACCAGGTCCAGGGGCAGCTCCCACCCGAGCTCGACATCGAGGTGGAGCAGCTCACGCCGTCACTCTTCCCGGTCCTGTCGTACAATCTCGAGGGCGGCGACCCCGCCACGCTGTACGACATCGCTCGCTATGAGATCAAGCCGCTCATTTCGCGCGTCCCCGGAGTGGGGCGGGTGGACGTCCAGGGCGCGGACGTGCGGGAGATCGAAGTCGTCGCCGACCCGGCGCGGCTCGCCGCCCAAGGGCTGGCGTACAGCGATCTGGCCGACGCCATCCGGCGGGCCGTCACGGTCCAAACGGTGGGTCGCGTGGCGCAGGACTACCGGCAGTACCTGATCGTGACCGACCAGGAAGCGCGCAGCCTGGACGACGTCGGCGCGGTCGTCGTCCAGCATGGGCTCCGCGTCCGGGACCTCGCCATCGTGCGGCTCGGAACGGAAGATCGCGTGCGCATCATCGCGGGCGACGGCAAGCCCGCCGCCCTGATTAACATCACGCGCCAGCTGGGAGGCAACTCGCTCGCCATCGCCGACAGCGTGGCGCGGATCGCCGCCGCTCTCGCGCCG
>Ga0209160_1000052_pt1 | contig 75703 bp, 66 predicted proteins | sample GraSoiAngelo_153_FD_186167 | JGI IMG/M metagenome (GOLD analysis project Ga0209160, IMG submission 186167) | Grasslands soil microbial communities from the Angelo Coastal Reserve, California, USA - 14_1009_12_40cm (SPAdes) (version 2) | ecosystem: Environmental > Terrestrial > Soil > Grasslands ...
GCGGCGACCCGACGCCCTCGGCGGACGATCGCGCGGTGACGCGGCAGCTGGTCGACGCCGGACGGCTGCTCGACCTGCCGGTGTACGACCACGTGATCGTGGGAGGCGATCGCTACGTGAGCTTCGCAGAGGCGGGACTGCTGTAGGAGCGCAGCGAGCTGACCCCCTGTTGGGGCGTGCCGCTGAGTGACCAGAAAATGACTGCCAGTTGACCTCTCGCACCGACCTTAGCTCTTGACGAGACCGGGCCGATGGTCCAAGTTGAAACGCACGCCATTCTTGAAGTGGCGGCTCAGCCTCTGTGTCTCCGCCGTGCGGCGCGCAGAATCGAGGAGGCGCAGGACATGGTGTTGGCCTCGTGGCTCATCCCGACCAGCTTGGCGGTGCTCGGCATCGCCGGCGCGCCGCTCTCCGCTCAGACTCCCGTAGAAGTCCACCGGACCGCACAGCCGTCGCTCGAGGTCGGCAACCGCCCCGGACTCGGGGCTCCCCAATTCACATTGAAGACGCTCGCCGGTTCTGAGGCGAGCTTGTCAGACTACGCGGGCCGCCCGGTGCTCATCAACTTCTGGGCGTCCTGGTGCAAACCGTGCCGCGGCGAGATGCTGGACATCGTCGCCGCGTACCAGGCGCACAAGGAAACCGGGCTCCAAGTGCTGGCGATCAATTTGACGGATCAGGAGGGGATGAAAGACATCCGCAAGTTCGTTGCCGAGTTCCAGATGCCGTTTCCGGTGCTGCTCGACGACAAGGGCCGGGTGCGCAGGCTGTACGCCTTGATCGGTGTCCCGACGTCGGTGTTTATCGGGTCCGATGGCGTCGTCCGCGTGGTCAACCCCGGCCCCATAACCAAAGAGACACTCGAGCGGGGTCTCGCCGAGATCCTGCCGGCGCGATAGGGGCGCCACCGCTGCAAACGATAGGAGGCTCCAAGATGCGATTCTCATCATTGGTGCGGATGCATCAGACAGCGGCTGGGCTGGCGATCGCGGCCGGCCTCCTTTTCATTCCGAGAGAGTCGTTCGCGCAAGGCTGAGAGCCGATACGATTCTCAACGCCCAGTTTGGGCGGACAAGGTGAGTCGTTCCGCTACTTGAGACGCCACGGATGGCAGCTGAGCGTGGGGTATCGTCGCCTCACCGCCGACGATTGGTTCGTGGGTGCCCAGATCAGTCCCCCCCCGGGCGGCGAGCCGTTGAACTTCGAGATCCATACAGTGGATCTCAATGCCACGTTCGCCGTGACCGAGCGATTCAACCTGACCCTCACGGTCCCCTTCATCAGCGGCAAGTTATCGGCGAAGGTGTGGCCCGATGGGATACGCCACACGCAATCGTCATCTGGCGTGGGCGACGTGAGCTTGGTCGGCAGTATGTGGCTCCAGAACCCTGCAACGCACTCCGAGGGAAACGTTGCGCTCGGGCTCGGTGTCAAGGCAGCCACCGGGAGCAATACGGTGAGCAGCCCTTACTACACGGCCACCGGTCCGGTGCCATTCACGGCTCTCCAGGGCATCGAGCCCGGGGATGGGGGCTGGGGGATCATCTTGCAGGCGCAGGCCTATCGGAAAGTGTTCCGCCGGGCCTTTGCATACGCCTCGGCGTCTTACCTGATCAGCCCGCGGGCGCTGAGCGGCGTAGCAGCGAGGTCCCCGGGCGACTCGTCCTGGTCGGTGCCCGATATCTATTCGGGACGGCTCGGGCTCGCGTATGCGCTGTGGCCCGATGAGGGCATTTCGGTGAGCCTCGGAGGTCGGATCGACGGCCTGCCGGTCCACGATCTCCTGGGCGGCGGAGACAACGGCTTCCGGCAGCCGGGCTACGTCATCTTCGTCGATCCGGGGGTGTCCGTCACGCGGGGCCGAGAAGCGTTCACGCTGAGCGTACCCGTCAGAGTGCACGCCAACCGCCAACGGAACACGCTCGAGTGGCAAGGCGGCAAGCCGGGCGGTGGGGGGGATTTCGCGAAGGCGCTGGTTTTCCTGGGGTATTCGCACCGCTTCTGATGGAGCCGCTTCGTCTGCTGACGTTTGGCGGCCTGAACGTTCTGGTGAGCGGTCACGCGACGACTGGGTCGGCCACCCGACGCCGTCGGCTGGCCCTCCTTGCGCTCCTTGCCGTCGCGCGTGACAGGGGGCTGAACCGCGACCAAGTCCAAGCGTATCTCTGGCCTGAGAGCGATACGAAGCGGGCGCGCCACGGGTTGAACCAGCTGGTGTATTTCCAGCGACGCCACCTCGGCAGCGGGGACCTGTTCCTCGGCAAGAAGACGCTCCGTCTCAATCGGGCAGTGATCACAACCGATGTGTGGGATTTTGAGGACGCCCTCGACGCGGGTGCCCACGAGGTGGCCGTACGGTTATACGCGGGCTCGTTTCTCGACGGCTTCTTTCTGCGGGGGGCGCCCGGGTTCGAGCGGTGGGTCGACGACCAGCGCAGCCGCCTGGCAGAGCGATGTGCTCAGGCTTTCGGCCTGCTCGCGGCGGCTGCTGCGACACAGCGCCAGGCGGTGGAGTGGTGGCGCCGCGCCGCCGAGTTGAAACCCTACGATACGGACACGGTGCTGCGCCTGGCCACGGCGTGGGTGGCGATCGGTGATCGGGCGGCGGCGGTTCGGTGCGCCCAGCAGCATGCAGACCTGCTTCGGAGCGAGCTCGATCTTCCCCCGGACGCCAGCGTGGTGAGAATGATCGACCAGCTGCGGGCCGGCTCTGCGCCCGGTTGACGAGTCTCCAGCGTCACTTACATCCACCAATGCAATTCCTCACCCCGAAGCTCGCAACCTTTGTCTGATTGCCGGACGTCACCGTCAACCTCAACACCATGTCTCCGTCGGTGTCTATGACGAGGAGCGACAACCCGCGCTCATTAGTCGTCGCGCTGGGTTGCTGCTCCCCCTGGCGCGTTACTTCCCACCGGTATTGGTATTGACCGGATCCGCCGAAGGCGAACGCCACCCAGCTGAAGGGCCCGTTGGTATCGATCCGGGACGGACCACTGATCTCAAACGAGAGAGTCGGCTGCGTCGGCTGGGCCGGCGGCCGTGGCGCCGTTGGCTGATCGAGTGCGACCGGGGACCGGCAGCCGACCAGCAGCACGGCCCATGTGCAGGCGCGAAGCGCGCGGAGCGGAAAGCGATGCATAGAACCTCCCTTGCGAGAAGGGACCGGTTTCGTCTGACTCTGGTTGTCAGCTCGAGTCGAAAGGAGGTTAAGAAGGGCCGGTCAGTCTGCGGTCAAGTGAGAGTCATCGCGGAATCATCTGGGGCACTTCGCAAAAACGGCGAGCGTCTATGTGCGCCGGTGCCAAGGACTAGGGCGTTGGGATCACGGCTCCAGGCCGACCTTCTGGAGGAGGCGGCCGAACCGGGGATCGGCGCGCAGGCCGTCGAACGCCGGCTCCACTCTGAGGGTGAACATGGCCCATGCGCCCTCGACGTAGGCGCTATCAAGTTGGGCGAATGCCTGCTCCGACTCGCCTAACGCGGCGTGGATAATCCCGAGTGAGTAATGCGACACGTATCGACCCGCTCGAGCCTCTGCACGGAAGCGATTCAACTCGGCCAACGCCTGGGCTGGATGCCCGCACCGTGCATTGATCCATCCCAATACGCCGCCGAAGTACGCCGCGCCCGAGGCCTGTTCGGGCGCCTGCTTGATCGCGACCAGCGCGTCGTCGCAGCGACCGAGTTGCAGATACGCCCGCGCCATTTCTACGCGCGTTTGAAAGAACGTAATCGAGTCCAGCTCGAGGAGCCGACGCGCTTGGGCGAGCGCCTCATTGTAGCGGCGCGCATAGTACAACATGCTGGACAAGCGCGCGTTGTTGACGAGCGAGAATGGGTCCAGCCTGACGGCGGTCTGGACTTCACCGACCGCATCATTCATCCTGTCGGTCGCCAAGAAATACCACGCCCGGAACAGATGTGCCGGCGGATAGCGAGGGTCGAGGGCCAGCGCCCGATCGAGTTCACGCCCTGCCGTCGCCCAATCCCACTCGAGAAAGAGGTCGATGAATGCCAGGGAGGTGTGGGCCTCCGCGAGCGCGCTGTCCAGCGCGAGCGCACGCAGTGCCGCTTGCTTGGCCTTGGAGTGGATGTCAAGTGGAGGAACGTAGCCGAACACAGACCGGTGGCTGTACGCGTCACTCAGCCCTGCGTAGGCCAGCGCGTACGACGGATCCTTCGCAATCGCCCGCTCAAAGTAGTCCTGGGCCTTCCGGAGACTGGTGGAGTCGCGCTTGGCAAAGAAGTACCGACCCTGGAGGTACAGGTCGTGGGCCTCCGGATTCCCCGTGGAGGGCTTCACCAGGGCGGCATTCGCTGCTCCTGAGAGCTTGACGCGCAGCGCTGCGACGATGGCCCGCGCGATCTCGTCTTGGACGGTGAACACGTCCCGGGCATCGCGGTCATATTCGTCCGACCAGAGATGATAGCCGGTCGCGGCGTTAATGAGCTGGGCGCTCACACGCAGCTGGGGCCCTGCCCGCCGGACGCTGCCCTCCAGCACGTAGCGGACGTTGAGCTTGCTCCCGATCTCCCGGATGTCGACCGTCTTCCCCTTAAAGCTGAAGGCCGAGGTGCGGGCGGTCACCCGTAGCTCCTCGACCTTGGCAAGGGCGGTAATGAGCTCCTCGGACATCCCGTCGCTGAAGGGCTCGTTAGCGGGGTCCGCGCCGATGTTGACGAACGGCAGCACGGCGATGGAGTAGGCCGCTTCGCCGGACGGGCCGCCGACGGGCCGACGAGAAAGGAGGGCGTATCCCGCCGCCAGCAGACACGCGCCGACCGCGACGAGCCCGATCGAACGAGCGGCACGTCTCGTGACCGAGGGGGGAGCGAGCACTTGCGCCAGCGCCTCGCTGAACGCCGCCGGGCCAGGAAAACGATCCGCCGGTGACTTCGCCAGCGCTTTGCGCACGGCGTGCTCGACCGCTTGAGGTAGCTCGGGTCGAATGGTTCGGAGCGGGGGCACCGGATCGAGCGCGTGCCGGGCCAGGATTTCCTGCGCGGTGGTTCCAAGGAATGGCGGGTGCCCCGCCAACATCTCGTACAGCACACACCCCAGGCTGTAGACATCGCTCCGCCCGTCGAGCTGCATTTCAGCCGTCGCCTGCTCGGGGCTCATATACCCGGGCGTGCCCACCGCGAGTCCGGTGTCCGTCAGCTGCTCCGCGCCCGCCGCCACGATCGCCCGGGCGATCCCGAAATCCGCGACGACCGCCTCCCCGCCGGATAGCAGGATGTTCTCTGGCTTGATGTCCCGGTGCACCACATCGTGGCTATGGGCGTGGCTCAAGGCGCTCGCCACCTCGCGCGCAATCCTCACTGCTTCCTCGATGGGCAGCTGGCGTTCGCGGTTGAGCCGGTCACGCAGCGATTCACCCTCCAGGTAGGGCATCACATAGTAGAGGAGCCCGCCTGCCGCGCCGGAGTCGTGCAACGCGAGGATATGGGGATGGGTGAGGCGTGCCGCGATCTCAATCTCACGAAGAAAGCGCTCGGCACCGAGGGCGGCGGCCAGCTCGGGCCGGAGCACCTTGATCGCGACGGAGCGGCTGTGTTTCAGGTCCTGGGCTAGATAGACCGTCGCCGTGCCCCCGTGGCCCAGCTCCCGGTCGATCGCGTAACGATCGGCGAGGGCGGCCTTCAAGCGCGCCAGAATCTCAGCCATGCGGCTCCTCGAGGGCGGACGCAGCGTCCATCATAGGGATGGGGATGGAATGCAGCCAGGGGGCGGCGTGACCCTGCCACCCCGCGTTGACTCCGCCCCTGAGTCTCGCCATCCTCCAATTGTGACCAGCACCGCCCCGATCCTGGCCCCGGAGCTCGCCCGGGCCGTCGCGGCCCAGCAGGGCCGCCTCGACCTGGATCTATTGGCGCGCGCCTACCGGGTCAGCGCCCAGGCGCACCACGGGCAGAAGCGGCTCTCGGGGGACGACTTCGTCTCCCATAGCGTCGCCGTGGCCACGATTCTCGCCGAGCAGCTGATGGACTCCACCACCATCGCCGCCGCCCTGCTGCACGACGTGGTGGAGGACTCGAACACCTCGCTTGACGATATCCGCCGCGACTTCGGCACCGAGGTGGCGGAGCTGGTCGACGGCCTCACAAAGCTGTCGACGCTGACGTTCCGGTCGACGGCCGAAGAGCAGGCCGAGAATTACCGCAAGCTGCTGCTCTCGGTCGCGAAGGACGCGCGCGTCATCATCATCAAGCTGGCCGACCGACTGCACAACATGCGCACGCTCGAGCACCTGGAGGAGGAGAAGCGGCGGCGCATCGCGCTCGAGACCCGCGAGATCTACGCCCCGCTCGCCCACCGCTTTGGGATGGCCGGGGTGAAGGCGGAGCTCGAGGACCTCGCGTTCAAGTTCCTCGAGCCCGACGAGTATCGGGCGCTGTCGCGCAAGGTGCGCGCCAAGAAAAGCGAGCGCGAGCGGACCATCGAGCGGCTGCGGGGGCCGCTGGCCGAGGAGCTGACCCGAGCGGGCCTGAGCGGATTCGAGATCACCGGCCGGCCGAAGAACCTGTGGTCGATTTACAAGAAGATGAAGAAGCGCGACAAGCCGTTCGAGGAGATCTTCGACCTCCTCGCGGTCCGCGTGCTGGTCAACAACATCCCCGAGTGCTACCACGTGCTGGGCGTTATCCACCACGAGTGGACGCCGCTGCAGGAGCGCATCAAGGATTACATGGCCAGCCCCAAGTCCAACGGGTACCAGTCACTGCACACGACCGTCTTCGGGCCGGGGGGTCAGCTGTACGAGATCCAGATCCGCACCCGCGAGATGCACCACACCGCCGAGTACGGCATCGCGGCGCATTGGCTCTTCAAGGAAGGGAGGAGCCCGGACGAGCTCGATCGCCACCTCGCGTGGTTTCGTCAGCTGCTCGAGCTGCAGCAGGACGCGCACACGCCCGAGGAGTTCCTCGAGTTCCTCAAGGTCGACCTCTACCAGGACGAGATCTTCGTGTTCACGCCGCGCGGCGACGTGAAGCGGCTCCCCAAGGGGGCGACCCCGATCGACTTCGCCTTCGCGGTGCACACCGAGGTCGGGCAGCATTGCCAGGGAGCTCGTATCAACGGCCGGATCGCGCCGCTACACCGCCCCCTCAAGAACGGCGACACGGTCGAGGTGATGACGAGCCAGCAGGCCAAGCCTTCGCGTGATTGGCTCGCCCACGTCCAGACGGGGCGCGCTCGCCACAAGATCCGGCAGTGGATCCGCCAGGAAGAGCACGAACGGAGCCTCGAGCTGGGGCGCGACATCCTGGCGCGCGAGGTCCGGCGCCGCCGGCTCGAGCCGCCTGACGACCTCCGCCTGGAACGGGCCGCCGCCACCCTGTCGGTCGGCACCCCCGAGCAGCTGCAGGCCGCCCTCGGAACGGGGGACATCGCGCTCGGCACGATCATGCGCGCCCTGTACCCTGATCTCCCCGCGGACGAGCTGCAGGCGCCCAAGCCCACCGCGTTCGGTCGGGTCATCGAGCGGCTGCGGCTCGGGCGCGGGATAAAGATCCAGGGCGTCGACGGCTTGATGGTGCGGTACGCTCAGTGCTGCCAGCCGGTTCCGGGAGACGCCGTCGTGGGCTACGTCACGCAGGGGCGCGGCATCTCGATCCACCGCAGCGACTGCCCGAACCTGCTGGTGCTCTCGACCGAGGCGGAGCGGCGCGTAGAGATCGACTGGCAGGAATCGGAGGGCGAGACCTTCGTGGTGCGCCTCGCCGTGGGGGGCGAGGACCGTCGCGGCCTGTACGCCGACATCTGCACCGCGATCAGCGAGTCGGGCACCAACATCAAGAGCGCCGAGCTCTCAACCAAGGACGGCGCGGTGTTCGGGTCCGTGCTCGTGGAGGTCGAGAACCAGACCCACCTCAACAAGGTCATCCGGGCGATTCGCCGGTTGAAGGGCGTGACCGACGTGTCGCGCCGCGAGTCGGGCCCCCAGAGTCAGCCGGTCGTCGGTTAACTTTACGGGATGCCGTTCGACCTCGTTTCCCCCTACCCGCCGGCGGGGGATCAGCCGGGCGCCATCCGCGAGCTGGGCCAGGGCCTCGCGCGGGGCGACCGCTACCAGACACTGCTGGGCGTCACCGGCTCCGGCAAGACGTTCACGATGGCACACGTGCTCGCGAGCTTCGGTCGGCCCGCGCTCGTGCTCTCCCACAACAAGACCCTGGCGGCGCAGCTGTACGGGGAGCTGAAGGGCTTCTTCCCGAGAAACGCGGTCGAGTTCTTCATCTCCTACTACGACTATTACCAGCCTGAGGCGTACGTCCCCCAGACGGATACCTATATCGCCAAGGACTCCTCCATCAACGACGACATCGACCGCCTGCGGCTGCGCGCGACGTCGAGCCTGATGGAGCGGGACGACGTGATCGTCGTCGCGAGCGTCTCGGCGATCTACGGCCTGGGCGATCCGGAGCTGTACCGCCGGCGCCTCGTCACGGCAGCGGTGGGGGAGGAGCGGGGCCGCGACGAGTTGCTCGAGGCGCTCGTGGCCGTGCAGTATCAACGCAACGACGTCGCTTTCGAGCGTGGGACTTTTCGGGTACGCGGCGATACCGTCGAGATCTTCCCGGCGTACGACGAGCAGGCGGTGCGAGTCGAGTTCTGGGGCGACGCGGTGGAGCGCATCGCCAAGATCGATCCGCTCACCGGCGACACGATCGCCGAGCTGCGTCGCGCCGCCGTCTATCCGGCCACCCACTTTGTCACGGAGCGGCCCACGATCGAGCGGGCGGTCGCCGCCATCCGGCAGGAGCTCAAGGAACGCCTGACGGAGCTGCGGGCGCAGAACAAGCTGCTCGAGGCGCAGCGCCTCGAGTCGCGCACTCACTTCGACATCGACATGCTGCTCGAGGTGGGACGCTGCACGGGGATCGAGAACTACTCGCGCCATCTGACCGGCCGACAGGTTGGGGAGCGGCCGGCCTGCCTGCTCGACTACTTCCCCGACGAGTACCTCTGCATCATCGACGAGTCGCACCAGACCATGCCGCAGCTCGGCGGGATGTACGAAGGAGACCGCTCCCGCAAGCAGACCCTCGTGGACTACGGCTTCCGGCTTCCCTCGGCGCTCGATAACCGCCCGCTCCGGATCGACGAGTTCATGGGCCTCGTGCCGCGCATCGTGTTCGTGTCGGCGACGCCCGGGGAGGAGGAGCTGCGACTCTCGAGCGGCGTCGTCGTGGAGCAGATCATCCGGCCCACGGGCCTGGTGGACCCGGAAGTCGAGGTGCGGCCCGTGAAAGGACAGGTGGACGACCTGCTGCACGAGATCCGACTGCGTGAGAAGCGGCAGGAGCGCGTCCTCGTCACCACGCTCACGAAGCGCATGGCCGAGGACCTCACGGATTACCTGCAGCAGCACGGAGTGCGCGTGCGCTATCTGCACTCCGAGATCGACGCGCTCGAGCGCGTGGGAATCATTCGCGGCCTGCGGCTGGGCGAGTTCGACGTGCTCGTGGGAATCAACCTGCTGCGCGAGGGGCTCGACCTCCCCGAGGTGTCGCTCGTGGCGATCCTCGACGCGGACCAGGAAGGGTTCCTGCGCTCCGACCGCTCCCTCATCCAGACCGTCGGCCGGGCGGCCCGGAACCTGAGCGGGAGGGCGATCCTCTATGCCGATCGCGTCACAGGTTCGATGCAGCGCGCGCTCGACGAGATGCAGCGGCGGCGGACACGGCAGCAGGCCTACAACGAGGAGCACGACATCACGCCGCGCTCGATCGTCAAGTCGGTTGACCAGGTGCGCTTCACCACGCGCGTAGTGGACGCCAAGACGTCGAAGGCGACCAGCCCGGCGCTCAGCCGCCCGGCGGACGCGCGCGAGCGGGAGGCGCTCATCCGGTTGCTCGAGCAGCAGATGCAGGCCGCCGCAGAGGAGCTCGACTTCGAGCTCGCGGCAGTGCTGCGCGATCAGCTCCTCGAGCTCAAGGCCGAAGGGGATGTGGTGCACGATGCGGCTCCGCGCGGACGAGCTGAACCGGTTCGGTGAAGAGCTTGGACGGAGCCTCGCCGCGCCGGTTGTGATCGGGCTGTCCGGCGAGCTCGGGTCGGGCAAGACGACCCTGGTGCAAGCCATTTGCCGTGGGTTGGGCGCCCGGGCGCTGGCGACGAGCCCCACATATGCGCTGGTGCATCATTACGAGGCCCGCGCCGCGCCCGTGTACCACGTCGACTGCTATCGCCTCAAGTCGCCTGACGAAGCCCGCGACCTCGGATTCGACGACATGACGCGCGAGCGCGCCATCGTGCTCATCGAATGGCCCGAGCGGGCCGGCCCGTGGGCGCCGCCGCTCGATCGGCACTTTCGGCTGAGTCACGGTGATGAGCCCGAGATCCGAGAGTTGGAGGAGATACGGTGATGAGCGGTCGCTGGCTGGCGATCGACACCGCTACGGATATCGCGAGTGTCGCCGTAGGGGAGCCGCCGCGCACCGAGGCTGGAGTGTTCGTGCAGGGCGCGCGGCGCCACGCGGCCGAGATCATCGTGCTGGTCGATCACGCGCTCCAGCAGGCGGCGCTCCGGCCAGGCGATCTGGAGGGCATCGTTGTCGGGGACGGGCCGGGGAGCTTCACCGGCTTGCGCATCGGCTGGGCGGCGGCGAAAGGGTTGGCGCAGCAGCCCGGGTTGGCGCTGCGCGCCGTGCCTTCGCTCATGGCCGCAGCGGCGAGCGTTGCCCGGCAGCTCGGCGCGGTGCCCATCGCCGCGTGCTACGACGCGCTGCGTGGACAGGTGTATGGGGCGCTGTACGTGGTTCACCCCGACGCGGTCGAGACCCTCGTCGCGCCGGCGGTGATGACCATCGCCGAGTTCGCGCGAACCGCTCCACTGCGTCCCAGGGCGGTCGTGGGGGACGGCGCGACGCGCTACCCGGACGACGTGTTCGCGTGGAGCGGGGCGGCGCCGGTCCCGCTAGAGAGCCTCACACCGAACGCCACGATGCTGCTCTCCTGCTTCACCCGCGCAGGGGCGACGCGCTCTCTCGACGACTCGCTCCGCGCCGAGCCCGTGTACGGCCGCCCCGCCGAGGCACAGGCCAAATGGGAGGCTCGCCACGGCCGCCCCCTACCAGATCCGCCCCGCCCAGCCGGCTGACGTCGCGCCCGTCGTCGCGATCGAGCGCGCCGTGTTTTCCGATCCCTGGTCGGCGAACGACTTCGCCGAGTGCCTTGCTGTCGGCGTACCGTTCCTCGTCGCGCTCGAGGGCCAGGACGTGGCCGGCTACGCCGTCGCGCACGCTGCCGCCGACGAAGGCGAGATCCTGAACCTCGGTGTGGCCCCGCGGCACCGACGCCGCGGCGTGGGGCGCGCGCTGGTCGAGCGCACGCTGGACGGGTTGAGAAGCCGGGGGGTGCGCGTCGTCTATCTGGAGGTGCGGGAATCGAACGCGGCGGCGCGTCAGCTGTACGAATCCATGGGGTTCGCCGAGGTCGGCCGCCGGGGCCGGTACTACCGGCGCCCGGTGGAGGACGCGGTGATTCTGCGGGCTAGCCTCGCCGCCGCGCGGGTGTCCGCAAAACTTTAGCACAAGTGGCGTATCTTTGATTGACAGAATGACTTGCGATTCATATACTGTTGTCGCCCTTGGTCTCGCCCCGCCGAATCGCTGGGAGGTCCGTTGTGAGCCGGAGCCTGAATAAAGTCATGCTAATCGGGAACTTAGGGGCCGATCCCGAGGTGCGGAGCACCAACAACGGCTCCCGCGTCGCCAACCTCTCGTTGGCGACCAGCCGACAGTGGTCGGGGCAGGGCGGGGAGAAGCAGGAGAAGACTGAGTGGCATCGCGTCATCCTCTGGAACAACAAGGGCGCCCAACTGGCCGATCTGGCCGAGAAGTACATGAAAAAGGGCGACCGCATCTACGTGGAAGGGCGGATCGAGTACCGCACGTGGGAAGATCGCGAGAAGCAGACTCGTTACGTCACCGAGGTCATCGCGCGGGAAGTGATCCTGCTGTCCTCCCGGGGAGGCGGCGAAGGCGCCGGCGAGTTCGCGCGCGCCAAGGCCGCGGCCAAAGTCGCGCCCGAGGGCAAGCCGGAGTCGCTCGACGCGTTCCCGGAGGCGCTGGATGAGGAGGACGACGATCTGCCGTTCTGATCGAGCAGCCCTGCTCGCCCTTGTGGCAGGGCTGCTCGCGGGGGTGGTGGCGCCGCAACTCGTGGCCCAGGATACGACCCAAGCTCGGCCCGACACCGCGAAGGCGGTGCAGGATACGTCGCAGGCGCCCCCTCCCACCGGCCCCGCTCAGCAAGGACCGCTTCCCGCGACCCACACGGTCGCGACGGGCGAGACCTTGTGGTCGATCGCCCAGCTGTACTACAGCGATCCCCTGCTCTGGCCCGAGATCTACCGACTCAACACCACGCTGATCGAAGACCCACACTGGATTTATCCCGGCGAGGTGCTCAACCTCGGGTCGCCGGTCGCGGTGGCACAAGCGCCGCCCGAGACGACGACGGTCGCTCCGGCGCCCGGCGCCGACACCGTGCGTGCCGCGCCGACCGACACGGTGACTGCCATCGCGCCGCCGGACACGGCGGCGATGCCGGACACCGCCCAAGCCGTGGTGGAAGCGCCGCCTCCTGCTCCCACCGAGGCGTACCAGACGATCTTCGAGCGCCGCCGCACCACCGGCCAAGCGGTGCAGGACGTGCTGCGCGCGTACGCCAACCCTCTGTATCGCCCGCTGCGCCGTGGGGAGTTCTACGCGGCGGGTTTCCTGACGGAGAACGAGCGGCTGCCGTGGGGCCGAGTGCTGGGCAATACGTCGCCCCCGGCGATCCCGCGCCTTACGGAGCGCTCGACGGCGATTCGGTTCGATCAGATCGCGCTCGAGCCGCCACGGCGCGCGTCTTATCACGTGGGCGACTCGCTGCTGATCGCGCGCATCGACCGCGACATCGCCGGTTGGGGTGGTGTGGTGGTGCCGGTGGGGGTAGCGCGCGTGACGGAGGTGCAGCCCAGGCAGGTGTTGGCGGACGTGATCATGCAGTTCAGCCGAATCCACGACGGCCACCTGGCGATGCCGCTCGAGCCGTTCAAGGACCCGGGACTCGTACGGCCGACCCCGGTGGAGGGGGGCCTCGAGGGCCGGCTCGTGGCTGAGCGGGACATCCACGAGCTGGCTGGGCCGCAGCAGATCCTGTTCATCAACCGGGGCCGCGCCGAAGGGGTGACGCCCGGTGACGTGTTCGAGGTGTTCCGTCCCGCTTCCGGCGTCCCGGGTACGGCGTCCGAGGAAGTGCGTATGGTGCTCGAGATCGTGCACACCCGGGAGCACTCGGCGTCCGGGCTGGTGCTCAACATCAATCATCCAGACGTTCGCCCCGGGATGCCGGTCCGTCTCGTCCGGAAGATGCCCTCCTAACTGGCCGTCGGCCCTCCCGGCGGGCCGGCGTCACGTGCGCGTGGTTCTCGTACCGCATCTCCTGGCCTTGGGGCTGTACGGTCTGGCCACGGCGCTTGCGCTCGCCCCATTCGCGGGACTTCGCCCGGCACCGCGCGCCCTGACACTCGGTTTGCCGCTGGCGGGAGCCGCGGCGCAAGTGGTGGGGGTGGCCCAGCTGACGCCCGTGGGCGTCGCCCCGGTCCTGTCGATCCTCGCGCTTTTTCTCGCACTGCTGCAGGTAGTGAGCGAGCGCGTGTTCCGCGCCCCGGCGGTGGCGATGTTCACCGGGCCGCTCGCGACCGGGCTCGTGGCGCTCGCTTTGCTGCTCGGGCTCGGACCGGGTGATGCGCCCTCGGCCGGCGGCAACGCGTGGTTTATCTTGCACGTGACGCTCAGCGTGCTCGGGCTCGCGTTGCTCGCGCTCGCGTTCATCACGGCGGCGCTGTACCTGCTGCAGTTCCGTGAGCTCAAGTCGAAGCGGTTCGGCGCGGTGTTCCGCCTGTTTCCTCCGCTCGAGCGGCTCGACCGCTTGAACCACGTATCGCTGGTCGCCGGCTTCCCCACGCTGACGCTCGGCGTCCTGCTCGCGGTGGGATACGCGGTGCGCTATGCCGGCGGGATGCACGTGGACCCGGCGCAGGTGGTGTGGGGTTCGTTTACGTGGGTCGTGCTGGGATCGGCCGTGTGGGTGCGCGTGGTGCGGCGTTGGGCGGGCCGCCGCGCGGCGTTCGCCAGCATCGCGGGCTTTGCGGCGGTGCTGCTCGTGTATCTCGCCTTCAAGCTCGCTGCGCCCGGGACGCAGCGATTCCTCTGAGGCGCCAACGGACCAATGAGCATCGCGGTCGTGGGAGTGAATCACCGGACGGCGCCCCTAGAGGTGCGTGAGCGGTTCGCGCACGCTCCGCGCGACGTCGCGACCTCGCTGGAGCGGCTGCGCTCGGCTGGTGCGGGCGGCGGAGTCCTCCTCTCCACGTGCAACCGCACCGAGTTCTACATCGCCGAACCCGCCGAGGCCGTGCCGGAGGCCGTCTGGGCGATCCTCACCGAGCGACTCGGCGACGGTCGCGAGGCCAGCGCTTACGGGTATCTGCAACGCGACCGCGAGGCGGTGCGCCATCTCTATCGGGTATCGGCCGGCCTCGACTCGATGATCCTGGGCGAGTCGCAAATCCAGGGGCAGGTGCGCGAAGCCTGGGAGCTCTCCAAGGCGCAGGCCGGGCCGGTGCTGCACCGCCTCTTCCAGACCGCCCTGAGCGTCGGCGCTCGCGTCCGCAGCGAGACGGCGCTCGGCACCGGAGCGGCCTCGGCACCGTCTGCCGCCGTGGCGCTGGCGGGGAAGATCTTCGGCTTGCTGGCGGGTCGCACCGCGTTGATCCTCGGGGCCGGCGACATCGCGGAGCTCGCGGCGAGCTGCCTCGCATCCGAGGGAGTGCGCGTCACGCTGGTCGCGAACCGCACGTATGAGCGGGCGCAAGCGATCGCGGAGCAGCTGGGCGGCGCGGCGCTGACGCTGGACGAGGCGTGGGACCACTTCGCCAGTGCCGACATCGTCCTCAGCTCCACGGCGGCCCCCCACGCGGTCGTGACCTGGGAACGCGTGGCCCCCGCCATCGGGCGGCGCCGGGGGCGGCCGCTTTGTATCCTCGACCTCGCCGTGCCGCGCGACGTGGAGCCCGCCGTCGGGCAACTCGAGAACGTCTTCCTGTATGACATCGACGATCTCCAGGCCGTCGCGGCGCATGCCGCCGCGGAGCGCCACCGGGAGATCCCGGCCGCCGAGCGGATCGTGAGTGATGAGGTCGAGCGGTTCTGGGCGTGGTACGGCGGGCTCGCCGTGGTGCCGGTGCTGAAGGAGTTTCGCGGGCAGCTCGACCAGGTGCGCGCCGCGGAACTGGAGCGCGTCTTGAAACGGCTCGCGCACCTGTCGCCCCAAGACCGCGCCGAGGTCGAGCAATTCAGTCACGCGTTGCTCAACAAGTTTCTCCATCCTCCCACGATCGCGCTCAAGCAAGCGGTTCAGGCCGGGCACGGGTACAGCCTGCTGGAGTCGCTCAAGAAGCTGTTTGGCCTGGACCGACAGCATGGCGAGTAGGATCCTCGTGACCGGAGGGGCGGGGTACATCGGCAGTGTCGTGGTGGAGCAACTGGTCTCACGGGGCCACGCCGTCGTAGTGCTGGACGACCTCAGCCGGGGCCATCGTGCCGCCGTGGATCCAGGCGCGCAGTTCGTGCAGGGCGGGGTCGGCGACCGGCGCGTGCTGGACGGGGTGCTTGCGCGCCATTCATTCGACGCCCTCGTGCACCTCGCCGCGTACGCGCTGGTGGCGGAATCGGTCGCGCATCCGGAGATGTACTTCGCCAACAACGTGGCGGCGGGCCGGGTGTTGCTCGACGCGGTCGCGGCGGCGGGCGTGGGCCGGGTGGTGTTCTCTTCCTCGTGCGCCGTGTACGGTCACCCGCCCGTGATCCCCATCCCCGAATCCGCGCCGCGCGCGCCCGTCAATCCCTACGGTCAGACGAAGCTCGAGTTCGAGCACCTGCTCGCTGAATACGCGGGGCGGTCCCGCGTCTCCTCGATCAGCCTGCGCTACTTCAACGCGGCCGGCGCCACCGCCCGCCACGGCGAGCACCATCTGCCGGAGACCCACCTGATCCCCAACGTCCTGCAGGTGGCGCTCGGCCGCCGCCCCGCCGTGGAGGTGTACGGCACGGACTATCGCACCCCCGACGGCACGGCGGTGCGTGACTACGTGCACATCGCCGACATCGCCGCGGCGCACGTCCAGGCCCTCGAGGCGGACATCACGGGCGCCGAGGCGGTCAACCTCGGAACCGGCGCGGGCCATTCCGTACTCGCGGTGACGGAGGCCGCGCGCCGGGTCACCGGCCGGTCGATCCCGACCGTGGCGTGCCCGCGGCGGCCGGGAGACCCGGCGACCCTCGTCGCCGCCCCGGGCCGGACCGAGCAGCTGCTGGGCTGGCGCCCCCGGCGCTCCGGGCTGGAGGAGATCATCGCGAGCGCCTGGGCTTGGCACCGGACGCACCCGTCCGGGTATCCGAACTGACCTGTTTCGGCTTCTCGAAGGAGGGCTAACGCGTGTTGCTACAGGTGGGTCGGGCGGTGCCCACAACGCCCTGGGAGTTGGTCCTCACCTCGAGCCGCGAGACGAAGTTCGTGCTCGCGATCCTCGTCGTCTTCTCGCTCGCGTCCTGGTACCTCATCTTCCTCAAGTGGTGGCAGTTCCGGAAAATGCGACGCCAGGCCGATCGCTTCATGACGGAGATCGAGCGCGCCACTCGGCTCGAGGACGCGTATCACGCTGCCATGCGGCTGCCCTCGTCGCCCTACAACCGGCTGCTCCGCGAGGGTGTGAACTTCTTCTCCGAGCTGAAGCCCGGTAGCCTGAAGGGCGGGTCCAAGGGCGACGCGGCGGCGCCCAGCGGGGCGCCCACCACGACCCTCACCGCCACGCAGCTCGAGGCGCTGCGCATGGTGCTTGCCAAGGAAGTGGCCGCCGAACGGGATTCCGCCGCGCGGTTCGTGCCGTGGCTCGCGACGTTCGGCTCGGTGAGCCCGCTGCTCGGTCTGCTCGGCACGGTGCTCGGCGTGATGGACGCGTTCATCGGTATCGCCCTGGGCGGCTCAGGGAACATCGCCGCGGTGGCGCCGGGAGTGGCCGAGGCGCTCGTCACCACGGTCGCCGGCCTCGCGGTCGCCGTCCCATCCGTGATGGCGTACAACCTCTTCGTCAACCGCCTTGGCCTGTTCGCCGGCGAGCTCGAAGGGTTCGCCCAGGAAATCATCGGCACCATGGCGCGCGAAGGGAGACTGTAGTGGCGGGCCTCCTGGGTGGCGCGGGCGGACTGCGCGGGCACGGAGAGCTGCCCCTCAACGCCGACATCAACGTGACGTCTCTCGTCGACGTGGCCTTCGTGCTGCTCATCATCTTCATGATCACCGCGCCCATCATGCAGGGGGGCGTGGACGTGCGCCTGCCGCGGGTGGAAGCACGCCCGCTCGAACCGAAGCAAGGGCTCATTGTGACCCTCGACCGGGAGGGGCGGATCTTCATCGAGCAGGCCCCGCTGTCCTACGCGGACTTTCGGGCGACCTTCGGCGCGCTGGTGCGAACCAAACGGCCCACCGGGGTGTACCTTCGAGCCGACGGGCGGGTCTCCTATGCGAGCGTGGTCCAGGTGCTTGCCGTGATCCGCGCGTCGGGCGTGAGCGACGTCGGGCTCGTCGCGGAGCCGGAGACCATCGAGCGGTGAGATACCGACGCCGGACGTCCGCGAACGTCGGCCTGGGCTTGGTTGGCACGCTGTTGGTGCACGGTCTCGCGGGGATGTTTCTCTTCGCTGCCGCGGCCGACGCGCGCAAGCCGATGCCGCCGACCTACAAGGTACGGTTGATCGCCGCCCCGGCGCCGACGGACGAAGAGCGCAAGGCGCCGGCAGCCGTCGAGCGGCCGGCCGAGCAGAAGGCGGCACCGTTGGCGACAGCGAAGCCACCGCCCAAGAGCACCGTCTCGAAGGCCGCGCCGCCCAAGACGGCGGATACCACCAAGCGGGAGGCCGCGCCGCGCACGACATCGAAGACCGCCCCGCTCCCCGGTGAGACGCCATCCACCGGCAACGATGTGGCGAGCGTCAGTACCGAAGGCGTCGAGTTTCCGTTCCCCGAGTACCTGCAGAACATCGTGGGGCAGGTGTTGCGGCGCTGGCCGCGCCCGCTCCAAAGCACGCCGCTCGAAGCGGAGGTGTCGTTCCTGGTGCATCGCGACGGTTCGGTCAGCGATCTGCAATTCATCAAGCGGTCCGGCAACTTCACCTTCGACCTCGAGGCTCAGGGTGCGGTCGAGGCGGCCGGTCGGTTCAAGGCGTTCGGGCCGCTCCCCGAGGGATGGACGGCCGACGTACTGTTCGTGCGATTCTATTTCTCGGGGAAGCGGCAATGAGACGGCTGTTCCTCGGCCTGGGACTTCTCTCCGTCGGTCCGTCAGTCCGTCCGTCCGCCGGTCAAGACACCTCGGCGATCGACCGCGGGGTCCGCATCGGCATCATCTACCGGCCGGGGGTCCGTCCGGGCCTCGTGGTGCTCCCGGGACCGGCGCCCGCGCTCGACTCGGTGCGGGTGATCATCGCCCGGGACCTGGACTTGAGCGATCGCTTCGAGCTGATCACGCTGCCCGGGGGGGACTCGATCCGCGTGACCGCCGCCTCACCCGCGCTGCCCGGCCGCCCCGCAACGGGAGGACGTGGTGGCGCCGCCGCAGGTCTCAACTACCCACTGTACCAGGCGCTGGGGGCAGACTTCGCCGTGGGGATCGGGGTGGCCGCGGATACGACGGTCCTGACGGTGCACGATGTCGCGGCGGGCGGCGTGCGGCGCGAGGTTCGTACGAAACTGCCTCCGCTCAAGGACGCGGGGTTCCGTATGGCGGTGCACCGCCTGGCCGACCGCATCCTCGAAGCCACGTTGGGCGTCGGCGGGATCGCGGCGACGCGCATCTTGTTCGTGATGGACGGTAGGGTGTACATGATCGACCAGGACGGGGCCGACCGGCAGCTGGTCTCGTCGAGCGATCACCAGGCGATGTCCCCTGCGTGGGCGCCGGACGGCCGCCGGTTCGCGTACATGGAGTTCTCAGCCGGCCACGGCCAGCTGTTCGTGCAGCCCCTCGGCAGCGGCAAGCGGCAACCGGTGGTCACGACCGGTCAGGCGCTCGACTTCACGCCGGCGTTCTCGCCCGACGGCAAGACGCTCGCGTTCAGCCGCGCGACCGAGGAGGGCACCGACATCTACACCGTTAACATCAAGGACAACTGCTGTTTACAGCGCTTGACCGTGGGCCGTTTTTCTGACAACTTGTCACCGACCTACAGTCCCGACGGCCAGCGGATCGCGTTCGTCTCGACGCGACCGGGGTTGCCACAGATCTACGTGATGGCGGCGGACGGGACGGACCAACAACTCTTCGCGCCGTTCGATTACGGCGTCACCGGTTCGTCCAACGCACCGGACTGGTCACCCGACGGCCAATCCGTCGCCTTCCACCGCGACGTAGCGGGCACGCTACAAGTCTTCGTCCTCGACGTGCGGACGCGCGCGGTGCGGCAACTCACTTCTTTAGGGCGGAACGAAGATCCAACCTGGGCGCCCGACAGCCGCCATCTAGCGTTCGTGTCGGACCGTTCGGGGTACCGGCAGCTCTGGATCATCGATTTAGAAACCGGCCGCATCCGCCCGCTGCTCCAACAGAGCGGCGCGCGTTTGCCGGCCTGGTCTCCACGGTTACCGGAGACCGCCTCGTCCACCCCTTGAATTCGGAGAGGGCGCACACGATGAAACGCCTACCCCTGATCCTGCTCGGCGGCATCGCTCTGGCCATCGCCGCCGCCTGCGGCGGCGGGGCGCCACCGCAACCCGTGACGCCGCAGCCGAACGCGGATTCCATCGCGGCGCTGGAGCGGGCGCGGCAGGATTCGATCGACCGGGCAGCGGCCGAGGCCCGGGCCCGCGAGGAAGCCGAGCGCGTCGCCCGCCAGCGCGCCGCCGATTCGCTGGCGGCGATGGGACGCACCGCCGACGCGGTGCGCACCATGCTGGCGACGATGATTCACTTCGACTACGACAAGTCGAACATCCGGTCCGAAGACGCCGCCGTGCTTGATCAGAAGGTGGCGATCCTGCAGGCGAATCCGAACCTCCGGATCCGCATCAGCGGGCACTGCGACGAGCGCGGGTCGGATGAGTACAACCTCGCCCTCGGCAACCGGCGGGCGACCGCCGCGAAGCAGTACCTCGTGAGCCATGGCATCGAGGCGGGCCGGATCGAGACGGTGTCGTACGGTGAAGAGCGCCCGATTGCGCCGGGGCACGACGAGGCCGCGTGGGCGCAGAACCGCCGCGACGAGGTCGAGATCATTGCGGGCGGTGACGCGCTGAAGCAGCCGTAGGGCGGACAGTGCGAAGCGGCTGGACGTGGGTCGCTGGCCTGGGGCTCGCCGCCGGATGCGCCCTGAAGGGGGACGTCCGCAAGGTCGAGCTCCAGGTCGACGCCCTCCGGGCCGAGCGAACCCGGGCGGACGCCGAGCGCGCCGCCCAGCTTGACTCGGTGCGGGCGCTGCTCGTGGCTGTGCAGCAGGCGCTCACAGCCCAGCAAGCCTATCTGGTGCAGATGCGCGGGGACGTGCGCACGGATCTCGTGGCCGTCCAGCAGCAGCTGGTCCAGGTTCAGGAGTTGACCGGGCAGAGCCAGCAACGCTTGAGCGAGCTACGGGCCCGCATCGAAGAGCGGGCGCAGCAGCCGGTCCCGCCGCTCGACACGACGGGCCGCGGCGCTCCCGTTTCGGGGGGCGGCCCGCCGGTAGGGCCGGCGGGGAACCCGGCGGGGCCGGGACCGGACCAGATGTACGACCTGTCGCTGCAGCAATTCCGCCGCGGCAGCCTGGCCACGGCCCGGCTGGGCTTCCGCGAATTCCTCCGGATCTTCCCGAAGCACGAGCACGCCGCCGACGCGCTGTTCTACGTGGGGGAAACGTGGGCCTCCGAGAACGCCGACTCGGCGGCTGGCGTGTATCAACAGGTGGTGAAGACCCACCCCAACTCGCCCCGAGCACCCGCGGCCCTCTACAAGCTGGGCCTCCTCGCGGAGCAGCGCGGGGACAAGGCGGCGGCCCGGACCTATTACGCCCGGGTGATCGCCGGCTATCCCCGCTCCGACGAGGCCAACCTCGCGCGCGACAAGCTGCAACGGCTGGGGCGCTAGCCCGCGCCGGGGCCGGCGTGCCTGACACTCCCGACAACCGCGCCGAGATGCCGTTCCTCGATCACCTCGAGGAGCTGCGCTGGCGCATCCTCTACAGTCTGCTCGCCATCGTGCTCGCGACGGTGGCCGGGTGGATTATCGTCGAGCGCATCGACGTGATCGGGCTGCTGATGCAGCCGATCAAGCCGCTGTTGCCCGACGGCAAGCTCAAGTTCACGCACCCGACCGAGCCATTCCTCATCACCCTGAAGTTCGCGTTCGTCGTGGGCCTCGTGCTCTCGTCGCCCGTGGTGATTTACCAGGCGTGGGCGTTTCTGGCGCCGGCGCTGTATCCCCGTGAGAAACGCCTGATCGTCCCGGCGCTGTCGGCGGGCGTGGTGCTGTTCCTGGGTGGCGCGACCGTCGCCTACCTATGGGTGCTGCCGCGCGCCTTGCAGGTGTTGTTCGGATTCCAGCAGAAGGTGCTCGATCCGATCATCACGGCGGATGGGTACTTCGGGTTCGCGGCCCAGATCATGATCGCCTTCGGGCTCGTGACCGAGCTGCCCCTGGTCGTGATCATCCTCGCCGCGCTGGGTCTCGTGACCCCGCAGTTCCTGGCCAAGAACCGCCGCTACGCGATCGCGCTCTCGGCGGTCGCCGCCGCGCTGCTCACTCCCCCCGACGCGGTGTCGATGCTGCTCATGATGGTGCCGCTGCTGTTGCTATACGAGGTGAGCATCTTCTGCGCCTGGATCATTACCAAGCGGCGCGCGCGGCGCGCGAGGACGGCGAGCGCGGCGGGCGTCGTGCTGCTGCTCGCCGCGGCGGCGGGCCGGTCGGAGGCGCAGGCTCCGCCGCCCCGGCCCGACACCTCCCGCACCCGGGTCGACTCGCTGGGGCAGGGGCGCTCACTCGACAGCGCCACGGCACGCAGGCTCGGCCTGCCGACCGGGCCGACCCGCAACTTCCCGGCGGCGGACGCCGTGATGGACTCGCTCCTCAAGCTCAAGGGGTACCGCGTTACGCAGTACGTGGCGGACACGATGCTGATAGAAGGGGACAGCGCCATTTCATTGTGGGGCGAAGCGTTCGTCGATCGTGACGGGACCAAGCTCGAGTCGGATTCGATTCGCTACCGACACGCCAGCTGCCGGCTGGACGCGACCGGCGATCCGCGCCTGTTCGATAAGGGCACGGTCCTGGTCGGGCAAGGGATGCGCTACGACACCTGTATCAAACGGGGCACTGTGAGCGAGGCCCTCACCCACTTCCAGCAGGGCGGCGCCACGTGGTACATGCGCGGGGACCTCGCGGTCGACTCGGCCTCCACCCGCATGTACGGGGCGAGCAGTCAAATCACGTCCGACGATCACCCCGTCCCCGACTACCACTTCGGCACCCACAAGGTGAAGTGGCTCAGCAAGAACGTCATGGTCGCCCGCCCTGCGGTGCTGTACGTGCGCGACGTCCCGATCATGTGGCTGCCGTTCATCTTCCAGGACATCCGGCCGGGACGGCGCAGCGGGATCTTGGTGCCGCGGTTCGGGCTGAACGACATCGTCCGGCCGACCCGCGGCTACCAGCGCCACGTGTCCAACGTCGGCTACTACTTCGTCGTGAACAATTACGTGGATTTTCTCGTGTCGGGAGACTGGTACTCGGGGCGTTACCTCTCGCTCCGGACCCAGTCGCGCTACCGCTGGCTCGATCGCTTCATCACGGGAGGCCTCTCGTTCGATTGGCAAAACCAGCTCGACGTGTCGGCCCACTCGATCCGCCTCGGATGGCAGCATCAGCAAAGCTTCTCGTCGCGCACCAACTTCAACGCGAACATCGACTACGCGAGCAACGTCTCCGTGATCCAGAACAACACGGTGAATCCGTATCTCGCCACGGCGAGTCTCGGGTCGAGCCTGAACTTCACGAAGCGCTTCGACTGGGGAACGCTCAACATCGGCGGCACTCGACGGCAGGACGTCGGGAACGGTCTCGTCTCGCAGAGCTTCCCGAATATCGCCCTCACCCCGTCGCCCGTGAACATCACGCCGTCGATCACGTGGTCGCCCGGGTTCTCGTTCAACAACCAGCAGAGCTTCCACCAGGCCGATGCCCGGCTGCTCATTCCGGGGGCGGCGGGGGCCCCGGACACCTTGGCCCTCTTCGCCGACAGCCGGCAGTCCCAGCTCAGCTTTCAGACGCCGCTGCGGATCGGGCCGTGGAACTGGTCGAATAGCTTCCAGGTGTCGGACCAGATCAGCAACGCGCGCAAAGAGTTCGTATTTGACTCCACCGCGCCGGGCGGAGCCCGGCGGGTGTTGTACGACCAGACGTTCGAAACCCGGGTCGAGTGGCAGACCGGCATCAACCTGCCGGCATTCTTCAGCGGGACGTGGAAGCTGCAACCGGGTGTGGGGATCGTGAACGCCACGACCGCGGGCCCGTTCGCGATCCGCAATCAGTTCACCGGCGGACGCTGGCTGCATCAGGGCAAGCGGCTCGCTTTCACGGCGGGTGTGTCGCCGACGTTCTTCGGTTTTTTCCCCGGCGTGGGCCCGCTGCAGCGCATCCGACACTCGATCTCGCCGCTCGTGAGCTACTTCTACGCCCCCGGCGCGGCCGTGTCGCCGGACTTCGCCCGGGCGCTCGACCCCACCGGGCGGAACGCGCAAGCGCGCACCGACCCGCAGCAGACGATCAGCCTCGGACTGTCCCAGAACTTCGAGGCGAAGTTGAAGCCGCCGCCCGGCGATACGACCGAGCGCGAGCCGCGCAAGATCCGCCTGCTGAGCGTCAACACTTCCTCCATCGGATACAACTTCGAGCAGGCCAAGCAACCGAGGCGAACCGGCTGGACCACCCAGACCCTTAGCAACACGTTCGCGTCCGATCTCCTGCCCGGGTTCAGCCTCGCTTTGACGCACGACCTGTGGCAGGGAGCGGTCGGCTCCGACACAGCGAGGTTCTCACCGTTCCTCACGAGCATTACCGCCTCGTTCTCGGTCACGCCGGCGACGATCCGGGGGATCGGCGGGCTCTTCGGCCTGGGCGGACGGGCCCCCCCCCCCGGCACGGGAGCAGGCGGCCAGCCGGGAGGGCCGCCTCCGCCGCCACCGCCCGGCGGGCCAATCGATCAACACAGCTTCGGCCCGCCTGCGCTGCCATTCGGGGGCGCGGGGGCGCAGGAGTTCTCGCTGTCCGTTTCCTATTCGGGGACCCGCATCCGTCCGCGCACCGACACGCTGGGCGCGCTCATCCGAGGACTGGGAGGCAATCAGCAGCTCACGCTCGGTCTGCGCTTCAGCCCCACGCAGCATTGGTCGGCGGCGTGGACGTCGACCTATGACGTAGACACCAAGCAGTTCGGCCAGCACGTGATCCAGCTGCAGCGCGATCTGCATCGCTGGCACGCGAGCTTCTCGTTCTTGAAGAGCCCGAACGGCAACTTCGCGTTCACGTTCTACGTCAGTCTGCTGGACGAGCCAGACATCAAATTCGACTACAACCAGTCCAGCTTCGCGCGCTAGCGGTTTCGCGGTCTTTGTCCTCTGAGGGTGACAGGCCCGTCGCCGCTGCGTATCCTAACCTGCCGCCCATCGGTCACTTACGCCCGGGCATGACCCGTGCCCACCACTCCTCCCGAACATTTCCTGAGGACGCCATGCGTCTCCTGTCGCGATATGCCCTGCTGGCGGTCGGCCTGGTGGTCTGGGGCTGCCGGTCGGATACCACGAGCGTCCGCTCGACGCTCGCCGCACCACAGAACCTCGCCTATCAGCTCAACCCGAGCAGCGACCCCAACAGCCCGGCCGGGATCCTGCTCGTGTGGGACGACGTGCAGAGCCCTGCCCTGGGGGGCTATCGCGTCTACTCGCGTGGCAGCACCGCAAGTGCGTTCGGGCTGCGCGGCGAGACCAGCTCCAACACATTCCACGACAACGGCGTGCCCCATCTCCAGTACTACGTCACGGCCGTGGATATCAACGGCGGCGAGAGTGATCCGAGTAACACGATCACGGTGGACGAACGGCTGCAGCTGCCGCGGCCCGACAGCCTCCGCTCCATCTCGCTGAACCAGGCCGTCCATCTCGATTGGGCGGACAACGCGGCGGTTTCCAATCCTGCGCGGTTCGAGTGGTACCGGGTGTATAGCGCCAGCTACAGTCTCGACACCCAGACCTGCGGCACGGATTGGGTGCTCGAGGGCACGACTGTGTCGAACGAGTTCCTCGCCACGTTACTCACGAACGGGGTGCCGCGCTGTTTCGGGGTGTCGGCGATCAGCGTCGAAGGCTACGAAAGTCTGTGGTCGGCGCTGTGGCAGGACACGCCCAGACCAGATGCGCGCAACGTGCTCGTGTCCGCCTATGAAGTGAACCAGCCGCAGTCCGGGTTCCGCTTCTGGAGCGATGCGAACGGCAATGGTCGGGCGGAGCCGAGCGAGCTGGGCCTGGTTCAGGACGGGAATCGCACCGACATCGATTTCTGGATTCACCTGCAAGCCAGCGATTCGACCCTATGGATCGTGCCCGAGTTTGCGGGCGACAGCCTCCGGCTGTACGACCCCGCCAATCCGGTGGCTGATCTTACCTCGATCGACTTCGCTCCCGCGACGGGATACGCGCGTAGCATGATCCAGGCGGTCCCCGGCTACGGGTACGTGTTCCAGCGGCTGGAGAATGGCCAGTACCACTACGCTGCCCTGCGGCCCACGCACGTCGGCCGGCGATATGTGATCTTCGACTTCAGCGTGCAAACGGACCCGGGCAACCCCGAGCTGACGGTGAAACAGCCGTGGGTGGCGGCGAGCGTAACCAGCGGTCCGGTGCCAGGCGCCCAGTAGGCGTTGAGATTCCGAGACACCCAGACGCCTAGCGGCTGTGCCCCGCTAGGCGTCTGGGCGTCTGACTTTCCGCGGTCCCCTCCCCGTCGTAGCTTCCTGTACCCCACATGTCTCAGACGATCCAGCTCGACGGTCGTTCCCTGTCCATCGAAGACGTCGTGGCGGTCGCCCGTCGGAGCGCGGCGGTGACCATCGCGCGGCACGCGCTGGATGCGGTGCGCCGGTCGCGCCGCACGGTGGAAGACGCCGTCGCGCGGGGCGTGGCGATGTACGGGGTGACAACCGGCTTCGGGAAGCTCGCGCACGTGCGAATTCCGCCGGAGCGCGCCCGCCAGCTGCAACTCAACTTGATCCGCAGCCACGCCTCGGGGGTCGGCGACCCGCTATCGGTGGAAGCGGTGCGTGCGATGATGTTGTTGCGGGCGAACGTGCTGGTGCGGGGCACCAGCGGAGTGCGTCCGGAGCTGCCCGAACTGATCGTGGCCATGCTGAACCACCGCGTGCACCCCCGCGTGCCGTCGCAGGGAAGCGTGGGGGCATCGGGCGACCTGGCGCCGCTCGCGCACCTCGCGCTCGCGATGATCGGCGAAGGGGAGGACGGGAGCGGGTTGCGGGCCGAGGGCTTGCGGCCGATCGTGCTCGAGGCGAAGGAAGGGCTGGCGTTCGTGAACGGGACCCAGGCCCAGACAGGGCTGGCCTCGCTCGTCGTGCACGACGCCTGGGTGTTGTGGCGCAGCGCGCACGCCGCTGCGGCGATGAGCCTCGAAGCGACGCGTGGTACACCCGACCCCTTCGACCCCCGGATCCACGACGCTCGACCGCACCCGTTCCAGCAGCGCTCCGCGGCGCTGCTGCGTGAGCTGCTCGCGGACTCGCGCATCCGCGACTCGCACCGCGAGAACGACCCTCGCGTGCAAGACGCCTACTCGATCCGCTGCTCGCCCCAGGTGTTGGGCGCCGTGGGCGAGGGCATCGCTTTCGCCGAGCGGCTGGTCGCCGTGGAATTGAACGCGGCGACCGACAATCCCCTCGTGTTCGACGCCGACGTGCTCTCGGGGGGCAACTTCCACGGGCAGCCGATTGCCCTGGCGCTCGACGTCCTGGGGATCGCGTTGGCGACGCTCGCGGGGCTGGCCGAGCGGCGTCTCGAGCGGATCGTGAACCCGGACCTGTCGTCCGGGCTGCCGGCGTTTCTGGCGCGCGATCCGGGCGTGGAATCGGGGTTCATGACCGCCCAAATCGTGGCCGCGGCGCTCGTCGCCGACTGCCGGGTGCTCGCCACGCCGGCCAGCGTGCAGTCGGTGCCGACGGAGGGCAACCAGGAGGATGTGGTGCCCATGGGGATGAGCGCGGCCTGGAAGGCGGAGCGCATTCTCGCGAACGCAACCCGCATCGTCGCGATCGAGCTGCTGGCCGCGGCGCAGGGGCTCGAATTCCTGAAGCCCCTCACCCCGGGGCGAGGCGTGGCTCGCGCGTACGGGGCGGTGCGGGGCGAGGTGTCGGCCCTCGCCGGTGACCGGCCGTTGACCGCGGACATCGAGCGAATCGCGGGTGGTGTACGGGAGGGGAAGTTCGATCCGGAGGCTTGGCAGGATCGCGAACCGTGACTGGCCCCAGAGTCGTGCGCGCGCCGCGGGGACCGCAGCGGTCCTGCAAAGGCTGGATCCAGGAGGCCGCGCTGCGGATGCTCATGAACAACCTGGATCCCGAGGTGGCGGAGCGGCCCCAGGATCTCGTGGTGTACGGCGGCACGGGGAAGGCGGTGCGGGACTGGGCCTCGTTCGACGCGGTGTGCCGGACCCTCGGGGCGCTGGAAGACGACGAGACTCTCCTGGTACAGTCGGGCAAGCCGGTAGGCGTGTTCCGAACCCACCCCGAGGCGCCGCGCGTGCTGATCGCCAATGCGAACCTGGTGGGTCGCTGGGCGACATGGGAGGTGTTCCGCGACCTCGAGCGGAAGGGTCTCATGATGTACGGCCAGATGACCGCGGGCTCGTGGATCTACATCGGCACGCAGGGGATTCTGCAGGGCACGTACGAAACGTTCGGGGCGGTGGCGCGGCGCCACTTCGACGGCTCCCTCCGGGGCCGCGTCGTGCTGACCGGCGGGCTCGGCGGGATGGGCGGCGCACAGCCCTTGGCAGCGACGATGCACGACGCCGTCTGCCTCGTCGTCGAAGTCGACCCGGCACGCGTCCAGCGTCGCCTCGACACCCGCTACCTCGACCGGTCCACGGCCTCGATCGACGAAGCGCTGCGCTGGTGCGACGAGGCGAGGCGAGCCGGCCGGGCGCTGTCGGTCGGTTTGGTTGGCAACTGCGCCGAGGTGGTGCCGGAGCTGGCGCGCCGCGGCTTCACCCCCGACGTCCTCACCGACCAGACGTCTGCTCACGATCCCCTGAACGGGTACATCCCGCCGGGGCTCTCGGTGCCGCAAGCGGCCGAGCTGCGTGGGCGCGATGCCGCGGAGTACCTGCGCCGCTCCGTTCCGGCCATCGCGACACACGTGCGAGCGATGCTCGACCTGAAGCGGAAGGGCGCGGTCACCTTCGACTACGGCAACAACATCCGCGGCCAGGCGCGCGACGCCGGGGTCGCCGACGCGTTCGAGATCCCCGGCTTCGTCCCGGAGTACATCAGGCCGCTGTTCTGCGAGGGGAAGGGCCCCTTCCGCTGGGTGGCGTTGTCGGGCGAGCCGCGCGAGCTGCACCGCACCGATCGCCTCGTGCTCGAGCTGTTTCCTGAGAACGAGCCGTTGCGCCGCTGGATCACGCTGGCGCAACAGCGGGTCGCGTTCCAGGGACTGCCGGCACGCATCTGCTGGCTCGGCCAAGGCGAGCGTGCCCGCTTCGGGTGCGCTTTGAACGACCTGGTGAAGCGGGGCGAGATCGGTGCGCCCGTGGTCATCGGACGGGACCACCTGGATACCGGCTCGGTGGCGTCTCCCTTTCGGGAGACGGAGGCGATGCGGGACGGCTCGGACGCGGTGGCCGACTGGGCCATCCTGAACGCCCTGCTGAACACCGCCTCCGGGGCGGGGTGGGTGTCGTTCCACCAGGGGGGAGGCGTCGGCATCGGAAACTCGCTCCACGCGGGGCAGGTGAGCGTCGCCGACGGGACGGCGGCGGCCGGCCGGCGGCTGGAGCGGGTACTCACGAACGATCCCGGCATCGGCATCGCGCGCCATGCGGACGCGGGGTACCCGGACGCGATCGAGGCTGCCCGCCGGCACGCCATCCGACTCCCGATGCGCGAGGCGAGCGACTGAGGACGCTGCTGGTCGGCGCGCGCCAGGTCGTCACCTGCCGCGGTCCGGCGCGGGCGCGCCGCGGCCGGGAGATGGCGGAGCTCGAGGTCCTCACCGACGCCGCTATCCTGATCGACGGTGACCGCATCGCCGCGGTCGGTCGCTACGCCGACGTGCGGCGGGCAACGGGCGACGTGGAACAGGTGGAAGTGAGCGGCGTGGTGTACCCCGGTTTCGTGGATTGCCACACCCACGCGGTGTTCGGGGCGCCGCGCCTGGACGACCACGAGCGGCGCGCCCTCGGCATGGAGTACCAGGGGATCGCGGCGGCGGGCGGCGGGATCCTGGAGTCGGTGCGCGACGTCCGCGCCCGCTCCGAAGCGGAGCTCGTGGCGCTCACCCGCGCGCGGCTGGGCGCGCTCCTCGCCCACGGCAGCACCACGATCGAGGTGAAGTCGGGGTACGGTCTCGACCGCGAGACCGAGCTCAAGCAATTGCGCGTCATTGCGCAGCTCGCGATCGCGCAGCCGGCCGCCCTCACCTCCACGTTTCTAGGGGCGCACGAGGTCCCCCCCGAGTTCCGCGATCGACGGGGCGAGTACCTGCGTCTGCTGTGCGACGAGATGATCCCGGCCGTGGCGCGCCAGCGACTTGCCGTCGCGTGCGACGTGTTCTGCGAGCCGGGCGTCTTCAGCGTCGCCGAGGCGCGCGCCATCCTGGGCGCCGCCAGCCGACACGGTCTGGGTGTGAAGCTGCACGCCGATGAGCTCGACGGCTCGGGGGGGGCGGAGCTGGCCGTCGAGCTCGGGGCGCTGAGCGCAGATCATCTCGCCGGCGTGTCTGACGCCGGCATCGCCGCGCTCGCCGCGAGCGATACGATCGCGGTGCTGCTTCCGGCTACGCTCATCTTCCTCGGGAGACGACGGCAAGCGCCGGCGCGCCGGTTGCTCGACGCCGGTGCCGCGGTCGCGCTCGCCACCGACTTCAACCCGGGGTCCTCGCCGACCGTGAGCCTGCCGCTCGTCATGGCGCTGGCCGTCTCCCAGCTCGGGTTGCGGCACGCCGAGGCGTTACACGCCGTGACGGTGAACGCGGCGGCCGCGCTGCGCATGGCGACGGATCGGGGGCAGATCGCGCCCGGTTTCCGGGCCGACCTGGTGTTGTGCAGCGTCTCCGACTGGCGCGAAGTCGCCTACTGGATGGCCGTGAATCCCGTAACCGCCGTGTGGACAGGAGGTTCCGCTTGTCCGCTCCGGATGGGCCCCGTATCTTTAGGGACTCATGTCCAAGCTTGAGAAGCTGAAAGACAAGGCCAAAAGCCTCGAGCCCAGAGATCCGCGGGGCGCGATCGAAGCGTGGCTGGAGGTCCTCAAGGCGCAAGAGGAAAACGCGGAGCCCAACCCCGACCTGTCCGTCTTCAATCGCGTTGGCGACCTCTACCTGAAACTCAAGGACCCCGGCCAGGCGGCCGACTACTACGACCGGGCCGTGGACAAGTACGCCGAGCTCGGGTTCCACAACAACGCGATCGCGATGTGCAACAAGGTGCTCCGCAACGCACCCGGCCGGCAGACGACGTACCTCAAGCTCGCGAAGTTGTATGCAGCCAAAGGGTTTGTGGCGGAAGCGAAGCAGAACTTCGTGGAGTACGCCGGGCGCATGCAAAAGATCGGCAAGATCCAGCATGCGTTCGCGGCGCTGAAGGAGTTCACCGACATCTCCCCCGAGAACGCGCACCTCCGGTCGGTGTTGGAAGAGCATCTCAAGATGTACGGCGATGCCGAGCGGCATCCCTCCGCCCGCGTTGCGCCCGCGGCCCCAGCGCACGACGACCTGTCGCAGTCGGGGAAGCGCAAGACATCGAGCCTGGTGTTCCTGGACGTGGATGCGCCCCCCGGCCAGAAGGTGAAACCGACGGCGCGCCCTGCGGAGCCGCCACCTCGAGCGCGCGAGCCCGAACCCGAGGTTGAGGCGGGCGCGGACAGCCTTCTGGAGTCGGTGACACCGGAGCCCGACACATCGCTCGAGATCGAGTCGACCAGCCTGGCCGAGGGCCTTGAGCTCCCGGGGGCGAGCGGGGGCGGGGGGTCGGAAGGCAGCCCGCTCGAGGGCTTCGAGACCACCGTCGCCGACTTCGGGCAGGTACAGCTCGATCCCGAGCAAGGAGATATGCCGTCCCTCCGAGACGAGGTTACGGCTGAGGACGTCGCACCGATGGCGGAGCTCGAGCCTACGGTGCCGGAGGACGCCGAGGCTTTGGAGCCCGAGGTCGAGCTCGACCCGATGCTGGATCACGGGATCGATGTTCAGCCACCCCGGCCCCCTGCTCCCCGGCCGCCCCCGGCCGCCCCACCCAAGCGGGGCGGCTTCCCGACCGGCACGCCGCCCAGGGCCGCGCCGCGTCCTGTCTCACCGGTCGTGCCCAAGCGGCCGGGCCAGCCGAAGGCGCCCGCGGCACCAGCAGCGCCGCCGCCGCGCCCCGGGGTCGGATCGCCACCCCGGGTGACGATCCCGCGGAGCCCGGCGCCGGGGGGCGGCGGACCGCCGACGGTCAAACCAGTCACACCCAAGCGGCCAACGGCGCCGGCACCGGCGCCCGCGCGTCCGTCGCGGAAGACGGTCGTCGAGGTACCGCCGCTCGAGCTCGAGCCCGATTTCGACACGGGGACCGACGCCGGCCACGATGTGGACGACCAGCCGCTCGCGATGGAGGATATCCCCCCGACGGGGGGATTCGTGGAGATCGAGGAGGACAGGTCTCTCTCGGGAACGCGGAAATCCGCGTTCATCGACTTGGGCCTGGACGGCGCGGTCGAACAGGGGGACACGTCGGGTTCCCTGGTATTCGCGAACATCGAGGCCACGCCCTCGGCGCCCACGATCGAGGAGCTGGAGGGTCGCGTCGCCGATGACCCGGACGATCCCGAGGCGCACCAGGCGCTCGGCGAGGCCCTGATCGAGGGCGGCGAGCGAGATCGCGGGATCGAGGAGCTCGACCACGCGACCGCGGGTTTCGAGAACCTGGGGAAGCTGCCGCAGGCGCAAGATCTGGTGGAGGAGATCTTGCGGCTCGACCCGAACAGCGTGCGCCACCGCCAGAAGCAAGTCGAGTACGCGTTCAAGTCGGGGGACAAGGCGAAGCTCATCGACGCCTATCTCGAACTGGCGGACACGCTGCTGCGCCAGGATCTGCCGGACAAGGCGCGGGCCGTGTACCAGCGCGTGGCCGAGCACGACGCCAAGAACGAGCGTGCCAAGGCAGCGCTCGCGATGCTCGCGCCGGCCGCATCGCCGCCCCCGGTCGCACCGAAGCCAAAGGTGAAAGAAGAGCGCACCGCACCCAAGGACGCGAAGCTGAAGGTGCGCGACGAAGCGGTGGAGGAAGGCGACTTTGTCGACTTGGGCGCGATGGTCCTGGAGGGGGAGCCGCCGGCGCGCGACACCCGCATGAAGGTCGCCGACGAGGAGCCCACTGGGGACGAAGAGAAGGACTTTCAGGACATGCTCGCCCGGTTCAAGCAGGGGATCGACGAGAACATCGACGAGGCCGACTTTGAATCGCACTACGATCTGGGCGTCGCCTTCAAGGAGATGGGCCTGTTCGACGAAGCGATCGCCGAGCTCCAGAAGGCGTTGCGCGCCCCCGAGGGGAAGCTCAGGACTTCGGAGGCGCTGGGGGTCTGTTTCATCGAAAAGGGTGCTCACGTCGTGGCCGAATCGATCCTGCGGCGCGGGCTCGACCTGCCCGCGTCGGGCGACTCGGAGCGCGTAGGGATCTTGTACTGGCTGGGCCGGACGCTGGAAGAGCAGGGAAAGAAAGCGGAGGCGCGGGAGTTGTACGGGCGCGTGTTCGCCGTGGACATCCGCTTCAAAGACGTCGGTGAGCGAGCCCGAAAGCTCGCCAAGGTGAAGTGACGTGAGCCAGCAGATCGCCCCGGTGTCGTTGGGGGACATCCAGCGGCCCGTCGCCGCCGAGCTGGGGCAGGTGATCGGGGAACTGAGCCGCATTATCGCGGCGGACTTCCCGGTTATCGCCGAAGTCAACGAGCATCTGCGGCGGATGAAGGGCAAGCTGTTCCGTCCGACGTTACTGCTGCTCAGTCACCGGGCCTCCGGAGGAGGAGGGGACGACGCGCGGGCCGTCACGCTCGCGGCGGTGGTGGAACTGATCCATCTCGCGACCCTGGTGCACGACGACTCGGTGGACCACTCGGTGCTGCGTCGCGGGATGCCGACCATCAACGCGCTGTTCTCCCACCAGGTCGCGGTGATCATGGGCGACTACCTCTATTCTCGTGCCATCATCGAGCTCGTCGGGCTCGACGACCTCGCGCCGCTGCGCGTGTTCGCCCGGGTCACGAACGAGATGACGGTCGGCGAAATGCGGCAGCTCGAGGCGCACGACAAGCTCGCTTATGCTGAAGCGGACTACGACCAACTGATCCGCTCGAAGACGGCGTCGCTGCTGTCGGGCGCCTGCGAGGTGGGCGCGCTCGTGGCCCCGGTCGCGTATCGTAGCGCGCTGACTCGCTTCGGATTGCGGCTGGGCATGGCGTTCCAGATCACCGACGACCTGCTCGACTACACCGAGCCGGAGGCGGTCACCGGCAAGCCGTCCGGGCTCGACTTGCGGGAGCACAAGGTGACGCTGCCGCTCATCGCGGCGCTCGCGTCGATGGGTGCGGCGCAGCGGCGGAGCGTCACCGAGCTGATGGCGACCCCGGACCCCGGCGATGAGTTGGTTGCCGAAGTCATGCAGGTGGTAGAGGCCACGGGCGGGCTCGACTATGCGCGGCGTCGCGCGCTCGAGCTCGCCCAGCAGGCCGAGGCGGAGCTCGAGACCCTGCCACCCTCGCCGGCCCGCGAAGCGCTGCGCGACAGCATTGCCTATGCCGTGGAGCGGCGCAGCTAGGGCCGTGGCGCGCGGACACCGCGGCGCGCTATTTTACGTCGGATTCCTGGCCGGCGGGTTCGTGCTGGGCGGGCTGCTCCACGCGTTGCTGCGGCGGTTTCTGCCGCAGGGCGCGGCCAAGGAGTTCTTCACAACGGCCGTGACGCCGACCTTCGGGCCGGTGCATCTCGACCTGCTCGTGGTGTCGATCACGCTCGGCCCGATCGGGTTCGACGTGTCCTTGCTGGCCGTCGTGGGTGTGGCGATCGCGTACTTCGTCGCCCGATCGATCTTCTGAAAACGAGGCGCGTATGTTCGGGGACCTGTCGTTCAGCCATATCCTGATCCTGCTGCTCGTGCTGGTGCTGGTGTTCGGCGCGAAGCGGATTCCGGAGATCGGATCGTCGCTCGGCCGGGGTATCAAGGAGTTCCAGCGCAGTTTGAAGGACGCCACCAACCCCGATCCGCCTCCTGCCCCCCCGCGCAACCTCGACCCTCCGAGCGCGTCGTCCGGGGGCGATCCCAAGCGGTTGAGCGACTGATCGCCTAAGCGCCGCTCTCGGTCGCGCTGGGCCGGAAGATTTCCTTGCGGCGATCCACCACGCTGGCCTGGGCCTTCAGACCCGCGAGATACTGCTGGACGCGCGCTTGTTGCGCCGGCCGCAGAATGGCCTCCCGCTGCTGATCGCGCTGCTTGAGCCACGCTCCCGAATCAGCCGGCTGGCGGGCGATGCCCTGCAAGATGAAGAAGCCGGTTTCGCCGGCGATCACGCCGGTCCGTTGGCGCGGCCGCAACCCGAACGCCGCGCCCACCACTATCGGCTCCCGCGCGAGGGCTCCCGGAGGATTGAGGCGGGTGAACGGGCCGACCTTTTCCACCGGCAGGTCCCGCGCTCGTCCCGCCTGTAGCAGGTCCGGGGCATCGGCCAGGACGGCCAGGGCTTCGTTGGCGCGCTGCCGAGCAAGCGCCTTCTTCTTTTCATAGCGAACGGTCTCGCGCACCCGCTCGCGGACCTGCGCCAGCGGCGGCGCGCCCGCGAGATGGAGCGAATCGAGCCGGAACACGTAGTTGGCGCGCTCGCCCTCGATCACCGGACTGGTTTCACCCACCCGCGCCTCGAATGCCCACACGCTCACATCGGGGATCGCGTACCGGCCCAACGTCAACCGGTCCCCCTGGACCAGCTTGGGCGCTTGCGCCACCTGGAGATGCAGCCGCTGCGCCGCGCTGTCCAACCGACTGCCGTCGGTCTGCGTGGCCGCCAGGCGATCCAACGTGTCGGTGCGCGCGTCGATGGCATCGAGATGCCGACCCTGCGGAACGATGGGGATCAGGATGTGACGCACGTGGAGCGAATCACCTTTCGCGGCTTCGACGCGGATCAGATGGTAGCCGAAGCTCGAGCGCACCGGTGGGCTAAGTTGCCCCGGCGTCAGGCCGCGCAAGCCCGCCAGAAACTGGGAATCAAACCCGGTCTCGTTGCGCTTCACCCAGCCCAAATCGCCGCCCCGCGCGCCACTCACCGAGTCCGCCGACTCCTTCTTGGCCGCGTCCTCGAACTTCACCGCACCTCGCGCGATCTCGTCCCGCAAGCGCCGCGCTTTCGCGAGCGCCGCCGCCGTGTCGGCGGCGTCGGCCACGCGCGGCTCCGCCACGAAGCTGAGCCAGGCCGTGGCTGGGCGCTTGAAGTCGTCTTTGTGGGCCGCGTAGTAGCGCTCGACCTCGTCATCCGACACCGGGGCGAGCGAGTCCGGAATCTGGTCGGGGCGGATGTGGAGCACGGCGACCGTCACGGACTCGTGCTGATCACGCCAGATGCGCCACAGCTTGGCGTCGGAGATATAGACGTCGGCGGTGAGGTACTCCTGGAGCTTGCGCTCCGGGAGATACTCGCGGTACAACTGCTCGATCTGGGCGCGGAACTCCTCGCTGGCGCTACCGAGATAGCGTTGCCACTTGGTGATGTCGAACCGGCCGTCCGTCTGGAACGTGGGATCCTGCATGATCTGCCGCAGGATCTGCGGCGGTGGGGTACTGCGCGCCATCTGCCGGACTTCATCGTCCGACACCTGGATCCCGAGCCGGCGATACTCGCGCTCGAGCAGGATTTTCTGGATGAACTGGTCGGTGACCTGATCCTGGAGCTGCTGTTCGTCTTCGCGGGTCAGCCGCGCGCCGGTCTGACGGCGGGACTCCTCGATGGCCGCCTGGAGCGCCGCCTGGAATTGGGGGGCGCGCACGACCTGGCCGTTGACCTTGAGGACGACGTCGCGTCCGCCACCCAGGATATCCGTGACTTGGCCGTAGGCCAGCCAGCCGATGAAGGTGACTGACACGATGAAGAACACGGGCTTATAGATGGCGCGCATCGAGCGCATCATGGGACGCGAGCTCCGGGCCAGGGGCACGTGAGGGGGCCTAAGTCTAAGAACCGCAACGCGGAAACTCAAGCGAACGGGGTGCGTTTCCAATTGACAGCGGCGCCGGCCGAACACTATCTTCGACCAATTCCCCCAAGAACTTAGGCCGTGTATACCAGCGAGATAGAAAAGCTCGAAAAGCGATGGGCCGAGAACCCCAAGGGCCGCAACTTCGCTCCCTTGGCGGATGCCTATCGTAAGGCAGGGGAACTAGATAGAGCCTTCGAGCTGTGCAAGTCCGGGCTGGAGCGCCATCCCGACTACGTGAGCGCCCACATCGTCTACGGTCGCTGCTACCTCGATCAGAAGAACGACACCGCAGCGTCGCAGGTGTTTCGGAAGGTCCTCGAGCTCGACCCCGAAAATGTGCTGGGGCTCAAATTGCTCGCCGAGATCGCCGAGCGCGGCGGGCGCTATGAGGAGGCGGCGGAGTGGCTGTCACGGCTGCTCGCCGCCGACCCGATGAATGGTGACGCCGCGGAGGCGCTGACTCGTACAAAAAGGAAGGTAGCCCAAGTCCCCGCCAAGCCGATGGCGCCGCCGACCGCCAAGGTCAGCGTCACGGCACCGGGGCCGAAGCCCGAGTTCGTCGTGGAACACACGCCGGAGGAGCCTGTGTCGCCGCACCTCGAGTCGGCCCAGCGGGCGGGCGACATCGAGACCTTCGACGGGACGCTGGATTTCAACGCCGCGGCACATGACGCGGCGAAGGCCGATGGCCTCGAGGTACAGGAAGAGGTCGAGCTCAAGCCGCAGGACCTAGTGGTCGAGGGGCTTGCCGCGACGCAATACGAGAGCGGTATGTTTGGCGCGCCGCCGGAGCCGGCGGCCGCGCCGCCCGAGCCGGAGCCGGATCTGCCGAACGTGGATCTGCCGCTCATCATGCCGGAGGACCTCGCGCCACCTCGGGCGTCCGAAGCCGCTTCAGCGCCGCCGGGCCGCTCTGCACTGCCACCCCCGCCGCCTCCGGCCGCACCTCCCCCGCCAGTTCCCGCGCCGCCCGCGGCGCCGATGCCTGCGGCCGTCGCGCTGTCGGACGACGACGGCGCGGCGGATGCGGCCGCGCTGTCGCGAGCCGAGCCGGTGCTGACCGAGACGATGGCTGAGCTCTACCTCAAGCAAGGTCATCGGGAGGACGCGCTGCGCGTGTACCAAGCGCTGCTGGCCCAGCGTCCCGACGATGCGCGCCTGCACGCGAGAGTCGATGCGCTCTCGCCCGGGCGACAGCGCACCGGTGGAGCGGGGGGGGGCCGTGGCACGGGTGAATCGGTCCCGGCGTTTCTTAAGCGCATCCTGGCCGGGCGGCCGCCGGCGGCGGGCTACTCGCCGCCCGAACCGGCGGCGGTCGCAGAGTCTCCCCTGGAGCGCGCCTTCGCAGTCGCTCCTCCGGACGTGCAGCCGGGACCCGAGCTGGCGACGCGCCACGAGGGCACGCGCCACGCGGAGGATACGATCTCGCTCGACGACGTGTTTGGTGAGGTGAGGGCGCGGGGACCGCGGCCCGTCGCGGACGGCGCGGGCTCTCAACCCCAGGCTTCACCTGTGCCGTCCGCTGCGGCCCCCCCTGCCGCCCCGGCTCCCCCGGCGCCTGCTCCCACGCAGACGGGGGGGTTCTCGTTCGACCAGTTCTTCGGTGCGCCACCGTCTCGGGGAGGGGCTGACGCCGGGACTGCGGGCGGCGCCGGCGGGCGGCCGTCGGCTCGCCCATCGGGTGCGAAGGCCCATCCACCGCTCGAGGACGAAGGCGACCTCGATCAGTTTCAGGCCTGGTTGAAGGGTCTCAAGTCCTAGTGCACATCGCCGTGCTGAACGGCCCCAACCTCAACCTGCTGGGCGAGCGCGAACCTGAGCTGTACGGCCGAGCCACGCTGGCCGAGATCGAAACGCGCACGCGCGAGCGCGCGCGAGCGCTCGGCGTCGAGGTCAGCTGGACGCAGTCGAACCACGAGGGCGAGCTGGTGGACGCGATCCAGGCGCTGAAGGGGCGGGCGGACGGCGCCATCGTCAATGCGGCGGCGTTCACGCACACCAGCCTCGCCGTGCGCGACGCTCTCGTCGCCGTGCGTGTGCCGTTCGTTGAGGTGCACTTGTCGAACATCTTCGGGAGAGAACCGGAGCGCCGCCGCTCGGTGCTGGCGGACGTCGCGGTCGGCGTGGTGGCGGGGTTCGGCGCGGAGAGCTATCGGCTGGGACTCGAGGGCCTGGTCGGCTATCTCGGGTCCCGCCATGATCGCTGATCCCCGGCGCGCGCGGCAGGAGGCGCTCGCCGCGGCGCTGGTGGCCGAAGGGCTGGACGGGTTGCTCGTCGCGTCGCCCGCCAACATCCGGTACCTCACCGGCTTCAGCGGCTCGGCGGCGATCGTGGCGGTGACCCGTGGCGACGTCCTGCTCGTGACCGACTTCCGCTACGACGAGCAGGCGCGGGCCGAGGCCGGTGCCGTCGCGCGCATCGAGGTCGAGAGCACGAGCGTGTGGGATCGGTTCTTCAAGGAGCTCGCCACCCTCGGGCCGCTCGGGTCGTTGGGCTACGAAGCCCAGGCGCTGTCGGTGCTGGACGCCGAGCGCTTCGCGCAGGCCGGCAAGCCGTGGCGCTGGAAACCGATGAAGGATTTGGTAGAGCGGCTACGCGTCGCCAAGGATCCGGGCGAGGTCGCGGCGATCCGGAGCGCGGCTGCGCTGGCGGGGGAAGCGTTGCGCCAAACGTTGCCCCAGGTGCGCGTGGGGATGACGGAGCTGGAAATCGCGGGGATTCTCGAGGGCGCGCTGCGGCGACTTGGCAGCGAGGGGCACCCGTTCCCGACGATCGTCGCCTCCGGCGCGCGCACCGCGCTGCCCCACGCGCGCTCGAGCCGGCGGACCCTGGTGGCGGGTGAGTGGTTGCTGTTGGACTTCGGCGCCCAGGTGGACGGCTATTGCGCCGACATCACGCGCACGGTGGTCGTGGGCGCGCGAGCGACGGAGCGACAACGCGCGCTGTACGGGCTGGTTGCAGAGGCGCAGCTGCGGGCGCGCTCTTGCGTGCAAGCCGGCATAAGCGGGCGCGAGGCCGACGCGCTGGCGCGCGACGTGATCGAGGCGCGCGGCTTCGGCGAAGCGTTCGGCCATTCGCTCGGTCACGGCGTGGGACTCGAAGTGCACGAAGCGCCGCGCCTGTCGAGAACGAACGCGGACCCGCTCCCCGCCGGCTCAGTGGTGACGATCGAGCCGGGCGTGTACCTCGCGGGGCAGGGTGGCGTGCGCATCGAAGACGATGTGCACTTGTCGGCCGAAGGACCGGTCCTCTTGTCGGACGGTCGCACGGAACTACTCGAACTCGTGTAGATTTGCACGGACATGAACCTCGACATCATCGCGCGGCTGGTGCGGATCCTGAGCGAGTCCCCGGAGCTCGGCGCGATCGAGGTGCGCCGGGGCTGGTTCGGGGGGTGGTCGTCCATCCGGGTCACCAAGGCGGGCCACGGGACGAACGCGGGCGGGGGAGGGGCGGGGGGGGAGCAGCAGGTCGCGGTGGCGCAGGCGCCGGCGCCACCGCTCGGTGCCGGCGCGCCCGGCGCCCCCGGCGCGCCCCCCAAGACCCAGCTGGTCGAGATCAAGTCGCCCATGGTCGGCACGTTCTACTCGGCGCCCGAGCCGGGCGCGCCGCCGTACGTGAAGGGCGGCAGCCGCGTCGCCGCGGGTCAGGTGGTGTGCATCATCGAAGCGATGAAGATCATGAACGAGATCGAGGCCGAAGTCTCCGGGCTGGTCCGGGAAGTGTGTGTGGAAAACGCCCAGCCGGTCGAGTTCGGACAGCCCCTCTTCCGGGTGGATCCTCATGCCTGAAGCCCCGCACGCCGCCGGCCCGACGTTCAATTTCAAGCAGGCCATCACGCACATGGTCCAGCGTACCGCGTCCGACCTGTTGCTCAAGGTGGGCCGGCCGGCGACCATCCGCGTGAACGGCGAGCTGATCGCGCTGGACACGGCTCCGCTCAAACCGGAGGAGTTGAAATCGCTGGCGGAGCAGATCATGACGCCGCGTCAGGTCAAAGAGTTCGCGGAGCACAAGGAAGCGGACTTCGCCATCGGTGTGCCGGGCGTGGGGCGGTTCCGCACCAACGTCTACCAACAGCGCGGCACGGTGGCGTTCGCGTTCCGGTCGATCCCCTACGAGGTGAAGACGATTCGCGACCTGAACCTGCCGCCCGTATTGGAGGAGATTGCGATCAAGCCGCGCGGGCTGGTGCTGGTGACCGGGGTAACGGGGTCGGGGAAGTCCACCGCGCTGGCGGCGATGATCAACCACATCAACACGAGCCGGCGGGTCAACATCATCACGATCGAGGACCCGATCGAGTTCCTGCATCGCGACAACTTCGCGAACATCTCGCAGCGCGAGGTGGGGAACGACACGCTGTCGTTCAACGCCGCGCTGCGGCATGTGCTGCGCCAGGCGCCCGATGTCATCCTGATCGGTGAGATCCGCGACATGGAAACGCTGGACACGGCGCTCAAGGCCGCGGACACGGGGCACCTGGTGTTCTCGACGCTGCATACGACGGATTGCACGCAGACCATCAACCGCGTCATCTCGTTCTTCCCGCCGCACCAGCACGACGAGATCCGCCACCTCCTGTCTACCGCCCTCGCCGCGGTGGTGTCGCTCCGGCTGGTCCCAAGGAAGGACGGCCAGGGTCGCGTGCCGGGGTCGGAAGTGCTGATCAATACGGCTGCCGTGCAGGACAATATCCGCGACATCACGAGGCAGCTGAACATCCCGGATCTGATCGCCCAGGGGTCGGTTCAGTACGGCATGCAGAGCTTCGACCAGTCGCTATTCCAGTGGTACCAGCAGGGCGTCATCAGCTACGAGAGCGCGATCTTCTACGCCACCAACCCGAGTGAGTTCGCGCTCAAGGTCTCGGGCGTCGAGTCCGGGCAGAGCCGGGCGTTCGGCGGCTCCACGGCCGCAGCGGGTCTGCGCGGCGACCTCGCGCCCTGATGTTCACGAAGGTGCTCGTCGCGAACCGCGGGGAGATCGCCCTGCGGGTGATCCGCGCGTGCAAAGAGCTGGGCATCGAGACGGTGGCCGTCTACTCCGAGGCGGACCGCGAATGCCTGCACACGCGGTTCGCCGACGACGACGTCTGCATCGGCCGGGCGCCCTCCCGCGACAGCTACCTCAACATCCCCCGCATCATCGCGGCGGCCGAGATCACGGGGGCCGACGCCATCCACCCCGGCTACGGCTTCCTCGCCGAGAACGCCGAGTTCGCCGACATCGTCAAAGCGTCCAACATCACGTTCGTAGGGCCGACGGGCGACCAGATCCGCCAGATGGGCGACAAGGCGGCGGCGCGCAAGCTCGCGCAGAAGCTCAAGGTGCCGACCGTGCCGGGCTCCCCGGGCCCGGTGGAGGACAGCGAGGGGGGGCTCAAGATCGCCGAGAAGATCGGCTTCCCGGTGATCATCAAGGCGGCCGCCGGCGGGGGCGGGAAGGGGATGCGGGTCGCCGGGGACGCGGAGGCGTTCGGCCAGGCGTTCAGCCTGGCCCGGCAGGAGGCGCTGGCCGCGTTCGGGTCAGACGAAGTGTACCTCGAGAAGTACCTGGCGCGGCCGCGTCACGTGGAGATTCAGATCATGGGCGACACGCATGGCCGGGTGATGCATCTGTGCGAGCGCGACTGCTCCGTGCAACGGCGCCACCAGAAGCTGATCGAGGAAGCGCCCAGCCCCGCCGTGGACGCGACGCTGCGCCAGGACATCGGCGAGGCGGCCGTGCGGCTGGCACAGGAGATCGGCTACGTCGGGGCGGGCACGATTGAGTTCCTGCTCGACGAGGATGGCTCGTTCTATTTCATGGAAATGAACACCCGCATCCAGGTCGAGCATCCGGTGACGGAGATGTGCACGAACTTCGACCTCGTGAAGGAGCAGATCCGCGTGGCCGCCGGGGACCCGCTCTCGTTCGTGATGAACGGCCAGCGGCTCCGGGGACACGCGATCGAGTGTCGCGTGAACGCCGAAGACCCGGCGCGCAACTTCCAGCCGAGTCCGGGCACGATCACCGCCTACCACCCGCCGGGCGGTCCGGGTGTGCGGGTCGACACACACATCTATGACGGCTACACGGTGCCGCCGTACTACGATTCGCTGCTCGCCAAGGTCGTCGTGCACGGCAACAGTCGCGCGGAGGCCCTGGCCCGTATGCGGCAGGCACTCGATTCGTTTATCATTGAAGGCGTGACCACGACCATCCCGTTTCTCAGTCGGGTCATGCGCCACCCCGACTTCGTGGCCGGCACAGTGGACACCAAGTTCCTCGAGCGCGAGCCACAGCTGCTACAGCCCCCCGCATGAAGATCGACGTCTACTTTACGCCGCTCGGTCTCGCCGGCGGGGATCTCGGGGGCCGGGCGATCGTCGTGATCGACGTGCTCCGGGCCACCACGACCGTCGTCACTGCCCTGGCGAACGGGGCGAAGGCGGTGATCCCAGCCGCCACGTCGGAGGAGGCGGTCCGTCTCGCGTCGAACCTCGAGAAGGACGGCGTGTTGCTCGCGGGCGAGCGGAAGAGCCTCAAGATCGAGGGCTTCGGCCTCGGGAACTCGCCGCGCGAGATGAGCCCTGCCGCGGTTGCCGGCAAGACGATCGTGCTCGCCACCACCAACGGAACGCCGGCCCTGGTAGCGGCACAGGGCGGCGATCCGGTGCTGGTCGGCGCCCCGGTCAACTTCCGCGCGGTGGCGGAGCGCGCGCGCCAGCTGCTCGGCGAGCGCGGCGACCTGGTGATCATCTGCGCCGGACGCGAGAAGCAGTTCGCCATCGAGGATGCCTACACTGCGGGTCGCCTGGTCAAGGCGGTGAAGAAGGGCATGCGCAAAGTCGAGCTCAACGACGCCGCCCGCGCCGCGGTCGCCCTCACAGAGCAGTTCGCCACCTGGACGGAGGCGCTCGACCACTCCGAAGCCGCCCGCCAACTCGCCGACGTCGATCTCAAGGACGACGTGGCGTTCGCCGCCCAGGCGGATCGGTTCGACGTGGTGCCGACGTACGCGAACCGACGGATCACGTGAACCACAAAGCGCGCCAAGAACTGGTCGGCATTGGCGCCCTGGTCGTGGGTCTGTTCCTTGGCCTCACCCTCCTCCGCTTGCCGATCACCGGAAGCTGGGGCGACCGGATCGGGTCGCTCCTGTGGCGGGCGTTCGGCGCCGGCTCCGTGCTGGTTCCGGTGCTCGGGATCGGCTGGGCGCTGGCGGCGTTCGACCGACTAGGAAGCTTGTCCGCGGCCCGGGCGGCGGCCCTCGGCGCAGGGCTCGTCCTGCTGCTGCCGTACGGAATCGGCACTGTGACGGGCGCGCGCTTCCCGGTCGACTACCGGCTGTGGGGTCCCACCCAACAGCTCGTGGGCGTGCTCCCCGCCGCGCTCGCGCACGGCGTGCACCAGACCGTCGGCACCGCGGGTGGTGTCTTGGTAGGGGTGTTCGCGCTGTCCGCGCTGGGCCTCCTCACGATCGGCTGGCATCCGCTGGTCGCGCTGAGAGCCGGCCGAGAGGCCGGAGAAGAGGGAAGGGGAAAGGCGGAAAAGCGCGACGTCAAAAAACTCGTGGCTGCGCCGGAGCGCGGCGACTCCGCGCGACCCGGTGCGGTTCCCGCTTCACCCAAGTCACCCAAGCCCGCGAAGCCGAAAACGCCCGCCTCGGTACGACCGGTCGTCGTCCCCAAAGGGGTGCTGATCCCCCCGATCGATCTGCTCAATCCCGCGCCCCCCGAGGACGGCGACGCCGGACTGGCGCAGATCGAGCAGATGGGGCGGAAGCTGATCGAGACGCTGCAAACGTTTCGGGTGGAGGGCTCGATCGCCGGGCGGACGGTCGGCCCCGTGGTCACGCAGTACGAGGTGGCACCCGGTCCCGGCGTGAAGGTCGGCCGGATCGCGGCGCTCGCGGACGATCTGGCCCTCGCGATGCGCGCTCAGTCGCTTCGCATCGTGGCACCGATTCCGGGGAAGGCGGCGGTCGGGATCGAGGTGCCGAACCCGATGCCCCGTATGGTGCACGTGCGCGAGCTGGTCGAGGGCGAGGAATTCCACGGTGGGAATCGCGTCCTCCCCATCTCGCTCGGCAAGAACCTCGAGGGTGAGCCGGTCGTGGCGGATCTCGCGAAAATGCCGCACCTCCTGATCGCCGGCGCCACGGGCTCGGGAAAGTCGGTGTGCATCAACACCATCATCACCAGCCTCCTGTACCGCTACCCCCCCCAGGAGCTGCGGATGCTGATGATCGACCCGAAGATGGTGGAGCTCTCGATGTACAACGCGCTGCCCCATCTGCGTCACCCGGTCGTCACCAACAACCAGCAGGCAGCGACCGCGCTCAAATGGGCGGTGCGGGAAATGGAGCGCCGCTATCAGCTGTTTCACGCCAACCACGCCCGCAACATCACCGACTTCAACCGCAAGGTGCGCGACGGGAAGCCGCTCAAAGGACAGCGAGAAACACTCGCCACGCAGGCGGGAATTCAACGGGAGCTGCCGTTCGACGCGGAGTACACCGAGGGGGTGCTGCCGTACGTCGTGGTGATTCTGGACGAGCTGGCCGACCTGATGATGACCGTGCAGCACGAGGTGGAGACGCCGCTGGCGACGCTGGCCCAGAAGGCGCGGGCGGTGGGGATCCACCTGATCCTCGCGACCCAGCGGCCTTCGGTGAACGTCATCACCGGCCTCATCAAGGCGAACTTCTCGTGTCGCATTGCCTTTCGCGTCGCCTCGAAGGTGGACAGCCGCACCATTCTTGACCAGAACGGCGCCGAGACGCTGCTGGGGAATGGCGACATGCTGTTCCTCCCGCCCGGCAAGAGCGAGCCCGTGCGCATCCAGGGCTGTTTCATCTCGACCGACGAGACCGAACGGCTCATGAGCTGGTACACTGCGCGCCGCACCCAGCTCGAGCAACGCGCTGAGGTGGACATCATCGAGCAGATGGAGCACATCGCCGAAGCGGAGAAAGCGCGAGAAGAGGGCGGCGGGACGAGCGAGGCGGCGGGCGAGCGAGATTCGCTGTTTCGCCAGGCGGCCGAGGTCTGCATCCAGAACCAGATCGGCTCGACGTCGCTGCTGCAGCGGCGCATGAGCATCGGCTACGGCCGGGCGGCCAGGATCATCGATCAGCTCGAGCTGGCGGGGATTCTGGGCCCGGCCAACGGCAGCAAACCGCGGGACGTGCTGGTGGGTTTGGATGAGTTGGACGAGATCTGCAGCCGCACTGAGGGCTGAGCGTCGCTCGCTGGACCATCACAACCAGCCAACCAGAGCGGCGAGTTGCGCCGGGCGGCGTGAAAATGGTTTGGTGTTCAGGCGCCGCCGCGCTAGGTTATCGCGTGTGACGAACGGCGTGCGCAGCGACCCGGCCGGTTGGACCGACGAGCGCCAAAAACGGGGGCTCGCCGGGGAAGAGCAGGCGATCCAGTACCTGCGGTCCCGTGGCTGGCACATCGTGGCACATCGCTTTCGAGTCGGCCACACCGAGGTCGACCTCATTGCGCGGCAGGGGAGCCTCGTGGCGTTCATCGAGGTGAAGTCGCGGCGGGGGACGGCGTTCGGGAGCCCGCTCGAAGCCGTGACCGGCGCGAAGCGGCGCGAGCTGGTCAAGGCGGCGCGGGTGTGGGTGGACCGCTGCGGGCGGCCGTCGGACGTGTACCGCTTCGACTGCATCGCCATCGTGGACAGGAAGTTAGAGCATCTGGAAGACGCGTTTCGGCCCGGCTGGCGCTAGCCCGGCCTTCGGTTTATATTCGGGCCTCCTACGGGGAGGCTCCTAACCCATGTCGAGGACACTCATGGCGGCCGACAAGGAAGTCCCGCAGCTCTCGGACGAGCGCAGGAAAGCCCTCAACCTGGCCATCACCCAAATCGAAAAGACCTGTGGCAAGGGTGCCATCATGCGCATGGGCGCCGACGCCCCACGCGTGCGGGTGGAGGTCATTCCGACGGGCGCCATCAACCTCGACGCGGCGATCGGGATCGGCGGGATTCCGCGCGGTCGGGTCACGGAGATCTTCGGGCCGGAGTCGAGCGGCAAGACGACGCTCGCGCTGCACGTCGTGGGGAACGCGCAGCGGCAGGGCGGCGCCGCCGCGTACGTGGACGCCGAGCACGCCCTCGACGTGGAATACGCGAAGAAGCTCGGCGTCGACATCGACAACCTGCTCGTCTCCCAGCCGGACACCGGTGAGCAGGGGCTCGAGATCACCGAGATCCTCGTGCGGTCCGGAGCGGTGGACGTGGTGGTGGTGGACTCGGTGGCGGCGCTCGTGCCCAAGGCCGAGATCGAAGGGGACATGGGCGACTCGCTCCCCGGCTTGCAGGCGCGGCTCATGAGCCAGGCGCTCCGCAAGCTCGCCGGGGCGATCAACCGCTCCCGCACCGCCGTGGTGTTCATCAATCAGCTGCGGGAAAAGATCGGCGTCATGTTCGGCAACCCCGAAACCACCACTGGTGGCCGGGCGCTCAAGTTCTACGCGTCGGTGCGCCTCGACATGCGACGCATCGGCCCCGTGAAAGAGCGCGAGGTGGTGATCGGCAACCACGTGCGCGTCAAAGTGGTCAAGAACAAAGTCGCGCCGCCGTTCCGTCAGGCCGAGTTCGACATCATGTTCGACGAGGGCATCAGTCACGAATCGCTGCTCGTGGATATCGCGGCGGAAGCCGGCATCATCGAGAAGTCGGGCGCCTGGTATGGCTACGGCAAGGAGCGCATCGGGCAGGGTCGCGAAAACGCGAAGCTCTATCTCAAAGACCATCCCGATCTCGCGGCCGAGGTCGAGGCGAGGGTCAAGGAGCACCTCGGCGTCAAGGCGGCCGCGGTCGCTGCTGACGAGGAGGCCGGCTCACCCGAGGAGTAAGTGCTTCCCCACGCCCCGATCCTCACGGGACTCGCCCCCGATCCGCAGCAGCCGGGCTACCGGCTGGTCGAAGTGGACCGGGGGCGATTTGCGTCCCTCCCGGGCGACGCGTTGGAGCTGCTCCGGCTCGAGCTGGGGCGCGCCCTGCCGGCGCCAACGCTCGCGCGTCTCCAGGAGCTGGCCGACATCGAGGCCGCCTGCCGAGCCGCGCTGCGCGCCCTGGCGCGCCGGTCACACGCCCGGCAGGACCTGAAGCGCAAACTCGTCAAGAAACAACACCCCCCGGGGGCAGTGGACGAAGCGCTACGGCGGCTCGAGGTGCGCGGGCTCGTCGACGACCGGCGCTTCGCCGGCGAGTACGCCGCGCTGCGGGCCGCCCGCGGTCGCGGCCCGGCGCGACTGATCAAAGACTTGCTGGCCCAAGGTGTGGATCGCCGCCTCGCGGAGGAGTCGGTGCGTCACGCGCTCGAGGACGAGGGCGTAGACCCGGAGATCGAGGCGCGTGCGGTCGCCGTGAAGCGGGCGCGTCAGCTGGCAGACCTCCCAGCCGCTGTCCGGAAACGGCGGCTGCTCGCGTATCTGGCGCGACGGGGCTACGGCGGGCCGGGGGTGAAGGAGTTGGTGGAGGAGGTGTGCGCTCCCTGAAGCCCGGGGTATCCGCGCAGGGCTGACAGTGATTCTCTGGCCCCCGAGGCCGTGCCCCGGGGTCCTACCAAAAGGTCAACCCGAGCGGCGCCCCCCATGCACGGCCCCCGACTCCTGGAGGTAACTCTCAGCCAACCTTTCAGTTGCCTCCCCGGGGAGACTATATTCCCCCGCATGCGCGCCGCCGCAATTCGGCAGCTGTTCCTCGACTACTTCACTAGTCCCCCCCGGAATCACCGCTTGGTACCGAGCTCCCCCCTGGTGCCGGCGGACGACCCCTCCCTGCTCTTCACGAACGCCGGCATGGTCCAGTTCAAGCGGGTGTTCCAGGGGCTCGAGCGGCGAGACTACACGAGGGCGGTCACCTGTCAGAAGTGTGTGCGGGCCGGCGGGAAGCACAACGACCTGGAGCAGGTGGGGCATACGGCCCGCCACCACACGTTTTTCGAGATGCTCGGCAACTTCTCCTTCGGGGACTACTTCAAGTCGGAGGCCATCGAGTACGCCTGGGAGTGGGTAACAGGGAAAGGCTGGCTCGGCATCGCTCCCGAGCGGCTGTTCGTGACGGTGCACCACACCGACGACGAAGCCCGCCGGCTGTGGCGCAAGATTACCGGCATCCCCGACTCCCGCATCTTTGGCCTCGGCGATAAGGACAACTTCTGGCAGATGGGGGAGACGGGACCATGCGGGCCTTGCTCGGAGATCCTCGTCGATATTCGCGGGAAGGGAGAAGCGGGAAGGGGGAAAGCGGAGCTCAGTCTCGACGAGTTCGTCCGGGTGAGCGAAGCGGGACAGCTGCTCGAGATCTGGAACCTCGTGTTCATGCAGTACGATCAGCAACCGGATGCATCCCGCATACCCCTGCCCGCGCCTTCCGTCGACACCGGCGCCGGACTCGAGCGCATCGCCGCCGTCATGCAGGGCGTTCCGTCGAACTTCGACACCGACCTGTTCGCGCCCATCATCGGGCGGGCGGTCGAGGTAATCGGGACGAAGTACGACCGAGGGGAGCGGGGCGCGTCGTATCGGGTCCTCGCGGATCACGCCCGGGCGGTGGCTTTCCTCCTCGCCGACGGAGTGTACCCCTCGAACGAAGGCCGGGGCTACGTGGTGCGGCGCATCCTGCGGCGTGCGGTGCGGCACGCCTGGCTGTTGGGCCGGCGCGAACCGACTCTCGTGCACCTGGTGCCGACCGTCGAGAGCATCATGGGAAGCGTCTATCCGGAGCTGACGAAGCAGCGAGCGCACATCGAGACCGTGACGCGCGCCGAGGAGGAGCGTTTCTTCGACACGATCGAGGGGGGGCTCGAGCGCCTGGACGAGCTCCAGGGCACCAAGGTGATCTCGGGAGAAGACGCCTTCAAGCTGTACGATACCTACGGGTTCCCGATCGACCTGACCCAACTGATCGCCGCGGAGCGCGGGCAAACGGTGGATATCGACGGGTTCGAGCGAGCGCTCGGCGCGCAGCGCGAGCGCTCGCGAGAAGACCGCGGGGCCCAGGGGCGCCGCGCCCCGGCGGTGCGCCTCACGCGGCCAGGCGAGTGGCGCACCGTAAAGCCCAAGAAAAAGCAGAAATGGGTCGGCTACGAGACGACCAAGGCCGAGACCGACGTGCTGCGGTTTCGGCAGGCCGACGATCGGGTCGAAGTGGTGCTGGAGGATAACCCGTTCTACGCCGAGTCGGGCGGGCAGGTGAGCGACACGGGCCAGGTGAAGGGTGAAGGGTGGGAGCTGGACGTGTCCGACGTGGAGAAGGTGGACGGCGGGAGCGCCGTCGTGGGGCACTTCGAGCACGAGTTCGAGCCGACCGCGGTGCTGGCGCAGGTGGACGAGCGGCGGCGCCGCAACATCGAGCGCAACCACACGGCGACCCACCTGGTACACGCTGCCCTCCGGAAGATCCTCGGGACGCACGTACGCCAGCAGGGGTCCGTGGTGGCGCCCGACCGGCTGCGGTTCGACTTCGCACACCACGGCCCGATCGACGACCCCACGCTCGGACGAATCGAAGAAGAAGTAAACGCGCACATCTGGGAGAACCTCCCGGTCGAGACGCGCCAGATGAAGTACAAGGACGCGATCGCCCGAGGCGCGATAGCGTTCTTCACCGAGAAGTACGGCGACATCGTACGGGTGGTCGACGTGCCCGGCGTCTCGCTCGAGCTGTGCGGCGGGACCCATGTCCCGGCCACGGGCCAGATCGCGTTGTTCCGTTTCACCCACGAGACGGGAGCGGCCGCCGGGATCCGCCGCATCGAGGCGGTCACCGGGCCGGCTGCGTACGCGTTGGTCCGGAAGCTCGAACAGCAGTTCGCCGAGGCGGCCGGGACGCTCAAGGCGCAGCCGGAGCACCTCACGAAGCGGATCGAGACCCTGCTGGAGGAGAATCGCAAGCTCGAGAGGAGGGTCGAGGAATTGCTTCGCTCGGGCGGGCAACCTGCGACGGGCAACGTGGAACGGCTTGGCGACGTCGAGCTGTACATCGATCAGCGCGACTTGAGCGATCGCGACCAGATCGGTGCGCTCATGGATGCATTCCGGGCCAGTCATAAGGGCGCGATCTCGGTGTTGTTCACCGACGGGGAGCGCCCCGGCATTCACGTCGCGGTGACCGACGATCTGGTGCAGCGGGGAGTCAAGGCCGGTGAGATCGCCGCCGCCTTGGCCGCGGTATCGGGGGGCAAGGGAGGCGGGCGGGCGCACTTCGCCTCCGCTGGGGCCGGCGACCCCGCCAAGCTCGGCGAGGTGCGGGCTCAGGCGCCCGCCATCATCAAGCGGATGCTGGCGCGATGACGCGGCGCGAACTGCTGGCCTGGCTCGACACCCGACGCCCGGCGCCGCCGGCGGCATTGCGCGCGCACCTCGAAGCGCAGTTGAGCGACTCGGAGGAGCGGCTGCCGGACCACCTCGCCGAGCTCGGTCGCGCCATGTTGGCGCGCGTCACCGGACGGCCCGACGGAGGCCGCGAGCTGGCGCTCGATCTGCTCGCCGCCGACGCGTTCGTCACGTACGCGTTCGAGGCGCAGGCGGAAGCGGACGTCGCCGGGCTCACGGTCCTGGCCCGGCGGGTAGCGGGAGCGGGCGTCTGACCTCCCTCCTCGAGGGCCGCCCGGGACTGCTGGTGCTCGTGGACCCGAGTCGCTCGGAGCCGCGCGAGGCGGCGCGCATCGCGCGCGAGGCGCGGGCTGCGGGGGCGGTGGGGATCTTGATCGGCTCGTCGTTCGACGGCACGCGCGACACGCAGCTCGTGGCCCGCACGATCCGGGAGGCCGTTCCGGGCTTTCCCGTAGCGCTGTTCCCCGGCTCCGCCATGCAGCTCACCGAAGAGGTAGACCTGGTGTTGCTCCTGTCGCTCGTCTCCGGGCGGAATCCGCAGTATCTGATCGAGGAGCACGTGCGCGCCGTCCCGTTTTTTCAGCGGCATCCCGTCGCAACGTTGTCGACCGGCTACATCCTGATCGACGGCGGCCGCGTCACCAGCGTCGAGGCGGTGAGCCAGACGCGGCCGCTCCCGGCGGACAAGCCGGAGCTCGCGGCGGCGCACGCCACCGCCGCACGGCTGATCGGGATGCAGGCGATTTATCTCGAGGCGGGAAGCGGTGCGCCACGGCCCGTGGGGACCGAGGTGATCCGGGCGTGTCGCGTCGCGGTGTCGGGGCTGCCGCTGTTCGTGGGTGGTGGGATCAAGACCCCCGCCCAGGCAGGTGCGGCGCGTGGCGCCGGAGCGGACTTTGTGGTGGTCGGCACGGCTGTCGAGGAGGGAGGTGTCCCAGGCGAGTTGCGGGCGATGGCGCTCGCCGTGCGGGGCCCGGGGACCACCCGGTGACGCCGGCCGACCGGGCGCGGACCGGCCTGACGGCGCTCGCGACCTTGGCCGCGCGTGTGGCCGACCAGCACGCCGGGGACATCGCCCGGCTGGCGGCGCTGTACGTCGCGACACTGGAGGGTGGGGGCACCGTGTTCTTCGCCGGCAACGGCGGCAGCGCCGCGGACGCGCAGCACGCCGCCGCGGAGTACGTCGTCCGCTATGGCCGCAACCGGCGCGCACTGCCCGCCGTGGCGTTGACCACCGATACATCGCTACTCACCGCGTGCGGCAACGACCTGGGCTTCGACGAGATCTTCGCCCGCCAGATCGAGGCCCTCGCACGTCCCGGGGACCTGGTGGTGCTGCACTCGACGAGCGGCGAGAGTCCCAACGTGGTGCGGGCCGCCCAGGCGGCGCGGGCCAAAGGGGTTCGGGTCGTCGCGCTGCTCGGCAAGGGGGGCGGCGAGGCGCGTGGCGTGGTCGACGATTGCCTCGTTATCCCGGCGGACGAGACGGCACGCATCCAGGAGTTGCATCTCGCCGTCGAGCACGTCATCTGCGACCTCGTCGAGGCGGCTCTCAAACTGTGATCTCGTTGTCCGGCAAGCGCGCGTTCGTCAGCGGCGGCGGCCGCGGGATCGGACGGGCGACCGCGGTGCTGCTGGCGAAAGCGGGCGCCGCTGTCGCGATCGGATATCGGCGCCGCCGAGCGGAGGCCGAGGAGACGGTCAAGGCGCTCGTGCTGGCGGGCGGTCGAGGGCTCAGTGTGCCGGGCGACCTGGGGGATCCCGCGGAGGCGAAGCGGGCCGTAGACGTGGCGGCCAAGTCCCTGGGCGGGCTCGACCTGGTGATCGTGAATCACGGCATCTGGCCGCCGGACGACGTGCCCGTCGCCCAGCTGACTGACACGCAATGGGAGGCGACGCGGCGGGCCAACCTCGACAGCGTGCTGTACGTGTGCCGCGCCACGATCCCATTGCTGTCGGAGGGCGGCAAGATCGTGCTCGTCGCCTCGACCGCCGGCCAGCGGGGCGAGGCGTTCCACGCCGACTACGCGGCCACCAAAGGCGCCCTCATCGCGTTCACCAAGTCGCTCGCCGTCGAGCTCGCGCCGCGGATCACGGTGAACTGCGTCGCGCCCGGTTGGGTCGACACCGAGATGGCGGCGCAACCGTACAGCCGGGAAGGGGGGCAGGGGAAACGGCAAATCGAGAGGACCATCCCTCTCGGGCGGGTAGCGAGCCCCGAGGATATCGCGGGGCCGATCGTGTTCCTGTGCTCCGACCTCGCGCGACACATTACGGGCGAGATTCTCAATGTGAATGGGGGGAGTGTGCTGTGCGGGTGATCCCAACGCGGAACGCGGAAGTTGGAACGCGGAACATCACGGCAAGCCCCGCGGCGCGGCACGACCCTGCATTGCCGTTCCGCGTTCCGCGTTTGCACTTCCGCGTTCAATGAAGTTCCCGGACCGCTTGCCGATCCCGGAGGAAGTACTCAAGATCGCGCAGAGGCTGGAGTCCGCCGGCTACGAGACGTGGTGCGTCGGCGGCGCGATCCGCGACAACCTGCTCGAGCTCGAGAACCACGACTTCGACCTCACGACCGCCGCGCCGCCCGCCGAGGTCCGGAAGCTCTTCAAGCGCACCGTCCCGGTGGGGATCGAGCACGGCACGGTCGCGGTGCTGGACCGGCACAACCGGCCGCACGAAGTCACCACGTTCCGGCGGGACATCAAGACCGACGGGCGGCACGCCGTGGTGGAGTTTGGCGTATCGCTGATGGACGACTTGGCCCGGCGCGACTTCACTATTAACGCGATCGCCTACCACCCCGGGCGGCACGAGTGGCGTGACCCGTTCCACGGCGCGGACGACCTCGAGCACCGGCTGATCCGCTCCGTCGGCGACCCGAACTGGCGGTTTCAGGAGGACTACCTGCGGATCTTGCGGGGCTTGCGCTTCAGTGCCCGGTTCGAGTTTCGGATTCACGCCGGGACCTTGGAAGCCGCCAAGGCGAACGTGCAGGGCGTGGCCCAGCTGTCGGCGGAGCGCGTGCGGGACGAATGGTTCAAGGGAATCGCGACCGCCCGACACGTCTCGAAGCTGCTGCAGCTGTGGGTGGACGTGGGGGCGGCGCGGATCTGGCTGCCGGAGATTCGGGAGAAGGGAGATGGGACTCGGGAGAAGGGCGGGCTCGACAAGCTGCCACGCGACCCGGTCTTAATCACGGCCTACCTCGCGACCGACCCGGCGTCCCTCCTGACCAGGCTCAAGTGCTCGAACAAGGAGATCGAGCGGGGCCGGGCCATCGGCGCGTGGCGGGACAAGTATCCCGACCCGAAACATCTGCCGGCGGTGCGTCGCTGGCTCTCCCAGGTGGGCGAATACGCAGACGACTTGCTCACCCTGCCACCGGCACGTTCTTCTCCCATCTCCCTGCTCCCCAAGGTTGTGGCATCCATCCGCGCCGCGAAGGATCCGTTGACACTGCAGGCCCTCGCGGTGGACGGGAACGACTTGATCGCTGCGGGAGTGCGGCCGGGACCCGACGTGGGCGAGGCGCTCGAGCGCCTGCTCGGCGAGGTGCTCGAGGACCCGAGCCGCAATACGAAGCAGTACCTGCTCGCCCATGTCTAGCGCCCTGGTGTACGCGCTGGTTGCCGCGCTCGGCAACCTGCTGGGCGCGCTCGCGGTGACGCGGCGGGCAGCCCGTGGCCTCGCGGTCATCGAGCACTTCGTCGCGTTCGGCGCCGGGTTCATGCTCGCCGTCGCCATCGTCGAGGTGCTGCCAGAGGCGTTCGTCCGCTCGGGAGCGGCCGCGCCGGCGCTGGTGCTCGGCGGCTACCTCGCCGTGCACCTCTCGCAGCACACGCTCACGCCGCACTTCCACTTCGGCGAGGAGACGCACGCCGTCAACCGGCTGGCGGGCTCTTCGGCGCTGATCGGCCTGCTGCTGCACACTTTCTTCGACGGGGTGGCGATCGCCAGTGCTTTCCTGGTACGGCCGGCGCTCGGCATGATGGTGTTCGTGGCGATCTTCCTCCACAAGCTTCCTGAAGGAGTGACGATCGCGAGCCTGTACTTGGCGGTCGGCCGGACGGGTGCGCAGGCGGTCGGCGCGGCGGCGCTGCTGGGACTCGCGACGCTCGCGGGGGTCGTGGTCACCGACAGCGTGGGCGTCTTGGCTCGGCACGGGCTCGCCGTCGCGGCGGGAGTGACGATCTACGTGGCCGCGTCGAACCTGGTCCCCGAGTTTCAGGGCAAGCGGGGGTGGCGGCTGCCGGCGGCGTTTTTTGCGGGCGCGGGCGTGTTTGTCGTCACCAAGCTGGTCTTGGACAATGTCTGAAGCGACCCTCTTCCAACACTCCTCCGAGCCGCTGGCCGCCAGGATGCGGCCGCGCAACCTCGACGAGTTCCTCGGCCAGGAGCGGCTGCTCGGCCCCGGGAAGGCGCTGGGCGAGCTGATCCGCCGCGGCGACGTGGCGTCGTGCATCTTCTGGGGTCCCCCCGGGTCGGGAAAGACCACGCTGGCGCGCATCGTCGCCAACTACACCGACCGCCAGTTCGAGCCGTTCTCCGCGGTGACCGAGGGCGTCGCCAAGGTGCGCGAGATCATCAAGGCAGCCGAGCAGCGGCTCAAGTACGAGGGGCGGGGCACGATCCTGTTCTGCGACGAGATCCACCGCTTCAACAAGGCGCAGCAGGACGCCTTTCTTCCGTGGGTGGAGAACGGGATCGTGACCCTCATCGGGGCGACTACGGAAAACCCGAGCTTCGAGCTGACCGGCGCGCTGCTGTCGCGCTGCCGGGTGTTCGTGCTCGAGCCACTCACGCCCGAGCACATCAGCCAGCTAGTGCGTCGCGCGCTCGAAGACAAGGACCGCGGACTCGGAACCTTGCGGCTTGCGATCGAGGACGATGCACTAGCGCTGCTGGCGCGCGAGGCGGACGGCGATGCACGCCGCGCGCTGCAGGCGCTCGAGGCCGCCGCGGAATTCATCGTGGGGAAGGCCCCTCCCACCGCCGGCCCTCCCCACCGCTTGACCGCCGCCCTTATCAGCGACGCTTTACAGAAGCGCTTCGCGAAATACGACAAGGGCGGCGAGGAGCACTACAATCTGATCTCCGCGCTCCACAAGGCGGTGCGCGGCTCCGACGTCGAGGGCTCGCTCTACTGGCTGGCGCGCATGCTCGCGGGCGGCGAGGACCCGCTGTACATCGCCCGGCGGCTGGTCCGGATCGCGTCGGAGGACGTCGGGCTGGCCGACCCGCGCGCCCTCTCGGTCACGTTGGCCGCGAAAGACGCCTACCACTTCCTCGGCAGCCCTGAGGGAGAGCTCGCGTTGGCGCAGGCGACGGTGTACCTGGCGACGGCGCCAAAATCGAATCGCGTGTATGCCGCATACGACCGCGCGGCGCAGGCGGCCGCCGAGCACCCGGCGGAGGGCGTGCCCCTGCACATCCGCAACGCCCCGACGCCGCTCATGGAAGAGCTGGGATACGGGGCGGGGTACAAGTACGCGCATGCCTACGACCACGCTTACGTCCCCCAGGAGTACCTGCCGGAGGCACTGCGAGGCCAGCGCTGGTACGAGCCGACTGAGTATGGGTTCGAGAAGGACATCAAGAAACGCCTCGAATGGTGGCAGGAGCTGACGCGCAAGTTGCGGAGCGGGGAGGAGGGAGCGGTGCCTCCTGATGAGTAACCGGCCACTGCTCATTGCCGCGCTCAACCGTCTGGTGCTGCCCATGACCGCCCTGCTTGGCGGCTGCGCGACGCTCGGCCGGCTCTCGTTCCAAGAGCCCGACGTCCGGCTCGAAGCCATCCACATCACCGGACTCGGCCTCTTGGGGGGGACGCTCGACCTCGTGTTCGATGCGTACAATCCGAACGACTATCGCATTCGCTCTACCCGGCTCGAGGTCGGGATCGACCTCGAGGGCACGCACTTCGGTGATGCACTGCTGGAGCGGCCGCTCGACCTGTCACCCGGCAACCACAGCCGGGTCGTGGTGCCGCTCCGGTTCGAATGGGCCGGTGTCGGCGCGGGTGCCAAGGCACTGCTGACGCGGCAGGCGGTGGGCTACGGGCTCACGGGCCGGGTGATCTTGGACACCCCCTTGGGCGACAAGACAGCGACGCTGCGGGGCAGCGGCAACGTCCCACTCACCAAGCTGCTGAAGTAGCGCGGAGCCGGGGGCACAGTTGGTGCGCGCCACCTGTTGCAGCGGTGCAGCAAGCGAGCCAGAGTGGCGCGGCCGCCGCACAGGGCGGCGTCGCTAACTGCTTGTGCTGCAGATAGCTACGACAGAGTCGCCGACAGGTAGCGTCAGCCCATCTTTTGCGCCGCGCCAACACCGCCTGGCCCCCGCCAGCCTTCTGAGGCGGTGGGAGCGTGTTCGCAGCTGCAACGCGGAGGAGGGCGTGTGGTAGAGAAGTCCAACGGTCAGCCAGTCAAGATCTTCTCCACCTGTCCGCCGTCGTACACGGCCGACCCGCGCACCTACCTTGCGCAGGTCGTCGAGATCGCACGGTGGAGCGAGGCGGCAGGGTGCGAGGGGATCCTCATCTATACCGACAACGGGCTCCTCGATGCCTGGCTGATCTCTCAGGCCATCATCGAACAGACGAAGCGACTCTGCCCCCTCGTGGCCGTGCAGCCGGTGTACATGCATCCCTACACGGTTGCCAAGATGGTCGCGTCGTTCGGGTTCCTGTATGGGCGCCGTATCTACTTGAACATGGTCGCCGGCGGCTTCAAGAACGACCTGAACTCGCTCAACGATCCGACCCCGCACGATGAGCGCTACGCTCGCTTGGCGGAGTACACCACGCTGATCCTCGACCTGCTGCGCGCCCCGGCGCCGGTGACGCTGGCGGGCCGCTACTACAGCGTGACCAATCTCAAGATGACTCCGCCGCTCGCGCCGGAGCTACTGCCCGGCGTCTTCGTGTCCGGGTCCTCCGCGGCCGGCCTGGAGGCGGCCCGGAGCCTGGGCGCCACGGCGGTGCAATATCCCAAGCCCGCGGCGGAGTACGCAGCGGGCAGCGTGATCGACGAAAGCGAATCGGGTATTCGCGTGGGAATCATCACCCGCGAGGATCCAGAAGAAGCGTGGCGCATCGCGCGCGCCCGCTTTCCGGAGGATCGGAAGGGACAAATCACGCACCACCTCGCCATGAAGGTCTCCGACTCGGTGTGGCACAAGCAGCTCTCGGACCTGGGTAAGGAAGGCTACACCGAGGAGAATCCTTACTGGCTGGTGCCGTTCGAAAACTACAAGACGTTCTGCCCCTACCTGGTAGGGAGCTACGAGCGCGTGGCGGACGAGCTGGCGCGGTACGTGACCGTGGGCTACCGCACCTTCATTCTGGACGTGCCGGCGAGCCCCGAGGAGCTGGCGCACATTCGGGTAGCGTTCGAGCGCGCGACGGCCCGTGCCGCGTCATGACGGACCTGCTCCAGGCGGAGATCTCCGCCCAGGCGGCGCGGCGCCCGGACGCGCTCGCCCTGGTGCTGCGCGAGGAGCGGTTGACGTACGGCGAGCTGGAAGCAGCGAGCAATCGGCTGGCGCGACTGCTGCGCGACGCTGGGTGCGTCCGCGGCGACCGGGTGTGCCTCTTTATGCCCAAGTCTCCGGCCGTGCTGGTGGCGATCCTCGGCGTGCTCAAGGCGGACGCGATGTGGGTGCCGCTCGATCTCGCGAGCCCGACTGCCCGGTTGTCGAAAGTGATCGAGTCGTGCGATTGTCGCTGGATCCTCGCCGCGGAACCCGCGGCGCCGCAGCTCGACGAGCTGTTTGCTGAGCCGGCGTTCGCCGCGACGCACGCGGTGGGCTGGCTGTCCACTCGCGCTCCTCTAGCCCAGCACTTCCAACCGACGTTCACCACGGCCGATGTCGCATCCCAGTCCCCATCACCGCTGACGTACGAAAACGCGGTCGGTGACCCGGCGCACCTGCTCTTCACGTCCGGCTCAACTGGTGTGCCCAAGGGTGTGGTCATCACCCATGGGAATGTGCTCCACTTCGTGCGCTGGGCGCGGGCGTATTTCGGCACGGCGCCCGAGGACCGCATCTCGTGGCATCCGCCGCTGCATTTCGACCTCGCGACGTTCGACATCTTCGGGACCCTGGGGGCCGGGGCGTGCCTCTACCCCGTGCCGCCCGAGCTGACGCTGCTGCCTCACAAGCTGGCGGAATTCATCCGCACCGCCGAGCTGACGCAGTGGTTTTCCGTGCCGAGCGTGCTGAACTACATGACGAAATTCGCCGCCCTCCGGGACCACGACTTTCCCTCGCTGCGGCGCTTGCTGTGGTGTGGCGAGGTGTTGCCGACACCCACACTGATCGACTGGATGAAGCGGTTGCCGGACGTGAGTTTCACCAACCTCTATGGTCCTACCGAGACGACGATCGCGAGCAGCTACTACACGGTGCCGCGCTGCCCGGAGGACGAGCGCGCGGAGATCCCGATCGGCGTTGCCTGTCCGGGTGAAGAGCTGCTCGTGCTGGACGAGCGCCTGCGCCCCGTTCCCCCCGGCGAGGTCGGGGATCTCTATATCGCCGGCGCCGGCCTCAGCCCGGGCTACTGGCGTGACGGGGAGAAGACCCGCCAGGCGTTTATTCCGCGCCCGCTCGGTGGTGCCCCGAGCGATCGACTGTACCGCACGGGCGACCTCGCCCGTGTCGGGTCGGACGGGCTGGTCTACTATGTGGGCCGCGCCGACACGCAGATCAAGTCGCGCGGCTACCGCATTGAGCTCGGCGAAATCGAAGCGGCGCTGCACAGCCTGACGGGCCTGCGGGAATGCGCCGTCGTCGCGGTGCCGAGCAATGGTTTCGAAGGCACGGCCATCTGTTGCGCCTTCGTGCCGGAGTCCCTGGGCGGGGTGACTCCCGCTGGGCTGCGCGAGGCACTCGCCAAGCTCGTGCCGAACTACATGCTGCCCTCGCGCTGGCGGGACTTCGACGTCCTACCCAAGAACGCGAATGGGAAAATCGATCGGCCCAAGCTGAGGCAGGCGTTCCTGGCGGATGCAGCCGTTCCAGACTGAGCGGGGGTTCGGTGAAGATCCTACTGGCTGCCGAGGAGGCGGCCGGGGTCCAGACGCTGCGAGCGATTGCTCAGAGTGGCCATCGCATCGCCGGCGTGATGACCGCCGCGGTGGACGAGCCGCGACGCGCCACCGGCGTACGCGACTTGGCGCGGCAGCTGGGGTACGACGTCTGGCCCGCCAGGTGGGTGAGGGAGCCGGCCTTCGCCGATCGGATTCGGGCGGAGGGCGTGGACCTCTTGCTCAACGTGCACTCGCTGTACCTGGTTGATGAGCGGGTACTCGAGGCGCCCCGGCTCGGCAGCTACAATCTCCACCCCGGCCCACTGCCACAGTACGCTGGCCTCAACGTGGTGAGCTGGGCGCTGTATCGGGGCGAGACCAGACATGGGGTGACGATCCACCGGATGGTGCCGAGGGTAGACGCGGGGTCGATCGCGTACCAGGCCGAAGTCGACATCGCCGAGCAAGACACGGCGCTTACGCTCAGCGTGAAGTGTGTGCAGGCCGGCGTGCCATTGCTCAAGCGGCTGGTGGAGACGGCTGCCCGCGACCCCGCCACCATTCCCGCCGCCCCCCAGGCTTTGGCGCGACGTCGCTATTTTGGCAGAACGGTCCCGCAGGGAGGGCGGGTTGTGTGGGGTCGACCCGCCCGAGATGTCGTCAACTTCGTACGCGCCTGCGACTACCTGCCGTTTACATCTCCTTGGGGGCACCCCAAGGGGTGCGTGGACGGACGGGAGGTCGCGATCCTGAAGGCTACGTTGCTCGACGAGCCCGTGACCGTACCGGCGGGAGTCGTCGGAGCTCCGGTGGGTCGAGCGGTCAAGGTGGCGGCCGGGGACCGGTGGGTGCTGGTCCATCGGCTCCAGTTGGGGGGGGGGGAGGCGTTTCGGGACGCTGGGGAGCTCCTGCACGCTGGGCAGCGATTCGAACCGGGGGGCGAAGGCGAGCCATGATCGCGAGCATTCTCGGCTGGGCGCGGACGGCGCGCTCCTTGCCAGCGCGCCTGTTGCATCCGTTGCGCCGATGGCAGACCCGGCGCCGCCTCGGCGGTCGGCCGCCCCCACGCAGCATTGTATTCGTCTGCCACGGCAATATCTGTCGCAGCCCCTACGCCGCGGCTGCGTTCTCACGCGAGGTGCCGCCGATGTTCCGAGCCGGCGTGCGTATTGACTCCGCGGGCTTCGTCGGCCCCGGGCGCCCCGCCCCTCTCAACGCGGTGCAGGTTGCGGCACGCCGCGGGCTGGATCTGGCGGCACATCGCTCCTCACTCGTCGGACTGGGGGGGAGGATCGGCTCCGATCTCGTTGTCGTGATGGAGCCGACGCAGGCCCGCGCTGTGCAGGGGCTGTTCGGGCGCGACGGCCACGATATCGTCGTGCTGGGCGATCTAGACCCAGAGCCGATCGCGACCCGCGCCATCGCCGACCCCGTCGAGCAGCCCCAGGCCGCGTTCGAAGCGAGCTACACTCGCATCGATCGATGCGTCGCGGAGCTGGGCCGGGTGTTGTTCCCCGGCGTGGCCGGACGCTAGCGAGCCGCGGCGGGGGCCGCGGTGGCGAGCGCTCGGAGCCTTGCCCCGACCGCTGCTCCCGTGAGCCCTCCCAGCCACCCGGCGAGCGATGTCGGCAGGAGCCCCACGAGCGGCGGGACGGCGCCCAGGCTCACGAGCAGTGCGCCGCCAACCCACAACAGTCGACGCGAGCGCGCGCAGTACCCCACCGGAACGAGCAGCCCGCCGAGCCAGCCGGCATTGAGCAGCCACTTGAGCCACGCGGGGAAGCTCTCGCGGTACAGCAACATCGCCCAGCCGTGACCCGCGGAGAAGTTCACACGGCACGTGCGCACGTCGTTGAGCAAGACACAATAGCCGGCGGCCTGGCGCCACAGCGTGATCGTGAGCGTGTCGCCGGACCGGATGCGCTTGAGAGCGTCGGAGATCCGCAAGTCGGGTTGGTTCAGCCGCCACGCCGTCGCGCGCGTACGGTAGCGGACCACGAGGTCGTGCCGGTCGGGCCCGAGCAGAAAGATCTCGCGCCGGTGCTCGTCGTACACGCTGACCAGCGGCGCCAGGGCGGGAACCTCGGGTCCCGCGGTCGCGACTACCCGGAGCGGCGCACCTGCAAGCAACAACGCACGTACCGTATCGGTGTTCGTGAGCCGCCGGGGCGGCAGCTCCACCGCTCCCAATCGCGCAGCGAGGACATGCCCTCGGTACCACTCGAGGTACCGGAGGTTCGGAGTCCACTGGCCGTAGTAGATCGAGTGCGGGAGGGCGGGGCGAAGCAGCAATCCGGTGGCCGCTATGACCAACGCCGGCAGCGCCGCAGCGCCGGCGCTCGCCAACCTGGCCGCCCCGGCGGAAAGACGGACGATGCGGGGGGCGTAGTGAGCCAGCGCGTAGCCGGCGGCCGCGCCGGTGGTGTTCGACAGCACGTCGCTCAGGCTGGAGTCGCGCCCCGGCACAAAGAGCTGGGTGAGCTCGATTGCCCCCGAGAACAGGGCGGCGACGAGACACACCCGCAATAACCGCGTCCCAGCGACGCTGAGCGCGGCTCCGAACGGCACAAACAGGATGACGTTGACAATGACGTCGGCAACGCCGCGCTCGCCGCACACGATGCAGCGCAGCATCGGCTCGACCTTCTCGCCCCCGCTCGGAAAGAGCGTCACGGCAAGGATAGCCAGCAGGCTGACGACGATGGCCAGCCGCGGTGCGCGGCTACGGTCGCCAAGCGTCACCGTGGCCTCCCGTCCACCAGGTCCTCGACATCGCCGGCGCGGAGAGCGGGCTGTGTCCTCGCCATAGCGCTCGCCCCGTGCTCGCGGCCTCACTCTTGCGCGTTAGGACTGGTATGGAAAGAATTTCCTCAGTTTTAGGAACTGCTTTTCATAGAGGTGCCAGCTCACAAGAGCAATGCTGACTGAGACTCCTGTTGCCATGGTCAGGAAAACCAGCTGCCGCAGCAATTGCGATCCGCCGATGGTGGGAACGATCGTCAATGGGATGGCGCCCAGCTTGAAGAACAGGATCGGGTAATGGAATACGTAAAGCGCATAGCTGTAACGGCCGAAGAAGGACAAGAATGAAGAGTCGAATATCCCTCCGACGGCGCTGTCGCGCGCCGATGTCAGGGCGAGGACCAGGATGGCGCCGAAAAGGCAGGCGAGGAGGGTGTGCCCGACCGTCGATACAATGAGGTCTTGAGCGACAAAACCCTTCCTCAGGACGAAAATGGCCAGAAGCACAAGGCTCAGGAACGCCGCGGATGGCGAGGCCCAGCGGGAGGTCGGATTCAGCCCTGCCGGCCCGCGCGCTGAAAGGGCAAGATAAGCCCCGACGGCCAGGGCATCTATTCTAGCGGGTGTGAGCACGAACGCCGCCGTTTCATTCCCTGCAACATTCAGTCCGACCCGCACAAACAGCGCGCCAATGACGCATGCCAGACAGCAGGCTTGCAATTGTCGCCGGCGAAGGGCGAGAACGACAACGGGCCATATAAGGTAGAACTGCTCTTCGATTGCGAGAGACCAGAAGTGCCCGATAGCCCCGAAGTCTCCCCCGTTGTGTGCAATCCTGACGTTCGAAAGGTACGTCCAGTACCAGACAGCGTCGCGCTTCATCGACTGGACTGCCGGATTCCCGGGACGAAGCCATGGAAGGACGACGAGAAAGATGATCAAAGCGCCGTAGTACAGCGGGAAAATGCGCAAGACTCGCCGGACGTAGAAATTCCGGAAGTAGTGGTTGCTTTCCTTGGCGTCGTAAAGAATGCCCGTGATAAGAAATCCCGACAGGACGAAAAAGAGATCGACTCCAATCCATCCAGTCCGACTAATGAGGAAATCAAGCCGGTCAATAAGTGGTGAGGAGGAGCTCATCCCAAGACCGTAGGGCGTGAAGTGGAAGATCAAGACGAGCAGAATCGCAATGCCACGCACTGCATCCAAGGCAGGGATGTGAGTGCCACGATCATGGGTAGTGGCGCCATCATGTGATTTGGCGCCCGGCGTTTGCTCAGGTGTCAATAGCACCGGTGTTGCCTTGCGGATCAGGACCGAAGGTTCACGGGATGTCCGGAGTCAAGCGACGCGCCCGCTCCTCAAGGCTGGCGCTCGCCGGGGTCGGCGCGCAGACGGCCGTCTACCAGGCGCAGCACTACTTGGCCTTGCGGGACGGACGCCGGTCCATCGATCCCGAATGGCTCTCGGCGGGCGTAGAAGCGCAGCCACGGCAGGAGATCGGTGTAGCCGTCGCCCCCGAACGTATGGTAAGCGTAGCGCTGCCCCCCGGGCCAATCGATGGCGCGGGCCTGCGCTCCCAGGGCGGCGCCGATGCGGTTCTGCCCCTGGTCGTTGGACGGCCGCCAGACCGTGAGCGCAAGTGCGACGACAAGCGGGGCCGCGAACGCCGCGGGGGCGAGTCGGGGCAGCCGATGGCGGGCGAGCCACCGCGACACGGCGTCGGCGGCGACGGCGGCCCCGAGCGGCAGTGGGAGGAGCAGGCAGTAGAGCCAGTAGCTGTGATCGTAGGCCCCGTTCTTGAATACTACGGCGTACCCGAGCACCGTGCCGAGCGAGACTGCGACCAGCGGTCGGGTGCGCCGATCAAGGAGGCCCAGTCCCGCGACGGCGACGACCAGCCAGCTCCCCACCGGAAACAGGTCGCGCAGGTAGCGCAGCTGCTGGCGCGCCGCTTGAAGAATGCTGACTCGATCCGAGTCGCCGGCACCGGCTCGCAGCCGTGCCCGTTCGATGAACTCTCTGACGTCACCCTGGTAGGCCCACAGCATCCACAGACCGGTCAGCACGGCTCCCACGGCGGTACCGAGGAGCACGGCGGCGGCGGCGGAACGGCGCCTTTCGAGCAGGAGCGCCGTGCCGACCAGGGCGGAGAAGAGGCTGGCCTGCCACGAGGTGAGGGCCCCGGCCGCCGCCGCCGACCCCAGCGCCCACAGCGGTGCGTCGACGCCTCGGCGCGACCGCTGCCATAGCAGGGTCAGCCCGGTCATGGGCGCGAGCCCCAGGACGTCGGGCTCCGTCATGGCGCCGAACACGAAGAACATCGGGGTGCCGAAGGCGAAGAGTAGGCCCACCGCCGCCGCACCCGGCCCCAGTCCACTGTGGTGGAGCAGGATCACGGTGAAGAACAACACCGCGAGCCCCGACACGACGGCCGGCAGCCGCGCCCGTGCCTCTACCGGTCCCGGCAGCGTGAACGCCAAGGCGCTCGCGAGGTAGATGAGAGGCGGATGGTGGGCGTACACGACGCGATCGCCGAACAGCGTCCGCGAGGAGGCCCCGAGCCTGGATTCGATGGGCCCTTCCTCCACAATGGCCCGTCCACCCGTCATGAACAGGGCCGCGTTGAACCCGTCGTGCGATGGTCCGAATGGCGCCGAGAGCCGGTGCGCGTCGCGGCCCAGGAATACCAGGACGGTCGCCGCAGCGGCGATCCAGAGCAGCGGACCGGGCCGCCCTCGCTCGGCGCGGCCGTCGGGGTTCCCCGCGCCTGACGGGCGAGCAGAGGTCGCCGTCATTCGATGCCGGGCGTCGTCGCGTCCAGGAGTCATGACTGCCTTGCGATGGCGTCGGCGCGCCGGTCCAGGGATCGCCACCCCCGGCACGCAACAGCCAGGCACGCCGTCGCCGTGACCATGCTGAGCGCTTTGCGTTGCCAGGCATCCTTCGCCGTACCGAAAACCACGTCGTAGACGGGCTGGATGGTCCACGCATCGCCCGGTGGAGACGAATGCTGCGAGTAGAACACGTACACAAAGTGAAGGTTCAGCAGGAAGCACACCGAGAGGATCGCCAGCGCCCACCGGAACGGGCGGACACCGACGAATGGCGCGAGCCCCGCAACGGCCAGGTACAGGTAGCGCTCGTGCATGCGCGTAAGGAGGGCGAAGCCCAGGCACATGACGGCAACGGCGCCGAACAGGGCGACGGCACTCTCGTCGACCCGTCGCGCGAGCGATCGCCAGCTCCGAGCGGCGACCGCGATCGTCCCCAGGGCGAAGGCAGTTAGGCCGAGGTGGAACGCGGCGATACCGCCAACCGTCACGGCCCCGGGCCCGATGTCAGGACGATAAAACCCGGCGGCGCCCCACGCGTTGAACGCCCACAGGCTTGTGAGCGAGTACAACGAGCCGGCATCGTGGTAGAACCGGGGGATAGCGGTGGGGCCGACGCCGAACGGCTGGAACATCGCCACCACCACGGCGACCGCGAACACGACGAGTAAGCCGACGCGTGCCACGATGGTCGACCAAGCGCGCGACGCCGATGCGCCGTCAACCAGATAACGGCGCGCCAAGACGACGACAATGGCGGGCAGGGCGAGCAGTGCCTGCGGCTTGGTGGCGAAGGCGATTGCGAGCAACCCGACGCCGCAGGCCTCGCGCAGGACGCGCGGAGGGCCCGCCGCGATGGCATAGATGCCTGCCAGGACGAGCAGGGCGAGCAACGAGTCGACCTGTCCCCACACCGCCGACACGAGGATCAGCCCCGGATTGAGCAAGATCGCGGCCGCTGCGGTCGCCCGTATCGGGGCTCGGCGAGTCCCACCACTCGGCGTCAGGCGCGCCGCGAGGAGCAACGCGAGAGCCGCGACGCCGAGGTCGGCGATGATGGCGGGGAGCTTCAGTAGGGCGAGCGATGGTGGCTCACCGCTCATCACACGCGACGCCTTGCCGAGGGCCAGCAACACGTAGAGATAGCCGGGCGGGTAGTCGGCGAAATACCCCGGCTCGTAGAAATGCGCGGGGCCGCGCAGCACAAGCCGGTCCGACCACTGGCGAAACAGCGAGACGTCGAACTGGAGCCCCCCGCTGTGGCGCGCGAGGACCAGCCGGATGGCCAGGCCCAGGGCGAACAGGCAGACCAAACCGCCCGGCGACTCGATCCAGGACGCCATGCGTCTCCCGATCATCGGGGCGGGCGTGTCGTCGTCGAGGCTGGTCGACCCGGTCACGGGCGGGGGGGACGGCCGTTGTAGCGTCGCCGCAGGCCATAAAGCTCGAGGAGACCGCGCACGATGACCCGGAATCGAAGGCCGGTCGGCGAGCCCGTGACGCGGGGGCGGTGCTCGACCGCGACCTCCGCGATCCGCAACCCTGCCTGGCGCGCGGCCACGCACAGCTCGACGGAAATGCAGGCGCCGTCCGAGCCGAGAGCGAGGCCGCTGATCGCGGCCCGATCGAGCAGCTTGAAGCCGCAGTCGATGTCGTGCACGATAAAGTCGAAGGCGAGTTGACACAACTGATTCCACGCGCGTCCCGCCCAGATGCGTCGCCACTCGTCGGCGCGTCGTGCGCGCAGGCCAATGATGATCTGGGCGTAGTCGGTAAGCGGAACGAGTTTGGCGAGCTCCTCCGGATCGAACTGGTTGTCACAGTCCATCTGGAAGATCCACGGCTGGTTCGCCGCAGCGAAACCGCTCCGCAGGGCGGCGCCGTAGCCGCGATTGCGACCGTGCGAGACGACACGCGCCCCCGCCCCGCGCGCCTCTTCGGCGGTACCGTCGCTGGACCCATCGTCGACCACGATAACCTCGACATGATCTGCGAGCCGCGTCGCCGCGGCACGCGCTCCCTCGACTGCGCGCCGGACATTGCCCTGCTCGTTCAAGGCCGGCAGGACGACGGAGATGCCTTCCAAGCGGCGCGCCATCACACCCAGCACCATCCCGCGGGCGGCGGCATCGGTCGCATCACGGGCGCCTTGTGGGCGTCGGAGACGGCCGGGCCGCAGTCCATGAAGAACATGCGCCGTTCCCACTCCCGGTAGGGCAGGGGGCTGCCGACGAGGACCGGGCGGAAGAACGAGAACATGCCGATCGACGCAACGACCAACGCACCGATCGTGATCGCGCGGATATTCCGCGCGGAGATGCCCGCCACCACGCGCGCCAACGCGAGATACAGGAAGGGCACGGCGGGCAGGAGATAGTAAAGGAACGCCTCCTGCCTCGTTACAATGAGCCAAGGGACGTAGCCCGCGGCAAAGCCGGCGACCACGACCGTCTCGGGCGCTTGGACCCGGCGTCGTCGTAGTGCCCGCCATGTTGTCGCAGCGAGCGCGAGAAGGGCTGTCCACCACACCAAGGGGTTCCCGAACGCGAGGATCTCCTGATACCCGTCGCCTCCGAGATCTTGGAAGTAGAAGAGCACGGGGCGCTTGATGAACGGCCACGACCACGCGGGCGACGCGTAGGGATGCGTGAAAAGCGAGCCGGTGTGGTGCTCGAACATGAGGTACTGGCGCGTGAGGAAGGCGTGCGTCCAAGATCCCCGCGCCCATGGCCACGCGAGCAGCGCGCCCTCCAGCCTGCCAGCGTAGGACAAGACATAGACGACCGCTGGAAGCAGCACCAGCGCGACAAGCAACTGCACACCCTCTTCGCGCGCGACACGTCGATAGCGATGGGCATCGTCGCGCCGGCGCGCCGCCGCGTTGGCGAACGCGAGCACGGCGACCGCAGCCAACAGATATCCGCCCGACCACTTGGAGGCGACAGCGGCGCCGCCCGCGATCCCCGCACCCAGCAGCCATGGTCGCGCCAGGAGTCGGTGAGGGGACGGGTTGCGACAAACGGGTCGGTTCGCTTCGCTCTGATCGCGGTCGTAGAGGAGGCAGAGGAACGACAGGAGCCCGAACAAGACAACGAAGACGTCGAGCATCGCGGTGCGCGACATCACGAAGTGGAGGAAGTCGAACGCGAGGAGCCCAGCGGCAACGGAGGCGGCCAGGGTCGAGCCGAGCAGACGGCGCGCCAGCAAGTACAGCACCGCGACGCTCAGCGTACCCGCAACCAACGGCACGACCCGCCACCCGCCGGGAGTAAAACCGAACAGTCGTATGCCGGCTCCGATCAGCCACTTTCCCAGGGGCGGATGGACGACGCTGATCTCGGTCGTGGTTCTACAGTGGCCGTTCGGACCGAGCATGTAGAGGCAGGCGTCGGCCGCGTAGAACTCGTCGAACACGAATGCGCGAGGCGCCGTGATGCCGGCGAATCGCAGCCCGCCCGCTAGCGCGGTGAGGAAGGCAAGCAAGACTGTATCGATCGCGTGCCAACGCGCTTCGGCCAGACTCGTTCGCGTCGGCTCACCACCCAGCGGTGCCGCGGGTGAGGAGGGATCAGCGTCCATGATCGCGCGCGCGGACCCCTGACGGGGGGGCACTAGCCAACGACGCGACCGGCTGCGTGCGCACGGTCGCGGCAGCTGACGGCGAGGGAGGTCGTCTCGTGAGCTGGACGGCGAGGATCACGACGTCCGTCACATACAGCCCGATGAGTAGCGCGACCACCCAGCGCGCGACCTGGCGCCGCTGGGGCCTTTGCGCCCACCGTGCCTCAGCCCGGTCGGCCTCGTCGGCGAAGAAGAACACGTAGGCGAGCAGCGCGGGGAACAAGAACTCCGCCTTCATCGTCGAGAAGTCGCGGTACAAGAGGGAGTACACGATGATGAACGCGATGTACCCCACGGCAGCCAGCGTGAGCAGCTCCTCATCCAGCTTTGCTCCGTCTCCGGACGCGTGACGCCGGCCCGAAACCATGAGCACGAAGACAGCACGCATCATCCCCGCCAGCAGGAACGCCGTTGGCAGGAGAGCGAGCACAAAGATGAGCCGTCCGACGGTGACGACCAGCGGGCTGGTGTTCCGCCAGGAGGGCGGGTGCTGCGCGAAATGGCTGAAGTGTGCCCGACCGTACAGCTGCGACCAGAGTGACGTCCGGTGCAGGGGGTAGACGACGGCGTCGTTCGTAATCGTCGGATGCTCGAGCATGTCGACGAAGCGGAATGTGAGATAGGTGTCCGCGATCGACGTGGTGCCGGGACGGTACACGTAGGTCCGTTCGATCAGGTGGGGCCACGGCGCCCGATCCCCGTTGATCGCGAACGGGTTGCCGGTGTCCTCCCAGTTGGGCCGATACGAGCCCAGGGCGGCCGTGCATACCAGGACGACGGCGACGAAGACCGCGCTGTGACCCAGCAACTGTCGTCGCGACAGTCCGGGGACAGCTTGCCGACCGAGAATCGCATGCACCAGCGTCGCGGTGACCGCGAGGAATACCACGAGGCCGTTGCCCTTGGACAACACGGCGAGCACGACGGATGCGCTCATGACGATGAAGGCTCGTCGCGCCCCGGTGCGGAAGAACTCGCAGCCCTCGCTCAACGCCACCGTGGCGAACAGGATCACGAACGAGTCGTTGGTGGCCTGCGCGTTGAGCCCGATCAGCGCCGGATTGAGCGCCACGAGGGTGAACGCCAGCACTCGAATCGGAGGCGACAGGCCGCGCCGGATCAGGGCTCTGCGCACGACGAAGAGCGTAGCGATCCCCGCGGCGCAAGCAACGAGCTGGGCAATCCGCAGCTGTACGCTTGGAGACTGCCACGGGCTCAGGTTCCAGAGCCCCGCCACTGGGACGTGGTACAGCTTCGGCTGGAAGCCCTCCCAGGCATCGCGCAGCCGAGGCAAGCGATGTTGCTGAGCGATGATCCTGATGACCGTCAGGTGATCGTCATTCGCCTCGGTGTTGACCAGCGCTAGATACACGCGCAACAGCACGCCGACGGCCAAGACAGTCCCCTCCAGAGACCGACGTTTCACGGGACGTCTGGGGTCAAACGCAGCAACAGGCTTCGAGCCGGGAAGGCGACGCGGCCAGCTCCAAGAAACAACCGCATCGAAGTCCTGCCGGCGCGCAGGCTGTCCAGCCAGCGACCGGATGCAAAGGCTGCACCGCGTGCCCGCTGCAAGAAGCTCTTTCGTTCGGACAACCGAAACAGGATCACGCACAATGCCCAGCGGAACAGATTCCCGCCCAACGCCAGTAGGCATGTCAGCGCGCTACGCCGCGGAACCAATCGGACTTCATGCCAGATGGGAAGCTCCTGGATCCAAATGTCATTTCGTCCTCGGGCGAATGCGGTCGACGAAATCCGCCGCGGGGTTATGGTGTGACGGGCGACTCGATGATGCACGACCGCGGGCGGGCAGAACCACACGCTGCCTCCGGCTTTTCGGATGCGATCCTGGAACTCGGTATCCTCGAAGCATCGGCTGTCCTGCAAAGTCACCCTCTCGTCTCCCTGAAGCCCTACTGTCTCCTCCCACAAACCGAACCGGTCGAAGAGGCACCTGGGAACAGCCATGTTCCCGCCAAATACATACTCAGATTCCCTCAACACCCGTTCCTCACGGTGGTGCAGCAGCCCCGCGTCTGCCAGGGCAGGCTCATCGAGCCAATCGGGCCAGCGACCGAGATCGTGCGGGATCGGAACGATGGTACCGCCGGCCAGCATCAGCGCGTCCTTGCGCCGAGCAAAGAGGTCGTAATAAGACTCGGCCCAATGCGGGTCAACTCGCATGTCATCGTCGGTGAACAGCAACAGCGGGGCGCGGGCCATCCTAACACCGGCATTCTTCCCTCGGCTGAGGCCAGGCCGAGGCTCGCGGGCGGTTCTGAACCTCGAGTTCGTGCGGCACCATTCGTTGAGAACGGCCGCAGTGTTGTCTGTGGAAGCGTTGTCGATCACGATGACCTCGAAGGGAGCATCACAATCTTGCGCTGCCAGAGTCCTCAGGACCTCAGGCAGATAGTGGGCGCGATTACGGGTCGATATGATGACGCTGATAGCCACTTCTGAACTCATGTGTACCGGTCTCACCGCGCGCTCAGCCGGGCTGATGATACCAACCACCAATGCTCAGCCTTCGCTTCTGTTGGGCAGACTGGATGGGCAAGACGAGGTGCGCCGGAGCGGCCAGGACGTCAAAGGCGATCATAGTGTTATATGCAGGTTCAACCTCTGTGAAGCCGCCATCCTTGTGAACCACGCGCAACAACCCACCAAACTCCCGTTCCCATCCAGGGGTCAAATAGATAACCAGAGCCAGCTGCCGGCTGCGGTTGTCGTCAGAATGGGGGCGCAAGAAGTCCCCCTGGATCATCGAGTGAGCTCCAAAATCGTCGCTCCCGCCCAAGGGCATGCCGGAAATGGCCTCAAAGAACGCCTTAAATTCGGGGCGCTGGAATGTCATACGAAACTGCAAGTAGGTCAGGGCATTCGGGCTCGTTTGGAATTGAGGAGGCGTCCCTACCAACTTACCGAGCCGGAAGAAACGATCCTGATCGCTTGCGAGCAACCACTCCTCTTCCTTCACAGCACCCTCGATCGAGTACAACCCGTATTCGGGTTTGAACTCGGCTTCGTTTGCCAGGAATCGACTCAGCCTCTCGGCGACCTGAGGTACCAGAAAGTCCCTGATGACAACCAGGCGTGCGGCGTGGGAAGTGAAGGCGTTCTGATACGTCTCGAGAGCCCGGTCCTCGAGGTGCTGAGGTTGAATCCATGATGCCAACCGCTGCCGATCAAGCATAGCCCGGCTCCCTCTTGTGCGGCACCTTACGCGTGATGCTCAGTCATGACGCTGAGGCTTCGCCTGTTCCCTTACGAATTCACCAAAGGTGTCGCCTGCGTCTCGGAGCTTTGAGAAGCCGATTCCACCTGGGCTCTCCAGGATTGTGAGTACAAGCCAGGCCGGGCCAGCAGGTCCTGGTGGCTTCCCGATTCGACGATCTGACCGTATCTCATGACATGAATCACGTCGGCCCGCATTGCTATCGTCAAACGATGTGTGATGATGATGGCTGTGCGACCACGGGCGAGGGCTCGGAATCTCTCGAACCACTCGGCTTCAGCCCAGGAATCCATAAAACTCGTCGGCTCGTCGAGGATGATGATCTCGGATTGCCTGAGATACGCCCGCGCCATGGCCACCCGCTGCCACTCGCCCGCACTCAGCTCCGTGCCTTCCGCGAACCACTTTCCCAGCAGTGTATGGTATCCTTTGGGGAGAGGAGCGATCACCTCATGGGCGCCCGCATCCCGAGCGGCCGCCTCGATCGTGGATAGATCCTTCTCCGCCTCTAGATTGCCCATCGCAATGTTCTGGCGGGCGGTATCCTGATAGGGGACCGGCAGTTGAAACATGACCGTGATCATCCGGCGCAGCTGAGTAAGAGAAAGATCCCGCAGATCGATCCCGTCGATTTCGATCTGCCCGGACTCGGGATCGTAAAAGCGACAGAGCAACTTGAGAAGCGTGGTCTTGCCGGCGCCATTGGCGCCCACGATAGCCACGGTACGGCCCGCGGGAATCGTCACACTGAAGTCCCTCAGAGCCACCCGATCGGTGCCGGGATATCTAAACGTGACATTTCGGAACCGGATGCCCTCTTTCAAGGTCGCAGGGGCTGGAAGTGGGTTCGGGGGGTCGACAATGCGCGTCTCGAGATCCAGGAATTCGAACAAGTTCACCAGAAACAGGCCGTTGGTGTAAATCTGACCGACGTTTGTCAAGAGAGCACGCATTAAGCCCTGCCCCCTCTGGAACGCCTGGTAGAAGAGCGCGATGTCGCCCAGCGTAGCGTGCCCCAGGAACGCCCGCCAGACCATCCACGCTATCGTAGCTGCTGAGACCAGCAGGGCCACAACTTCCGCACCCACGCGGCTCAGACTCTGATCTCGCAGCAGAGCGAGACGCTCTGTGCGCAGGCGGCCGCGCAGCTCGCGATAGGCATTGCGGAAATAGCCCGCCAGACCAAACAGTCGAACCTCCCCTGCGTGCCATGCCTCCGTGAGGACGACGCCCAAGTACTGGCTGCGACGCCGTTCCGTCGTCGTGTGCTTCCACCAATCGTGATAGCGCCGGCTCGTGCGAACGACCACATAAAAGGCAGGAAGGGTACTCACAAGCAGCGCGGGGGGCAGCCAGGTTCCGTAAGGTATCAACACTGCAGCCATTGCTATGAGGGTGATGCTGTTTTGCACCAGGCTCCCGCTGCTCTCGAGCAAGGCCAGCGGACGATTACTCGCGTCGCCACGAGCCCTGTAGAGGTGATCGTAAAAGTCTGGCGTCTCATAAAAGGCCAGATCCACCGAAGCCGATTTGGCGTGGATAAGATCGGTGATATGGTCCTGAACGAGCTCTGACTGGGCTGTGCCGATCCATGCCAGACAGACTTTGAGCAGCTCTGTAAGTAACAGAATGCCGCCAATGCCGACGGCGACCATAAGGACCGGTCGCACGCTCTCCCAGGTTGTGCCTCGTCCGACGGTCGCTTGCAGGCCGTCCACCAGCGGCTTCGTCAAATAGACCAACGCCACTGGCATCAAGCCCTGCACGGCGAGCAAGATGCCCCACGCAACCGTCCATCCCCTGGCTGCCGTCCAGATCAGACCAAACACTCGTAACATGTAAGACAGCTTGAGCGCTGGATCATGAAGCATGGGCTTGAGGGACTTGCGTTCTGGTCGCATTGGTGTCATGGCTACCTACTGGTGGTCCCACGGTCTAGCGCGGTTAGGCGGGTAGACCGTTGAGCATCAAGGCCGTTTCGAGCAACGCGATGTGGAGCTGCGCCCGACTGCGGCGCCGGCCCAGCCGCTGATCAAGGACCCGCTAGCGCAAGGTGTGGACCGTCGAGCGTTGGTGGAGAATGCTTGCAGGGGCCATCAGGCGCCCGCTTACCGAGTGACCGGCGAGAGAAAACCCCGGCACTCTGTGGAGGGTGCCGGGGTTTCGCTACGATCGACGCGTCGCAGCTCCGCTTCAGCTGCCCACGCTGTTGGCCGACAGCTCGGTGAAACTGTCCAGGTGACAGTCCGTCTTACAGCCCTTCACCCCACCGGGGGTCGTGAAGGTATTGTCGGCGATGTGACCGTAGACGACCAATCTGGGCGATTCGTACGTTCTCTTCATCCGACACCCCCTGGCGGTTAGAGTGACCCTGGGCCGTGCACGTACCCCCCGTCAGGCAGGCCCGCACAGCTGCGCCTACTCTTCCGGCAACTTCTCTGCCATTGGGGCTGGTGCTTGCCGGAACGTGCCGGAGGCGGTGAAAGCGTTGCCGCTGTGCAACACCTTGACGCAAAGGTCTGCAGCACGGGCACTTCTAGCCAGGGTCACGGTCGAATTGCTTCGCAATCCGCTCCACGGTCGCATCGAGGCTCGTCAGGCGAAGCGGGCGGTACAGGTTCCAAGTCGGGAGCGCACCGACCAACCGCGTCAGTTCGCGGAACGATCGAGCTCGGGCCTCATCGGTCCGGAGGTGGAAGCTGAGCGACCAGAGATCCGCAAGCGCCACCGATGCGGCAGCGCGCTCGAACCGCAGGTCCTCCGTCGATTCACGCAGGAATACTATGGCCCTGATCGGGACGGGGGCGCTGCTGCCCTTGCGATCGTCGTCGAGCGCCAGGTACACGCGGTCGGGGCGAGCCAGGACGACGTGCGTACCCAGGGAAGGGCCTCCGCCGTACACGTCGGGCCTGATGCGCAACAGCGCGGGACCGGGGAGTAAGTCTGGCGTCGGACCCGCGCGGCAACACGCGAGGTCCTCGCTCAGCACGCGATAGCCGTGCTGGTGAAAGGCGAGGGCCAGGGTGGTCTTGCCGTACTGCCGCGGTGCGGCGAGAACGACCGCTCCGACGCCCAACTCCACGGCCGCGGCGTGCAACGGCAGGTCCCCACGATGCATGAAGCACAGCGTAGCCGGAATCCCCCAGAGGCGTTGCTCGCGCACGATCTCCTCGACGCCGTCAGGGATCTCAATGCGCCCGCGTTCCGGATCGATATGATACATGCCGGCGTCCGTGGCCCAGAACTCGAACCCGCGATCCACCTGGTACAACGTTCCCCGTGCCTCCTGGCCAGCCCCCG
>Ga0209160_1000053_pt1 | contig 75501 bp, 67 predicted proteins | sample GraSoiAngelo_153_FD_186167 | JGI IMG/M metagenome (GOLD analysis project Ga0209160, IMG submission 186167) | Grasslands soil microbial communities from the Angelo Coastal Reserve, California, USA - 14_1009_12_40cm (SPAdes) (version 2) | ecosystem: Environmental > Terrestrial > Soil > Grasslands ...
ACGCGCGTGGGCTCCAGCGCAGGTCGGGATGCGCCGCAAGACTGCCTTTGGCCGCCGCCAGAGCCATGGCCACAAAGTCGCTCTCCAGCCTGGGCAGGACCACCTGGGCTTCTGGATCGCCAAAACGCGCGTTGAACTCGAGAGCGCGGACACCTTGTTCGGTGAGCATCAGGCCGGCGTAGAGCACACCGCGAAACTCATCGCCGGAGCCGGCGAGCTCCTGGACAGCGGGACGCATAACGCAGTCGACGACCTCCTTGACGAGCGCGTCATCGACACCTTTCGGCGGCGAGTACGCACCCATGCCGCCCGTGTTCGCGCCTTTGTTGCCCTCGTGCGCTCGTTTGTAGTCGCGTGCCGGCGCGAGGGGGATGACGTCGGCGCCGTCGGTCACGGCAAGAAGCGAAAGCTCAGGGCCTTCGAGCCGCTCTTCGACCACGATCTTCTTGCCGCTGCGCCCGAAGCGCTCCTGGACCAGCATCGCTTCGATCGCGCCGTCGGATTGCTCGATGTCCGCGCAAACGATCACGCCTTTGCCACGAGCCAGGCCGTCAGCCTTGACCGCGACGCGTCCGCTGCGCTCGCGGGCCCAGGCTTTCGCGGGCGCAGGCTGGGTAAAGACTTCGAAGTCCGCGGTCGGGATGCCGGCGCGCTTCATCAACGCCTTCGCAAAAGACTTGCTGGACTCGATGCGGCCCGCGCCGCGGTCAGGCCCGAACACATTGAAGCCGGCATGGCGAAGGGCATCGCCGACGCCGGCGTCGACAGCCGCCTCGGGACCGAGCACGATGAGGCCGAGCCGTTCGCGCTTGGCGAAATCGACAATCCTCACGACGTCCGCGGCGCCGATCGGAATGTTGCGCGCCATGCCACCGGTGCCTCCGTTGCCGGGCGCGCAGTACACGCGCTCCACGAGCTCCGATTGGACGCACTTCCAGACAAGCGCATGCTCTCGCGCTCCGGAGCCCACGACCAGGACTTTCAAGCCGCGGTCTTCAAATCACGGATAGTCCCGACTATCGGGGATGAGGGTCGACCGCAAACATCGGTGAGTCCGGACTATCCGAGATCGGAGCGCATCGTCTACTCCCACTCGATGGTCCCAGGCGGTTTCGACGTGATGTCGAACACGACCCGGTTCACGCCCTCGACCTCGTTGACGATCCGGTTGCTGATGCGAGCCAGCACCTCATAAGGGACCCGAGCCCAGTCTGCCGTCATCGCGTCCTCGCTAGTCACGACGCGCACCGCGACGACGTTCGCGTACGTCCTGTAGTCGCCCATCACACCGACGGTCTCAAGCGGCGTGAGCACCGCGAACGATTGCCACACCTGCCGGTAGAGGCCGTTGCGCTTGATCTCGTCGATCACCACCCAGTCCGCGTTGCGGAGGATCTCCAGCCGCTCGGCGGTGACCTCGCCGAGACAGCGGATCGACAACCCGGGCCCGGGGAACGGCTGCCGGTACACCATCTCCTCGGGCATGCCGAGCTCCAGCCCCACGGCCCGCACCTCGTCCTTGAAGAGGTAGCGCAGCGGCTCGATGAGCTGAAAGCGAAGTCCGGGCGGCAGGCCGCCGACGTTGTGGTGCGTCTTGATCTTCGAGGCGGTGGCCGCGACGTCGGGTGCGGTCGACTCGATGACGTCCGGGTAGAGGGTCCCTTGCGCCAAGAAGTCGATCCGGCCGAGGCTGGTCGCCTCAGCCTCGAAGACCGAGATGAACTCCCGACCCACGATGCGCCGCTTCTGCTCAGGGTCGATCACGCCTCGCAGCGCCTGGAGGAACCGCTCGGTCGCGTCGACGTAGCGGATGTTCATGTCGAGGTTGCCGTGCATGACGTCGAGCACTCGTTCCGGCTCTTCCTTACGAAGCAGTCCGTTGTTGACGAACACGCAGGTCAGCTGGTCACCGATCGCGCGATGCACGAGGGTCGCGGCGACCGCCGAGTCGACCCCTCCCGACAACGCGCAGATGACCCGGCCGTCGCCCACCTGGGCGCGGATGCTGGCGGTGGCCTCGGCGATGAACGACCCGGCGGTCCACGAAGGCTCGCAATGGCACACGTCGAAAAGGAAGTTGCGAAGGACCTCGCGACCGCTCGGCGTGTGGACGACCTCCGGGTGGAACTGGATACCGAAGATCCCCTTGCCGTCGGTGAAGGCAGCCACGGGCGAGTTGCCGCTGGTCGCAAGGAGCTTGAAGCCTGGCGGCATCTCGCTCACGTGGTCCCCGTGACTCATCCACACCGGTAGCTCGCCCTCCAGGCCGCGGAAGATGCCGCTGGCTTCGTGCACGGACAAAAGCGCGGGCCCGTACTCACGGGCGTGACCGGGGTCTACCTTTCCGCCAAGATGATGAGCAACCAGCTGCATGCCGTAGCAGATGCCCAGCACCGGAACGCCGGCCTGAAGCGCGTCGGGGTCGACCTGCGGCGCGCCCGCGTCGTAGACGCTCGAGGGTCCTCCGCTCAGGATCAGGCCCGCCGGGTGGCGTTCCTTCAGCTCTGACCAGGGGGTGGTACCAGCGACGAGCTCGCAGTAAACGTTCGCCTCCCGCACCCGGCGTGCGATGAGCTGGCTGAACTGCGAGCCGTAGTCGAGGACGAGGATCGTTTGCTCGCGCACACCTACCTGCTGAGGTTCCCGCGGCGAAGCCGCGGGGTGACCCCGGGCCGCGGCGGCCGTGTTCAGCTCTTGCCCATCCCCACGTGTTGGGCCTGCTGGAAGACCTTGCCCTCCGAGACGATGGACGGCGCGATCACCAGCTCGGTGTGCTGGAACTCAGCGATGTCGTGCGCGCCGCAGACGCCGAGCGCCGAGCGCAGCGCACCGGCGAAGTTCTGCGTCCCGTCGTCCACGCGCGCCGGACCAAGGAGGATCTCGCGCAGGGTCGCTTTGGTCCCTACGTGGATCCGCGTCCCGCGCGGCAGGTTGGGGTCTGGCGTCGCCATCCCCCAGTTGAATCCTTGCGACGCCGACTCCTCGGCGCCCGCAAGGGGGGTACCGATCATCACCGCGTCGGCGCCGGCCGCAAACGCCTTGCACACGTCCGCACCGATGCGCATCCCGCCATCGGTGATCACCGCGACACGCATGCCGCCGCGGCGCATGTGCTCATCGCGAGCGGCCGCGACGTCCGCGGTCGCGGTCACCTGTGGCACTCCGACACCGAGCACGCCCCGCGTGGTGCACGCCGCGCCGGGTCCGACCCCGACCAGGATGCCCGCGATCCCTGTCTCCATCAGCTCGAGCGCTGTCTCGTACTGCACGCAGTTCCCGACCACGACAGGAATCTCACACGCGCGAACGAGGTCCTCGAAAGAAAGCTGGTGGTAGGAGCGAGAGGAGTGGCGCGCGGTGAGGACCGTGCCCTGGACGACGTACATATCGGAACCGGCCTTCTGCACGACCTCGGCGCGCTCCTCAGCTCGGGCAGGGACAGTCGAAACGGCGCATGGGACGCCTGCGGCCTTGATCGCCTTGATGCGCTCGCTGATCAGCTTCGGCTTGACCGGCTCGCGATACGCGTCCTTCAGGACCGCGTTCACGGTGGCTTTATCGGCTTCGGCGATCTTCTTGATGATCGGCGCCGAGTCTTCGTAGCGCGTGTGCACGCCATCGAGGTTCAGCACCGCAACGCCACCCAGCTTGCCCATCGCGATGGCGAACGCGACGTCGACCACGCCGTCCATCGCGGAGCCCCAGAAGGGCAGCGCCAGCGCAAAGCTCTCGCCCATCGCAAAAGAGATGTCGACCTCGTCCGGGTTGAGTGTCACACCACCTGGGACGAGCGCGATCTCATCAAAACCGTAGGCTCGACGGGCCCGCCGTCCGATCCCGATCTCGAGGCCAGACTCCTCCCGGGAAATCATGTCTCGGGTCTCCATCCGGGTCTGATTCAGGGTGTGTTTACTCCATTGAATGGGGCGGGTTCGCCGAATTATACCCGAGCCTTATCCTTGGATCGTTGTACCGCACGCTCGAGTACCTCGATGGAATCTCCGGCGACGACGTGGGGCGTCTTCGCGCCGTCGGCATCCGTCACACCAACCAACTTCTTCATCGCGGATCGCTCGAGATCGACCGTCAGCGCCTCGCCAAGAAAACCGGCATCAGCACAGATCGCTTGCTCGAGTTCGTGCATCAGTGCACAGTCCTCGAAGTGTCGGGGATGGACCGCTGGATCCCACTGATGCGCCGGCTCGGCATCGTCACGATGAAGGATCTCCGCGCGCAGGACGTGGGCGAGCTGCACGCGAAGCTGCTCGAAGCCATCGGACTTGCCGGCGCGCCCACCCTGAGCGACGTGCAGTACTGGATCAGCCAGGCGACGGCGCTGGACATCGTCGAGGAGCCCGAACCGGCCGTACGGCGGTCAGTCGTCGACTGACGGCGGAGCTTTGCCGGCCCGCCAAAGATCGATCGGCCGCCGGTCGCAGAACTAGAGAAAGACGCCCCTGCGCAGCTTCAGGTTGTCGTAGATCCCGCGCTGGATCGTGTCACGCACCTCATCCGCCAGGGCCATGACCTGATGCTGGTCGTCCGCGTCCTTGAACGAAAGGTCGGAGACGTCGATGGGCGCGTGAAACTGGATCCGCCACTTGCTCGGCAGGGGAATCATCCCCAGCGGGCCGAGCCAGGGCCAGAACGGCGTCACGGGGAAATACGGCAGCCCCAGGAGCCGGGCCACGGGCTGGAGGTCGCCGACCATCGGGTAGATCTCCTCCGAACCGACGACCGAGACCGGGATGATCGGCGCGCGTGCCCGGATCGCCGTCGCGACGAAGCCACCGCGCCCGAAGCGGCGGAGCCGGTAACGGTCGCGAAAGCTCTTGCCCGTGCCGCGCGTGCCCTCGGGAAACACGAGGACAAGCTCGTCCCGCTCCAGGAGCCGGCGCGTGTCGTCGGGGTGCCCGACGGCCTGGCCCGTCCGGCGTAGAAACCAGCTCATCACCGGCATGCCCATGAACTGGCTCGCGACCAACGCGCGGACGTGCCGCGGATGGGAATGCTCCGTGTAGACGGCGGTCTTGATCATCGTTCCGTCCCATGGGAGGACGCCCGCGTGGTTGGCTACCAGCAGCGCACGGCCTGTCGGGGGCACATGCTCGACGCCGACGGTCTCGACCCGCCAGTAGTCGCGATACAGCGACTTGAAGACGGTGATGAAGGACTCCGTCCATTGCGCGTCAAATCCAAAATCGTCGACCGTGTAGTTCGCACCCCGTCGCGCCAGCTCGCGCTGCTGATAGACGAACTGGACCACCTCCATGATCCGGTTCATGTCAAGGACCTCACGGCCGGTGATCTCGCGCAAGCGGGTCGAAAGTCCGCTGAGCGACTGGAGCGCGTAGATCGGCGCCTGGCGCTGCAGCCGCCGGATCGGCTTCGGCAGCCGGAAGCCTTGCGGCGGCGGCGCCACGATCTCCGCCTTGCGGCTGTTGCGGCGCCTTTGCCGCGGCGTAGTTGCGGCGATCAATTCTTCTGGAACTCCTCCCCATTTATGGGGAGGTGGCGCGCAGCGCCGGAGGGGCTGAGGTGGCGCTCCCGGCGCCTGCGCTGCTGGAGATAAACCTGGAGCTCGTACTCCTGCGGTGGCGAGGGCGCCTCGATGAGCTCGATCTGCTTGCCGACGGCGAGCGCGTCCATCGCCTGTCGAGAGCTGTAGGAAGGCTTCCAGGCGAACGAAGTCTCGAGACGCGAGCAGTCCATCACCGAGCCGAACGCCATGATGTCGGCGAGATGCGCGGGCAGGTCGATGCCTGCGAACATCCTCAGCGCGAGCCTGGCGAGCCAACGTCCATACGGCGGCAGGATCGGAGCCGGGCTGCCACCCATCACGCCGATCGCCTGACTCAAGAGCACCACCCCGTCGCCGGCCACGTTGAAGACGCCCGGGTGGTGGCCCATGGTCGCGCGGACGATCGCCTCGACCGCATCGTCCTCATGCATCAGCTGCAGCCGGGGGTCGAAGCCGGCGAAAGTCGGCACGATCGGCAGTGACAGATAGCGCGCGAGGCTGGTGCCCTCGCTGACGCGCAACCCCAATCGGAGGACCGTCGGGTCGCAGCTTTCGTTGCGAAGGGTGTACTCGCTGATGAGCTGTTCCATCTCGAGCAGGTCGCGAGTCAGGCCCGAGGCGACCTTGTCGAAATTCACCATGTCCTCGGAGAAGAACGACGGGTCGTTCGGGCCCGCGCCGTAGACAGCCTGGCTGGATTTGACCACCAGCCGGCGGACCGCGCTGGATGGCGCCGCGCACCCGACCAGCACATTCATGGTCCCGATCACGTTGGTCTCATGGACCGACCGCGAGTCGTGCGGAGAGTCGATCAGCACCGCGAGATGAACGAGCGTGTCGATCTTCAGCTGCCTGATCAGCTTGCCGATGACGGAAAGACGCGTGTCCGCATGGACGAAGTCCATCCCCTCGAGCGCGCTTATTGGGTCGGCGATGTCGCACCCGAACAGGTACGGAACCTGGGGCGACAGCCTTCTCGCTACCTCGGCGCCCAACGGATTGGACACGCCCGTGACAAGTACGCGCTTGGGAGTCATCGACTTCTTCAATCTAGTGGAGTGGAGCGGAAGCCCGGATTATCCCGGGCGTCCCCAGGACAATCCGCTACGACTGCGGACAACCTGAGTGCCAAATGGGACTTTCGCAAGGGATCCGGATCCCCCGCGCCGTTAAGGGAGTGGAGTGAAAGCCCGGGTTCCGCGGGGCGACTGTGATCTCCCCGCGACTTTACGGATAGATACCCCTGACGGTCGTCGCGTTGGCCACTCTCTGCACCGCGAGGGCGTACGCCGCCGCCCGCATATCGACTCGCTTGTTCACCGACGTGTGGAGGATCTCGTAGAACGCGCGCGTGATCACGTGGTGCAGCTTGGTGTTGATCTCCTCTTCCTCCCAGAAGAAGGCCTGAAGGTCCTGCACCCACTCGAAATAGGAAACGATCACGCCGCCTGCGTTCGCGATGATGTCGGGGACGAGGAAGATCCCACGTTCGTGAAGGATGGGGTCGGCCTCAGGCGAGACCGCGGCGTTGGCGCCCTCTGTGATCAGGCGCGCGCGTATCCCTCCCGCGTTTACCTCGGTGATCTGATCCTGCACGGCGGCCGGGACGAGCACCGTGACCGGCAGCTGGAGGAGCTCGGCATTGGTCACCGTGTCGGCCTTCTTGAACCCGCTCACGCCACCGCGCACCTGCCTGTGCTCGTCTAGCGCGGCAAGGTCGAGGCCCTTGGGGTTGTAGACGCCACCGCGTGAATCGCTGACCGCGACCACGTTCAGCCCGGCCTCGGAGAGCAGCCGCGTTGTCGAGCGGCCGACCTGGCCGTAACCCTGCACAGCAACAGTCGGAGTCTCTTCGTCGATGTGGAGGTACTTGAGCCCCTCCAGCGTGAGATACGTCGCGCCGCGACCCGGCGCCTCAACGCGGCCCTCTGAACCTCCGACGTCGACAGGCTTGCCCGTCACGGAGGCGGTCACCGAGTGGCCCTGATGCATCGAGATGGTGTCCATGATCCACGCCATGATCTGGGGGCTGGTTCCCATGTCAGGGGCGGGGATGTCCTTTTCGGGTCCGATCAGGATCGCGATCTCGGTCGCGTAGCGGCGGGTGAGGTGCTCGAGCTCGTTCTGGCTCAGCTTGTGCGGATCGACCGCGACGGCGCCTTTCGACCCGCCATAGGGGATGCCAACCGCCGCGCACTTCCACGTCATGAGCATCGCCAGGGCCTTGACAAGGTCGAGGTCCACGTCGGGGTGGTACCTGATCCCGCCCTTCGCAGGGCCGCGGCTGATGTTGTGCTGCACGCGCCAGCCGGTGAAGACGTGGACCGAGCCGTCGTCCATGCGGACGGGAAAATGCACCGTCAGCTCCCGCTTGACCTCGCGCAGGCTTCGCCGCGCGTCGTCGGATAGGCCGATGACATCCGCTGCGGCGTCGAAGCGACGCTGGGCGGTCTGGAAGGCGGAAGCGCGGGTTTCGACCGCCATGTAACGGCTTTCGATAGTAACTCTCGGGTGGCCCGAAGGCGCGCATGGATGCATCTCGAGCAGAGAATTGGCACCGATGTCACCCCACGGCCTCGCCAGCATCGCGCTCGTGGCGCTTGTCGCGCTGGCCACCGGCTTTGTGCTCGCCGACCAGATCCGGGCGCAGCTTCTCACACCGTCCAACCAGGTCGCTCGCTACCAGGCGCTCTTGCGCAGCGTGCAGGAGCTCGAATCGACCAACGCCGGCTACCGGAGCCAGATCGCCCAGCTGCGCGCCGAGATCGACGCACTCGAGTCCGAGGCAGCGGCACGTTCGGCGACGACGCAGTCGCTGAACAACCAGGTCGCCGACCTCCGCGCGCACGCCGGCCTGGTCGCGATGCACGGTCCCGGGATCGTGGTCGTTCTGCGCAACGGCATCGCCGGGCCCGGGTCCGGCGGCGGCACGGGTTACCTTGTGAACTTCCAGGACGTGCAGGACGTCGTCAATCTGCTCTATGTCCAGGCCGCTGAGGGGATCGCCGTCAACGGTCGCAGGCTGACACCCCTGACCGCGTTTTCCGGCTCGGAAGGACAGATCGTGATCGACCAGGGACCGCCGCTCTCGTCGCCGATCATGGTCGTTGGCGTCGGAGATCGAAACCGGATGTCGGATGCCCTCAGCGACCAATCTTCCTTACCCGACATCCGGGCCCGCGAGGTCCAGTTTCAGCTCCGGCTGAGCTTCACCGGGAGCCCGGACATCTCCCTGCCCGCCTACGACTCAAGCCTCCAGATCCCCAATGTCCACCCGACCTAAGACCACGCGCACTGGGCCCATCCGCACTCGAGCGGTGGGCGTTTGGCTGATCGCGTTGCTGGTCGCTTTGGTGGCGACGGTCCAGATCCGTAGCGAGGCCGAGGTCGAGCGAAGCCTGGTGGGTGTCGACGCGACGTCGCTCGCGTTCTTGATCGACGACCTGCATCGCGCCAACGATTCGCTCAGCGCCGAGAAAGCTGATCTGACGCAGCGACGGGCGACGCTGCAGTCGGGCGGCGGCGGAGCCGCCGATCAAGTCCTCACCGATGAAGCCATCCGGCTGCGCGCCCTGGAAGGCCTAATCCGCGTCCATGGGCCCGGGATCGTGATGGTGATCGATGCGAGTGGGCTCACGGCGCTCGACCTGCAGGATGCGCTGAACAACCTGGCCGCGGGCGGCGCCGAGGCGATCGAGGTCAACGACCGCCGCGTCGTCACCGGAGTGCCGATCGCCGAAACCAGCGATGGCGTCGCGGTTGATGGAGTGGTCGTAGTCCCGCCGTGGAAGATCTCCGTGATCGGCGATGCCGACCGGCTCGCCGACATCGCCGACCTGATGTCGCAGCAGTTGCGTGCCGATCGGCGGGTGCGGTCGGCCTCCTACCGCGTGGACGCCGACGTCGTGATCCGCTCCGTGATCAGCGAGAAGCCTTTCGTCTACGCGGTCGCGTCACAGAACCGTTAGAGAGTCCTGCCTTTTTCAGCTGCGTCGAAAGGCGATCTAGGCGATCGTTGATGCGGTCGATGTCCCGGCGCGTCGGGATACGCAAGCGTCGTAACGCGCGCTCGATCGCGTCGTCGGCCATCGTCTCCAGGCCTTCACGCCGGCGTCCGACCTCGGTCCGTAAATCGGCGGGCACGTTGAGCGTCTTCCTGACATAGTCCAGCAGGGCCTGGCCGCGATCGTGGAGCATCTCCCCGCCTGCATCGACGATCCCCGAAGGTCCGCGTTTTTCCTCCGACAGCACGATCTGAGAAAGGGTGACCTGCGTGAGGTCGCCGCCGTTGCCGCGGTCGACCACTTTGATTTCGTGGCCGTTGCGCACGAGCTGCGCGATTTGATCGAGCGTGATGTAACGGCTCGTGCGAGTGTCGTAGAGCTTGCGGTTGGCGTACTTCTTGATAAGGTGTCGTTCGGGGGCTGATGTCACTTGGGGCCCATTTTAACGCGGTGCGTTAATCGCTCCGCGCGGCTTGGTTCATGGAGGTGCCGATGGCAAAAAGGAAGCGCGGAACCAGGCGATCCGGCATTGTCGGGCGCGCGGTGAGCGCGGGCCGGCGAGCGCTGCGCGAAGCGGAAAAGCGTGTTCCGCCTGACCTCCGCCGTCAGGTCGAGCGGAGGATCAAAGACGCGGACAAGACCGCGCGGGCCGCGATCAAGCAGCTGCAGGCGCAGGCCAAGAAGGCGAGCACGCGGGCCGACGTCAACAGTGTCTTGAAGCGCATCGACGGACTGACCAAACAAGCGCGCCAGGTCGCGCGCGGGACCGGTACCCGGGCGGCGTCGACGCGGCGTCGCGCGGCAAGCACAACCACGCGTGCAGCGACCAGGACCCGCCGCGCCGCGACAAATGTCAAGAAGGCCCGGGGAACCGCCCGGCGCAAGGCTGCGGAAGGCGCCACCTCCAGGCGACGCGCCGCAGCTTCCACGACGACCACTGATCGGCGGGCGGCCGCGCCCCGGCGCCGAGCCGCAGCGAGGCGAGCGCCCGCGGCCGAGAGCATGCCGGCGATGCCGGAGACCATGGCGCCGGATGCTGGCGGCGCCGTCGAGATGGACGAGTTCAGCGAGACATGAGGGAACCCGAGACAACCTCTCCGCCCAGGACGACGGCTCTTGGGCGGAGCTCATCCCACTTGACCTCGGCCGCCTCGTCGAGGGGGTCGCCACTGTAGACCTGCAGGTCGGCCAGCATGCCCGGCTCGAGCGTGCCCTTGACGTTCTCCTCGAAGGTTGCGTACGCGCCTCCTGAGATGTAGGCGCGCAGGGCAGCCAGAAGGCTGATCCCGTTGACCTGGTCGTCGACCGCGACGCGGATTCCTGGCCACGGGTTCGGATCCGGCGAGACTGGCAGATCCGAGCTGAATGCCACTGGAACCTTGGCGCGCAGCAATCCGCGATGAGGCGCAAGGTGCGAGCGGTCACGGACCGGAAAGAAAATCGTCGATGCGACGCGGCCGAAGCGCGCGGCCATGGGCTGCATGATCGCGACCATCCCGAGCTGCCCCAGCCGCGCCTGAAGGTCTGGTGGGCAGATGGTGCAGTGCTCGACACGATGTCGCATGTGCTGCCCATGTGCGCCTTCGACGGCATCGCACATCGCCTCTATGGCGGCGTCGCCGATGGCGTGAGCCGCGACCTGAAGGCCCACGGCCGTGGCGCGCGCGACGATGTCGCGCAACTCCCCCGGCGTCGTGCGCCATACGCCGCCGCCTGAGCGCATCGCGACCCGCTCGGCGCCGCCGTCGACAAAGACCTTGATCGGCCCCGCCCTAACCAGCGAACCACCGAACCCGCTTTGCACACCGAGCTGCGAGGTCGCCTCCAGCAGCTCCCAGGACAGGAACTCGTTGACGCGGATCCGCAGCTTTCCGTCGCGAGCTAGTTGTTCGTAGGCGCGGAGGTCATCGGCAAACCCGCGGTTGACGGCCGCTCCGACTGAGGTGATCCCTCGCGACACCAACAGGTCCTGGGCTTTCAGCACGCCTTCGATCCGGCGTGCGAAGCCGGGCAGCGGCTGGACGTCGGCGACAAGGCGCATCGCCGATTCGAGCAGGAGGCCATTCGGAATCCGGTTGAGGTCACGGCCGATCCGGCCACCGGGCGGATTCGGCGTCTCCGGCGTGATCCCTGCCGCCGCAAGCGCTGCGGAGTTGGCGATGCGCGAGTGGCCGCCGCGTTCGTCGATGAAGGCGGGCCGGTCCCCGGTGACGCGGTCGAGCTCGGTGCGGTGAGGTTGCCGCCGCTCAGTCAGCTCGTCGGTGCGGTAGCCCATGCCCTGCTGCCACTCGCCAGGCTTCAGGCTCCGGCCATGATCACGGAGGCGGTCGAGAATGTCATCGACCCCCCGGGCGCCGCCGAGGTCGGCGGCAAACCGCGTCAGCCCGTAGTAGACGACGTGAGCGTGCGCGTCATTGAACCCGGGCAGCACGGCGGATCCTTTGAGCTCGACGACCTTCGTTCGCGGCCCGCGCAGCTTCATCACCTCGGGCCCGCCGCACGCGAAGACCTTGCCGCCGGCGATCGCGAGATGGCTGTGGGGGTTCAGGCCGGTCCGACCCAGCGTGCGGATCCGCCCACCCGCCAGGATCATTTCCGCGAACACTCGGCGGTTAGATTAATCGGGTGCCCGGGATCGACTTCCGTTCCGACACGGTCGCCATGCCAAGCCCGGAGATGCGCCAGGCGATGGTCACTGCACCGCTTGGCGACGATGTCTTCGGCGACGACCCGACGACCAACCGCCTGATGGAGGTGGCCGCAGGGCGGATGGGCAAGGAGGCGGCTACCTTCGTACCCAGCGGAACCATGGGCAACCTGATCGGGATCGCCGTCAGCACCCAGAGCGGACAGGAGCTCATCGCGGACGCCGATTCGCACGCCTTCTACTACGAGAGCGCAGGCGCAGCGGCCGTTTGCGGCGTGCAGATCCGGCCTGTGGCGACGGAGGCGGGCGTGATGTCGCCGGAGCAGGTCGTGGGGGCGGTCCGGCCCCGTGACGACCCACACCAGCCGATCACCGCCGCGATCACGTTCGAGAACACGCACAACCGGCATGGCGGCATCGTCTGGCCGCTCGACGCCCTGCGCGCGGCCAGCGACGCGGCCCACGAGCAGGGATTGCGCGTCCACCTGGACGGCGCGCGCATATTCAACGCGGCGGTGGCTCTAGGAGTTGATGCTTCGGACATCGCGGACTGCGCCGACACCGTGACCTTTTGTCTCTCCAAAGGGCTCGCGTGCCCGGTCGGCAGCATCTTCTGCGGGTCCGCCGAGGACGTGGAGGAGGCGCGCCGGTGGCGCAAGCGGCTGGGGGGAGGAATGCGGCAGGTCGGCGTGCTCGCGGCCGCCGGTCTCATCGCGCTCGAGAAAATGGTCGACCGCCTTGCCGACGACCATGCAAACGCGCGCACCCTTGCCGAAGGGCTCGCCGAGCTTCCGGGTGTGCGGTGCGACCTCAATCGCGTCCAGACGAACCTCGTCTACTTCGACCTCGAGAAGATGCCCGCCGGCGCGTTTGTCGATGAGTGCACGAAACGGGGACTGCTCAGCGACTCGACGGGGCCTCGCAGCATCCGCTTCGTCACGCACTACGGCATCGACGCGGAGGACGTCCAGTCCGCGCTGAAGATATGCGAGGAAGTGCTGAACGCGTGAGCACGCGCGTGTCCCCGGACGGGATGTACTACTGGGACGGTCAGAGCTGGGTCAGCACGCTTTCTCATGACGGCCGATTCCGGTGGAATGGAACCGCATGGGTGCCGGTCGCAAGCCAGCCGTTCGCGCCTGTCCCGTACCAGGCTCGGCCCGCGGCTCGCCAACCAACCTCATGGACGCTCCCGATGCAGTACGCGGTGGCCGGTTGGTACGCGATCTCCGCGGTGTACACCATGACCCTTCCGTTCTGGATGGGCGGAATGATGTCGACGATCATGACCCAGAGCTTTCGGCGTCAGGAGCAGCTGAATCCCAACGTGACACCGCCGCCGCCAGAGTTCATACAGGCCATGACCACGTTCATGAATGGGGTGCTTTGGGTCTCCACGCTCGTGGGGGTCGCGATCTGCGCCCTGTTCATCGTGGGCGCTCTCAAGCGATGGCGGTGGGCCTTCTACGTAGTGCTGGTGCTTCTCGGGCTTGGTTCGATTACAGCTCCGCTGAACCTGATCAACATCGTTGACAGCCGTGCGTACGATGCGGCGGTCGGTTTCAGCTTGCCGACGGGTTTGTACGTGACGAGCCTGATCCTGTGGATTCCGGGCGCTGCGTTGTTCGTCTGGATGCTCGTCGCCGCGATCAAACGCGGGCCGTGGGCGATGACCCGGGTCAGCTGATAAGGCTTGCCAGAAGCGTCGTGTCGATGTTGCCTCCGCTAACGATCGCGACGGTGGTCGGACCAGGCGTCAGCTGTTCGAGCGCCGCGTAGGCCAGCGCGCCCGCACCCTCGGCGACCACCTTGGCCGCTGACGCGAGCTGCGGCACGGCCGCCTTGAGCCGAGGCTCCGGCACGAGGAGCCAGCGATCAACGCACTCCCCAAGCAGGTCGTACATGCGCTGATCGAACGGTGCGGTCGTGCCGTCGGCGATGGTCGCGGGCTGGATCGAAACAGAGCCTCCGGCGGCGAAGGCGCGATCCCACAGCGCGTATCCGTCGGACTGCACGCCGACGATCTCGACCTCCGGCCGCATCCCCTTGATCGCGGACGCAATGCCCGTGACGAGGCCCCCACCACCGACTGGGACGACCACGCGCTCGAGATCCGGCACGTCATCGAGCAGCTCGAGCCCGATGCCACCATGCCCGGCCATCACCTCGTCGTCGGCGAACGGATGGATGAAGGACTCCGGGTCGTCGTTCCAACCCTGGTTGGCGATCCAGCTGAACAGCTGATCCCGTGGCATCGGGATCGGCGTGGCGCCCCATCGCTTCACCCCCGCGACCTTCGTCTCCGGCGCGGTGTCGAACATGACGACTCGGCAGGACACCCCCAACTTCATCGCCGCGTAGGCGCATGCCTGGGCGGCGTTGCCCGCGCTGACGGTGAGCAGCCCGCGACGCAGTCGTTCGGGTGGCAGGGCGAGCGCCGCGGCAAAGAAGCCTCGCACCTTGAAGCTGCCGGTCGGCTGCAGGCACTCGAGCTTGAGCAGCGCGCCCTCGATAGGAACCATCGGCGACCTCAGCACGTGCGGCGCTGCCCGTTCGGCAGCCGCGCGCAGGCGCTGGATCGAGATCACGCCGGCGTGGTGCGCCAGCGCCATATCGGCTTCACGCCGATAATCGTATTCGTGCCGATTTACGAGTACCGGTGCGACGAGTGCGGCAAGCGGTCGTCGGTCCTGCTGGCACGTTTTTCTTCGCCCGACCCAGGCTGCCCTCACTGCGGCAAGCAAGCGCTGCGCCGGCTTGTGTCGACCTTCGCCACTGTCAGCTCGGGCGAGGCCGACGAGGATTTTGGAGGCGGCGACGACTTCGGCAGTGGCGATGACGACCTTGGTGGCGGCGACGACTTCGGCGGCGGAGACGACGACTTTTAGGCTTCGACCCCCGGGCCTAGGTGGCTAGACCCAGGACTTCGTTCGCGGCCTTGATCAGGTCGTGCCGATGCGACTCGTCGTGGGCGAAGATCCGGAACAGCGCCATCCGCACCGGCAGCCGTTTGAACAGATCGAGAACGCGGCTCTGCCGGTAGGTGTCTTCGAGCGGTTCGTAGAAAAGGATGTCGGCGGTTTCCGTCATCGGGTTGAAGGCGCGCGACTCCTGGGCCGCGACGTCGACCTCGAAGGCGATGTCCCTCAGATTCGTCGGCAGTCGCTCGCGCAGCCGGCTCGCGAACTGGTCGCGAGTGACGCTCAAGGCGCCGCTGGGGATGTCTCGGGCGTCGGTGTGGCCCTGGTAGATCAGCTTCCACTTGAGCTTTCGCGCCACGACCGCGGCCCATGCGTCGCCGAGCTCCCGGCGTTGCGCGTCTTGCGCATCTCGCGCCCAGCGATCGACGTCGGATAGGAGCGACCATTCGGTCAGCGCCAGGAAGCGGTCGAGATGCTCCAGCGGGTTGCCGCCGAGCAGGAGCTGGATGGTCGGACGGAACACCTCGCGGAGCTGGAGGTCGATCCGCCGCACCGTCCGGTGAAAGTAGACCTGGTGGTAGAGGTACAGGCGCGAGTTGAGGAACATGTAAAGCGCCTCGGCCCCGTGCGCGTGCAGGGTCAGGCCGCGCTCCGAGATGAACGAGTAGTGGATGATCCGCTGCACGTCGACCGGACCGGCCGACACACCACATATATAGGAATCGCGAGGGACGTAGTCCATGTTGTCGGCCGAGAAGGGGCCGACCAGCGCGGGACGCAGCACAACCAGCCAGGGCGGCGGCTCAAAGCCTGGCAGCTCGGTCGAGGAGATGAGGTAGGCGACCCAGCGCGGATCGATCCGTTCCCCCGATGCGAAATCGGCGGATGGCGATGCGCCCAGCTCGCCGATGGTGCCTGCGAGTGGCCCCGTGATCAGAGCTCTTCCGACGACCTCGTGGTCGATGCCCCACGTGTCGAGATAGTTCTCGTCGAAGAAGTGGCCGAACGGTCCGTGTCCGACATCATGCAGCAGACCGGCGATTCGCATTGTCTCTTCGACGAGCTGTGGCGAGGGCACGTCCCCGCAGGACACCTTCAGCGACGGGTAGAGATGACGCGCCCACTCGCCGGCGAGATGCATCGCGCCCAGCGCGTGCTGAAACCGTGAATGCTCAGCAGTCGCGAAGACCCACCACGCACTCTGGAGCTGGTGGATCCGGCGCAGGCGCTGCAGCCACGCCGCGTCGACGAGGTCCTGCTCGGCAGCCCGGCCGGCAACCCCGCCGGGCCCGCCCTTCGTGATGCGAAGGTATCGGTAGATGGGATCGCTCGAGAGATTGACGCGTGAATACTCGGTGCGAGCCTCGTCCACGAAGCGATTATTGCCGTGAGCGACATGCTCGGGGAGGGCGTCGAGCTTTTTAACAGCGGCCGCTACTGGGACGCGCACGAAGCCTGGGAGCGCGAATGGACGCACGACCGTAAGGGTCCGGACAGTGGTTTCTACAAGGGCCTGATCCAGGTGGCTGCCGGCTGTCTGCACTACACGCGCCACAACCGGCGGGGCGCCGTCAACAAGTGGCGCAGCGGAGCGGATTACCTGAAGCCGTATCTCCCACGCCACCGCGGAGTGGTCCTCGAACCTCTCGTCCGCTCTGTCGAGGGCTACCTCGAGGCGATGTCAGGGCGGGATTGGCCAGAGCTGACGATGCCGGCCATTCGTCAGGGGGGTAGCCCGGTTCAGGAGTAAGGCGGGAACCGCCTTCCCGCGCCGGCCTCGATCAGACCCCCGTGACCAAGGCGCAGGAGATCGCCTGCGTCGGCCCGACCGTAGGCGAACACGAAAGGCAGGAGGAGGTCGAGAGAGCTGTTGCGCCCGAACCCGGCACACGACGCGACACCCACCACCGCGGCCTGGCGTAAGCGTCCGAGCCAGAGCATGCTGCCAGGGTGCATCGGCGCGCCGAGCTGGAGAAGGTCTCCTCCCGCGTGCGTCAGCTCCGCGTAGGCCGGATCGAGCGGATCGATCGCGGACGCGCCCGCGAAGAGGACGAGATCGGCGCCGCTGTCGATCGCTTCCTGATACGCGGCCGCCACCGCATCGCCCGTCCGAGCTACCTCACGCACGGCGAGCAGCTCGGCGCCGTACCAGCCGAGCTTGGCCGTCACGGCGGCGCGAAACAGGTCGCGGGCTCTGGGCTTCAGCCGCTCGGTGGCCACGACAAAGGTTTTCAGCGGAAGGAACGGCAGCAGCTCGACAACCGGTCCTTTTTCCCGGCACAGCCGCTCGGCCTGCTCGATCAAAGCCCCCGGAACCGCCACCGGCGTGACCTTGCAGCCGATCACCTCTTCGCCCTCGGCGACGGCCTGACCGTCCATCAGGGTGAACACAGACATGTATCCGAGCCCGTTGATCGCGTCGACCACCTCCCCGCGAACGCGCACCAGGCCACGGCGCCGGGCGATGAGGCGGGACTGGCTCTGCACCGGTGGCTTGGCTTCGAGTCCGGGGACTGTCAGTGCTGCGGCCAGCCGGGCGGCGGCCTCATCCTCATGAACATCACCAGGCTCCAGCTCGATGACATGGATCTCGCCGGTCTGCTGAACACGCGGTAGGTCCCCCGCTCGGAGGATGCTGCCCTTGCGAAGCTCAGGCCCGAGGTCGTGGACGAGTACGCGTCCTTTAATGTCGGCCTCTGTCGCTGCCTTGCCGTTGAGGCGGATCGCCTTCATGTAATTGAGAGGATAGATTCGAATGAGTCGGCCCCCGGTCCGGCTGTACGACACCTTCACTCGCTCGAGGCAAGAGCTCAGGCCGATCCACGACGGCGTGGTGCGGATCTACTCCTGCGGTCCAACCGTGTACCGCTACGTGCACGTCGGCAACCTGCGGACGTTCATGCTGCCGGACCTCCTTTGCCGCAGCCTGACCTACCTCGGCTTTCCAACCCATCAGGTCATGAACATCACAGATGTCGGCCACCTCACCGATGACACGTTCGACCGAGGCGAGGACAAGATGCTGGTCTCCGCCCGGCTGGAGAACAAGTCGACCGAAGAGATCTCCGCCTACTACACCAACGCGTTCATGGCCGATATCCGAAAGGTGAATATCCAACCGGCGGTCGAATATCCGCGCGCCACGCAGTACATCCCGCAGATGATCGAGCTGATCGAGAAGCTGATCGTTCAGGGCCATGCATACGAGATCGGCGGCACGGTTTATTACGACATCGCGACGTTTCCCGCTTATGGCCGGCTGTCGCGCAACACGACAGACAACCTGCTCACCGGCGTGCGCGGCGACCCTGATCCCCGCAAGAAGCATCCCGGTGACTTCACGCTCTGGAAGGCGGCCGGCGAGCACCGGCAGCAGCTCTGGCCGAGTCCGTGGGGCGAAGGATTTCCAGGCTGGCACATCGAGTGCTCCGCCATGTCGCTGTCATTGCTCGGCGAACGTTTCGACGTCCACACCGGAGGCGCCGACAACGTCTTTCCCCACCACGAGGCAGAGATCGCGCAGTCCGAGGCTGTGACGGGCCACCGCGTAGTCGGACTGTGGATGCACGGTGGGTTGCTCATGCTCTCGGGCGCGCGTATGGCCAAGTCGGCCGGCAACTTCTTCCGCATCACGGAGCTGGAAGATCAGGGGTTCGACCCGCTCGCGTTTCGTTATCTGGCTCTGCAGGCCAAGTACCGGGCGCCCCTCAACTTCAGCACGGAGAGGCTTGCGGGCGCCGACCGTGCGCTCCGACAGCTGAGAGAGCGAGTTGCCGCATGGTCGAGCCAGTCAGCTCCCGACGTGAGCGCACCCAGCGAGGAGTGGGAGTCACGGTTCCGATCAGGGATCGGCAACGACCTCGACATGCCGGCGGCGATGGCGCTCGTCGCGGAGCTCATGCGGTCGTCGCTGCCGGCGCCCGTGAAGGCAACCCTCCTCAAGCGGTGGGACGCAGTCCTCGGCCTTGACCTAGATCGCCCGACGACGGAGGAGGGGCGGCTGCCCGACGGCGCTGCGGAGCTACTGGAGGCCAGGAAGAAGGCACGGGCCGCGAAGGACTTTGCGAGGTCGGATCGGCTGCGTGAAGAGCTCGCGGCGCTCGGCGTCAAGGTGATAGACGCCGCGGATGGGCAGCACATAAAAAGATAAGGGGCCGAACCTTGCGGCCCGGCCCCAAGAGGAAGGGGTCTAAGGGACTTCCGCTACGACCGCGGCGAGAAGTTCACCGGCTGGCGCGTGTCGGCCTGATCGACCGGCGCGGGCTCCAACCTCGGCGGCGCGACGCTCTCGCCTTTCGGCGTCGCGTGACTCTTGTCCTTGTCGTGGCCGTTGGCATTGCCGTTGCCGTTGGGTGCCGCGGCCTCGACAGGTGCGTCAGGCCTCCAGGAGGCCCAACTGCGATAGGCCCGCTCGAAGGTCTCCTGCGCGCAGTCCTCGGCGGTCGCACGGTCGCGCACAAGAGTGATCAGGGTGCCGAAGATCCGGCGATACGCTTCGCGGGAGAGGCGTTCCAAGTCGGCCTCCGATCCAGGCACGTACGGCATGGCCTGGGCTTTGTCCGGTGGCTAGTCTATTGACTCCAAACGAATGTTCGTCTAACCTCCCGAACATATGTCCGCTGGACCCCGGTTCGACCCGGCCGACTTCTCAGGGGACATAACGTTGGACCACGTAGTTCCGGCGTCAGAGGCAACCTTCGCGCCGCTCCCGGGCGACCTCAATCCCGAGTTGGTCGCGGCTCTAGGTAGGCGCGGCGTCGAACGCCTCTACTCGCACCAGGCTGAGGCCTACGAGGCTGTCCGTCGCGGCCGGAACCTGGTGGTCGTCACCCCCACGGCCAGCGGAAAAACGCTTTGTTACAACCTCCCCATCCTGCAGCGACTGCTCGAGCACCCTGAGCAACGCGCCCTCTACTTGTATCCAACGAAGGCGCTGGCGCAGGACCAGCTCGCCGAGCTTGGGGCGCTCAAGGCGGGTCTCCCGATCGAAGTCCGCGTCGATACGTACGACGGCGACACGCCTCCTGGCCGCAGGACCGCGATCCGCGAAGGCGGACACGTGGTGATGACAAACCCCGACATGTTGCACACCGGCCTGCTTCCACATCACACGCGATGGCGGCGACTGTTCTCAAGTCTCGAGTTCGTGGTCATCGATGAGCTCCACACGTATCGCGGCCTGTTCGGCAGCCAGGTCGCAAATGTCATCCGCCGGCTGAAACGGATCTGCGCCTTCTACGGATCCAATCCGAAATTCATCTGCGCATCAGCGACCATCCGCAACCCGCTTGAGCTCGCGAAGCGATTGCTCGAGGAGGACGACATCGCGCTCGTCGAGCGCAGCGGCGCGCCGCGCGGCGAACGCCGCCTGGTCTTCTACAACCCGCCACTCGTGAGCAGGGACCTGGGCATCAGGCGCAGCTCGATGCTCGAAGCCCGGCGGATCGCGGCCCCCTGGATCCGCGCCGGCGTGCAGACCATCGTGTTCTGCCGCAGCCGGCTGCAGGTCGAGGTGATGCTGAGCTACCTGCGGGAAGAACTCGCGCCGCGACTCGACGCCGCGAAGCGAGTGCGAGGCTATCGCGCCGGATACCTGCCGCTGCACCGGCGCGAGATCGAGGCAGGTTTGCGCAACGGCGATATCACCGCGGTCGTCAGCACCAACGCGCTCGAGCTGGGCATCGACATCGGGAGCCTGCAGTGCGCGGTGTTGGTCGGCTACCCGGGGACCATCGCGTCGACCTGGCAGCAGCTGGGCCGCGCGGGACGACGGTCTGGGTCGGTGGGCGTGTTTGTCGCGTCCAGCTCGCCTCTCGACCAGTTCATCGTCCGCCATCCCGAGTATTTCCTCGGCACCGATCCCGAGGAGGGCCTCATCGATCCCGACAACCTGCTCTTGCTCGCCGCGCACCTGCAGGCGGGGTTGTTCGAGCTTCCATTCATGGACGACGAGCGGCTGGGGTCGGCTGACATCCAGGACCTGCTGAAGCTTTTCGAGGAAGACGGTTCTGCGACGCGGTCGGCCGGCCGTTGGTTCTGGAGCCGGCAGGCGTTTCCCGCCGAAGAGGTACACCTTCGCCGCATCCTCGCCGACAACGTCGTGATCATCGACACGTCGCAACCGCGCCCGCAGGTGATCGGCGAGATGGATCAGTTCACCGCGCCGGTGCTGCTGCACGAAGAAGCTGTCTACCTGCACGAAGGCGCGCAGTACCACGTCGACCGTCTTGACTGGGACGAGAAGAAGGCCTACGTCCGGCCGGTGGCGGTCGACTACTACACCGACGCGTTGGCATCGGTCACCGTGCAGGTGCTCGAGATATTTGCCGGTCCAGACGGCGATGGCCTGACGCGAAGCCACGGCGAGGTAAAGATCACGTCTCTCGCCAGCATGTTCAAGAAGATTCGGTTCCACACGCACGAGAACATCGGCGCGGGGCCCATTCATCTTCCCGAGCAAACGCTGCACACGACCGGCTACTGGATCTCGGTCGATGCGGGCTTGTGGCATTCCCTGGGCGCCGAGACCCTGGAGGCGGGGTTGCAGGGGATGGCCCACTCCCTGCGCCACGTCGCGAGCTTGCGACTGATGTGCGACCCGCGCGACCTGGGCTCGGTCGCCGAGGTGCGCTCGGTGACCACACAGCTACCGACTGTCACCCTCTTCGAGGTCTACCCCGGTGGCGTCGGTTTCGCGTCCCGCATGTACGAGCTGCATCGCGAGCTGCTCGAAAACGCCGCGGCTCTGGTCCGTGATTGCCCTTGCGCGGCCGGTTGTCCTTCCTGCGTCGGGCCTCTACATCTCGTGGAAGGAGCGAAAGAAGCATGTCTGAAACTCTGCTCCGCGAGCGCCTTACCCGTCTAGGCGCGCCACCGCGACCTCGACCGCCGCGAAGCTATCAGCTGCCGCGCGGCTTCGCTGAGCTGAGCACACCTTTCGGCGTCGCGGCGATGCGCCAGGACGTGCTCGCCCTTCCTGCGCTCGACCCCGATCCAGGAAACGTCGCCTACGTCGACACCGAGACGACCGGGCTGACAGGCGGAGCGGGCACCTACGTTTTCGCGGTGGCCGTGGCAAGGCCCATCGACTGCGGGCTTCGCGTCGCGCAGCTCTTCCTACCCGAACCTGGGATGGAGTCCGCCTTCCTCCATGCCCTGCAGGAGGAGCTGGAACCGGCCAATGGGCTCGCCACGTTCAATGGCGGGTCGTTCGACCTGCCGGTCTTGCGCACCCGCTGGGTCATGGCACGAATGCCGGGCGAGCTCACACACGCCTCGCACGTCGATCTGTTGACGCTGGTGAGAGCCCTGTACAAGCATCGACTCGAGAGCTGCACGCTGCGATTCGTGGAGCAGCGAGTGCTTGGTTACGAGCGCGACGATCCACTGCCGAGCGCACTGGTGCCGGACGCGTACTTCGATTTCTTGCGCGCCGGCTCCCTTGATTTTCTGGAGGCCGCGCTCGAGCACAACCGACTCGACGTGATCAGCCTCGTCCATCTCCACTCGCGACTGCTCCGCCGCCTGCGCGGCGGGGACCTGGACATGAACGCCGAGGATTGGCTCGCCCTCGGACGCCATCGCTGGCGGCGCGGTGCACGCGCCGACGGATGGCGAGCGCTGCGCAACGCGACCGCTTTTGCCAAGGGTGAGGCAGCGGCGACGGCCGGATTGCTGCTCACTCGGCGCCTGTTGCGAAGAGGTTCGATCGCGGCGGCCGACCAGCTGCTGCGATGGCTCGAAGCCAGCGTCAGCGACGATATGCGCGTGTCGCTAGCCCGAGCACGCCTGCTCGAATGGCGCCGACGCGATCCCGGAGGCGCGCTCTCAGTCGTCGAGGACGCCCGGCGGCGAATGCCAGAACATGCCGGGGGGCTCGAGGGCCGGCGCGCACGACTCCTGCGGAAGGTCGATCTCCGATCTGGGAGCCGCCGCAAGGTGCTCAGCATGGTCCAACTTGAAGCCCCCATCCTGGACCCCATTCGCTAGCCGCCAAGCCGACCTTACAGATTCCTTGCGTATTGGGCGAACGAAAAGGCTTTTTTCCGCGTTAGCGGGAACAGAATGCTTTCCCGATTGCTTAAATGTCGGCTGACGATGCCGACTGGAGGTCGAACGCGCGTTCACCGCAGACGGCAGCGCGGTCAGTCGCTGGTGGAGTTCGCCATCTCCTCGACGGTCCTGCTGCTGCTGGTGATGGGGTTGCTCGACCTATCCCGGGCCTTCTACTTCTCGGTCAGCCTCCAGGGAGCTGCGCGCGAAGGTGCCCGCCACGGAGCCTGGTTCAACACCGCGTCTCGGGAAAACAACTTCCTGGACGACGCGGACGTCATGACCGCGGTCAAGCAGGGACTCTACGGCGCCGGGTTTCAGGACAGCCAGATCCACCTGATGAGCGCCGGCGGGTGCCTGGCTCCCACGGACGGCAACGGAGTCAGCAACAAGCCCTACCCCGCGGCGGCTTTTCCAGCCGCCTCGCAGAACGTGAACGTGTATATCTGCTACACGGGTCCCAACGGGACTGCCACCGGCACGATGCCCGCCCACCCGACGGACAACTCTTACTGGTTGGGTGACATCAACGTCGCGCTGTTGATGCGATTCCAGCTCATCACACCTTTCATCCAGTCACTCTTCGGCTCCGGTCTGAACCTCGCCTACAACGAGCATTTCACGATCCAGGGCAAGCCATGAAGGAACGACTCGAAAAGCTGAAGGCATACCTCCGAAGCGAGCGATCGCAGGGCTTGACCGAGTTCGCGATCATCGCGCCCGTCATCCTGCTGCTGACGTTCGGCATCATCGACTTCGGCCGCGGGCTTTACCTGTACATCACGCTCCAGCAAGCCGCCAACGAGGGCGCCCGGGTCGCGGTGCGAGCCTCCTACTTCATCGATCCCAATGGCGCTTCACACACGTGGCCTACCGACACCGATGTCGCGAACGCGATCGCCGGCCACGCCGTGATCATGAACCTCGCCAACAACCCCGCCTGTCCGAACGGCCCCCTGCCCAACGGTGGAATCCCGCAAGGGTCCCCGTCGAAGCCGGCCGTCAACACCGGCTGGATTTTCATCACGGACCCGAGCACCGCCGGGAACGGCACACCGAACGGGCCGCGCGGCGGCCTGGGGTCCTACCCGCCGCCGAACATGGGCGCGGGATGCAACAACGTGACTCCCGCGACCGGCAACGAGCCGATCAAAGTGACGCTCTGGTACACGTTCCAGCCGATCACTCCACTGATACAGCAAGCAGTTGGCAACAACGTCGTCATCACTGCATATGCGGTCTACCGTGCTGAGTACTCGAACTAAGCCCGCGCGCAAGCGGAACTTGCAAGAAGGCCAGGCGATCATCCTGATCGCGCTGCTTATCCTCGTGCTGTTCGGCATGCTGGGACTGGCGATCGACTCAGGCCGAGGCTATGTCGACCGGCGCGACCAGCAAGCTGCTGTCGACGCATCGGCCCTGGCGGCCGGCGACTGGTTCGAGAACTACACCGACCTCACCCTGTCGATCAACCAGTCCGTTGCTCTGTACCAGCGCAACCTGCGGATCTACACCGGCATCCAGACGTCTTCGCACACACATGCGTACGTCGGCCCGACCGGCGCGCTCGACCAGGACACCTACGACTACACGTTCGGCGGCGGCTACTCGCTGACGATCGTGGCGACGGACACGCAGTTCAACGGCTACCAGTTCGTCTACACGACGAACCACAGCCTGCCGCTGGCGTTCATGCAGATATTCGGCGGATCGAAAACGATCCCGATCAGCGCGACCGCCACGTCCATCGTCGGCAACCAGAGGCAAACGCCTGCGCTGCTGACCTTGAGCACCGACAAGTGCTCCATGAACCTCACCGGGTCGGCTCAGCTGACCGTGCTTGGCGATGTGTACAGCAACGGCCAGGCGTGCCTCGACAGCAACCTGCACGAGGCGGGAAACTGCTATGGCGCGGCCGGCTCGAACTGTTCAGACGCGCAGTACTACTGCTACAACTCCGACCCGGGCTATGTCCCGCATTCACCGCCCTGCGACCCCAACGCCGGGGAGATCGCCGGCTCGGCGATCGTCCCCGCGCCGACCCTGCCCGACCCCGGCTTCCTGGCCACTTCGGTTCCCTATTACCCGACCGCCGAGGCCTACAGCCAGTACAACCGTGGCACGTGGACCGAGATGCGGCCGGGCCAATACAACAGCTTCCACCTCAGCGGTGGCTCGGCCAGCTGCGCGTTCCTCGATGCCGGAGTCTACAACTGGCTCAATAACTACACCTCGGACGCCAACGGGAGCTTTGTCTCCAATGAGCTGCGGGCGCCCGACGAGCAGCTGTATTCGGCCCCGGGGACAGCCTCAGTCGCGAACCCGCAGTTCTGGGACCAGAACGGCGTCACGTGCTCGGGACACTTCACGGTCACCAACGCTGCCGTCGGACAGACGATCCTCCTCGCACCGGCGTGCACCGACCTGTCGCCGCTGACGCCTGCCGGCTGCCACTCCGGGGTCTCGGACACCAAGAGCCGCAACAACCGCTGGGGCGTCGAGGTGACCTCGGTCCGCTACGACCGGTTCGTTGATCCCACTGTCTCGCCAAACCCCTGCTTCGCGGCGCCGGGATGCCGGCGTGAGAGCGCGCCGTCGTCATGCCACCTGACGCCGAACGCGGTGGTCGGCTCGCTGCATTCACCATCCAACATCGGGGTCAGCGTCAACATCACCCGGAACGCGCCGGGCGCCCAGTACTACAACGTTTACCTGAACCCATCGGGCTGTGACGGAATCCAGTCGCACTTCGGCTGGGTCTCCCGCTTCGACGCTCCCGGCTTCGTCAACGGCTCCGCCATCGGTCCGTTCCCCAACGGCACCGCGTGGACCCTGGGCGCGGCGGCGGCGGCCGTCCCGCCGGCGGCCGGCGCCTCCCTCTACGACATCAACGACACGATCATCGCCAACCCGGCGGTCACGTGCTACGCCCAGACCCGAACCATCAACTGCACTCCCACCGACGACGAGCAGCCGCCGCAGTGTTTCAGCAACTGCCCTCCGCCCGCCAACCTGCTGTCGCAGGAGAACGCTCCCATGTCGCTCGAGTACCCGCCCTACACCGCGGGTGACGTGGCCAATGAAAACTACTGCCAGCCCTCACCGGTCCCAGGCAACATCAACTCACCCTGCCTTGGCTCTGCCATCACGCCCGGCGGCGTCCAGTTCTACTTTCCCAATGGTTCGTGCTTCAGCCAGAACTCGCAGGGCGCGACATACGTCTTCAGCGGCGTGCAGTACAACTGGATCGTCATCTACGCTCCGGCCGCCAACACGTGCGCCGCGACCATGAACGGGGGCGCGTCGACTCAATACATCGGCACCATCTACACGCCGGGCATGGACTGGACGATCAGCGGTGGCGACCGCTCGCCGCTTGCGGGCCAGGTCATCTGCTACACGGCGAAGGTCGCCGGCGGCGGCCAGGCGGGCATCGACTTCAACCCGAACTACTCGCCGGTGCCACCCGCGGCGCGGCTGATCAACTAGAAGAGGCGACCGCCTCGTAGCCCAGCGCGCGCAGGGCTTCGTCGATCCACTGGATGGCCATCTCCTGCGTGCTCGGCCACACCTCGGCGGAGGCGTCAGGCGTGGCGGTGTCGATGACGACCCGCCCCGCCACCCTCAGCAGGCGGCGCACCAAAGGCGCCGCCTCGGGCACGCTGAACTCGAGATTTTCGAGCGCGCGCGAGAGCATGAAGCAGGCCGCATTGAACGTTTCCGCATCGATTGGCCTATCATTCGCCAGCCGTTCGGCGAGGTCGGCCCTGAGATCAGAGGGGTCCATACGCCGGGCTATTATTCAATCAAGGCTGGGTATGGATCTAACCGAACCTGTTTTGCTGACCCCCGAGGGCCTCGAGAAGCTCAAGCGCGATCTCGAGGTCGCTCTCACGCGCCGCGCCGAGGCCGGCGAGCGCTTGAAGGAAGCCTTCCAGCCGGGAGACATCGAAGACAACCCCGAGTACGAGCAGGCGAAGGAAGAAGTCGGGCTTCTGGACGGCCGCATCTACGAGCTGCAGGAGATGATCGGCCGCGCCCAGATCATCAAGGACACGCACTCGAGCATCGTGGGCCCTGGGTCGACGATCGAGGTGACCGACCACGAGGGTGAGACTGAGACGTACCACCTCGTCGGCGCCGTCGAGAGCGACCCGTCGGCGGGGCGCATCTCGGTCGACTCGCCCGTCGGTCGCGCGCTCGTCGGCAAGAAGAAGGGCGACAAGGTGACCGTGAGTGTCCCCTCCGGCACCCTCACGCTCACGATCAAGGCGGTCAAATAAGACCACGTCCTCTGTAAGGGCCCCGGTAGCCGCGACTCAGGAGATTGATCCCGGGGCGGTCAACCGCCGAACCACGCTGGGCGTCTTCCTCCGCCAGGCCGCGAAGTATGGCAAGCGGCCTCTCGTCCACTACCTGGAAGGCGAGGCGTGGCAGGTCGAGACCTGGAACGCGATGCGGCGCGACGTTCTAGCGGTTGCCTCCGGGTTGATCGAGGCCGGCGTCAAGCCCGGCGACTGCGTGATCCTGATCGGCGAGAACAGCCTCGAATGGCTGTACTGCGACTTCGGCATCCAGGCGGCCGGCGCGATCACGGTTCCGATCTATCCCAACTCCCCAGCGGAGATGGCGACAAAGATCATCGAGAACTCGAACGCCACGTTCGCCATCGCGTCGAATCAAAAGCTCGCGGCCAAGCTCAGCTTGAAGAAGGTCGCGTTGATGGACGACGAAGTCGCGCGGTGGGTCAGCCGAGAACCGACTCAAATCGCCGAGATCGCCGCACGCCTGTCACGGGTCCGGCCTGACGACCTCTGCACGATCGTCTACACCTCGGGTACGACCGGGGATCCGAAGGGTGTCGAGCTCGCGCATCGCAACCTGGTCGACATCAGCGAAGCGGCGGTCAAAGTGCACCCCATCACCGATGCCGACTCCGCGCTTTCGTTCTTGCCATACGCACATGTCTTCGAGCGGATCAACGACATCTTCGTCGGCATGATCTATGGCGGCCAGGCGTGGATCTCCCGCGGCGCGGATCACCTGACCGCTGAGCTGTCCGAGGTTCAGCCGACAGTGATGTGCAGCGTGCCTCGCATGTACGAAAAGATGTATGCGGCCGTCATGGCACGCGTGCGCGACGCAAGTCCGACGCGGCGCAGGTTGTTCGACTGGGCGGTCGAGGTCGGGAAGCAGCACTTTCACGCCCAGACGCCGGGGCCCTGGCTTCGAGTTCAACACAAGGTGGCGGACAGGCTCGTCCTCGCCCCGCTTCGCAAGCGGCTGACGGGCGGCCGGCTGCGCTTTTTCATCAGCGGCGGCGCAGGCCTGGCGCGCGAGATCGAGGAGTTCTTCTGGTCGATCGGAGTTCCGATCCTCAACGGGTGGGGGATGACAGAGACCTCGTCCGGGGCCTGCTCGAACACGCTGCGCGAGCACAAGTTCCTCACCGTCGGCAAGCCGTTTCCGGGCGTCGAGGTCAGGATCGCGGAGGACGGCGAGATCTTGGTCAAGGGTCCGGGAAACATGCTCGGTTACCACAAGAACCCCACCGCTACCGCTGAAGTGCTGAAGGAGGGCTGGATCTACACGGGCGACATCGGAGTGATCGACGAAGACGGGTTTCTCAAGATCACCGACCGCAAGAAGTCGCTTTTCAAGACCGCGGGTGGCAAGTACATCGCCCCCCTCCCGCTCGAGCATGGCCTGATGAGAAATCCGCTGGTGCTGCGCGCGATCGTCATCGGCGAAGGCAAGCCTTACGTCACGGCGCTGGTCGTCGCGGACTGGAACGAAGCCAAGAAGCAAGGCCTGGACGAGTCGGCCGTCAGGGCATCGATCCAGAAGACCGTCGACGAGGTGAACGCGCACCTAGGCCGGTGGGAGACGATCAAATACTTCACGCTGCTGGAGCGCGACTTCACGGAGGATGCGGGCGAGCTGTCGCTGAAGCTTGACGTCAAGCGAAACGTGGTTGCCGACCACTATCGCCAACAGATCGAGGCGATGTACACGGGCAAGTCGCAAGACTCGTAGATTTGCTGCGTGGCGGGACCGATCGACCTCTCCGACCTTCACGCGGCGCTCGACCGCCTGCGCCCTCAGCTCTGTCATTGCGGCCTGAAAGGCGAGTGTCTCGGCTGTAAAGGGATCGAGATGGTCCGAGTCCAGGTCGAGGCGGTTGCCGCGGCGGCCAGCCAGCCGATCCTGATCCAGGTCGCACAGGAGTCAGCGATGAAGGACATGACCTCGCGCTTCCAGGCGATGTCCGAGCGCCTCATGTCCGACCCTGAGATCCGCCGCTCCGCGGAGCAGATGCAGGAGCAGCTGATGGCCGACCCGGAGACGCGCCAGCTGCTCGAGGAGCTGATGCGCCGGCTGGGCGGCACCCCGCCGCCCGATGAGCTGAACTAGCCCGACGAGGGAGTCGCGGCCGGCGTCGGCTTGTGCTTTTCGGGTCGGTTCCACAGCGGCAGCGGTCCGGCCTGCAGCCGGTTCACGATCGCCTGCTCCTGGGCAGAGGTGATCTTCTTGTCGCTGACGGCTTGGTCGAGGATCGGCTTCAGCTTGGCGATCAGCCTGGTCCGGAAATCCGCTTCCGAAACCTTCTGCGCCAAAGCGACCTGAGACAGCGACTGACCATTCTTCAGGTCGGTCTTCAGCTGTGTTTCGCTGATGCCAAGCGCTGACGCCGCCGCGGACAGGTACTGCGCCATGTACGCACCGATCGCCGTCTTGTCTCCACGTGGGGCAAGGCTCGGCAGCGTGCACGGACTCTGGCCGGCCAGCTTTTGCTTGATGGTGTCCGCCTGGACTTGCGTCAGGTGTCCTGCCTTCACCTCATCGACAAGGGTGTCCGCGATCGCTCGCTGAAACGCGGAGTTGATGTCGGCCTGGCTCTTGCCGATCTCGACGGCGAAGTGCTTCATGAACTCGCCACATGCGGCGGACGTCGCCCTGGCCTGGACGGCGGTCAGCGCTGCGTCATTGGACTGCGAAGAGTGCGTTGCGGACGGGCGGAGACCGAAGCTCATCCCCGCGGCTGAGGCGGTCGCGACGACGGCGATACCGGCGATGGCCACCGCGCCCACCGCGAAGCCGGCGGCGCGGAGGTGACGCAGCTTCCAGACTCTTGTGTTCATGCGGCCACTGTCCCACGGGGACCCGCTCGCCTTCTTTATGCATTTGTAAGTCGCTTCTCTACACTCGGCACATGGAAGCGCCGCCCGGTTCGGGCCCATCACCAGGTTGGACCGGCAAGCACGCCGTCGAGCTCTACGTCCGCACGTATACGACCATGCTGCAGAGCTCGGGCGACATCAAGGTGGAGTCACTGGTCCAGGCCCACCTGGGCATGGGCTCGGTCCTTCATCCTTTGGCCGCTCAGCCGCAATCCGATATGGGCGCGCTGCTCTACGCCGTGCGGCGCCTGCCGGCGGCCATCGCGAGCTGTCGCCGCATCATCATGGGTCAGAGCCCTCAGGGATTCCGGGCCGTGCTTGGCGCCGAGATCCTGAGCTGGGACGCGGTAAAGGCACCCGCCCGGCGACGGCGGTGGTACCACGACGGCAAGAACACGCTGGCCGTGCTGATCGCCTCCAAGTCGGACATCGACGACCTCGTGCCCACGGTCGTCGCCTTCCAGATCGAGTGGAACAAGCTGCATCGCGCGCTGCAGGAGGTCGGCCTGTCGGATGAAGACGCCAGGCAGGCCGCCGGCGCGACGCCCGACGACTGGCGGCGGCTCCGCGAAGCGTGGGGCGAAGACTTCGACGCCAATCTGGCGGCCATCAAGCGCGACGAGTGCCGAATCGTCCTGCGCCTGATCGGCGGCAGCCACCTCGGCTACGCGCGCAACGCCAGCCGCTGGTGGATGCCTGTCGCGGCGGCGATGGATGACCTCGGCGCGCGCGACGCGCCGATCTATTTCGTTTCCTCGAACGCACACAGCCTGGTCAACGTGCTCACCGGCGTGGCGCGCCGGATCGAGAACGAGATCGTCGACTGGATCGGCAGGAGTGACCGCGATCTCGACACCGAAAGACGCAAGCTCGAGGCGGGGCACAGCCGGGCGTCGCGGCAGAACTGGCTGTACTACGGCGCGCGCCAGGTGTTTGACGCGAGCCCCGATCGGGACCGGCTCCGCAAATGGCGGGCCGAGCTCGAGGCCGCGAACGGCATCCGGCACATCGCCGCGGTGGGCACCGGTGTCGACTCGGCGGCGCAGGTCTTCATGCTGTCGAAGCTCGACGCGGCAGCGATCGATCCACGCGTCGGCGCCGTCGACGAGAAGAAGCTCCATGCCTCGGACGCGTGCATCGTCAACGTCGACTATCCGTTGGGCGAAGCCGCGTATCACATCCTCCGCCAGGTTGCGGAGCAGGCGGCGTGGGTGGCCGGTGTCTACGTGCTCGGCAAGGCGGCCACGCTCAACGCTGATGTCGGCGACGTGATGATCCCGAACGTCGTCTACAACGAGCACTCCGGAAACACGTACTGGCTGGACAACTGCTTCACCGCGAGCGATGTGCAGCCGAATCTCGTCTACGGCTCGGCGCTCGACAATCAACGCGCCGTCACTGTGCGGGGCACGTTCTTGCAGAACCGCGACTACCTCGACTTCTACTACCAGGGGCGGTACACGGTGGTCGAGATGGAAGCCGGGCCGTATCTGGACGCTTGCTTCGAGATCGGTCAGCCGGATCGCTACCCCGTGAACGAGAGCGTCAACATGGCCCAGGTGAACTTCGACCTCGGCATCGTCCACTACGCGTCGGACACCCCGTATACACAGGCGCGCACGCTGGGCGCGCGCGGCCTCAGCTACCGAGGGATGGATTCGACGTACGCGTCAGCCATCGCCGTCGCCCGGCGGATCCTGCAGCGCGAGGAGGCTCTGCTGCCGGCTTCTAAATAGTCGCGGGTGAGGAAACCGACGGGTACGGATAGTCCGGACTATCCGGGATGTCCTCCCCCTACGTCTAGGTAGTGAAGACGCGGTGCGGGTGGTTGTGCTCGCCCGCCCCGTGGTTGATCTCCCCGCACGGATGGCAGCTCTCGACCTGAATCGTCGTGTGGCCGATCGCGAAGCGGTCGCAGAGCTTGCTCTCCAGGTCACGCACGACGTGCTCGGCGTCGCCGAGCGATGTGTCGTCGATCACGATGTGGCAGCTCAACGCCATCTCGTCCGAGGAGAGAGCCCATACGTGAAGGTCGTGGACGCCGGTGACGAGCTTGGTTCCCGTGATCTCGGTTCGGACCGCGGCGAGGTCGACCTCGCGAGGCGTGCCTTCCAGCAAGAGGTTGACCGTCTCACGGACGATTCCCCAGGCGCCGTAGGCGATTAGCGCGGCGATCGCCAGCGAAAGAAGCGGGTCGATGGGAAGCCAACCGGTGAGCAGGATCACTGCGCCCGCGATGACGACTCCCACCGACGCGGCGACATCGCCGGTCACGTGCAGCATCGCCGCCCGCAGGTTCAGGTTGTCGCGGTCACCGCGGAGAGTGAGGATCACGAATGCGTTGATGGCGATCGCGACGAGCGCGGTCGCGATCACAAGGCCGCCCTGGACCGGCGCGGGGTCCATGAGCCGGCGCACCGCCTCGATGGCGATAGCCAGCACGATCACGATCAGGGTTATCGCGTTGAGGAGCGCGGCCAGGATGCTGACGCGTTGGTAGCCGTAGGTCCTGCGCTGGTCGGCAGGTCGCTTCGACTGCTCGACCGCGAACCAGGCGAGCCCCAGCGCGAACACGTCCGTCAGGACATGGCCGGCGTCCGATAAAAGGGCGAGGGAGTGCGAGAACAGGCCACCCGCAAATTCGATCAGAAGTACGGCCAGGGTCAGCGCCAGGCCAAGCCTCAGCCTGGCGCCGGTCTGACTCAGATGTTCCACAAACCTAATTTACCCATCCCTACCGGGGTCCCCACGAAATCACCGGATTTCGTGGGGTGGGTCGCGCCACCAATCTCCTCCATGTTCCAGGTACGCGAGAAGCATCCCGTGGCGGAGCCCCTCGTGGCTGACGTGCAGGACGGTCAGCCCGTACCAATCCAGGAACAGGAGGAGCGCCTCCACCCCCGCCCGCAGCGCCTTGACCCGGTTGGCGGGTAAGCCGACCTCGCCCGCCACCTGGCGGGCCCGATGCCGGTCCAACTTCGCCTCGCAGGCCAGCAAGTCGGCGGTCGTCAGGACCTGAGGCGGCTTGCGTCGCGCAAGCACGGCCGGCAAGTTGGAGGCCGTGCCACCCGTGGCAACCAGCCGTTCGACCTCGCCGTCCGGGGCGTGCGTCAATTCGCGCAGCGCCGCTTTGCGCAGGCGGGCGCGCTCCTCCGGTTTGGGTGGATCGGAGAGGAACTTCGACGCGAGGACACCCGAGCCGATCTCCAGGGCTGCGGACGTGAGCATCTCGCCACCGCGCGCCACGACGACCTCCGTCGACGCGCCGCCGAGGTCCACAAGCGCCCATTCGCGCCGCGACGCATGGCGGCTTGCGGCGCCGAGGAAGCTCAGCTCCGCCTCCCGCCTTCCGGAGATTATCCGGACGGGAACGCCGATGATCTCGCCGGCCTGCCGGGCGAACACGCGCCCGTCCGAGGCACGGCGCACGGCTTCGGTGGCGCAGGCGATGAGCTGGTCGTAACCGTCTTTTCTGGCCCCGGCCAGGACCTTGCGCAAGGCTCGCAACGCACCCGTGCTGCCAGCGCCGATCGCACCGGTACGCGCGACCTGCGAGCCCAGCTCCGGCATCTCGACGTAATGCGCCACGTCCTCGAGCTTGCCACGGACCACGTCGGCGACCAGGACGTGGATGGTGTTGGAGCCGATGTCCAGCGCGGCAAGACGCATTCACCTGGAACTCTAGAATCTGGCCGTGGCGAAGAGGACGCGAGTGGAGCGGGACTCCATGGGCGAGATGCAGGTGCCCGCCGACGCGTACTACGGTGCTTCGACCCAGCGCGCGGTCCTGAACTTCCCGATCTCCGGCCAGGCCATGCCGCGGCGGTTCATCCGCGCCCTGGGCATGGTCAAGCGAGCCGCCGCCCAGACCAACCGCGAGCTGGGACTGCTGCCTCGCCGGCGGGCGCGGGCGATCGCGGCGGCGGCGCAGGAGGTCATCGATGGCAAGCTCGACGACCAGTTTCCGATCGACGTCTACCAGACAGGCTCGGGCACCTCGACGAACACGAACGCGAACGAGGTCATCGCGAACCGCGCGACCGAGATCCTCGGCGGCGAGCGGGGCTCGAAGCTGGTCCATCCCAACGACCACGTGAACCTGTGCCAGTCGTCAAACGACGTGATCCCGACCGCGATCCAGCTCGCCGCGGCGATGGCGATCCAGGAGGAGCTCGTGCCGGCCCTCGAGCGCCTGCAGCGCGCCCTCGAGGCGAAGTCGAAAGAGTTTTGGCCCGTGATCAAAACCGGACGGACTCACCTTCAGGACGCGACTCCGATCCGGCTCGGCCAGGAGTTCCGCGGCTACGCAGGCCAGGTGGAGGAGTCGATCCGCCGGGCCCGGGCCGCGATCGACGAGCTCACGCGGGTCCCGCTCGGCGGCACCGCGGTTGGCACGGGGCTCAACTCACATCCCCAGTACGCACGCCTCGCCACGGCGCGCCTGGCCAAAGCCACGCGCCTGCAGGTGAGAGAAGCGACGAATCACTTCCACGCCCAGGCGACGCTGGACGCGCTGGTCGCCGCGCACGGCGCGCTGCGGACGATCGGGACCAGCCTCTGGAAGATCGGCTCCGACATCCGCCTCATGGGCACGGGTCCCATCGCGGGGCTTGGCGAGCTGCGCCTGCCGGAGACACAGCCAGGGTCGAGCATCATGCCCGGCAAGGTGAACCCGGTCATCGTCGAGTCGCTCCTGATGGTGATCGCGCGTGTCTACGGCAACGACGCCACAGTCGTCGTCTCAGGACAGGCGGGCAGCCTCTTCGAGCTGAACGTGATGATGCCGGTGGCAGGCGCCGCCATTCTCGAGTCCATCACCCTGCTGGCCGCGGGGTCGCGCAATTTCTCCGAGCGTTGCGTGGAAGGTCTGCTGGCGACCGACCGCGGGCCGGAGCTGGTCGAGCGAAGTCCGATGCTCGCGACCGCCCTCAACCCGGTGATCGGCTACGACGAGGCGGGCAAGCTGGCCAAGGAATCGATGCGCACTGGCCGCTCGATCCGTCAGCTCGCGCGCGGGCGCGGCGTCAACGAGAGGCAGCTCAACAAGGTGCTGGACCTGGGCAAGATGACCAAACCCGGTCTTGAAGGCCCGGGCGGAGGCGGCTAGGCTCCGTCTCGATGCGCATGGAGCATCCGCTGCTCCGCTTTCGACTCGCCTTCATCCTGCTCGCCGTCGTGATCGTGGTCGGCGTCGCCGGCTACATGCTGATCGACGGCTGGAACTTCCTCGACTCCTTCTACATGGTGATCATCACGATCAGCACCGTCGGTTACACCGAAGTCCACCCGCAAGGCGTGGCCGGCAGGATGTTCAGCACTGGACTGATCGTCGTCGGCGTGGCGACCATGCTCTACGGCTTCGGCGTCTTCGCCGAGACGCTGACCGACAATGCATTCGGCAGGTATCGGAGGGACCGGCAGTTGGAACGAGATCTCAACCACCTACGCGATCACTTCATCATCTGCGGCTACGGCCGCATCGGCACCCGGATCGTGGCCGAGTTCGAGGAGCACAAGGTCCCGTACGTGGTGATCGACCAGACCGAGGAGGCGCTGGAGCGCATCCGCGCTGAACGCCACCTGCACATCGAGGGTGACGCGTCGAAAGAGGAGATCCTCAAACAGGCGGGGATCGACCGCGCCCGAGGTTTGGTCTCCGCGGTCGATTCCGACGAGCGTGCCGTCTACATCGTGCTCGCCGCTCGGGCGCTCAACCCGAACCTCTACATCGTCGCCCGCGCCGGCCGTCCCGAGTCGATCCGGCGCCTGGAGCTCGCGGGCGCGACGCGGACGATCTCTCCCTACCTCATGGCCGGACACCGGATGGCGGAGCTGGCGATACGGCCCGCGATGGTGGACGTGCTCGACACGCTGCATCACGGCGAGGCGGGGATCGGCGTCGAGGAGATGGTCATCGTCTCTGGGACCAAAGCAGAGGGACAAACGCTCGAGGAAGCCGGCCTCTTGACGCCCGACGCCGCCAAGGTGCTTGCCGTGCGCAAAAGCGACGGCACGGTGAACGTCAATCCGCCGGGGAACATACGCCTTGACGACGGGGACCTGGTGATCGCGCTGGGCACCGAGGACCAGCTGTTCGCGTCGGCGGCGAAACTGAGGTAACCCGCCCGCTGACTCACATTGGAAGTCGTTCCAGGGTGCTCCAAACGTGCCCTTAAAGTGAACTCGTGAAGAGACTCGAAAGGCGACCGGAGCTCGTCGCGCTGGGTTCAGTCGCCATCGGCGTGGCCATCGTGGTGGCCAAGGTCGTGGTCGGGCTGCTGACGGGCAGCCTCGGCATCTTGAGCGAGGCCGTCCATTCGCTATTCGACCTCGCCGCGAGCACGTTCACTCTCTTTGCGGTTCGCACGGCGCGTAAACCGGCCGACAAGGAGCATCCCTACGGCCACGGCCGCGCCGAGAACCTGGCCGCATTCGCCGAGGGGATCTTGCTCCTCATCATCGCCGTGGCGATCGGGTTCGAGGCGGCGAGACGCCTGGTTCAGGGCGGACCGCCTGTGGATCCGACCGGCTATGCGTTCATCCTGCTGATCGGCACGATTCTGATCGAGTCAGGACGCGCCTTCGTGATGCGGCGTGTCGGTGGCGCCATCGCCAGCGAAGCCATGCTCGCCGATTCAGTAGATCGTCTCGCGGATGTGCTGGCCAACCTGGGCGTGCTGATAGGGCTCATCGGTGTGCGCATGGGTCTCTTGTGGGCCGATGCCGCGGCCGCATTGATCGTGGCTGTGATCATCGTTCGCGCTGCCGGCATGTTGACGTGGCGGTCCGGCGACATCCTGATCGACCGCGCGCCCGCGGGCGCAGAAGAGGATCTGCGCGGCGCGATTCGTAACGTGGGTGGGGTGCGGGAGGTGCGGTCCGTTCGAGTCAGGCGATCTGGACCGAACCTGATCGGCGACGCGACCATCGCCACCGGCCGCATGCTGTCGGTCGAGGCGGTCAGCGCACTCGTTGAGGACGTCAAAGCGCGCGCCCGCTCAGTGCTGCCACGGCTCGATCTCGCGGTCACGGTGGAGGGACAGAAGCAGGGCGCCGACCTGGTCGAGAGAATTCATGCTGCCGCCGCGCGAAATGGCGGCGTGCGTGACCTGCACAACGTGACCGTGGAACGTGAGGTGGACGGGTCGCTGCACCTGACCATGCACGCGAAACTGCCTGGAGACCAGACCGTGGCCGAGGCGTCCAGTGTCAGCCGCAACCTGGAGCGGTCGATTCGCGCCGAGCTTCCAGAAGTGACACGCATCGATATCCACCTGGAACCGATGGAACCCCAGGTGGTGCCCGGCCAGGACGTGACCGCGCGCAACGCACAGCTCGCGGCCCAAATCCGTGCCATCGTCGAGGCTCACCCCGAGGTCAAGCGATGCGTCGATGTCGAGCTCAGCAGTCGCCAGAACCAGATTCACGCCCACGTCGTGGCAGAGGTCGCGGGCGAGGTGAGCCTCGAGCACGCGCACCGGATCGAGAGCGAGCTCGAAGAGACGATCCGGCGTGAGATCCCAGAAATCCACGAGGTGGTGACGCGGGCGACCGCATGAGGTCGGCTCGCGAGGACGACATTCCTCAGCTGCTGGACCTGTGGCGCGAGGAGGTCGCCCGGGGACGGCAGGACATCGTCCCCGGCGAAACGCGCCTGCGCCGGATGCTCGGGCGGTTCGATTGGGACTCGAAATCGAGGGTGGTCGAGCGCGACGAGCGGATCGCAGGCTCGGTGATCGTGATGAGCCGGCCGTCTCCGGACGGCGTGCTGGCCAACGTCTACGCCGCGGGAGAGCCTGACGTCTACCTCGGGATGGTTCGGTGGGGCGTCGAATTTTGCAGGGCGGCGGGCGCCGCCGTCACCCAGGTGTTTGTCGGCAAAGACCGCGGGGCAGGGTTCCCAGGGTTGGGGCTGCGGCACGTAAGGCCGTGGTGGAGGATGGATCGCGGTATCGGGGACGGCTTGCCGCGGCCGGACCCGGTTCCGGGTTACGAGATGATCGATGGCAGGACCGTGCACTCCGGCTCGTGGGCCGACCTATTCAACGGCACCTTTGCCGACCACTGGCGTTTTGCGCCCCGACTGGAAGCAGAGATCGTCTCCGACAAGTCGCCGGAGCTCTGTCTGATGGCCGTCACGTCGGCGGAGCGTGAACCTGTGGCGCTCACTCTCGGCGAGATCGAGAGGTACGCCGGCGATCCCCGACCGCAGCCAGTCGGCTTGATCAGCTCAGTCGGAACCCTGCCCGGGCATCGACGCCGCGGGCTGGCGACGTGGCTGGTCGCCGACGTGCTGCAGCGCCTCCAGGCCGCGGGTGCGCATCACCTTTCCCTCTACGTGGACGGCGAGAACCACACGCGTGCGTACAACGCGTACAGAAAACTGGGATTCGAGGTCGCTTTCGAGGCGGAGGTCTGGGAAGCTACCTTCCCGTGAAATTTCCCCGTCTGGCGGCCGCGGCGATGCTGGCCGCCGTTTTGCTCTCTGCCTGCCAGAGCACGCAAGCCCAGCCGGCACGGGCGAACACCATCCCGGTTCCCAAACCCGCGCCGACCCTCGCCAGTGCGATCAAGTCCGCGACCGACCTCGGACCCGCGGATTCGGCGACGGCTGTGTCTCTCAGCCTCAGCCTCAAGGTCCGGCATGCAGAGGAGCTGGCGGCGCTGCTCGCGGTGGGTGAGACGATGTCGCCATCCGATTACGCGGCGAGGTTTGGACCGGACCCGGGCCTCGTCCAGCCTGCGATCGCCGCCTTGCGCGTCGCCGGCCTGCACGCAGTCTGGGTTCCTCCCTCCAGCCTGATCGCTGCCGACGGGCCGGCGCCGGCCGCGGCACAGCTGTTCCAAGTCGACATCGAGAGCTACCGCCTTCCCAATGGATCGCAGTTCTACGCGTCGCTGGATCAGCCCCACCTTCCACCCGTTATCGCGGCCACTGCCGCAAGCGTCAGCGGTCTGGACAACTACCGGCGCTCGCGTGGTTACGCGGTGCGGCCCGGCGGTCTGGTGCCGACAGACGTCCTGACCTACTACAACGTCAAACCTCTTCGCGACGCGGGCATCGACGGCAAGGGACAAACGGTGCTGCTGCCCGAGATCGACGACCTACCGAACCTCAACGACCTCAACAAGTTCGCTTCCAAGTTCGGGCTCCCGTCGTTCGACTCTGTGCTAACCGTCAAGCGCGACTCCAGCTGGGGAACGCCTGAAAAACCGGAGGGGGAGACGGTCCTCGACCTCGAGATCATTCATGCGGTCGCGCCCGCGGCCAAGCTGGTGGTTTATCTCTCGGCGCCTGACTTCGGGCACAGCGCGCGAGCTTTCGACCAGATGGTCACCGACCACCTCGGTTCGATCATCTCCGAGAGCCTGGGCTCCTGCGAGCCCGACACTCCGAGCGGCGCGCGCAACGTGTACGCGTCCATCCAGGACCGCTCCCGCGCCCTCGGTATGTCCCACTTCGTGGCGAGCGGCGATACGGGCGCGTTCACGTGCGGGCTCGATCAGGATCCTGCCGGCAGCTTTCCCTCCACGCTACCGACGGTGACCGCGGTCGGTGGCACCAGCGTCTTCGAGTCGCAGGAGGGCGTGTATTTCAAGGAGTACGCGTGGGGCAGTCCGCTCGACCAGAGCGGCGGAGGCGGCGGAGCAAGCCAGTTCTATGCGATGCCCGACTACCAGAAAAGTGTGGGACAGGCGGCCGGTCATGGCCTGCGTCAGGTGCCCGACGTGTCCGCGGATGGGGATCCGTCGACGGGCTTCCACATTCTGTTCAGCGGGCGCGAAGGCCAGGCAGGCGGGACGTCAGCGTCGACGCCACTATGGGCCGCCACGGTCGCGCTGATCAACCAGGACCTGAAAAACAAAGGCCTGCGCGAGGTGGGTTTTGCCAACCCCGCCCTCTACTGGATGGGCGAGAACTCGTCGAAGCTAGACCCCAAGCCCTTCCATGATGTGACCGCGGGAAACAATCTCGGCTTCGACGCAGGGGCCGGCTGGGACTTCGCCACGGGCTGGGGCAGCATGGACGCGGCCGCCCTCGCCACGGCGTGGGTGAGATACATCAAGTCAGGCGGCGGCTGATGGACACCCGAGAAGACCCGCCAATCGTCACGTGCCCGCACTGCGGAGCGAACGTCCCCGCGGGTGAGTTCTGCGGCCTGTGCGGGGCGCATCTCGCGACAGGCAGCCCGCGAAGATCGCATGCGTACGCGGCGGTGCCGAACCAGCGCGTCGCGCACCTGGCCATCGTCTCCACGCTGTTTCCTCACCTGGCGTATCGGCGGAGCGGTCCGTTCCGCGTCGCGATCGTGGCGGGCGGAGCGTTGGTGGTGATGCTCGCGGCGCTGCACCTCTTCGCACCGGCCACGGTGGCCGCGGTGTTCCTGCTTCCCGTCCTCTATCTGATGTACCTCTACGAGGTCGAGGTCTACGAGGACGAGCCCTGGCTCGTGGTCGGGGCGACGATGGTGCTCGGGGCACTCCTCGGGCTGGCCTTCGCGAATGTCGCGGGTGTGTCGCTGTCCCAGCTCGACCTGACCGGCGACCGCGAGTCCGCGTTTGTCCTGGCGGCCCTGGCGATCCCGATCGTCGCGCAGCTCCTGATGCTCGCCGGGCCCGCATTTCTCTACACGTTTCGCGCGCGCTTTCGAGAGCCCCTCGACGGCGTCACCTTCGGGGCGGCGTCCGGACTCGGCTTCAGCCTTGCAAGCTCGCTGACCGCATTCTGGCCGCTGATCACCGGACCACTGGTGGCGAACGGGTCACCCATCGACTGGGCGATTCGCCTCACCCGCGCCGGGCTGCTGATCGCGCTTATCAACGCGTGCACCACCGCGCTCATCGCGGCCGCTCTGTGGTTGCACCGCTACGACACGCGGCGCGGCAGACGGCCCATCATGTCCAGCCTGCTCGGAGCGCTGGTCATAGCGCTCGGCGTGCAGATCATGGTCGGGGTCATCGGAGCGGTGGTCGGCGAGCTCCTTGTGGGGGTTGTCCTGCTCGCCGCGATCTCCATCGTGCTGCTCCTGTATGTCCGAGTCGTGATCCATGACGCCCTGCTGGTCGAAGGCGCCGAGCACGGTGTCGGGCCGGAGGCGCCGTGTCCCGAGTGCCATCGCATGGTGCCGACCATGGCGTTTTGCCCCGCGTGCGGGGCGGCGCGCGCTGCGGGTACCAAGCAGGGCCGAGCGCGACTCGCGGGAGGCGTGTGATGGCGACCATCACAGCCCGATTTTGCGGCCGGTGTGGAGCGGCGCTTGCGCCAGGCGCAGGCTTCTGCGGCCGGTGCGGGACACCCGTCGTGATGCAAGCAGCAGTCGCACCCCAGCCCGTGTACCGCTACGCCCCGGCTCCGCCGATGGCCTATCCCCCTGGTACGCAGGGCAGGCTCCCCCCCGCGTTGATCGCCGGCGGTCTCGTCCTGGTCCTGATCGTGGTGGCCGTGGTGGTCGGCGGGATCGCCATCGCCCAGTTTGCCGGCGGCAAGCTCGCGCCCTGCACAGTCAATTGCGCGCCCAAAATCGTCACGCCGCTGCCTGAGGAGGCGTCGTACCGAAGCTCGGCCTTCAACTTCCAGGTCAACTACTCGTCGGCCTGGACTGTGCGCGACCAGGACGAGTCCAGCGTCACGCTCGGCACACACGTCGGGTCAGTTCAGGTCGTGGGGGCACGCGGCGGCACGCCTGATCAGGCGGCCCAAGCTGTGATCTCGTCGCTGCCCTCCGCGAAATGGCAGGACGTGACGCTGGTCAGCGCGTTGAAAGGTGCGCACATCGGGGACCAGGATGGAATTGGCGCGGTGTACTCGGCCAACCTGATCGGCGCGTCGCAGACCGCGACCAAGGTCCGGTTTGCGGTCATCGCGGCGAGCCGCAACGGGGTCATCGTGGTGATCTTCGCCGTCGACCCGGCCGACCCGAAGAACTCACCCAACGGGATTCCCGAGGGGCAGGCCTTCGACTATCTCTGCACCGAGTTCAGCTGGACCTAGACGCGCTCGAGGGCAAGGCGCGCGCCGAAACCCAGCAGCACGACGCCGGTCACCCTTTCCATCCACTGGCGCACCCTCGGAGCGGTGATCACGTCACGAAGTCGCGTGACGAAGAATCCATAGAGGTTCATCCATAGCCAGCCGATCACGGCGAACGTCACGCCCAGCACCAGCAGCCGCGGAAGAACCGCCTGACCGGGTAGCACGAACTGGGGCAGGAACGTGACGAAGAACACCCCGAGCTTCGGGTTGCTGAGCGCGGAAAGAAATCCCTGCCGGAACACGGCGTGTGCGGGTGCGGCGGGAGGAGTGCCGGTAAGAAGGTCCGGCGGCCTGCGACGCGACTCAACGAGGGTGCGGATTCCGAGGAATGCGAGGTAGCACGCGCCGACGATCTTCAGAATGAAGAGGATTTCGCCCGACGTGCGGAGCAGTGCGGAGAGGCCCACCGCCGTCGCCGTGACCCAGATCACCAACGCCAGCGCGATGCCGCTTGTGGTCAGGACGACGCCCCGGCGACCGTGGGCCAGAGCGTTCCTGGTCACGACCGCCATGTCCGGACCGGGCGTCACGGCAAGCAGGAGGGAAACACCCGCGAACGCGATGAGCTGCGTGTCGATCAAGCGATCTCGGGCAGCTCGAACGAGATCTCGTAGACGCCGCCCACGACTTTGGCCTGGTGGATCCAGCCCATCTTGCGCAACAAGCCGAGCATCTCGCGGTTTTCCGGCAGGACGATGAGCTGAAACAATCGGATTCCGTGCGACCGTGCGACGCGGGCCAGCTCCGCCAGCAACACGCTGCCGAGGCCGCGGCGCTGAAACTCGTCGATCACCGCCACCGCGACCTCGGCGATATCGGTTAGCGCGGCGCGGTCATAGCGCGCCACGCCCACGATTCGCTCCTTGCTCCCCGGCTTGTGGGTGGTGGCGACGATCGCAAAGCGGTCGTTGTAGTCGACGACCGCGAGGCGGTGGGCCAGCGCGTCCGACATCCGCTTGATGGGCGAGAAGAACCGGAAATACACAGTGCGCTCGGACATCGCGGCGACCGCCTCATGGAGGAGCGGCTCGTCTTCGGGCGTGATCGACCGCAGGTGGACCTTCGTTCCATCCCTGAGCTCGACGATCCTGGCCTCGAAACCGGTGGAAACCATGAGTACAAACGGTAACCTGCGCCGTTGATGGTGGCTTCCAGCAGGTGGCGCAACCTCGGCGCAGCCGCCGGCGCGGCCACCGCCGCTCTGTTCGCGATCTTCGACCTCTATCAGTGGGCGCTCGCTTATGCCGGCGACCGGTTCCACAATGATTTCACCTTCTATTTCGCCGCGGCCAAGATCGGCCCCACACACGGTTGGGGCTCGATCTACGACCTGGCCCTGCAGCAGGCTCAGCTCAATGCGATGGGCTCCCGAATCACGATCGCGCAGCTGGCGCGCTACATCAGCCCACCACCTGTGGCGTGGTCGGCGCTGCCCTTCACCGCTTTGCCTTATGAGGTCGCCTACTGGGTCTGGTCCGCTCTGCTCGTAGCCGCCCTCGCCGCGGCCTGGTGGCTCGTCTCCCCCGCTGTGGGGCACGCGCGCGTGATCTTCCTTGCCGCGGCGCTCGGCTGGCTGCCGGTGATCTACGGCCTGCAGCTCGGCCAGCCTGGACTGTTCGTGGCTCTCGGTGTGGCCGGGTCCTACGCCTTGCTCAAAGCCAACCGGCCCCTGTGGGCCGGGGTCGCGCTCGGAGCGCTCGCGCTCAAGCCCCAGCTCGGATTTCTGGTCCCGCTGGCTCTGCTCGCGGCGCGCGAATACCGCGCTTTTCTCGGAAGCGTGATCGCGCTCGGCGTGCTGGGCGTGGCCTCGGTGCTCGCGCTTGGTGCCGACGGTCTGAACTCATACTTCGACCGCCTCAGCTTTGCGGCGGGCGTACCTGTGAATCGCGAGCTGACGATCGCCTATTTCGCCGGCACAGGCAACGCCACGCGGCTGATCCAGTTTACGTTCGCCGTTTGGTCGGTCGGCCTCGCGGCCCTTTTGCGGCGACGTGGCATCGAGTGGATGTACGCGTGCGCCCTGGTTGGAGGCATGCTCGCCACCCCCTACGTCCACCTCGACGATCTGGTCATGCTCGGACTGGCCGCTTGGCTCCTGCTCCGGGCGCGACCCGTGGCCTGGACATGGGTCTACGCGCTGGCGGGCGTGCTTGCCGTGGAAGGCGAGCCAATCTGGGGCCCGGTGCCGGTCATCGTCGCCGAGCTCGGCGCGCTCGTCTTGCTGTCAGTCGCGGCGCTGAAACATGACGACCGCGACACCGAGGAGCACCGCGCCGAAGGCGAGCATGATGCCCGCCTCGAGCGGGATCGGCAGCACCTGTCCGCCGATCGTCAGCCCGAGGCTGTTGACACCAGGCAGGCCTGAGTTCGCCAGCACCACGCGCCGGATCGGGTCGATGCCGTAAGAAGCAGGATCGATTCTCGTCAGCACCGTCATCCAGCCCGGCAGGTTGGTGAGCGGGAACAGCGCTCCCGATAGAAAGAACATAGGCATCATCAGGAAGTTCATCACCACCTGAAAACCCTGAAGCGACTTCATCATCGAGGCGAGAGCGACACCAAACGAGGCAAGGCCAAACGCGAGCACCGCGGCAAGCGGAATCAGCTCGATGACGGTGAGAATGTTGAGCTTCACGCCCACGAACGGCGCCAGGACGAGCAGGATCAGCCCCTGGATCATCGCCTGGGTGGTGCCGCCCAGCGCCTTGCCGATCGCGACCGCCCAGCGGTCGATCGGCGCCACCAGCACCTCTTTCAAGAACCCGAACTCACGGTCCCATACGATCGACATCGCGCCGAAGATCGCGCTGAAGAGGATGGACATGCCGATGATGCCGGGGTACATGAACTGGATGTAGGAGATTCCGGTGCCGCGGCCGAACGCGCCGCCCAGCGACGAGCTCAGGCCTGATCCGAAGACGATGAGGAACAGCAGTGGCTGGGCCAGCGACGCAACCAGTCGCCAGCGGTCGCGCCAGTAGCGGAGTAAGTCGCGGTACCAGATGATGTAGATCGCGCGCAGGCTGGCCGTGCGCGTGTCGACGGGCGCTGCCTGCGCCTCCGCCGTGATCACCGGCTTGGTTGCCGTCTCGACGCTCATCTGCGGCGACCCATCCAGCGGCTGGCCATCGCGCGGTTGCGGTCCCTCGCGCTGACCTCCTCCTCGCGGATGGCGCGGCCGGTCAGCTTGAGGAAGACGTCGTCGAGCGAAGGCCTGCGCAGGGACACCGTGTCCACCGGGGCCGTGAGCTCGCGCACCAGGCGGGGCACAAACGCCTTTCCATCGGCGACCTCCATACGCAGTGCGCCGTCGTCGCGGGACGGGGTGACGCCGAGCAGTTTCGTGATCTCCTGTGCGGCCCCTTCCGGGTCGGCCGAAGTGATCGTGACCACGTCGCCACCCACCATCGCCTTCAGCTCATCCGGGGTGCCGAGCGCCACGATCTTGCCGTGATCGATGATCGCGATCCGGTTGCAGTATTCCGCCTCGTCCATGTAGTGGGTGGTCATGAAGATGGTCACGCCCTTTTTCGTTCGCAGCTCGTTCAGATGAGTCCAGATGCTCTTTCGCGTCTGCGGGTCGAGGCCGAGCGTGGGCTCATCGAGAAAAAGGATCTGGGGTTGGTGGAGCATGCCTCGAGCGATCTCCAGCCTCCGTTTCATGCCGCCGGAAAAGGTTTTGACCTGCGAAGAGGCACGATCCGACAGCTGCATCATCTCGAGCATCTCGTCGATCCGGCGGCGCCTGTCCGGTGAAGGCACGCTGTAGACGAAGGCGTGGAACTCGAGGTTCTCGCGCGCGGTGAGCTGATCGTCGAGCGAGGGATCCTGGAACACAAGCCCGATCCGCTGGCGCACCGCGGACGGATCGTGCATCACGTCGATCCCCGCCACCCGAGCGACGCCGGCGGTCGGCGTCAGCAGCGTGCACAGCATGGAGATGGTCGTCGACTTGCCCGCGCCGTTCGGCCCAAGGAAGCCGAAGATCTCGCCGGCATGAACCTCGAGGTCGATTCCGGCCACCGCCTCCAGGGCGCCGTATTTCTTGACGAGGCCCCTGGCTTCGATCACGGTGTCGTTTTCCAACTTCCCCACCTTACCGATTCAGTCTTCTCGCGTTCTTGAGCAGGCGGCGCAGCATGCCATTGAGCTCCCGCACCTCGCGAGCGTCGAAGCCGTCCAGCAGACCGCTCTCGACCTGACGAAAGGCCGGGATGAGCCGTGGCAGCAGGTGCCGGCTCTTGGGCCCAAGCGCGATCACGATCGACCGGCGGTCGCCTGGGCTCGTCTTGCGAAAGACGAGGCCCTTTGACTCGAGGCGGTCGACAAGACGGGTCATGCCGGCGGTGTCAGTCCCCAACCGCGCCGCCATCCTGATCGGGTTCGGCTCGCGTAACAGCCGGGACAGGAGGAGGAGCGCCGCCTGCTGCGATGTCAGGCCGTGACTTGTGAGCCGGCGATCGAGCGCGGTGCGCAGCTCGCGACCCACGTGAAACACGAGCGCCGAGACCTGCTCTTGCTGCCGCTCACCGACCTCGTCGGCCTGGACCATCGCGATCCCACATTAGCTGTCTAGACAGTAATTGTCAAGACAGGGTTATGTGCCGTGCCTTCCCTTTCCCTGGGCGAAGCGCCGCGCGCCTTCGTTGGCTTCGCCGGAAGCTACCACCGCCGCTCCGCCTCGGAACTCGGCGCGCATCGCGTCCTCAAAACCGAGCGACCACTGGTTGACCGTGCTCTGCCGATCGGCGCGCATCGCGCCTTGAGGAAAGGCCGCGAGCTCGCGTGCCAACCGTTGCGCCGCCGCCAGCGCGTGGCCAGGCTCGACCAGGCGTTCGACGAGGCCAATGCGCAGCGCTTCGTCGGCCTCGACCCCTCTGCCGGTCAGGATGAGATCGAGCGCGCGGCCTTGCCCGATCAGGCGGGGAAGCCGCACGGTCCCCAGGTCGATCAGCGGCACCCCGAAACGCCGGTTGAACACGCCGAGGGTCGCATTGGCCGCCGCCACGCGAAGGTCGCACCAGAGGGCGAGCTCGAGGCCGCCGGCCACCGCGTATCCCTCGATCGCCGCGATCACGGGCTTGCTCAGCGTCAGCCTGGTCGGGCCCATGGGGCCTCTGCCGTCTTCTCGGAGGCCGTAATTGGCGCCAGCGGCCAGCGCTTTCAGGTCGAAGCCGGCACAGAAATTGCCGCCTGCACCGGTCAAGACGGCGACCGCGAGTCCCTCGTCCACACCGAACCGCTGGAACGCCTCCTCCAGCGCGTGCGCCGTCTCCGGATCGACGGCGTTTCGCGCCTGCGGCCGGTCGATGGTGACGGTGAGCACCGCCCCATCGACCTCCGTTCCTACGGTCTTAGAGCGCGCCTCGCTCGTGGTCGTCTTCCATGAACGGATAGCGGTGCTCGGTCGGCGGCGCGTACGTCTCCTTGATCACGCGCGGGCTGACCCAACGGATCAGATTGAGGAACGACCCGGCCTTGTCGTTGGTGCCGGAAGCGCGGGCTCCGCCGAACGGCTGCAAACCGACCACGGCGCCGGTCGGCTTGTCGTTGATGTAGAAGTTGCCGGCCGCGTTGACGAGCTTCTCCGATGCCTTTCTGATGGCTTGCCGATCTCGCGCGAAGACGGCGCCCGTCAGTCCGTAGGGGCTGGTGCGGTCGCAGAGATCCAGCGTCTCATCGAACTTTCCGTCGGCGTACGGGTACACGGTCAGAATCGGACCGAACAGCTCCTCGCGGAGCAGCTTGAAATCGGGATCAGTGGTCTCGATCACGGTCGGCCGGACGAACCAGCCCACCTTGTCGTCGCCCTTCCCGCCGGCGACGACGTTCGCGCTCTGGGTCTTCTTCGCGTAATCGATCGCGTTCATGTGCGTGGTGTAGGCGCGTTCGTCGATCACCGCGCCCATGAAGTTTCGGAAGTCCGCCACGTCACCCTGCGGAATCGCGTCCACTAGATCGGCGAGCTCGGACCGCATCGCCTTCCACATCGACTGCGGGATGTAGGCGCGAGATGCGGCCGAGCACTTCTGGCCTTGATACTCGAAAGCGCCGCGAACGAGGGCGGTGCGCAAAGCGTCTGGGTCGGCGGAGTCGTGGGCGACGACGAAATCCTTGCCGCCGGTCTCGCCGACGAGTCGCGGATAGGTGCGGTACCTGCCGATATTGTGGCCGACCTCGCGCCACATGTTTTGGAACACCTCGGTCGAGCCCGTGAAGTGGATGCCCGCGAGCTCGCGATGGTTGAGCACCTTCTCGGAGATCTCCGAGGCGGTGCCGCTGACCATGTTGATCACGCCTGGCGGCATGCCCGCCTCGAGGAGCAGCTCCATCAGGAAGTGGCTCACAAGCAGCGTCTGCGTCGCCGGCTTGAAGACGACGGTGTTGCCCATGAGCATCGGCGCGGTGGGGAGGTTGCCGGCGATCGATGTGAAGTTGAACGGGCTTACCGCGAAGATGAAACCTTCGAGGGGGCGGTACTCGAGGCGGTTCCAGGCAGTGCCGTCATTGAGCGGCTGGTTGCGCAGCAGCTGGTCGCCGAAATAGGCGTTGAAGCGCCAGAAGTCGATCGTCTCGCATGCGGCGTCGATCTCCGCCTGGTGGACGGTCTTCGACTGGCCGAGCATCGTCGCCGCATTGATGGTGTCGCGCCACGGACCCGCCAGCAGGGAGCCTGCTCGCAGAAGGACCGCGGCTCGCTCGTGGTATGAGGTTGCCGCCCACATCTTGCGCGCCTTGAGCGCGGCCTCAATCGCGTCGTCGATGTCTTTTGCTGCTCCGACCGCGTACTCGGCGATCGCTAGCTCGTGCCGGTGCGGCGAGCGGATGTCGCCGCGCGACGCACCCCACCGACGCTCGCCGCCGATCTGCATCGGCACCTCGGTTTTGGCGTCGGTCAGGTCGGCCAGTCGTGACTTCAGGCTTTTGCGAGTGAGGTCGTGGGGGGCGTACGGACGCACCGGCTCATTGGTCGGCTGTGGGACCTGAAAATGTCCGTCGGCGGTCATAAGGCTTCCTCCACTGCTGCGGCTGCGCGTGTATGTTGCTGCGCCAGCTTCGATGATCCTCCAAATCCAGAGTTACTTGGGGTAACCCGTGCTCGTATCCCAACCGGTGGCTGTCGGCTATCTCGGCGCGCCCGCGACTTCAACGGCGAACCGAGTTCGCCGGACGGTCGCCCTGCTCCGGCGGCGCGGCTTCGCGGTGACGCCCTCCCGACTCGCGGCCATGTGCCTCGGCGGCCCACTGTCGGAAGCAGAAGTTCGGTGGGCAGTTGCCGCCAGCCCGAATCTCACGATCTTCGAGGATCTCGTCCTGGACCGCGACGCCGTCAGCGATGCAGGGTCGATCCGCAGCCGCGCCGTCGGCCACACGGCCGAATCAGGCGCGTACGTCGCGATGACCCTGGACTTCGTCCGCACTCTGGTCGCGGCGGCCCCTTTCATCCGCAGCGTCTCGATCGCCGGCTCCCTGGCCAGCGGAGGCTTCCGGCCGTCTGACGACGTCGACCTCAACCTGATCGTCGACGACGGCCACCGTCACCTCGCCTACGTCGTCGTCAACCTACTGGGCCTCGCCCACGCGATGCGTCATCGCGCCAAGCCGGTGGACGACCTCACGCGACGTCCGCTCGCGCCACGCCTGATGACAGCGAACCTCATCCTCGAGCGCTCGCAGTACCTCCCTTTGCAGCGCGACGACGAAGACATGGCATTCGAGTTTCTGATCGGCGAGCCCGTCTTCGGGCTCGAGGCGATCGCCGAGGTCCTCGAAGCCAACCCGGTCCTGCTCGAGCACTTTCCACAGCTGGCCGGCAAGCCGGTACCGTTCGCGATCGAGCCTCGACGCCGTCTGCCGAAAAGCCTTTTTCCGCGGATTCTCGATCCGCCCGCACGGGCGTTGGGTCAGGCGGCCTGGCGGTACATGCAGTGGACGCGGCGGCACCGGCCCGAAGCCCTGGCGCGCGTCGCCTACGTGCGGTCGACGATGCGGCCGTACACCCTCTTCGACGCGAGTTGATCGGTCTCGTCAGCGCCGTCGTTCTCGCCATGACGAGCGTCGTCCTTTTCGTCTTCGGCACCAACCTCCTATACCTGACGTTCCGGGCGATCCGGCTGCCGCCGCCACCGCGGCGCAGATTCGTCTCCGACCAAGAGCCCGTCGTGTGCGTCCAGGTCCCGATCTACAACGAGCGCTACGTGGCCGAACGCGTCATCGACGCGGTGTGCTCCATCGACTGGCCTCGCGATCGCCTGCACGTGCAGGTCCTCGACGACTCCGACGACGAGACCACACATATCGCGGGCAAACGGATCGCGCGCTGGCAGCGAAAAGGGCTGCACGTGGATCACGTGCGGCGGCGCTCGCGGAATGGATTCAAGGCCGGCGCGCTGGCGTTTGGGCTCGAGCGGACTGACGCTCGGCTGATCGCGATCTTCGACGCCGACTTCGTCCCCGCCCCCGACTTCCTGCGCCGCACGATCGGTGCGTTCGACGAGCCGTCCGTCGGCTTTGTTCAGGCCCGTTGGGGCCACCTCGACGAGGGCTACACGCTGTTCACCCGCCTGCAGGCGATGGCCATCGACTTCCACTTTCTCATCGAGCAGCCGGTCCGCTCGGCGGCCGGCTACTTCACCAACTTCACGGGCACCGCCGGAGTGTGGCGCCGGGCGGCGATCGAGGACGCAGGGGGATGGAGCGCGCGCACGCTGACCGAAGACCTCGACCTCAGCTATCGCGCGCAGCTGCGCGGCTGGAAGTCCGCGTACATCGAGGAGCTGGTCGTCCCGGAGGAGCTTCCCGTCTCGATCGACGCCTACCGCCGTCAGCAGTCGCGCTGGGCGACGGGCAGCTTTCAGTCCGCGTTCCGGCTGCTTGGACCGGTGATCCGAAGTACGGCTCGGGCGGCGGTCAAATTTCAGGCGGCGATTCACCTGCTCGCATACGGCGTCGGCCCAGTGATGCTCGTCCAGCTCGCATGCTATCCACTGCTCCTGCTCACGCTCGACCAGCCGGGTCTCAAGCTGCCGTGGTACCTGACATACGCGTCGGCCATCTCCATCGTCGTCGGCGTCACACCGTGGGTCGGTTTCATCGCCGCCCAGACGAGGAGGGGCCGCAGGTGGTGGACGGGGCTGCCGGCGGTCTTCTGCCAGGTCGTCGGCGCCGGCATGTCACTGAATACGCTGCTGTCGCTCGCGCGGGCGGCGAAGCCGGGTGGCGTCTTCGTGCGCACGCCGAAGCACCGCATCGTGAAGGCCGGACAGGAGTGGAGAAACCAGGCCTACGTTCGCGTAGGCGACCCGAGGGCGTTGATCGAAGCCATCGCCGGCCTTGGCGCGCTTGCGATGGTCCCCGTCGCGCTCGACAGGCACCAGGTCCTCATCGCGATCTACTCCGGCATGTTCGCACTGGGTTTTCTCGCTGTCGCGGGTCTGAGCCTCGTCGACTTACTCGAGGTGCTGACCCTGCGACGGCTCGGCGCTCGCGCGCTGGCCCGGATCCAACGCGGCGCGCCTGTCGCCGTCCTCTTCGGGTTGGCATCGCTCCTGCTCTTGACGGCCGCGCAGATGCGCGAGCCATTCGAGGACGGCTACGGCCACTGGCTTGTCGCCGCCAACCTCGCAGCCACCGGGCACCTGCACGATCCCGTCTTCAGCATGGAGGACACCTGGCTTCCGGGGTACCACGTGCTCGCGGCTGCGGTCCTCCGATTGTTCGGGCTCTGGCAGATCGGCGCCCTCAAAGCGGTGAGCGCCCTCCTCGGCGTCGCCGCGGCTGCATGCGTCTACGGACTCGCCCCCAACGTGCGACAGGCCCGCCTGGCGGTTGGGCTGCTCGTCCTCAACCCCGTCTTCCTCTTCACCTCAGGTTCGGCTGTAGTAGAGCCGCTCCTCACCGCCCTTCTTATGGCAAGCGCGCTCGCGGCGGTGCGTGGCCGCATGAAGCTGGCGGCGCTGCTTGCGGCGCTTGCGTGTGTGACCTCCACGAAGGCCTGGGTGTGGATCGCGGCCGCCGCTGCGTTCACGGTCTTCGAGATCCTCAGATCGCGCACGGCCGGCCGAGCCGGCGCCCGGGCGATGGCCTGGGCTGTACCGGCGTTAGGCATCCTTCTTTTCTTCCAGCTCGGCTTTGCGCCAGTCACCAACTCGATGGCGCGAGGAAGCATCGAGGTCATGTCAGCGTCCGTGCGCGGCAGCATCCCCCCGGTGGGCATCGAGCGCGTCCTCGAGCTGGGGACGACGTTCGGGCTTGCCGCCCTCCCGTTGTTTGCACTCGGCACCGTGGGCGCGGTCACTTCGTTGCGGAGCCGGCACACCAAGACATGGAAGTTCGTCTACTTCCCCGCGCTCGCCTACCTCGGCGTCGTGTTCGCACTTGTCGCCGCGGGTACCTACAGCGGTAGCCACCGCTACCTTTATCCGGCGCTGCCGGCGCTGGCTCTTCTGGCGGCAGGAGTCCTCGACCGGCACCGGGTCGCAATCGGGTCACTAGCACTCGGCGCCACGGCCATGCTGGCGGTGGCGTTCCTCCCCATCTTCTCGAGCTTTGCCGACGCGAACTCCGGACTGGTGGCCGCCGGCCGTGCCGTCGCAGGTAGCTCGCGCATGCTGCTGACCGACTCGCCGACTGCAGCCTATTACAGCGGAAGGCAACCGGCGGAGATCACCGGCTCGCAGGCGCTTCCCGCCGGGCGTACGCAAGCCCTCGCGTGGATGCGATCGCACGGCGTGTCGATGCTCGTCGTCGAGAACATCAGCTATTACCGCGCGACCGAGCTCTTTCCAGACCTGGCGCAGGGCAAGCCGACGATGCCCTTCGTCTCCGCCGGCCCGATCGACGCCTACCGCGTGTCTGGCGGCAAGGCGGTGTTTGCTTACCGGCTGCTCCCCGACCTCACGCTGGACCCGGCGTCCCCGGGAAAGACCGCGCCGCTCGCCAAGGGCTTGACCATGGGCACCGCCGGCACTGGCGAGGGGATGGGGTTTGGGGTGCCGATCGTGCGCTACCGCGACGGCTGGGTCTACTCCCGGACATCCAGCACCGTGGCGACCACCGCCACGTCGTGGAAGCGAACCTTCCAGCTGGACGAGATGGGCGGTGACGCGGCCCATAGCTACAAGTTCGTTCCTATTGCATCGCGAGGCGCAGTCGAGGTGACGTACACGCTCGACGGCACCGGCGTCGCGATCACCGTCAAGCCGCTTTGGCTGCAGCTCGGCTACTCGGAGGTCGGGATCCTCAATGAGCAGTCGGCGGATTTCAACGACTTCGCCGCCGACGGACAGCCGACCCTGACCAACGCAGCGTTTGGAAACTGGATCCCGGTGACCGGGAGCTGGGCGCGATTGCGCTCGGGGTCGCTAGGCGTCGAGTGGTCGTTGCCCGCGGTAGCCGGCGCTTCTCTATACGCCGGGCGTGAGCTCGCCGCGCCGGACTTCGACTGGGCCGGCCTCGACTACATTTTCCCGTCGAAATTCGACGGCGCCACATACCACATCAACATCCAGGAGGCGAACTAGATGGGTCCCCACCCCACATCCCTCGCCACGCATGGGGAGGGTGCCAGGCATGACATGACCGAGCACGTCGACGTGGTCCTCGTCTACCCGCAGCGTGCTCCGGCGCAGGGCCGCCACTGGATCATGCCTTCGCTCGGCCTCATGTACCTCAGCGCGTCGCTGCGTCACGCCGGGTACACGGTCAAGCACATCGACCACACCTTCCTCGAGCGTCGCGAGGTCCTCGCCGAGATCGACCGGTTGCGACCCTCGGTGATTGGCATCTACTGCATGATCACCATGCAGGACGAGGCGCTCTCGCTCGCGGAGCAGGTGCGAGGCAAGGCGCTCACGGTGGTCGGCGGTCCGTACCCCTCGGGCGAGCCCGAGACTTTCGTGAACCAGTTCGATCTCGTCGCCGTCGGCGAGGGCGAGGAGACGATCGTCTCGATCATGGAGCACCTCGGCGACCGCCGCTTCGACGAGATCCCCGGTGTCGTGTTCAAGCGCGATGGCCGGGTGGTCCGGAGCACAGCGCGGCAGCGCACCAAGGACATGACGCACCTGCCGCTCCCGTATCGCGGCGACATCCCCAACGACCAATACATCGCCTACTGGCGCAAGCATTGGAAGGACGCCACCACTCCACTGATGTCGACGCGCGGATGTCCATTTCGCTGCGACTTCTGCCACAAGTCCGTGTTCGGCGACCTGTTCAGCGCGCGGCCCACCGAGTCTGTGGTCGCGGAGATGCGCGAGATCGCGGAGCTCGGGTACGACCACATCTGGATGTCCGACGACCTCTTCACCCTCAACTACAAGCGCACCTTTGAGCTGGCCGAGGCGATCGAGGACGCCCACCTGCCGCTGACGTGGGAGTGCCTGAGCCGCGTCACGCACGTCGACCAGGCGCTCTTCGAACAGATGCACCGCGCGGGCTGCAAGCGGATCTTCTTCGGCATCGAATCCGGCGATGAGCGCGTCCTCAAGGAGATGAAGAAGGGCATCACGCCGGACCAGGCGCGGGCCGCGGTGGAAGCGTGTGTCGCTGCCGGGATCAAGGCGGCCGGTTTCTTCATGGTCGGCTATCTCGGTGAGACCACCGACTCGTTGATCCGCAGCATCAACTTCTCGAGCAGCCTGCCCCTCGATTACGTCAGCTACACGATCGCCTACCCGCTGCCAGGCACCGGGTTCTACGAGCGCGTGCGCGAGCGGCGGCTGCATGGCGAGTGGCACAAGGTTCGCCACAACCGGCTGCTTTTCAACACCGATTTCTCGGAGCACAAGCTCCGCGCGGCGATCCTCAAAGGAGCGATCCAGCACCGCTTGAACCGCATGCACATGCGACCCGCGGCTCGTGCGTTCCAGCTCGCAACCGACCCTGTCTTGAGGGCGATGAAGTAACTACGATCACGCGCGTGCAGGAGATCTGGCCCAGCCTCTTCCGGATTGTCGTCGGCCTCTACTGGCTTTACTTCGCCAGCCAGAAATGGCAGGGCGTCGGATGGATGAAGCCTCTGATCGAGTCGACGTCGCGCGCGAACCCGATCCCCGGCCTTCACGAGTTCCTGGTTGCGGTCGTCGTCCCCAACTGGCTGCCGTTCGCGCTCGCGCAGGCCGTCGGTGAGACAGTCGTTGCGGTCGCCCTGATCCTCGGCCTCGCCACGCGTTGGGCGGGAGTGCTTGGTTTCCTGCTCGCCGCCAATCTCGCGCTGACCGTCGCTTTCGGTGTGAACGACGACGGGTTCCGCTGGATCTACTATCTCGCGGTGCTCGTCAACGCACAGGTGATCGTGTCAGGAGGCGGCCCAATAGCCCTTGGGCGATTCGGCTGGGTGCCGGCCTGGCTTCACTGAACCAGATAGCCTTTCGTCGTGAGCGTCGACGCCGAGGGCTACGGTTTTCCCGAGCATAAACGGACGCTGGCGCGTCTCATCGATGACATCCGGATCCTTTCTCCTTCGGGTGTCGAGCGCGCTGCGCAGGGTTGGGATCGCCACGCGCGGCTGCACGGACTGGAGTCGATCCACGCCGCGGAGAAAGCGGCGCTGCACGCGATCGAGAAGGCAGACCGCGGCCCCGCATGGGACGAGGTCCGCCGCAACCTTTTCGGGTTGACGGAATCGGGCGGCGCGCTCGTCAGCTGGAAGGCGGAGCACGGCGAGATCGGTCACAAGGCTGAGGACGCGGCTTTCATGGCCGCGCTCGGGCTCGTCGCCGGCAACCTGATCGGCAAGGAGCAGGCCAACACGCTGGTCCGCCCGCTGTCTGAAGCGCTGCCCTGGCTGCTGCCTGAGGAGAACCAGCCGGCGTAGCCCAACTCTTCCCCATTTATGCGGAAGTCCCGTCCGACGGCCGGGGATGGGGCCGCCCGGGCTAGGTCGTCGTGCTCGCCAGCTCGGCCAGGTCCCTGTTCGTGTCCTCCAGCGCCGATGGATCCATGCGGCGGCGACTCTCCACCAGCTTGCCACCCGCCTCGTTGGTCTTCGAGTCGTTCATGGACAGCACGCCCTCGACGAGCCCATCGCGGAGATAGAAGACAGAGAACGAACGGGCCTCGCGGTCGCCGCGCCACACCGCCGTATCGTCGCCTGACGCGTGGCCTCGGTACTCGAGGTTGACGTCGTACTGATCGGACCAGAAGTAGGGGATCTTCGTATACGGCTGGTGCCCGCCCGCGATCGACGCCGCTATGCCGCGACCCTGGTTCTTCGCGACCTCCCAGTGCTCGACGCGGATGGCACGGCGCAGCACAGGGTGCTGGTGCAGGGCAACGTCGCCGCCCACGTAAACGTTCTCGGCGGCTCGCAATCCTTCGTCGACGCGGACACCGCCGCCTTCGATCGGCAGCCCAAGACCGCGGGGCAGGTCGAGGTTCGGCTCGATGCCGACCGCGACGAGCACCAGGTCCGCCTCTTCATCCTTACCGCCGGAGAGCGTGACGCCGGTCACTCGATTGCCGTCCGTATGCCACGACTCGACCTTCGTGTCGGTGCGGACGTCGACGCCCTGGTCGCGGTGGATCGCGGCGTAGATCTCTCCGACCTCGCTGCCCAACGCCCGCTGCAGGGGGACCGGAAGCGCCTCCACGAGGAGCACTTCCTTGCCGAGCTTGCGGGCTGACGCCGCGACCTCGGCGCCGATGAACCCAGCACCGATCAAGAGGAGGCGCCGCGCATGGCCGAGCGCCTCGCGGATCGCCTTGCTGTCCCCCAGAGAACGGAGCGTGAGCACGTTCTCGGCGTCGGGGATGCCGGGCAAGCGCCGCGGCGTGCCGCCTAGTCCGAGGACCAGCACGTCGAAGGAAACGTCATCACCCCCAGCAACGGTCAGCCTCCGCTCCGTGAGCGATCCGCCCGTAACGTGCTGCTCGAGGTGCAGCTCGATCCGCTCTTTGGCGTAGTCGGACTCGTCGTGCAGGAAAACTTTCGGCGGCTCGATCTCGCCCCGAAGGAACTCTTTGGAAAGATAAGGACGATCGTAAGGACGGTCGCGGTCCGCGCTGAGGATCGTGATCTCACCGTCGAAGCCCCTCTTGCGCAGGGTGAATGCCGCGTAGTCACCGGTACCGCCACCTCCGATGATCACCACGCGCTTCATCGCATCAGTCCGATACGCGCACGTGGTACAGCCACTCGTGCGGATCCAGGGCAGCGCCACGCTGGATGTCGACGAGGGCCCGGCGCAGTCGCATGCTGACCTCGCCGGCGCCGCCGTCACCCACGGTCCACGCTCCGCGCGCCGACTTGACCGCGGCGACCGGCGTGATCACCGCTGCGGTGCCGCAGGCAAAGACCTCCGTTAGCGAGCCGTCCTCGCATCCATGCCGCCATTCGTCGACGCTGATCCGGCCTTCCTCGGTCGCGTAACCGAGATCGCTGCCGATGGTCAGCAGGGAGTCGCGCGTGACTCCTGGAAGCAAGGTGCCGGTCAGGGCGGGCGTCATGAGCCGGGCCTGGTTTCCCCGGCCGTAGACGAAGCACAGGTTCATGCCGCCCATCTCCTCGATCCAGCGATGGTCACGGGAGTCGAGCCACACGACCTGGTCGCAGCCCTGTGCGGACGCCTGCGCCTGGGCCAGGAGGCCTCCGGCGTAGTTGCCGCCCGTTTTCGCCTCCCCGGTGCCACCAGGTGCGGCCCGGCTGAAGTCCTCGGACAGCCAGACGCTCACCGGCTTTACGCCGCGGGGGAAATACGAGCCGGACGGCGAAGCGATGAGCAGGAACGTGACGTTCACGGCCGGGTGGACCGCGAGGGTGACCTCGCTCGCGAACATCATCGGCCGGAGGTAAAGGCTGTGCTCCGCGGCGGATGGAACCCATTCGTGGTCGGCGGCGAGCAACACGTCAATCGCCTCCAGGAAGGCCTCCTCGGGGAGCTCGGGTAGCGCGAGCCGTCGTGCGGAGTTGCGAAAGCGCACCGCGTGCCTGTCGGGCCGAAAGACGGCGACGCCGCCGCCGCCCTGGCGGAACGCCTTCAGTCCCTCGAATACGGCCTGGGCGTAGTGGAGGACCGATGTGCCAGGGTCGAGCGTGAGCGGCGCGTAGGGAATCAGCGCGGCGCCGTGCCAACCGCGGTCGGCGGTCCAGGAGATCCGGACCATGTGCTCGGTGAAGATGCGGCCGAAACCGGGGTCCGCGAGGAGCCGTTCGCGTTCTGCGGCAGGCGTCCGGACCTTGGACCGGTTGACCTCAAATGTCAGGGTGGGCGTCGAGCTCACGCTCCGCCAACAGTAACGCCGACCGATTTATCGCGGCTGGACTTGCTCCAGCCGCTACCCACGCTGCCTTTGTGCCGCCAAGCGCGTCCGTGTTACCGAGGGATCCTTCGTCTCCCGAAGGGGTCAGCGACGCGAAATCCGACTTACCACTCGAGGAATTGCAGCAGCCGTGAGCGTCGCGACGTAGGGGGGAACCCGGCACGTTTCGCGACTTTGGCGGCTGGACATGCTCCAGCCGCGACCCACCCTTCCTTCCCGCCGCCGGGCGTCTCTCCGCCGCCAAGGGCTACTTTCCGTTCCGGAGGGGGTCAGCGACGCGAATCCGGCGCGCAATTCGCGCCTCGAGGTGCCGCGTTCGGCGGGCGCCGCTGAGCGTCGCGACGTAGGGGGAACCCGGCAGGGTTCCCCCTGCGACGTCATGAGGCCGAGCCTTGCGGCCCGGCCTCGCGAGAGGAAGGAAGGGGTCCTTTCTTCTTAGACCTGTTGGAGCTAGTGGCCCGCGGCGATCGGGAGGGCCACCACCACCGGCTCGACCACGGGAATCGCCTCCGCAAGCTCGATTCCGACCCCGTCGACGGTCAGGATCGAGGGTTGCGGCCTCTTCTGGCGCGCCCTACGCGCGGGGGGCCGGCCTGCGACGATCGGGTCGAGGAGGTGCCTGAGTTTCAGCTCCAGAATCTGATCGAAGTCGTTCATCTGTAGCAGAAACGCCTCCCACAACAGGAGTACCCGCGACTACTACCTTTTTTCCTGAAATCGCCGGCCCCGGCGCTTCGGCTGCTCGCCGGAAAGCGCCTAGAACGAGCCTACGCCGCGCGGGAGGTGGGCTCAGCAGGCGGCCTGTCTTCACGATGCGCCCCGCCTTCTTCGGGGACGACGAACCGGGCGTCCCGGTCGAGCGTGTGGGCCAGCTTCACGAGACGCAGTCGCGTCGGACCGGGACCGAGCACCCTTGCCGCCAAGACCACGAACGGTCTGACCAGGATCTGACTCGTCGAGCCGTTGACCAATCCAAAAGCTCGTCGAGCAACCATGCCGACCAGAAAACCTCGCGACTCTGACGAGTACCCCTGATGCGAATCCGCCAGAACTTCCATTGCCACTTCCAGCCACCCCACCTTCCGCCCCTTGTGACAAGGAGCCCCACTGAAGCAACCAGTGCGAGCCCCCCTTCGCTTGATGAACGCCGCCGGTCGAGGGAATACTCGCGGGTACTTTCGAAGATGTTTCGCGTGCGTGTGGCACACGGAAGTAAACTCCTGTTAGGCGCATGGCGAGCGAAGGGGGGAGCGACCTGGAAGCCATCGGAGCTGCCGTCGGCCACCTCGACCTGCTCGACGCGGTCCAGTCCGCCTCCGCCGAGCTGTCCAACCACAAGTCCGTGGCGGACGTCGCGCAGGCCGCGCTGACCAAGGCCATCGAGCTCACGAAGTCGTCGGTGGCGTTCCTGGCGCTGGCCGATGACGATGCTGAGGGCAAGCGTGTGTTCTCGATGGCAGACGACCCAAACCGAGCCCTGCCCGAGGACGCCATCGAGAGGATCCTCGACACCACGGCCGCCTTGGCAGCCCCCATGACGAACGCGACCTGGGATGGGATGGCTGGCATCGGCGCGCCGGCGATCCGCTCGACGTGCGCCCAATCGCTCCAGGTCTCCGGCCGCTCGCTCGGCATGATCGGTGTCGCGAGCCCAAGCGGCTACACGGCGGTGCAGCAGAAGACGTTCGCGATCCTCGCGAACCAGGTCGCGGCAGCGATCGCCGTCGCGCAGCTGGGCGAGCGCCGTCAGGCCATGATCGACGCGCTGGTCAACCTGAGGGCGGACCTTGACCGCAGCGAGCGGCAGAGGTTGATCAACGAAGAGAGGGCGATGAGCGCCGAGCGTGTCGAGCGGGCGCACGAGGCCGCTGTTGACGCCCTGCTCGCGGTATCGCGACACGCGCGGAGCGGCCACGGACTCGCCGACTTCTACCGCCTCCTGACGCGGAGCATCGCCGAGCTTGTCGCCGCCGAGAAGGTCGTTTTCTGGAAGCTCGACGACGAAGGAAAGCTGCAACCGATCCCAGGCGCATATGGTGTCGACAACCAGTTCATGGCGGGCCTGCGACCGGTGCCGTGCGCTCCGGACAGCGACGACGTCGCCAGCCGTGTGGTGTTTCACGACCTGATGTTCAGGGCCGCACGGACCGATGACTCGAGCGACTTCCGGTACGTGCTCGACACGCTCGGCGTGAGGAATGCCGTTGCCGTGCCCTGGCGCGCCGGCGACCAGCGCCTTGGCCAGGTCGCGGCGTATGACTCGCGACGCGTCGAAGGGTTTTCCCGTGAGGACACGTGGGTCTTGCAGAAAGCCGGGCTTGCAGCGGGGCTTGTCTGGCAGCTGAAGTACGCGGAGCGGGATTTGAAACGGACCGCCGAGCGGCTGGAGAAGGTGGACGCCGCGCGACAGATGCTGCTCAAGAATGTCTCCACCGCGGTGGACAGGGCGCGCAAGCGATTTGCCGGAGACCTGCATGACGACGCGCTGCAGAAGCTGACTGCTGTCGAGCTGCAGCTCCAGCGCCTCCGCGAACCCAACGGCGATTCGGCCGCGCTCCTCAGCGAGGCGCAGTCGCTGCTGAACGAAACCGAGGAGGCGCTTCGGCGCCTTCTGTTCGAAGTCCGCCCGCCCGCGCTGGAGGTCCCCGGCGGATTTCTCGAGACGATTGATGAGCGGATCCGCATGCTTCGCTCCCTGACGGGGGCGGCGGTCGAGCTACAGCTCGACCTGCCGGAAGATCTCTCTTACGAATATCGCTCGATGCTGTTCCGACAGCTCAGCGAAGCGATCGCCAACGTCGAGAAGCACGCCTCCGCAACCCGGGTGACCGTCTGCCTGCAGGTGCATGAAGGCGGGATCCGAGGGCTCGTGCAAGACAACGGGCGCGGCTTTGTCGTTGCCGACCAGGACCGCCTGCCCGGCCACCTGGGGCTCCTCGCGCTGAACGAGCGCGCGCTGCTCGCCGGCGGCTGGAACAAGATCACGAGCGAGCCCGGACTCGGGACATCTGTCGAATTCTGGCTGCCGCTGACCGAATCTAAGGTATAGATGTGGCGGTGAAGAGCGACACGACGCGGGTCCTCATCGTGGAAGACCACCAGGTGGTCGCCGAAGGCCTGGCCGCGCTCATCAACGACCAGAAGGACATGACGGTCGTTGGGCATGCGGGCTCCGTGGCGGACTCGATCGCACGCGCCGCGGAGCTCAAGCCGGACCTCGTCCTGATCGACTTCCGGCTGACCGACGGGACCGGCGCGGACGCAGCGACTGGAATCCGCCAGCTGCGGCCGGAGGCAAAGCTCATCTTCCTCACCCGGGAGGACAGCGACGCCGCGCGGTTCGCCGCCCTGGAGGCCGGGGCAAGCGCTTTCATCCACAAGTCGCGGGCGGCGCAAGACGTCGTCGACGCCATCCGGACCGTCGCCGATGGCGGGACGCTGTTCACGCCTCGGACCATCGCCCAGCTGCTGAACACCCGGCGCGAGGTCGAGACCCAGCTCGAGCGTTTGACCGCGCGCGAGAAGGAAGTCCTGCGGCTCATGGCGGAAGGCACGCCGAGCCGCGAGATCGCCAACAGGCTGGGGATCAGCTACACGACCGTGCGCACGCACATCCGCAGCCTCGGTAGCAAGCTGGGCGTGCACTCGAAGCTGGAAGCGATCGTCAAGGCGCGCGAGCTGGCCCTGGTCGAGTAGCCCTTCCCCATTCATGGGGAAGTACCCGGCGAAGCCGGGGGATGGGGCCGCGCCGCTCTGCAGCCCCTCCGGCCCTTCGGGCCACCTCCCCATGAATGGGGAGGAGTTACTACGCTCCGCTGACTCTCCGCCTGCCCGCGCCGCGGCCCAGAATCCGGATCGGCGACGGCTGGTCCTCTTGCCGCCCGCGTCGCAGAGTCTTGCGTCGCCGCTTGTCCTCGTACAGGTCAGTATCGGCCGCCTGGTAGACGGCCTCCCAATCCTCGCCCGCGGCCCATGCGGCGATCCCGACGCTGACCTCGACGTGCTCCGGCGCGCGCATCCCCAGAGCGGCGTGGTCGACCGCGCGGCGGAGGCGGGTCGCCACGTCGCGGGCGCGATCGATGTCCGTCTCAGGCATGGCGACCGCAAACTCATCGCCGCCTACCCGCGCGCACAGGTCGGATGCACGGACCACGCGCAGGAGCTGTTGAGCCACGAGCCTCAACGCGCCGTCACCCGCGCTGTGCCCGAGCCGATCGTTGATCCGCTTCAGGTTGTCGAGGTCGATCATCATCAGGGACAGCCGGCGATTGTGTCGCTCAGCCAGCGCCACCTCGCGCTCCATCACCCTCTCGAACTCGCGCCTGTTGGCAAGGCCCGTCAGGTGATCCGTGCGCGCCTCGCTGGCGAACTGTCGCGCGCGATCGATCGCAATCGCGGCCTGGTCGGCAACCGCGGCCATGAAGAGAAGGTCGGACGCGCCGAAAACGCGATCGCCCATCGTGCCCACCGTCATCATGCCGACGGTCCGGCCGCGTACGCGCAGCTGGGCCCGCAACGCGTTCCACTCCTTGCCCGAGACGCGATCGACCTGCGACTCGGAACGTCCGAGCGCCGACGCCCAGGCCTTGACATGCGGCCCGGCCTGTCGAGCGAAATCGTCGACCTGATCTGGATCGAGCCCCACCGTGTGCGCCAGCTTGTATGCGGAGCGCTCGCGCAACCACATCGCGCCAGTGCTCAAGCGGAGGGCGGCCAGCGCTTCGACAAGCGCGACCTCCGCTGTCTCCAGCAGGTCGAGTGAGCGACTCATAGCCGAGACGATCGCCGCCAGCCCGTACATCTCACTCTCGCGAGCGCGGTGCTCCTCACCGACATGGTCGAGGTAGCCACGCGCGATCGCAGTCGTGAGACGCTCGGTCATGTCTTCGAGACGGCTCTGCGCGAGCGCGATTATCTCGTCGTAATGAGGCTGGCCCTCGATGGGGCGGGACAAGAGCTCGATGGTCGCGCGGCGGTAGACGGCGAGCACGTCGATGAGCGATTCGAGCGGCAAGCCCTGTGCCGCCCGCAGCCGGCCGTAGTCGCGCGAGCGCTGCTCGAAGTCGGCCCAGGGCAGCTCGACGTCGCTGCGAAGCGAAGCCAGAAGCATGTCGATGAATCCGGCCGCCGTGGTGACGAGATCCTCTCCGGTCTGCTCGCTGAGCGTGATCAGCTCGGGCGAGCGGGCTCGGACGACCTCCATCGCCTTACGTCCGCTTTCTCTTGAGTCGACTCCGAGGCCGCTTGCCAAGGTGCCCAGCACGTCGACCGCGTAGCTCCCGCCCGACTCTGCCCCTGGATCCATCCTTCTAGGAAACGTTGCGGGGCGGGGGTACACCTGCTACCTCAAGTGAGTTAGGCAAAATCCGCCCATCCGTACGGCGACCGGAATGGCCCCCGTGGCCGAAAGTTAGGGCCAGGTGAGCGAGGGACTCACCAACTCACGGAGGGTGAAGGAACCACTATGGCGGAGCCGATCTCGGCATCGAGCGCCGGTGAGGTGCGCGAAGCGCCAACGACATACGAAGCCGGCAACGAGGCGGACTTCGAACGACTCTATCAAGCGTCGTACGGCAAGATCCTCGGCACGTTGACCGCGATGCTCGGCGACCGGGCCGCGGCGGAGGATTGCGCCCAAGATGCATTCGAGCGCGCGTACAAGAAGTGGGCGAGCTGGCAGCCGATCGCGCCGGCCGAAGCCTGGGTACACAGGATCGCGATCAACGCCACGGTCTCGTACCAGCGCAAGATGCGGCTGCGCGAAGTCGGTGAGGTCATTCGCCGCCTGGGCCGGCCGGGCCTCGCGCCCGACCCCCAGGAGGTCGTGGAGCACCGTGACCTGGCCACCGCGCTGGCCAAGCTGCCGCCGAAGCAGGCGGCGGCGATCGTGCTCCGCCACTATCACGGGTACACGAACCGCGCGATCGCGCAGGCCTTGGGGATTCCGGAGCGGACCGTCGCCTCGAGGCTAGCCGTCGCGAAAGAGCGGCTCCGCGTGATGCTGAAGCACTCGTACGGACCGCAAGCAGACCTCGAGCCCGCCACCGAGCGTGGTTTCGCGGTAGCCGACTGACAAGAAAAGACAACCAGGAAAATCTCTAAGGGCCCGGCAAGCGCCGGGCCCTTCTATTCTTCTTTTCTGTCGGCGCAGAAGTCAGGCTGCTTGCGGACGGCTTTCCGGGCGAAGCTTCTTCAGGAGGCGGACGAGGCGCCGTCGCGCCGATGTCCACTCTCGCTCGGCGCCGCGCAGGTCTTGCCGCCGCTCGTACCGAGGCGCGTTCGCATCGGCGCAGATCTGACACCCGCAACCGTGCCCGGTGTCCGGTAGGCGGCGGCCTTGCTTGTCGAACCTGGCTTGCATCCTTTCCGGTTTAGCAGTGCGTACCGGGCAGGTACCAGGCGGTCTGCCCGTGGCATTTGGCAGTGATCAGCCCGGCCGGCTGGCTGTACCACTCGTTGGGCAGATGCAGGGCGCCGAGGGCGTCTTGCATGAAGCGGTGCCACATGGGCGCCGCGATGTAATAGCTGTCCGAGTTCTTCGTCATCTTCATCCGCCAGTCGGCGTTGCCGCCCCAAACGGCGGTCACGATGTGCGGCGTGAATCCGACCGTCCAGGCGTCAGCGAAGGAGTCCGACGTCCCGGTCTTCACCGCCACTTTGCGACCGGGGAGCGTGAGGAGAGAGTTGTGGCCAAAGATCATCGCCCGGTTGTTGTCGTTGGACATGATCATCTGCATGATGTACGCCACACGCGCATCGAGGACCCGCTTGCCGGGGTCTGCCGGGTGGGAGTAGATGACCTGGCCCGTTGACGTCGACTTGACCATGTTGATCGCGTATGGCTGGCGAAGAAGTCCCTGCGTGGCCAGGACCGAAGCGCCAATCGCCATCTGCAAGGGGGTCTCTCCGTATCCACCGAGGGTCAGCGACGCGCCGTAGCTGTTAAGCGGGTCGTTGGTGGTGAACAGAGGGTTGCCATAGGCATCGACGCCGTGCTGCTGGTACGGCGGCGCACCCATGGCGCGCGCCATCTGCACGACACTGGCGACTCCCACGCCAAGCTCGACCTTGACCGCGGGGATGTTCAGCGAGTTGCCCATGCACGCCTGCAACTGACAGGTGCCGTGGGTCTTGCCATCGTAGTTCCGCGGCGTATAAGACTCGGTCGATCCAGGCTCGCGATAGGTGAACCTGCTGTCGCGGATCGGTGTCGTCATCGTGAACTTCTTGCTGGCGATGGCTGCGGTGTACGTGTAGATCTTCATCGACGACCCTGGGTTGCGCGGAGGCCATACCGCGAGGTTGTACTGACCGCCATATGCGTTCGGGTTCGCGGACCCGACCATCGCGATGATCGCGCCGGTCGTTGGATCGAGGGACACCAATGCGCCCTGCGTGACATTTCGATAGCGAAGCTTCGCGATGTTCTGGCTCACGTCGCGCTGCGCGAGGTCTTGCAGCCTGGGGTTGAGCGTGGTTACGACCCGCATTCCCCCGCTGTATGTCGCTTCCGCCCCGAACTGGTTGATCAGAATGCTGGTCACGTAGCGCACGAACGACGGCGCGACGGCCTGGTTCGAGGGCATGAACATGTGCGCCGGAGGCGATAGGTCCTCGACGAACGCCTTGGCCGCGTCGGCGGCGGTGATCTTGCCGTCGCGGATCATCGCGTCGAGCACCGTCTTCTGGCGCTGCTTGGCCGACGTCCAGTTGACCAGTGGGTTGTAGATCGTCGGTCCGCGGATGATCCCGGCCAGCATCGAGGCTTGCGCCAGGTCCAGCTTGCTGGTCGTGGTGTGGAAGTAAATCTTCGACGCGGCCGCGGTGCCCCACGCGGTGTTGGCGAAAAAGACGCTGTTCAGATACCACTCGAGGATCTGGTCCTTCGTGTACTTGCGCTCGATCTGGAACGCGAGCAGCGCCTCACGCATCTTGCGGTCGAGCGTCGCGTCGTTGCCGACAAGGCGGAGCTTCACCAGCTGCTGGGTGATCGTCGACGCGCCTTCGGCGTTCGAGTGCGTCCGGAGGTCGACGATCGAGGCACGCACGATGCCCTGTGGGTCGATTCCCGGCTCCGAGTAGAAGTTACGGTCTTCGATCGAGATCACTGCCGCGGGCAGGAGGCTGCCCATCTGGGACAGCGGCTCGAAGTACGCCTGATAACCGGGCGGGTGAAGGTCGGCCAGCAGCGTCGTGTTGTCCGCCGCGTAGATGAGCGTGTCCTCGGGGGTCGCTGAAGTCACGGCGTCCGGGTCAGGCAATTTGTCGGCGAAGGCGACATAGCCCGGCGAGGTCACTAAGAGGCTGGGCACGGCGATCGCGACCAGTGCGAACACGCGCAGAAGCCAGCTGGCGGGTCGTGAAACCTTGAAGCCGGGTTCTAGCACTTGCGACGCGCTGGCGCGTCGCCTCATGCCATTCGGCCTAAGAGGCCAGGCGGTCTGTCTGCGGTGGTTCAGCGGCATCGTGTTCCCCCCTCGGCGGTTGGGTTGGGCCGGCGGTCAAGGGGCCGTACCACCCGATCGACTGAGCGCTGAGCAGCGCCTGGATGTCAATGACCTGGTCCGGCACGAACGCCTGTGCACGCAGTCCTCGGCGAGTGGCCCGCGCCGAGCGGACTGCATGGTTGGCATTGACCGCGAGGCCTCCAGCCAGCCCACGGACAGCGGGCTCCCCGGCGGCTGAATACCAGGCACGCGCGGCAAACTGCAGATGCGCGGCGGCATCGCGCAGCGACTCGAGCCGGGCTCGCGAGCCGACGCGTCCGGCGTCAGCTGCGTGAGCCAGACGCCGCGCCTCGCGCGGCAGCAAGACGTTGTGGATCCAGATCGACATGTCGACCGTCCGCGAGAACACCGCGGCGACAAGCACCATGGTGGCTGCCGCAAGCCGGCGGTCGACCGCGAGAAGAGGGGCGGATGATGCGCGCCCAACGGCGGGAGTCGATGCCACCGGCACGGGCATCTCCATCCACTCTCCGAGGCGGACGCGCGGCTGACCGACCCGGGCTCTGCGAATGGAACGGAGCAACATAAGCGCGAAGAGGTCGCCGCCGGCGACGATGATGAGCCACGTCGCGATCAAGAAGCGGTGCGCCGAGATCCAGGCGCCGACCCCGCCAAGCAGCAGGCCAAGAATCGTGTTGATGACCTGGTCGGTGGCCCAGACGACCGACGTCGTCAGGTTGCGAGCGTTCTCAGAAGTGACACTCGAAAGACCGATGGCGCAGGCGGTGATCAGCGCGACCCAGAGGAGGACCTCGACCGGCCTGGGGATCGACCTCCTGATCGGGGGAACAAAGGTCGCCGCCACCATCCCGGTAAAGAGAGCAATCGAAAACTGGAGCAGCAGCGGCATTTCCACGCCAAGAGAACGCGCTCGGCAACACGAGTATTGGCCGGCCCGGTCGCGGGCGCGCCCCTAGCGTGCGGAAACAAGGCTGCAAGCGGTCGCCGCGGGAAATCGGGAGGCGAAGAGTTGTTCACATTAGGGTCCCGATGCGTTGTCTGGATGGCGCGGACGCTGACCCGCTCGGCGTCCACGCCCTCGTTTGGGGTTTTCACGATGGCAGTGCTTTTGATCATCCTTCTGGCGACCATCGGGCTTTCTGTGAGGGCCGGTCTGTACGGCCGGTCGTGGCGCATCGCCGACACGGAGACCACCGAGGACTCGTGGCTTATGGAGGCTTGCGCGCGCACTTTCGTCCTGGTACTGCTGTCACTTCTCGGCCTGCTGGCCCTGGGCGTGATGTACGGAAACGTGCTGGGCGCGACCAACGTTTCCAACCCATGACGCGGTAACGCCGGCCTCCTCTACGTTGTAGTTAGCAGAAGCAGCCCACCTGCCCCGGGCTGCTTCGGACTTGCTGGGCGTCCCTCGCGAGCTTCGCGAGGTGTAAAACACCCCCGGTTGGGCCGGCTGCAGGCCAATTGACAATGCTTGAAGCTAATTAACCCTGCGGCAGTGGGTGTACCGGCATGAGGTTAGTAGCCTGCCCTCCGTCATCTCGCGCCCCCGGGACTGGGTGTGCGTCGAACGGGGGTATCGGGAGTGCAGCTACTACAGGGGCTTCTGTCGGATCTCCGTTCACGCCCCAAGCGGCATCTCGGGCTTGCGTTCATCGCGGTCTCCAACCACATCACAGTCGTCGTCCTGGCCGCAGCTCCGACCGTCCTCGCCGTGCCCGCCCTCAACCCGACCCAGTCTGCCTGCTCGATCGAAAATTGCATCAATGCGGTCGCGGTCGAAAGCGACGCCCGGTTGAGTCTGCCGGCAGGCCATCCGCAATGCGAGGAGTCCGGTCCCACCGCCTCATGCGAGGTGGAGGGCACGGCCGCCGACTCGGTACCCGGCACCCCGGCCGTGCCGGAAGGACAGTCGGCATGTCCGTCGACCGATGTCAAACCGGTGCCCACGACGCCGGCCGCGTGCAGCGACACGTTGTTGCCGCCAATCGCACCAGCACGCTCCAGTGGAGATCCGGCCCTGATCGTGATGCCGAGCGTTCCGGCTGCCTCGTTGGGAGCGCGACTAACATCGCGCCTGGAGCTCACCGCCACCGCGGACACGCTCCGCTCGGGCAGGCAAGTGGTTCTCACCGCGACTGCCAGCGCCAGCGTCACCTCGACCGGGACCGCCATCGAAATCTTCGACACCACCTCCGGGACCCTGATCGCCGCATGCGGTCAGGGCAACCAGTGCGCGGTGGGCTACACGGCAATTTCGGGCATCCACGACTTTGTCGCCTTTATCACCCCGCCGATGGTGTCTCCTCCGGATGAAGCAAGCGCCTTGGAGTCCAACCACAGCACCGTGGGATGGCTGGACAGCGCAGTGACCGCCAGCGCCGCCATCGTCGGCCGCGACCAGGCCATCACCATCACCGCCACTTCGACCATCGATGTCGCGCAGGGCGGCCGTTGGCTCGAGATCTATGACCTCACCGCCGGATCGCGGATCACGTACTGCAGCCGCGGCACAAGCTGCTCGACTGTCGTCAAAGAGACGAAAGGTGGCGTCCACCAGATCGTCGGTTACGTCACGGGAGAGCCGGAAGCCGTGTCTGCGCCCATCGGTCTGACCTGGCTTGACGTCAGCCTCTCGGCGACCACGGTCGGCCCGAAGGTCGACGGTACCGTCTATCTCAAGGCGGTCACCAACACCGACCTCACCGACACTCCCTGGGTCGTGGGCATCTACGACGACCAGGGACACCTCGTCGACCATGCGTGCAAGACCGGCAACACATGCTCGGTGCAGGCATCGGTGTCCGGACAGACCACGCCGAAATACACCGCAGTCGTCGGCGTGTTGCCGGAGGCCATACCCACCGCCAAGAGCAACGTTGTGCAGAAGGCGCCGGCCGCGCCGGCTCTGGTCGACATCCAGGCCAAGTCGGCCGCCATTGAGCCCACACACCTGCTGTGGGGGGTCGATTCCTGCAAGCCGTTCATCGGCGGAGGGCAGAACCTCTACAACGCCGTTGTCCGTTCCCTGGGGAGTCCCGATTTCTGGGGCCGGTACCTGACGAACACGGTTTGTCCCGGCATCAGCTCGACCGAGATCGCACTGGCATCAAGCCACCACATGGGGATTCTGCCGATCTACAACGACTACAACTGCTCCGCCGTCGTCTCCTACGCGACCGGCCACCAGTACGCTGTCGAAGCCGCCGCTGCGGCAAACCGGCTGGGCATCCCGGCGGGCCGGCTGCTCGCGATCGACATCGAGCCGCCCGGTCCGGCATGCCCGGGCGCGGGAGGCGTTGATGGAGGCTTCATCGAGGGCTGGTATGACGGTGTCCACGAGGCAGGCTATGTGCCCGTCTACTACGGCAATGGGACCGCCGGCACCGAGTTCGCCAGAGCGTGGTGCTCGACCGTGGCTAGTCTGCCCAACGTGGCGGCCGAGTCGGCCATCTGGTCCTTCGAGCCGTCGTTGCTGGGCCGCTACTACAAGGCCAAGGCTCCGAACTTCGCCCCGTACAAGCCTGGCTGCGCAGGCAATGTCGAGGCCTGGCAGTACATGCTCAGCGCCGGATCAAACGTCGACGTCGACCAAGACGAAGCGCTTTCCACCCTGCCCCTGTGGTACCCGGTGACGGCTTCCTGAGCTGGAATACCTCCCCCTGCAGCGCCCGGGTGGCCAAAACCATCCGGGCGTTTTCATTCGCGGACCGCTTTAACACTTTTAACCAAGGGGACTTGTCAAATGGAACGCAGGGACACCGATATCGAGCGCGATCCGGTGACCGGCCGCGAGCACGAGCACCGGCGCGTCGTCAGTAATGAGCCTGTCATGCCCGCATCCAGCTCCGAGGTCGTGAGCACGATCAACCCAGGGCGCCGCGCGATGGAACTGATCTATCTCGTCTTTGGGGTGGTCGACGGCCTGTTGTTGATCCGCCTCGTCCTGAAGCTGCTCGGCGCCAACACGACCGCAAGCTTCACCCAATGGGTCTATGGCGTCACGAACGTGCTGCTGGCGCCGTTCCACAACCTGCTGCCGACCATCGGCAACGAGCAATCGCAGCTCGAGATGTCGGTCGTGGTCGCGATCCTGGTCTATGCGCTGATCGGCTGGGCGCTCGCCCGCCTGATGGAGATCATCTTCTCCCGTGACATCACGGTCGCGCGGAGAGGGTTCTTCTAAAAACCCAAGCTTGGTAGGCCCTCTCCCCCTCGGGGGAGAGGGCCAGGGTGAGGGGCAGAGTTAGAAGGTTTACCCCGCTCGGAGACCCGGCGCGGCGGCCAGGTCGCGGATGTCCTGGACTTGGCGGGTGATCCAGCGCGCGATATCGTTCGTCCTCACGACCTCCCGCGCCCCCTCGTTGCGGCGACGCTTCTCGTCGATGCCCATCACGATCGCCTGGTGCATTGCGTTGGCCGTGGCATCGATGTCAAACGGGTTGACCGAGAGCACGTGTGGGTGCAGCTCCTCGTGCGCGCCGACGTTCTCGGAAAGGACGATCACGCCGTCGGACCGATTGACAAGCGCGCCCTCTTTGGCCACCAGGTTGAGCCCGTCGTAGACGGAGTTCACGAGCAGCACGTCGAAGTTGCGCATCGCAGCCATCGCCTTGCGCACGCTCTCCCCCAGCTCCAGACGCACGGGCAGCCACCCCTGCGCCCCGTACTGGGTGTTGATCCGCTGCACGACCTGCCGCACCTTGCGGACGTAGTGGCGATACGCCGCGACGTCCTGGCGCGACGGCTGAAGGAAGGCCCAGAACTGCACGCGTCCCTTCAGCTCCGGGTGATGCGCGAGGAGCTTCTCGTAGGCGAGGAAGCCGCGGACGATGTTCTTCGACGGGTCGGTGCGGTCGATGCGCACGATCAGGTGCTCCGGCCGCCAGTCGCGAAGCTTGCGCTCTTCGACCATCACGCCATGTGAGTACGAGAGCCGAGTCATGCTCGCGACGTCGATCGAGATGGGATACGCGCGCGCGTAGACGACGCGGCCGTCGATCAGCACTGCCCGCTCCCGCTCGTCCACCGCGAGCCCGAGGTTCTCCTCGCAGGTCATCAGAAAGTTGCGCACGTCCAGGCTCGTCTGAAATCCGACGATGTCGCACCCCAGCAAGCCCTGCACGATCGCGTCGCGAATCTCGCGTGGAAGCACTTTCCAGTACTGCGGCGTGGGCCAGGGAATGTGGACGAAGTGCTGGATGATCCCGCCGCTCAACTGGTCGCGGACCAGCTTGGGCACCAGGTACATCTGGTAGTCGTGGACCATCACGAGCGGCCTGCCCGGCAGCCCTCGCGCCACCTCGACCACCTTGCGCGCAATCTGCTTGTTGACCTCGACGTAGCCGTTCTTCCACGCGCGGTGAATGCGCCCGTTGATCACGGGCTGGTTGGCGAGGTCCCAGAGGTAGTGCTGCACGAACCACAACACAGGGTTCGAGATGACCGAGTAGTGCTGCTCGTACTGCTCTGGCGTGGGCATCGCGTAGTGCAGGCGCGTCGTGGTCCGGATCAAGGGCGCGTTCCATGTGGTGCCGTGCTGCTCGATCAGGGCGCGCTCGCCAGCCGTTCGTGCGCAGGCCACCCAGTCGGCCCCGGTGACCTCGGCGAACGTCAGCAGAGCCGTGATCACGCCGCCGGCCCCGCGCGTGAAGCCACCTTCCGGACGCGGCTCATGCGGGGCGCGGTTCGCGACCACGATCGCCGAGCTGTGCGGCAGCGTACGTGTCACATAGCCGCGCAGCGAAGTGCCCGGCCGGCGCCGCTCGACGCTGTCCAGGAACGGGCTGTCAGGTTCGTTCATCACAAGCATCACGAGGGTGTGGGCTGCGCTTGTGCCTGGGGTGACGGAGAGGGGTTGGGCGATGGGGACGGCGAGGGGACGATGGAAGGCAACACGCTCGGCAGGGTCGAAGGCGAGCTGCTGGGCGACGGGGTCTGCGGTGACGATGACGGCGTGGGCGATGCAGTGCAGGCGCCGGGCAGGAATGGATCCTTGGTGTCGCTGCCACAGCCGATCGTGATGCCCGCGGGCTTCGGGTACCAATCGCGCATGGTCGGCGGCAGGTTGTTGATGAAGCGCTTCATGATCGTCAGCCCGACGTTCTCACCGTAGGCGCTGATGAGCCCTCCTCCGCCGTTCGGCGCCGTGTTGCCGACCCAAACGCCGATCACGATGTCGGGGTTGTAGGCCATGATCCACGAGTCCGGGATCCCGCCCTTACCGTTGTCGCTGGTCCCTGTTTTGCTCGCCATCTGGCGGTTCCAACCGAAGCCCCATGTGTTCTGGTAGTTCCTCAGGACGTCTGACATCAGGTACGCCTCCGCGTGGGTGAGCACGGTGGTGCTGTTGCCGCCGTACTTGAACGCTGCGTGACCACTCGAGTCGTCGACCTCCTTGATCGCGTTGAGGTCGACCCGTTGACCCTGGTCGGCGAACGTCTGATATCCCTGCACGTGCTCGTAAAGCGTGACGTCGCTCGCGCCGATGGCGGTTGACAGGTAAGGCTGGAGCTGGCTCTTGATGCCCATCGCGTGCGCGAGGTCGACGACGTTTTGCATCCCTTCCATCTGCCCAACCTCGACCGCCGGGATGTTCCGGGAATAGAGGATGGCGGTGCTTGCCTTGATGTCGCCCATACCGCCGTTGTCGAAGTCGCGCGGCTTGTAGCCGTTGAAATCGGTCAGGTGGTCGTGGAGGATGGTCGCCCACGTGATCTTGTGATCGCGCAGCGCGGCTTCATAGACATAGGGCTTGAACGAAGAGCCAGGCTGGCGCTTCGAGCGGACGACGTCGAACTGGCCGCCGATGGAGTTGTTGGCGTAGTCGGCCGACCCAACCCACGCCAGGATCTCGCCGTTTCTCGGGTCGGCGGCGAGCAACGCCGAATTGTTGACGTTCATGTCCGCGAGGTCGCGCACGCCGTTGGCGACCGCGCTCTGCGCGTTCTGCTGGACGCCGAGGTCGAGCGTCGTATGGACGACGATGCCGCCCTGCTGGATGGCGGCTGAACCAAACATGGTCTCGAGGTCGGAGAGCACGTAGTCGACGAAGTGCGGCGCCTTGCTCTGCCGGGCGCTCGCCTGGATGTGGAGCTCCTTTTTGATGTCCTCGCCGGCTGCCTTGTCGGCGTCCGCCTGGCTCAGCGCGCCGGTCGAAACCATGCCTTGCAGGACGTAGAGCTCGCGCTGCTGTGCGTCGTCGTAATGGGTCACCGGATCGTAGGCGGTGGGGGCCTGGATGAGACCCGCCAGGAACGCGGCCTGCGCGGGCGTCAAGTCCTTCGCGTCTTTGTTGAAGTACGTGCGGGCGGCAGCGCCGACGCCGTACGCTCCATGCCCGAAGTACACGCGGTTCATGTACATGCCGAGGATCTGGTCTTTCGAGTAACGCTGCTCGAGCGCGATCGCGAGCACCATCTCCTGGACCTTTCGTGTGAAAGACTTCTGCGGCGTGAGCAGCTGAATCTTCACCAGCTGCTGGGTGATTGTGCTGGCGCCTTCGTTGAAGCCCCGCGACGTCAGGTCCACCCACGCCGCCCGTGCGATCGACGCGGGGTCGAGCGCTCCGTGGTTGTAGAAGTTGCGGTCCTCGGCCGCGAGCACGGCCTTGGCCGCATACGGTCCCATCTGCTGGAGCGTCAGCGTGACGTGGTAGTGGCCTGCCGGGCTCCAGTCCTCGATCAGCTTGCCGTTGCGGTCGAGCACCATGACGTCGCCGGCCGCGAGCACGTTCTGGCTCGGGTCGGGCAGGTCCTTGACCGCCCACAGGATGTAGAGGGTCGTGGCGAGGAGCAACGCGCCAACACCCGCGGCGATCCAGATCTTCTGTGCCCAGAGCCAGACGATTGGTCGGAGCCAGAGAGGATGCTGCTGGTGGCCACGCGCCACCGGACTGCTGACCACCCCTTCGCGCTCCTCCTCCGAGCGCTCGTCTGGGCGCCGATGCGCCGCGTCTGGAGCGCTACGTCAGAGACAACGTTCGGTTATCTGGCGCTACTCGGCGGAGCCTGGCTATCCGAACTCGACCGCAATATAGGCCCGGCCGTCGGAACGGACGGCCCACGCGGTGGCGATGTAGTGGTACGGACCGAGGATGTTCGCCCTGTGCTCCGGGCTGTTCATGAACATGGTGTTGAGCTGCGAGTCGTTGATCCCGCCCGACCACCAGCCGATGTTCTCACCGACCTGACGGCCGAGATGACAGGTGAGGTCGCGGCTGACCCCGTCGTAATGCTGGAACGCGACACCAGGAGTGGCAAGCTTGGCCGCCTCGGCGCGGGCCACCGTCGCCAGACACGAGCTCCAGGTCAGCGGTCCCAGGTGGTAGCGTGCGCGGTCTTGGTTGATCAGCGCCTGCTGGGTCGATCTGACGACGATCGATGGCTTGGGCGCAGGCTTGGGAGCGGGCTTG